>Ga0182030_10005943_pt1 | contig 25841 bp, 22 predicted proteins | sample 812S3MmetaG_FD_121299 | JGI IMG/M metagenome (GOLD analysis project Ga0182030, IMG submission 121299) | Permafrost microbial communities from Stordalen Mire, Sweden - 812S3M metaG (Illumina Assembly) | ecosystem: Environmental > Terrestrial > Soil > Wetlands > Permafrost | place: Sweden...
GCCCATATTCCAGGTTCTTTAGTATCTTGTACATCCACCCGGTACCTTCCCTGCAAGGACTGCATTGCCCGCAACTTTCATGGTTGTAAAAGCGGGCGAGCGTCATGGTATGCCTTACAACACACTGATCCTCGTCGAATACTTCAAAACCACCGGAACCGATCATAGATCCTGAAACAAAACCACCATCAGACATACTTTCGTAATTCATAAGGCGGGTTTCTCCCTTTGCAGTTTTTAATAGAAGGTTGGCAGGCAATATAGGAACAGATGACCCACCAGGAATACAAGCTTTTAACTTTTTGCCATTCTTGATACCACCGCAATATTCATCACTGAAGATAAACTCTTCGACCGATATAGTCATATCAATTTCATAAACACCAGGCTTATTGATATTGCCGCATGCAGACATTAATTTAGTGCCTGTTGATTTCCCTATGCCGATCTTTGCATACTCCTCGCCTGTCATATTTATGATAGGCACAATAGCAGCAATCGTTTCCACATTGTTGACCACCGTGGGGCGCATCCAAACACCCTGTATCGCCGGGAAAGGTGGCTTCATGCGTGGGTTGCCACGCTTGCCTTCCAGCGATTCTATCAGCGCAGTTTCTTCCCCGCATATATATGCGCCAGCTCCACGATGCACATAAATTTCACAGTCAAAACCAGAGCCTAAAATGTTTTTCCCAAGCCAGCCATTGTTCTTTGCCTCCGCTATGGCCTGGTTCAGTATGTCCACTATCCAGGCATACTCGCCCCGGATATAGATATAGGTATGATTGCTCCCCAATGCAAAACTACTTACCAGCAGTCCTTCTATGAGCAGGTGAGGTATAAACTCCATCAGGTAACGGTCTTTGAAAGTACCGGGCTCTGATTCATCAGCATTGCAAACCAGATGGCGGGGCACGCCTTCAGGCTTAGCCAAAAAGCTCCACTTCATACCTGTAGGAAAGCCCGCGCCTCCGCGGCCGCGAAGGCCGCTCTTCTTCACTTCCTCTACTATTTCAGCAGGCGTCATTTTAAACGCCTTTTCCGCCGAACGGTAGCCGCCACACTTCCGGTAGGTATCATAATACCTGATACCCTCTACTTTATCGTTCTCTAATAATAATTTGACACCCATAAACTGTTCCCGCTATTAACAGGTCTATTCAATTTAGTATTATTACTAACTCTTATCAATGATCAAAATAAAATCTTCCATAGGGTCAAAGAAAAAATCTGTCCAGCCGCTTTTATTGCTTTTCATTTCTTCTTCACTCTGGAAGCCTGTATGATGTAGTATCACCTTCGTCCCAGCTTCATCTTCTTTTAATAAGTAATGCACTTCAGTCGGTTCCGTTTCTTCAGGCCAGTCACTGATTTTCCAGGTATAAGCCAATTCATTTGCACTCGTCTTCAGTACTTCACCTTTTACCCAGCCATCAAACATCTCAAACCTACCGCCTACTTTATTTTCTAATATCGCCGCTCCGCCACTCCATTTTCTTATCAAGGCAGCGTCGGTAAGCAATTCCATTACCCGCTTAGGCCTTCCTGATAATATGAACTCAAGTGCAAGGTCGTAAGCCATAGTTTAGTTTTTATCCGGCCCTCTCAATTCTACAATTAGTTTATCAATTTTTTCTTTAGTCAAATGTTCTCTGTAAGTTTTACCAAGCTGCATCATCGGTGCATAACCACATGCCCCCAGGCACTCCACCGGTTTTAGAGTAAATAATCCGTCAGTAGTAGTCTCGCCTTCTCCTATCCCCAGTTTTTCCTTTATATAGTCTATGATCTGGTCACTGCCATTGATCATGCAGGGTCCCGTTCGGCATACTTCAAGCAAATGTTTCCCAACAGGCTTCATATTGAACATGCTGTAGAATGTAGCTACCTCATATACCTCTATCGGCAAGATGTTTAGTAATTCTGCTACATAATCCATAACAGGCACATCCAGCCATCCGCCAAACTCATCCTGCGCTACATGCAATACTGGCAGCAAAGCGCTTTTCTGCTTTCCTTCCGGGTAATGGGAGATCAGTTCTTTTACTTCGTTTAATTTTTCTTCTGAAAATTTTATCATAAACCTTAACCCTTTACCAGGATCAAAAAATTAGTGAAACAATATAATATCCATTCCCTTTTTAAGAGGCATGGCTTTATGCATCTAATTCTCCCGCTATCACATTCAAACTGCTCAATGTAATGATCGCATCACTGAATAATCCGTTTTTCACCATTTCCGGGTAGGCCTGGTAATAAATAAAACAAGGCCTTCTGAAATGCAGTCGGTAGGGTGTACGGCCGCCGTCACTGATCAGGTAATAGCCTACCTCTCCATTACCTCCTTCCACTGCCTGATACACCTCACCTTTAGGAGCATCTATCTCACCCATAATGATCTTGAAATGGTAGATAAGCGCTTCCATTTTGGTGTACACATCTTCCTTTGGCGGCAGGTGGAAGTGATCTGCTTCCTGGGCATAAAAAATATTTTTTTGCTCCGGAAACTCCTTTTCAATCTTATGGATCTTTTCCAGCGCCTGGCGGATGATGCTTACGCTTTCCCAAATCTCACCGTTGCGCACCATGAAGCGATCATAAACATCGCCTGCTGTGCCTACTGGTATTTTGAAATCAAAATCTTCATAGGAAGAATACGGCTGCGCCACCCGCACATCGTAATCTACACCAGTTGCCCGAAGGTTCGGCCCTGTAAAGCCATAGTTCAGTGCCCTTTCCGCACTGATAGGCCCTGCGCCTATACACCGGTCTATGAATATACGGTTGCGGTTAAGCAGGTTTTCAAACTGTTTCATTGTCTTCGGGAAATCCTTTAAAAACTTATTCAGCTTTGTAAAAGATACCTCCGTGAAATTCCGCTCAAATCCCCCAACCCGGCCAATATTGGTAGTAAGGCGCGAGCCGCATATTTCTTCAAATATCTCGTAAATATGCTCACGACTCTGGAATACATAAGTAAAAGGTGTCAACGCGCCCGTATCCACAGCAATCACCGAATTACATACCAGGTGGTCTGAAATACGTGAAAGCTCCATAATAATGACACGCAAATACTCTACCCTTTTAGGGATTTTAATATTCAACAACTTCTCTACTGTCATGTGCCAGCCCATATTATTGATGGGCGACGAACAGTAGTTAAGCCGGTCAGTTAGTGTTGTGATCTGGTAAAATGGGCGGCGTTCAGCGATTTTCTCAAAGGCCCTGTGTATATATCCTACAGTGGAAACTGTATCAAGCACGCGCTCACCATCTATTTCCATTATGTTCTGGAACACCCCATGCGTAGCAGGATGGGTCGGCCCCAGGTTGAGCGTAGTGGTCTGCTTCTGAAGCGATTCCTCAGAGAGTTTTATATGATGTTGCTGATGTTGTTGTATCTCCATACCCCCAACCCCTAAAGGGGTAATATCTTATTTTAAAATAATATTATCTTCCAAACATTTCACACTTGCACATTGCATTGAGCCATTAAGCTATTCTGTCATTAAGCCATTATAGAGTATTACCTCCCAAACATTTCATTGTCCTTATCCCTTCTCGTAGGGTCTTCCATTTCATATTCTTTGCGCATAGGAAAATAGTCCATTTCATCTACATTCAGGATACGGATAAGGTTTGGATGGCCAATAAAATTGACACCAAAAAAATCATAGGTCTCCCTTTCCATCCAGTTAGCTGCAGAAAAACGCTGAGTAACAGTGAATACATCAGGTTTTTCTACAGGCACATACACCTTGAAGCGTAACCTAATATTATCCACAAGGTTGTGCAAATGGTACACTACAGATATCTCCTCTCCTTTCCGCTCAGGATAATGTACTGCCGTCAGATCTGTGAGAAAACGAAAACGCATTTGCTCATCATCATATAGGAACTGCATTACTTTCAGGTTCATATCCGCAGGAGCAGTAAACGTCAATAGCCCATATTGAGCTTCCCATTCGGTGAGTTGTTCACCAAATTTCTCAGTTAATGCCAGCTGTATTATTTCATTTGTTAAACCCATAATAATCGTCAAGGTTTATGATTAGCTAATCTGCCAATTAGCCAATCATTAAAGGGGTTATTGTATCCCATAACTTTCCATCAGTTCTTTATATACAGGGCTATGTCTTCTGCGCGTACTTTCATGATGCACCAGGTCCTGCAATTTCAATATCCCGTCAATGATTCCTTCCGGCCGTGGCGGACAGCCTGGCACATACACATCCACTGGTATTACCTGGTCTATGCCCTGCAAAACAGGATAGGAATCAAATATGCCGCCGCTGCTGGCACATGCACCAATAGCAATTACCCATCTTGGTTCTGCCATTTGTAGGTACACCTGTCGTAAAATTGGTCCCATTTTTTTAGCTATGGTACCGGCAACTAGCAATACATCGCACTGGCGTGGCGTAAATCCCATGCGCTCAGCGCCAAAGCGGCCAAGATCATAATGCGAACCCATTGTAGCCATAAACTCAATACCGCAACAGGATGTCGCAAACGGAAGTGGCCACAACGAATTTTCACGGCCAAGCCCTATTATTTTATCAAACGCCGTAGAAAAAAAACCTTCACCGGAATACCCTTCAGGTATTTCCACCATCTTCACTTTCGTATTATACTGCACCGGACGAGGCATATGTCAACTCTCCTTCCTCCTTTCGGAGGTATTTTAATTTACAAAAATTAAGAACCTTTTAATCAAAAACCCAAAGCCCTTTTGGATTGAGTTACTCTTCCCATTCTAATGCGCCCTTCTTAACAATATAAATAAAGCCGCATAAGAAAAAAGCCACGAATAAAACTACTTCCATAAATCCATCTTTACCCAGGTACTTAAAGTTTATAGCATAAGGATAAAAGAAGATGACTTCCACGTCAAACAGCACAAACAATATGGCAACAAGAAAATATTTTATGCCCATCGGCTGGCGGGCATTACCTACGGATGGAATGCCGCTCTCAAAATTGATGAGTTTATCGTGAGTTTTTCTCCTGGGCCCTAGCAGGTGAGATACCACCATCATCACTATTACGAATCCTACTGCAATTACCAATTGTAAGGCTATAGGGAAATAATTGATCGGTGTGTTTGGTGCCGCAGCTTGCAAAAAAAGATTCATAAATGGTTTTCCTGCTTAGAAAGCATGTTATAGAATATGCAAAGTTACGGTTATGCTGTGAAAATGCAAGGACGTTTTGATTGTTTTATACAACCATTACCATAACAAAAATATACATAAATATTAATTTACATATTTCATAAAGCCTTCTGGTTAAGGATAGAAAAGAACAGATACTGACGACACAAATTAGCAAATCAGCAAATTAGCAAAATCAGCTAATTAATCAGTTCCATATTGCAGGCTGTAAACCTCGGTATAGGTGTTCCCCAAACTATCTGTTATTGCTGCGCTCGTTTGATCGATCTTACTTTGAGCGTCTATGGTATAAGTGATGGTTTTAGTGAAACCTGAATTTTTAATAGAATTTACCAGGTCTGCATTTTGATATATGTTAGTACCGTAAATAGCAAACGATTGCAACTGGAAGTAATCACCGGTTCTATTGGGCAGCCCGTAGAAAGTATAATCCTCAGTTGTCCAGATACCGCCCGGATAGTCTGCATAAGCCGTGTCGTGCAAAGTGTCCACAGCCATTACCATTACAGGTTCTCTTGAATAGCTGCTGAGTACTATGTTATTACTGTTTGATGTGGCAGACGAATAAGTGGGAACCACACCAAGTCCGGTTGTATTGAGATAAGTATAATACAGTGTTATCGGGCCGGTGAGCCCAGTATAGGCAGTCGACAAAGTCCCATCATAAGTCAGCTGCAGAAAATTACCGCCGCTTGCAGTAATATTGGAAACTGTGGTCATCGTACCTGATGCAGCAGTAGCTGTGCTTGTACTTGTGCCGAGTGAATTATGCGAAATGATCGTATTCTTAAACATTAGGCTGCCATTGTACTGAAAAATATTATCAACGGTTGGTGTATAGGTATTGATGATCAGCCCACCGGAATTTTCAATAAAAGTGTCAATCTCTACCAAAGATAAATCTGATCTTGTTATTCGTTTACTGATTGTGGTACCGGAATAGGTAAATGTCATGATCAGGTTAGCAAGTTTGTGTACATACTCACTATCATCATTCGAAGAATAAATAATTTGTGAAACTCTTCCGCTATTATCATAAGAAAAGTTATAGCTCCTGAGCACAGTAGGAACGATCCTTGGCAGAGGCAGCAAAATGTTACCCGAACTGGTTTTTGTGAAGTTTATTAGCTGTGTATTACTCGGGGTAGGGTTGGTGGAGTGTGTTGTTTTTTTGCAGGATGAATACACCACACACAAAAGCATCGCAATAGACGCTAAAAATAGAGATATTTTTTTCATACAGGTCTTTTAAACTATTAAGAAGCCAAAAATAGTAAATACATATCAATTGTCAATGATTATATTAAATCTTATTTATTAGTAGCTATGTAAGCCAACGATTATATTTGAGTTTATCATTTAAGTTGCATTACAAAATCTATAAGCAATTTAGTTACATCATCTACATGGTTTAAGGTAACAGCTTTTGCTTTATCAAATACATCATGGTAGTATCCCTTCCCGCCATCAGAATAAATGAAAAAAGAAGGAACGCCCGCTTCTGTAAAATAATAATGGTCGCTGTTAGCGGCAGGGCCCCTGCTGTTGATAGCAGGAAGGTAGGTATGCTGCTGGTTTATTTCCTGCAGCAGCAGGAATTGCTTGGGAAATTCTGTGGCATTGACCACTGTTATACCATCTGTAGCATCTCCCATTATATCTATGTTGGTAAGGAATTTGATATTTTTTAATGGTACAAGCGGGTGGTCCGTATAAAACTCAGATCCCATCAGCGCGGCTTCCTCACCTGCAAAAGCTATAAATAAAATAGAATAATGCTGAGGGTGTTTCGAAAAATAGGAGGCAAGATACAGCTGGGTAGCAGTGCCGCTTGCATTATCGCTTGCCCCTGGGAAAACGGTATTCTGTCCCATCATGCCTAAGTGGTCATAATGTGCCGTAAAGGCGATGAAGGTATCTTTTACATCGCCGGGCACACAAGCTATAATGTTTTCGTTGTGGGCGTGAGGTATATACTGGGCGGCAACGCCCACGGTTATTTTCTTCATTTTTTTAGGCAGGGCGTCTGATCTTACATAAAAAACAGTGGCTGGTATGGTTTCCCGGCTCACCGTCCATGTCAGCTTTCCCTCTCGTGGGATAATAAAACAGCCCCTCGGAAGCTCAGCAGAAAATTTGCCAGTGCGTATATGTAGCATATTCGCACAAAATGAATCCACGTTTTCAAGTATATAGGCAGTATTTGTGTCCATTTCAGACTTCATCAGCCGCCACGCCGCTATCTCAGGTATTTTACCCAGATCTATTTTTTTCACCTTCATATTCTTATTTGAAAATGAAGAGCTGGAAGCATCTATTAGGTAATCCATCCCGGGGGCTAAGTAAGCCTCATCAATGCTCAGGTCCATCAGCCCCGGAAATGTATTCACTGGGAAAGCAAAGCCTTGTGCATAAGGACCGTTTTTTACTACCGGCTGCAGTTTAAAATCTTTAAATTTCTTCAGCACATATCTTGCAGCTATATCCCTGCCATTATCCACATATCCCCTTCCATACATATCGTTTGACGCCAGCGTGGCGATATAAGTGGCTAATACAAGCTTCTCATTAGCCACTTTCCCCGAGTCAGTTCTTGCTTCCGCCGCCTTTTCAGAGTCCACAAGCGCCTGGGCCTCTTTCTGGGCATTATATTTTTTCTCCAGCACATTCAGCTCATGAACATCCTGTGTCTGGTTAGTGGTGTCCCTGACCACAGAAGAAGTTGTATCCTTCACAAGAGTAGTATCCAGTACCGGAACATCCTGAGCGTATACGTGGAATGCAACAAGCAGTAAAAAGAAAAACAACAATCCAAAACGCCTATTCATATGCTGTCATAAAATTAAGGGAACTTGGCCGAAATAAGCGCACATTCTTACAATGCTCTTGCTTAGATAAACATTAAGTTAATCTCCTTCATTCGACTCAAAAGTGCTTTAATCAGAAATTACTATGACACTATAAACCCAATAATTTGCAGATGAATGTATATACATGTAAATTTGTAGTTGAGCAAAAACATTTATCGCTCGACGTATTTAAGTTCTAATTTTGGAATAACATGCAAAGGCGAACATTACTAAAAGCAGGTGGCCTTATGGCTGTCGCACAATTTTCAGGTATGTCTACATTATCAGCTTTAGAAGCATTGGGAAAGCATTTAGCCCCATCAGAAAAAATGCCCGTTATGTTCATAGGTCATGGAAGCCCTATGAACGCCATTGAAGACAATGCATATAGTAAAAGCTGGCGTCAGTTAGGCAAAACATTGCCGCGCCCGCAAGCCATATTATCGGTTTCCGCGCACTGGCTCACCACAGGCACCAAAGTAACAGCGATGGGCCACCCAAAAACCATACATGACTTCGGGGGCTTTCCTAAAAAATTATTCGACCAGGAATACCCCGCGCCCGGTTCTCCTGAAATGGCTGCGCTTACAAAAGACCTTGTGACCAGCAGCCATATACAAAGTGATGAAACCTGGGGACTTGACCATGGCACTTGGAGTGTACTGCTGCCTATGTACCCCGCCGCAGATATACCTGTTTACCAACTGAGCCTTGACTACGACCAGCCACCCACTTACCATTACGAAATTGGCAAGCAGCTAAGTAAGCTGCGGGAGAAGGGCGTGTTAATAATAGGCAGCGGTAACCTCGTACACAACCTGCGGGCAGTAGACTGGAGCGGTGGAAATAAAGTATATGACTGGGCGCTGGAATTTGATAAAAAGTTTACAGAATGGATGGAAAAAGGCGACCACGCTTCCATACTCAATTATCAAAAGATACTCGGCAACACAGCCACTATGGCACACCCTTCTTACGATCATTTACTCCCATTATTCTATATCCTCGGGCTCCAGCAAAAAAATGAAAAAATCACCTTCTTCAATGAGCAATTTGATATGGCCTCCATATCCATGCGGTCTATGGTAATACAGGCGTAGTAGGGGCCGGGCTTGCCGCTGCCCTGCATAACGCGGGTGTTATAAACCACTTTAGGCTATCCTATTCGCGGTGATTGGATAAAAAAGCAGATAGAAACCCGTCAGTACACCTTTTCGGTGTCAGACAGGTTTCGTTAAGTACAATAGATATAGTAGGGGCAATCCCTCGCGGTTGCCCCCTCGCGGTAGTTCATTAATGTTTAGATGAGGTATAATACCCCCTTATGGACACACAAAATTATTTTTACTAATGTGAATGTGGCACAGGTTTAGCATATCTGTCGCGAACGAAAAATAGTAACAAACCGGTAGCTATAAACCCAAATGCCCCAGCAATATATTGCCAGTCACTCGTAAAAAGCAGGTATAACCAGATGATGATACTAATAATAGCGGGCACTGGGAATAAAGGCATTTTATATGGCCGTTCCTCTTTAGGTTTTCTATAGTGCCATACTATAAGCCCTACTGCCTGCGATACAAACTGTATGAGTATGCGCATAGTAACAATAGCGGTAATTACCTGCGATAATTTAAACAATAAACTAAACACAAATGCCAGCCCTCCCAATGCCAGTAAAGAGACGTGCGGGAATTTATGCTTTGGATGTACGCTTGCAAATATTTTGAAGAAATCACCGTTTTGTGCAGCTGCATAAGGAATGCGCGAATAGCCAAGCAGCAGAGAAAAAAGAGAGGCGAGCGCGATACACAATATGACCACGGTCGCGAACTCCGCCGTGCAATGATTGTATATCAGCTCAAAATAAGTACTGGCAATAAATTTTGATCCTGCCACCTGCTGCCAGGGAATAACACCGATCACTGCTATCTGCATACACAAATAAAGTATAGCAATACCAGTAATGGAAATGAACATGCTCCTCGGAATATTCCTTTCCGGGTTTTTTATCTCTCCGCCCAGGTGGCATACGTTGTAATAACCCATGTAAGAGTAAACCGCCTTCAATGAGGACTGCCCGAGATAAACAAAAAAAACAGGCTTAAAACTAACGGTGGACAGGTCTAAGCCAAATGCCTGTGCAGTGCTGAAATGGCCAATGGCCGAAAGTATTAACCAAAGTATAGTCGCTATAGTAATTATAGACAGAAACAAAGATATCTTGCCAATGCTTTTTATATTTCTGTAAAGGAGGAAAACGATAAAAATAACCAACGAGCCACTAATACATTTTTGCTGCATTGGGGTAATATTCACTAAGTAAGTAAGATACTGCGAAAAGCCTATGGCGCTGCTCGCGGCAGTAAGCGGCGCCTGTATAATGGTTTGCCATATAAACAGGAATGCCATCAGCTTACCGCCTTTTGACCCGAATATCTTTTGAAGAAAAACGTAGCTGCCCCCGGCCTCCGGCCATTTAGCCCCTAGCTCCGCCCAAACCATACCATCCATATACGCTAGCAATGCTCCCAGCAGCCACGCCAGTAGGCATAAAGGTCCGTTGAGATGCGTAAGCACCAAAGATATAGCTACAAACGGCCCTATGCCCACCATGTCTATCATATTGATAGCAGTAGCCTGCGGCAGTGATAATCCTCTTTCTAATTTCTGGTCCTGCAATAGGTTGAATTATCTCACAAAATAGAAAATTGGCACTGGTATTCGCATCATAATGAACTATAATAAAATAGATAATTGCTGCGGTCTGATTTTTTAATAAAAACATTAAACATATACTGTATGAAAAAGACGGCTGTTCTTGTCTTGATTTTCCTGATTGCTACGGTTGCTGTGCAGGCTCAGCCAGACACCTTGGGCTGGCGGCTGGAACACTACAGATACCCATACCCTGTAAAATACATGAAGGCCACAGTAGAAAACATCCCCGTGGAAATAGCCTATATGGATGAGCAACTGCGGCATGGAACGGCAAGACAGTATTATTGCTTCACGGCAAGAATTTCCCTGCCGCATACTGGGGCAACACTATCCGTGAACTCACGACGGCAGGATACAGGGTAGTAGCCCCCGATGCGTTGGGTTTTGGTAAATCATCAAAGCCGGTAGTCCAGTATACCTTCTCATTGCTCGCCTTACTTACCAAACAGTTGCTTGATACGTTGCATATAGAAAAAGCCAACGTTATTGGTCATTCCACCGGTGGGATGCTGGCTACGAGGTTTACACTTGAATATCCTGGTAGTGTCTCTAAATTAATTCTTGCTGATCCAATTGGCCTCGAAGACTGGAGGGCAAAGGGTGCACCCTACCGGAAAGTGGACCAATGGTATAAGGAAGAACGCAGCATCACCTACGCACAAATACTGGATATCCACAAACAATACTACGCCAACTGGAAGGATGAATACAGGGTGTGGGCTGACGTGCAATACGGCATGTCCAAAAGCGCACATGCAGACCAATATGCCCTGGTAAGTGCGCTGACTTATGATATGATCTTTACACAACCTGTTTTGTATGAATTTCCGCATATCAAAGCACCTGTGCTGGTCATAGTTGGTAAAGAAGACAAAACAAAAATAGCCCGCGATGCTTCACCTGCTGTAGCTGACCAAATGGGCAACTATAAAGAGCTTGGCAGAAATGCCGCTGCTGCAATACCTGGCGCAAAACTGATAGAATATGATAACTCAGGCCATCTGCCTTTTTTTGAAAGGGAAAAAGATTTCTACCGGGATGTTGAACGATTCATTGGGGAGCAGTAGATACTAATACTGGTCAACATTTCTCTTACTCATATCTACCGTTTTCCAGTTCGGCCCCACCTCATACAAAAGGAGATAATTATTTGCAGGATGTCTAAGCGTTAATTCATACCAGTGGCCGGGATCGCCAAGATTCAGTTTATAATCGCTGTTTTCATAGCTTTTGGCGCCGTGGCCACTATACCACCACCAGGTGCCCCATTTGTTAAGCGTTACCCTTATCAAGCTATCGTTAATAACAGCGACATGCGCACCATCATCCATAGTTATCATATTGTAGGAAGCCACATCATATACCGTGTTTGCCAGGCTGTTATTGGTAAACAATTTGTGCAGGGCCTTAAATTCACCATCAGGTTCAGCGCCTATCATTGGCACGCCATTCAGATTTTCAGGGTTATTAAGGAGTAAAACTGTCTTGCTTCCCGAAGACGGGAAATCACTCAGCAGCCGGTTAATCACATAAGCGGAATGTTTCCAGTAGCCATTAACTTTCACCGTGAAATAAACATTAATAGCTGCATAAATACAAAACAGGCCAAGCGCAATATGTTTATTTACATAACGGCCCACAATCAATGCCAGCAGGGTATATATAAACCCGTCAGTAAAATAAGTGTACCTGTCATAAAATACAAGAAGCGCAGCTCCCGGGAAATTTAATGATCCCACGAATCCTACGGTCAAAATGACCCAGGTGAGCAGCAGAAGCATCGCTTTGCCATAAATACCTATCCGTTTGAAACGAAAAAATCCAAAGCCAACCACGAGGATGAGTAAACTGTAGAAAATAGTCAGTGTTTTTACAGACTCACAAATATCATAAATCCTATTTTTTAGATCCGGCGGAAAGTAGCGCCCTAAAAACAAAATATGAAATACATATTTCAGTGGCTTGGATAAATACTCAGTATGTGTCTGTACAAATGAAGAAGGAATATGCGCATGTAAGCCGTTGTAAGAATAATATAACAATACGAAGTACATACAAAAAATAAGCAGCTCCGGGGCAAGAAAGTAGAGCAAGGCTTTTTTAAATACCTGCTTATCATACCCAAGTGCAACCCTGTAATACAGACTTAGCGTAAGCACAAACATAGGTGACAGATAAAATATTTCGAGCGAAAAGGAGGACAGAAAAAAGAGTGCGCCCGCTGCTATTGCATATTTATTTTGCTGGCCATGTATGAACCTTTGTACACAAAACAGGATAAGCAAAATAAGTAAAAACCCTTGCAGGTAATGATAATCTGCTTTCCATATCAGCACCTCTGAGATATGTGGGCATAATGTGAACAGTAATGCGCCGCATAGTGCTATTCCGTTGCCTTTTGTTATCCCGGAATCAGACAAAACCGTGCTGCACACCGCAAAAAGCAGCATACTGTTTATTGCATGTAGAGTAATAAACAGCATAGCCCACGCCCATACATTTCCGCCCCAGATTTGATAAAAAACGTAAGTGGTGAATTCTGTAAATTGATACAGGCTTGCGGTAGGAGATTGCGTGTTATTGATGTAATCCCAAAATGGCGTATGCCTTACGTGATAGAGCCATCCGGCAGCATCAATTACCCATCCGGCCTTGGCCGCTGGCAGGTATAGGATAAATGCAAAGAGCCAAAGAATGAGGAAGATCCATAGATTTATCTTTCTTTTTTGCAATGAAAAAAAACTATGGTTTATTTCGGCTGTGTTGTCCAAGAATTATCCTGATATAAGAACAAATATATTAAAGCTGGTCAACATTTTTTTTCCTTTGATCTACTATCTTCCATTTATCACCTGCTTCATACAATAGCAAGTATTGGTTGGCCGGATGCTTGAGGATCAGCTCATACAGGTGCCCTTCATCAATCATGTTTACTTTGTAGTCTTTGTTTTCATAGCTGGTCGCTCCATAGCCATAATAGAGCCACCAGGTACCCCAATGATTCAAAGTTACGCGGATGGTACTGTCATTTGTCATATTTACATATGCGCCGTCATCCGGGCTTTGCATATAGTAGGCTTCCACATCATACACGGGATTATTTATTTTATCAGGCCTTTCAATGTTATAAATCGTTTTAAAGGCTCCGTCATCCCGCGCAACAATCATTTCCACACCTTTCATCGTGCTCGGAAAGTCCAGCAGCAAAACTATTTTAGACGGGTCATTAGGGAAGGTACTCACTAGGTTATTAATAATGTGACTGGATTGTTGCCAATATTTATTCACTTTAACAGTGAAGAAAATATTAATCGCGGCATAGACAACGATAGTCACAGTAGCAACTTTTCTGCTGAATATATTATAAATAAGCAGCGCCAGGAACATATAAATAAAAGCGGCGGGCTCATAAGCATAGCGATCATAACTAACAATGTTATCCTCCGGAAATGATACTGCCATGGCAGGTACTAGAGAGCATATAACCCACGCAGAAACAAGCAGCAACGCTTTACCCGCCGCAGTCATTTTTCTGAAGTGGAAAACTGCATATAAAAAGGCAATGGAGCACAACGTGTAAAAAACAGATAATCCTATGATGGAATTACAAAAATCATAAACCGGCCTTTTGATCTCGTTTGAGAAAAATCTTCCGAAAAAAACGACATGAAAAATGTATTCAGGAGGTTTCGATAAGTAACTTACTATCGGCGCATGTACATCTGTCCCATGTGGCCGTATTGATTTGTAAAAAGCATCTAATCCTATAAAATAAAGGCAAAAAAGCAATATTTGCGGAATAAAAAACCAGGAAATTGTTTTTCGGAAAATAAGTTTATCAAAGCCTGGTCCAAATCGGTAATATAAGGCCAGCGCGAAACCTAGAAAAGGTATAATATAGAATATCTCCAGGCCAAATGCCGACAAACAAAATACAAACAATGCACTACATATATATATGCTTCGTTGCCGGTTTTGGTATTTTTGCATCATCAGCAATGAGAACAGGATAAAGAAAACCCCCATAATATAATGGAAGCATGCCTTCCATACCAGCACCTCAGAAACATGAGGGCAAACCACATACAGCAGTGCGCCCCAAAACGCTATTAATGCGCCCTTTTGTATCCCCGAATCCCTGAAAATATTTCTGCAGACAATAAAAAGCAGCGTAGCATTCACCACATGCATCGTCATATAAAATAAGCTCCACATCCACATATTCATTCCCCATAGCTTATAACAGATATAATAGTGAATGGCAAAAAGCTGGTAAAAACTCTGGCTATGTGAATCCACCCGGTTGATGAAATCCATGAAATTATGGGTCTTCAGATCATTGATCCATCCTATCGCATCAACCACCCACCCCGCTTTCGCCGTGGGAAAATAGAGTATTGCAGCAATCAGCCAGAACAAGCCAAATACATAAATATTTTTTTGCAGAAGAATGCCTGTTTGTATTGTCTTATTTTCAGCTTGTGTACTCAAAAAAATAGTTTTTTTAATAAAAACAAATATAGGCCAACCAATGAAAAGAATGATTTTATCCTTCAAAATAGCACATCTGCACAAAGTATTATAAATAAAAAGCCGCCCTGATTAGAGCGGCTTTTTAGTATGAAAGGCCATCCTCTTATCTCATAAACAACAACTCCCGGTATTTTGGTAATGGCCACAACTTATCATCCACTACCAGTTCCAGCTTATCAGCATGGTATCGTATCTTATCGAAGTATGTTTTTACCTCGTGGCAATATTTCATCGCGCGCTTGTGCATATCTGCTATCTCATTTGCTTTCTTGCGCGCTTCCAGCATTTCCTCCACATTATCATTGATCTCCTGTATGTGGCCGCTGATCACTTCTATCAGCTTCATTTGTGCCTTGTAACTTTTCTTGTCCAGGTTCATCTCTTTAAGGCCCCGTACATTGTTTATCAGCGTATTCTGGTAGTTGATAGCCGCCGGCAGTACATGGTTAGTAGCAAGGTAACCGATGAGCCTCGCTTCTATCTGCACTTTCTTTATATAATCTTCCAGCATTATTTCATGGCGGGCTTCCAGTTCACGTTTGCTGTAAATGCCGTTATCATAAAACACCTGTTTTCCTTTATCAGTCACAAATGCATCAAGTGCTTCAGGGGTTGTTTTAAAATTGTTCAGGCCACGGCGTTTTGCTTCTTCCGCCCACTCTTCGCTGTAGTTATCACCCTCAAACCGTATTTTCTTTGATTTGGAAATGTAATCGCGCAGCACCTGTAGTACAGCTATTTCCTTCTTTTCCCCCTTATCAGTAAGGGCATCCACGTCCTTTTTAAATTGCTTCAGCGTTTCAGCCATTATCGTATTAAGTACCACCATAGGCGATGCGCAGTTGGCCGAGGAGCCTACCGCACGGAACTCAAACTTATTTCCCGTGAAGGCAAATGGGCTGGTACGGTTACGGTCTGTATTGTCCATCAGCAACTCAGGGATTTGCTTATGAATATCTAATTTCAGTATCACCTCGTCCTGTTCGGAGAATTTCTCTTTCACTCTCGATTCCACTTCATCCAGTACATCAGAAAGATATTTACCGATATATACTGAGATAATGGCCGGCGGAGCTTCGTTCGCGCCCAGCCGGTGGTCATTATTCGCCGATGCAATCGCTCCGCGCAGCAGATCATCATAGTCATGCACCGCCTTTATAGTATTTACAAAGAAAGTCAGGAACATGAGGTTGGTACGCGGCGTTTTGCCCGGCGATAGCAGGTTTACTCCCGTATCAGTAGCCAGGCTCCAGTTATTATGCTTGCCAGATCCGTTGATACCGGCAAAGGGTTTTTCATGCAGCAGGGCTTTAAGCTTATGGCGCTTGGCCACCTTGCTCATCACATCCATGAGTAGCGTATTGTGGTCCACGGCTATATTGCACTCTTCAAAGATAGGCGCACACTCAAACTGCGACGGCGCCACTTCATTATGCCGGGTGCGTAGCGGTATGCCCAGCTTGTATGACTCCTGCTCAAAATCCTGCATGAACGCAAATACCCGCTCAGGTATAGAACCGAAATAATGGTCTTCCAGCTGCTGTCCTTTTGCTGGGCCGTGTCCCAGCAGCGTTCTGCCGCACATCAGCAGGTCAGGGCGGGCATTGGCAAGGCTCTCGTCAATCACAAAATATTCCTGCTCCCAGCCCAGCGTAGCAGTCACCTTAGTCACATTTTTATCAAAGAAGTGGCACACATCTACGGCAGCTTTATCAAGTGCGGCAATTGATTTTAACAACGGTGCCTTATAATCGAGCGACTCCCCATTATAAGCTATGAAGATAGTAGGTATGCAAAGTGTTTTGCCAAAACCAGCTTCCATGATAAACGCCGGCGAAGACGGGTCCCATGCGGTATAGCCGCGTGCCTCAAAAGTGGCGCGTATGCCTCCGTTAGGAAAGCTGGATGCATCTGGTTCCTGCTGTATCAGTGCATCACCATCAAACAGCTCTATAGCAGTGCCATCGCTTTTAATGGTGAAGAAGGAGTCATGTTTTTCTGCAGTAGTGCCGGTAAGCGGCTGAAACCAGTGGGTGAAGTGGGTCACGCCCCTTTCTTCTGCCCATGCCTTCATGCCTGCCGCTACCTGGTCTGCTATCCGGCGGTCTACCCTCGAGCCCGATTTAGCCGAATTCATCAGGCTTTTATAAGCCTCATCGCTTAGGTATTCGCGTATGGTGCGGCCGCTGAATACATTACTGCCAAATATGGCCGTGATCTTTTTTTCGTAGCCATGTATTTTCTTTTCTTCATTGGAAGATAATGCTTCAATAGCCTGGAAACGTAGAGATGACATAAATATAAGTTTTGTGCAAATTTACCGTTTTTCTAGATTATTTATAATTTTTTGAAGGGAATTTTATAAAAACATAACATTTCGATAAAAACAATGTAATTAATAAATGGCCCAATCTTCAGCCTTACTCACGTAAGAGCAAGCAAAATCAATATTTATTTCATTTTCTATGAATATCATCTGAGGCATTTTGGACAGTTTAAAATAAATCGCTATTTCTGAATTTTGGCCTCTTTGGTTAAAATACTCAATCGGCAGATGCTCTATAAAATCCACCCCTCTTTTGCCGTTCCATTTATAAACCGCCTCTTTAGCGCACCAGGCCACTGTAAGCAATTTTGGGTCATTCTTAAATAATTCCTGTTCCTCGGGCGATAAAAATTTCTGTTGTATCCGCCCTATATTCGGGTGCCACGTCTGTATATCTATGCCGACTTCATTATAAGGGTCTATAACGGCAGCTATATACGGCCAGGAATGGGAGATAGAAAAATAATACTTGTTATCATCTATCCGCGGTTTATCGTGCGCATCCTTGCTGATATTCCATAGCGGAAAATCTTTTTCCAGGTGCTTGAGCAGGTAGCGGCCCGCAAGGTACTCTATCCGCCTTTTTTCATTTTTCAGGTCTGTGTCCAAACCCGTATGCTCACTAAAAAAAGATTCAGGCTCTTCCACTCTCCAGATAGCCGCCAGGCCATGATCCCCAATGTTCCATTCTTTTAATATAGGCATACTGCAAATTTAAGGATAATATTCGCCCTCCCACCCGGTGCGTGGAGATTCACACACCGCTGATACCGTACAACTTCATCAAAAAGATACCCATATCTTTGCACATTAAATAATGACCATGAAAAAAATAATCACTACTGCATTTATTTTATCAGCAGCATTCAGTGGCTTCGCGCAGGGCTTTTATTTCAGGCTTGGGGCTGGATATGCTTTTCCTCAAGCTGGGCAAACAATGTACGATAGTCCGGTACCCTATAACGGGTTTCCTATCGGTTATAACGGAACAAGGAATAATACAACTACAACTGAAACATATAACATTAAAGGCGCCTCTTTTTCTGCGGGTTTTCAAGGTTCACTCGGCCTTGGCTATATGATAAATAATAACGTAGGTATTCAATTGGACGGGAACATTGGCCTTTCAGCTAAAAAATACACCTTTAATGATGAAAATGCAATCATAAACTATACAACCGGACCTGCTGCAAGCAATATCAGCACCATTCAGCAGGCGCAAACACCACTAATAATGATACCGGCATTGGTATTGCAGTCGGGTGGCGACAAGGTTAATATTTATTCCCGCTTCGGTCTGGCGTTGCCGTTAAGCTCAAAAATTACACAAGATCAGGTCATTACAAGTGGTGCCGGCACGTCTTCACTGACGGTTGATGATTTTACCTGGAGCATAAAAAGCAGCTTTTCTTTAGGCTTTTCTGCAGCAGCGGGGCTTAAATATAATATCAGTGACAAAGTAAGTATTTGGGGCGAAGTAAGTATTTTATCTATGACACTGAATACAAAGGAACAGGATCTGAATAACTGGACTGAAAATGGTCAGACGGTACCGCTCTCAAATTATAATGGCGCGCAGCAGATTACCTTTAGCAAAACCGCAACTTTCGATAGCACCTATTCACATATGCCCACCTATTCACAACCCTTCAGCAATATTGGCATAAATGTTGGTGTTTGCTTCAACTTGGGCAATTACAGCAATTCACAAGGTCGCCGCCATAATGAAGACATTGACGACACAGGCACCAAGCCTTTCAGGAGGCGCTAAGTCGCTCGCTATCTCAATCTATCCACAGACTTCACCAATTTCTCATCCCTTCGTATCCCGAAGATAGCCATGATCAGAAACACGATAGCTATTACTGGCAGTACCGCCCCTATCCAGTAACTGCCGCTTGTGGGCGGCGGTATAAGCTTGCTCAGACTAGTAACACGGGATAGCAATAAGGTAATAAACGAAATGATCGCCAGGATCCCCACAAACGACATACGCATCTGTCTTTTCCTGTTGCCAAACATGAATATGGTAACAAACGGCAGTGCTGTCATCACCAGCGCGATAAGCAGCGAAGGATAATGATCTGCCACGCGTAGCGGCATCACTATGTCCGCTCCGTTTATTGTTGCATGTGCCCTGTACAGGTCAAAATAAAATACGCCCGCATTCAGTAGTGCGGCTATAAAAAGCCAGATGGATTGTTTACGCTGTATCATTTTAATTTGATTAAAATAGTCATAAAATGTGTTGAGTAGCATTTCCCGGAACCTGTCCGGCTTCTTCGGCCGGTGGGTCGGGGTTTGGTTATAAGTTAATGCCCCATCGGGGCTATCTGTTTGTAGCTGGATAATTACCAAAATTGGTGTTTGCCCCATCGGGGCTGTCCAATAATCATAATGGGAACCTTTACTACAATAGAACTCAATTATTTAATTCTGTCGCTTCCAAAGAAACTCCAAAGAACCTCTGGTAAACGAATGCCGTCGGGCATCTGATTATTCTCTAACAAACACGCCATAATTCTTGGCAATGCCAAAGAACTCCCATTCAGAGAATGCACCAACTGCGTCTTTCCGTTCCCGTCCTTATATCTTGCTTTCAGCCTGTTCGTCTGGAAGCTCTCAAAGTTAGATACCGAGCTCACCTCGAGCCAGCGTTCCTGCGCAGCGCTATATACCTCAAAGTCATAAGTAAGCGCGGAGGCAAAACTCATATCCCCGCCGCACAGGCGTAGTATCCGGTAAGGCAGCTCCAGCGACTGTATCAGGTTTTCCACGTGCAGCACCATTTCTTCCAGCACATCATAACTCGTAGCCGGATTCACTAGCTGCACTACCTCTACCTTGTCAAACTGGTGTACCCTGTTCAGCCCGCGCACGTCCTTACCATAAGAGCCGGCCTCCCGGCGAAAACAGGGCGAGTACGCCGTCATCTTCACCGGCAGCTCACTTTCCGGTATGATCACGTAGCGGTATATGTTGGTTACCGGCACTTCGGCAGTAGGTATCAGGTAAAAACCGTCCTCGGTTACATGATACATCTGCCCCTCCTTATCCGGAAGTTGTCCTGTCCCGTAAGCTGAGGCCTCATTCACCATAAAGGGCGGGCAATATTCCTTATAGCCGGCATTGACGTTATAGTTCAGGAAGTAGTTGATCAGTGCCCTTTGCAGCTTTGCCCCCTGCCCCATAAATACAGGGAATCCGCTGCCTGTTATCTTGGTGCCCAGTTCCAGGTCCATAAGGCCATACCTGGTGGTCAGCTCCCAGTGCGGCAGCTTTTGGGCGCTCAGGTCGGGTACCTGGCCGCCTTCGCGCACCACCACATTATCTTCTGGTGTTTTGCCCTTAGGCACGCTGCTGTGCGGCAGGTTAGGCAGCACCACTATCATGTCCTGCAGCTCCGTTTCCAGGTCGCTCAGCTTTTGCGCCACTTCTTTCGCCTGCTCCTTATGCAGCCCTACTTTTTCTTTCAGCAGTTCAGCTTCCGCTTTTTCGCCCTTGGCCATATGCTGCCCTATGCTTTTAGAAGCAGTATTCACCATTGCCGACAGATTATCATTCTCCACCTGCAGCTGTCTGCGGCGTTCATCAATAGCTATGATCTTCTCTACCAGTTCCGGCTCTTTGAAATTCTTTTTCTTCAGTCCTTCCAGTATAAGCTCTTTATTCGTCCTGAATAATTGTATAGGCAACATAAATTATAAATATATTTCGGTGCAAAGATAATCTCAGGAAGGGTAACAAGTGTGAGTTCAGCAAATTATGCTGGTAGTTTTTGCCGTCAGTACACCTCAAATGGTGTCAGAAGGCAAAAACGTTGCTGATATTAATTCCACCCGAAAAGCGCAATTTGGTTACTATCTAGAAATAAAGGTTTCCTTGTGATCGGGTTTTTCTCCGGGAATAAAATATAATAATTCATGTTGAATAGCTAATTTTGATGCAGTCTATGATCAACATTAATAAGCAAATTTTATATTGGGAGACAGGTGCAGAGGAAGAAATGCTGAATGCCAGGATCATGATTGAAAATCAACGGTTTCTGACAAGCATGTTTTTTTGCCATCTATGCCTTGAAAAGATATTAAAAGCGCTTGTAGTTAAAGTAACAGAAGAACATCCACCTAGAACTCATATTTTATCGTCACTTGCAGATACAGCCTTGATTAATTTTGATGAAGGACAGGAGCAGTTTATTTCTGAGATTCAGACTTTCCAGTTAGAAGGACGATACCCCGAAAATTATCCTGCAGAACCAGACCCGATAACAACAAAACTATATTTTGAACAAACAGTAACTTTGCACAAATGGCTCAAAGCGAAATTATAAAACTTTTACAATCATATATCCTGCTGCTCAATGAAGCAGGGTTAAAGATACAGAAGGCATTTTTATACGGCAGCTTTGCACGAAATGAAGCCAGGGCCGACAGTGATATTGACGTAATGCTTGTGTCCGAAAATTTTGATAGCAACGACATAAAAATAAAAGCGAAAGCATGGCAACTAACCCGCAAAGTTGACCTGCGCATCGAACCCTTCACCATAGGTTCAAAAAGATTTTTTTCTGATGATGATTCCGCATTGGTTGACCAGGTAAAAACAGAAGGAATTGAAATCCCTTTTTAGAGTCGCGATTATATAATTCACCGTGATCTAATACCCGCTAATCCTTCACAAACTTACCCATATACCTATCCTGCTCGCCAGTGATCACAATCGTGTAAAAACCCGCCGAAAGCACTTCCACATTTACAGTTGTAAACGGCCCTGCCAATCGACCCTGCAGCACTTGTTGCCCTATGGCATTGAAAAAAGAGTAGGCATTATAAATATTATCAAACGCATAAATAATTACTTCATCATGTGCGGGATTTGGATAGATGCTCATTTCATTACCGCATGTTGCAACAGAAACATCAACTGTTTCCAGGCAGCCTTTGAGCGTATAGGTGATGATAGCACTGCCATTGCTGATCCCTTGTACTTCACCAACATTATTTATCCTCGCCACTGCCGTATTACTGCTAGTCCAAACGCCGCCGCTGGTCAAATCAGTTAAATAAGTCATGCCAGATAAACAAAAATCAGCTATACCGGTAATCGGCGAAGGCAAATTATTAATATGCACATCAATTTTACTTACTGCAGAACAATCTAATGAGGGAACCGTATAGCTGATCATTACATACCCCTCTGATATTCCCTTTAAAGTTCCACTTTGGTCAATAACTGCGATGGTAGGGTCGCTGCAGCTCCATGTTCCACCATTTGTATGGTCTGAAAATTTTATCTGCTCACCTTTGCAAAAACTGTCAATCCCGATAATAGGTTGCGGTCCATTAATCATAATCGGGATGGAAGCAGACGCAGAGCCACATTGATTGGAAGCAACATAAAATATCGTGTCAGAACCTGGAATATTACCAGTCACCACACCATTAAAGTTAACTGAGGCATTACTATTGCTGCTCCTCCATTCGGAAGGGTTTGATGCTGTATCTGATAGAATGATTGTTGATCCCACACATAAGGTATTAGGAGAGGCATTAATCGCTCCGGGAGCCGTGGGAGGGCCATAAACGGTGATAGTTCTCCTAACCGTATCAGAGCCACAAAAATTAGAACCAACGCAGAAAATATTATCTGTGCCAGGTGTATTACCATATATCTCCCAATTCGAAACCAATACATTACCTGTGGTTGAGTACATAATCCCGTCAGCTCCATCACCGCCATTAATTGAAAGGGTTTCCCCAACGCATAGTGATGAGGCATAACTGTATGGATACCCCAAATAAAATGCTGGGTGTGGAATAGCCTCCACGCTAATTATTTTATACGCCGTGTCCGAACAATAAGTATTGTTGACAATATAGTAAATACTATCTTCAGGAAGGGGAGGGCCATCACCGGTTGCGAAAGAGGACACACCTGTTACAACACCACCGGATACTGCTGCAAAATTGTCACTAGCGCTCCACACACCTCCAGTAACCGCATCAGATAACGTAATCGTCGTCCCCACGCAAACAATGCTATCAGACCCGCTAATAATTCCAGCCAAGGGTATAGACAACACAGTAATAGCTATGCTGTTAGAACGGGCAATAATAGTATCGTGTGTCCGGTTAGTAAGCAGGCAGGCAATGCTGTCGCCGGTGCTCAGCGAACTCCTAGAAAAACTGGCTGTATTGGCCCCCGCGATATTTACCCCGTTAATAGTCCATTGATAATAGGGCACGGAAACACTCGTGTCTGTAGCTGTGAAATAAGCTGGGGATCCATTGCAAACAGTATCAGCAATAGCGGTAATGTGTATACGCTGTCCTCGTACAATCAAAGGGAATAATAGCAGAATATACAACAGCTTTCTCATAAAGAGGATTTACGACTATTTACACCATCCCTTGATCAACTAATAAAAATAAACAATATTTTTATATTAATGATTATTTTTCGCCATCCAATCCAGTGTTATTCCCAATCCCTACCCACTGGCTGCAAAGCATCAGAAAATATAGTAAACTAACTCGTCATTCAAAAAATTTTCCTACCCGTAGCAACACATAAAAGCCACCAGCAAGTCGTAACTTGCATCCAAATTATCAGTACATGATGCCAGTAATAAACAGGCAGGCATTTGCACCTTTTTCACCGGCAAATACACGGCTGTTCAGTTTCGCTTTGCCATTTTCAAATTCAAATTTTCAAATTGAAAAAGACAACCAGTAAAAGCGCTGTAGACATGCTTAGCGTCCATTTAGTCAACTTTTTAGCCCATTTAGGCAACCACTAAGACCACCACAAGACCACCACCACTATTACAACTAAAACTTATATGCTATGTTTACAGGAAAATTTGTGTTATGTATAGCCGATTTACGGCTATAGTTTGGCGTTTAGATGTCCAAAATCCCGCCTTTCTTGCCCTGCGGAGGTGTCAGGCTCCACAAACGCTCTTTAGGATAAATTCACAAAATCAGGAAGACATGTTTTGGTGGGTACCGGTAATACACAGTTCTATTTTGTTCTTTCATCGCCCTGCATCACCTTTGTACCCAAAACATTACTGCTATTTAGTAATGTTCCATAAATTATGAGCGAAGAAAGATCACTGAATTTCCTGGAAGAGATTATAGAAACGGATATTGCCGAAGGCAAAAATAATGGCAGGGTGCATACCCGGTTTCCGCCGGAGCCGAATGGCTACTTGCATATAGGCCATGCCACCTCCATCTGCCTCAATTTTGGCCTGGCCAAAAAGTATAATGGCCAGTGCAACCTGCGCTTTGATGATACCAACCCTGTGACCGAGGAAACGGAATATGTGGAGAACATAAAGAACGATATAAAATGGCTGGGCTTCACATGGGACAATGAACTATATGCCTCTGACTATTTCGACCAGCTCTATGCATTTGCAGTAACCCTCATAAAGAAGGGCCTCGCGTATGTGGATGACAGTACAGCGGAGCAGATAGCGGCGACCAAGGGCAGCACCACAGCCCCCGGCGCAGATAGTCCTTACCGCAACCGCAGTATAGAAGAGAACCTGCAGCTGTTTGAAGAGATGAAGGCCGGCAGGTATAAAGACGGCGAGAAAACACTACGCGCCAAAATAGACATGGCACACCCCAACCTGCTGCTTCGCGACCCGCTCATGTACCGCATAAAGCATGAGCACCACCACCGCACCGGCGATAAATGGTGTATCTACCCCATGTATGACTTCGCGCATGGTCAGAGCGACAGTATAGAGGAGATCACCCATTCTATCTGCACGCTTGAGTTTATACACCACCGGCCGCTGTACAATTGGTTTATAGAGCAGTTGGGCATTTTTCCGTCGCACCAATATGAGTTTGCGCGGCGCAATCTTACCTACACGGTCATGAGCAAGCGTAAGCTGCTGCAACTGGTAAATGAGCAGCATGTATCCGGCTGGGACGACCCGCGTATGCCCACCATAAGCGGTATGCGCCGCCGCGGCTACCCGGCAGAGGCGTTGCGGCAGTTTAGCGATACGATAGGTATTGCTAGGCGGGAGAACATAGTGGATGTGGGGCTGCTGGAGTTTTGCGTGCGGGAGCACCTGAATAAAACAGCTAACCGGGTAATGGTGGTGCTGGACCCCGTGAAGCTGATAGTGACCAACTATCCCGAAGGGCAGCAAGATATCTTCGACCTGGAAAATAACCCGGAAGACCAGGGCGCAGGAAGCCGCAAAGTACC
>Ga0182030_10005944_pt1 | contig 25838 bp, 24 predicted proteins | sample 812S3MmetaG_FD_121299 | JGI IMG/M metagenome (GOLD analysis project Ga0182030, IMG submission 121299) | Permafrost microbial communities from Stordalen Mire, Sweden - 812S3M metaG (Illumina Assembly) | ecosystem: Environmental > Terrestrial > Soil > Wetlands > Permafrost | place: Sweden...
CCTACCTTCTTTCTGATTTCACAGCTTCCGGAATTGGATTTACTGCGAGATAGCGTCGCTCAGGCGGGCCTTAGCCTCATCCGGAGTCATCATTTCGAATACGGCCGACAGCGGGCCGCCTGTGCCTTGGAGCCGGCCCCCAGTTACAAGATCACCGGTGTCGACTGCGACTCCATCGATGCTTGCAATGAGCGCCGCGACGACTCCCTTCGCGTCGTCATCGTCGCCGGCGATGTAGACCGCGTTTGCTCCGTTGGCGTTTGCCCCAAGCCCGGATTCCAAGATCGGAATCGGTGTCGTGTTGAAAGCTTTCACGACCCGAGCGCCCGGCACCAACTCCTGGACGATCTCGCTCGAGACGCGGCCGCCAATGTCTATGACCCCGTCCGGGCCCGGTTTGCTCCTGTTGTTTGTCGGGTCGATAACGATGCGACCCGTCCAGTCATCGACGACTGAAGTCGCTGCGGAGATCGCAGTCCACGGGACAGCCAGAATGACGACCTCTGCTCCTTCGACCGCTTGAGGAACGCTACCAACCGACACACTCACCCCTAGAGTCTCGGGCAGCGCCGCCATCGACTCCGGATCGCGCGAACTGGACATGGTCACGTCATGACCGGCGCTTGCAAGCAATCGACCCAACACACTGCCCATCTTTCCTGATCCGACAATTCCAATCTTCATGCGTTTACCTCTCCTCTTCCTTGGATTCTCACTCTTCGTTTCCGTTGGAGGCAGCGAACTCAGACTTGCCTAAGTAGCTCGCCGCTATCAGAACCTTGTCGTCTTGCAACTCCTTGGCCGTCTTCTCCATTTGGATCTCTCCATTCACGAGGAGATAGCCGCGATCAGCCACCTCGAGCGCCAAGTGGATATGTTGTTCAACAAGCAATACCGAACATCCAGACTCCGTTGCATAGGATCGGATCACCGGCAGAAGAACCTCAACCACCAGGGGTGCAAGCCCTAGGCTGAGTTCGTCAAGTAGCAGCACCGATGGTTCCCGAGCTAATGCTCGACCTACGGCAAGCATCTGCTGCTCTCCTCCGGAGAGGACTCCAGCGAGCCGATTGGCAACCCCTGCCAACGGCGGGAAGTAGCTGTACGCCACATCCGCATCCAGATGTTCACCACGGTAACCCAGCCGAAAGTGCTCGGCCACCGTTAAGCCGGCAAAGATGCCACGTCCCTCAGGCACATGTGCGATCCCTTTGCGAGAGCGTTGGGCGGGGGAATACTCCATGAGATCTTCTGCATTGAGCCGTAGTGATCCGGACATAACTTGAACTAGGCCAGATATTGCCTGCAGTGTCGTCGTCTTTCCAGCGCCATTCGGTCCGAGAAGAACAACCACCTCTCCCTTGCCGATGGTAAGGGAGAGGTTCCTGACAACGGCCGCGTCTTCGTAGCCAGCGACCAACCCCTGAACCTCCAACACCGGCATGGTCACGATCGCGCTTCGATTGACGTGTCGGACGAACCAGCGCCCAAATACGCAGCAATGACCCCGGGATCTTGTCGAACGTCCGCTGGCGTACCTTCTGCGATCACAACACCGAACTCCAGAACGACGATGTGGTCACAGATGCCGAACACAAAGCCCATGTCGTGGTCAATCAAGAGCATTGCGGTTCCCTGGTCCACAAGCCTCTTTAGGCGAACTCCCAGTTGGGTGCTCTCGTGCGTGTCGAGGCCAGCTGCTGGCTCGTCGAGACATACGACGACCGGTGACCCGGCGAGGGCTCGAGCGACACCGACGAGCTTTCGTTGTCCCTCCGAGAGTGCCTCTGGCATGAGATCAGCCATCGACTCGATTCCGACATCCGCCATCAACTGCTCGACCGCAGGAGCCGTCTTTCGACCGTTGCGGACGAGTTCCCGTAGTGTTCGAGTCCAAGATGGCTCAGTTGCCGCAACCGCCAGATTTTCGGCGACAGAGAGGTCGTTGAACAGATCTACGGACTGCCAAGTTCGGGTCAAGCCGTGCTTCGCACGGATATGGGGACGCGCTGAGGTGACGTCCACACCATCAATCTCGACACGACCTTCGGAGGGGACGAATCCGGTTATCGCGTCCACGAAAGAAGTCTTGCCCGCTCCATTTGGGCCGATGAGGCCTACCAACTGACCCGGCTCCACCTGGAGGCTCACGTCTCTGACCGCATGAACTCCGCCAAAGCGAACCGAAATGCCGCTCGCTACAAGCGGGCAGGCCGTCATATCGGAGCACCATCAACGATCGAACTTGCTTCATGATTGGACCGCCGTAGCGCTCCCTCGGGGATGAGAGCGTCTGTAGAAACATCCGCAGCGGGGAGGCCTCGGTCTCTTTCAAGCTTCTGCGCTTTGTCCTGCTTCCGCTTCCACATGATTGGGAGAACGCCCTCTGGAAAGAGATTGAGCTGAACAATCAATCCGAGGGCCGCGATGAGCTGGACGTACGTCGCTATTTGATTTTGCGGCAGCACCCACTTCTGGAGGACGAGCGGAATGAGCGCTCCAGTAGCGCCAAGCCCTGCCAATACCGCACCCTGCGCCATAGAGATGCCAAGAACGTAAAGACCGGCGATCAGTGCAAATCCGATCATGACGTCGTAGTTGCTCGTAGAGAAGGTGCCGAAGTCGTAGGTATACATCACTCCAGCGATACCAGCTATGGCGGAACCTAGCCCGAATGCAATGATCTTCACCCTCGGTACATGGACTCCAGCGGCGGCCGCTGCCCGCTCATTCGAGCGCACCGCGAGCATTCTGCGCCCGAGATCACCGCGTCTGAGATTCGCCACCAGCAGGTACAGCACCACCACAATTACTAGAGCTAGGAACCCAAAGACAGGACTGGGCAGCTTGCCGTCCAAACCGCGAAATCCCGCATCGGTGCCGAGATTCAATCCAAGCAAATTGGGTTGTTGCAACGAACCTGGAGTCTGACTCGCACCCCAGCTGCCATTGGCGAAGATGAATTGCTGTATTGCTTCGGCCGCGGCCAAGGTTACGACCACAAGGGTGGCGCCTCTCACACGCAACGCCGAGATTGCCACCGCGATTCCAAGTCCGACCGACGCCAGTATCCCAAGGATCGCTGCAGGCAGAAACCCGATTCCCCCGGTATCGCCGATGTGCGATACCAGCAATCCGGCAAACCCTGCGAGCGCGAGCTGCATGACCGACAACTGACCTACATACCCCGTGATGACGACGAAAGAAAGGCAAATCATCATGGCGACCAAGCCGGTAATCAGGGCCTGACGAAAATCAAAAGGAAGAAGGATCAGAGCGATAGCGCATGCAACCGAAGGCAATGCAACGCGCTGCAGCAGTCGGTCTTGGTACGGGACCAGCGGAAGCGACTGTTCTACGATCTCGCCTCTTTGCGGAAGACTTGAGCCTCGCCACCAGAGAGCCGCAACGATGAGCAGGAATTCAAGGACCTGCTGGAGTCCCGGGAGCGCGATGCCTTGCGAAGTCGGGAACCACGATTGCGTGGATGCCAAATAGACGAGCGACTCAGCAATCCCGATCAGCAGGCCAGCCAGATACGTGATCGGGAACGAGGTGAACCTAGCGAAGAGCGCCGCTGCCAGTGCTGGGATGATCAGTAGTGGCAACGTTGTCGAGTCCAGTCCCACCACTGATGCGGCCAGGATTCCCACTAAACCGGCCAACACAGTTCCGACAACTGTGTTGCTGAGAGCGATGAGCGACGGAGAAAGTCCGGCCAGCAGTGCGGACCTCTCGTTCTCCGACGCCGCCCTCGTTGCAAGGCCGAACCGCGTGTATCGATAGAGCCCAACCAGAACCACAACGATGATTCCAACTATTCCAGCCAATATGAACTGCGCGATTGGGACAGTGACGTTGAAGACCGTCACCGAAGAGCTCGGCAGCACCGCAGGACTGTTGAGCGGCGTGCTACCAAAGGCCAGCAGGACGGCCGCCTGTACCAAGAGGAGAACAGCAAGCGAGGCGACCAGCTTTGCTAAGGGAGAGGCCGTACGCAATCGTCGGAAGACCACCAACTCGACGACACAGCCGACTCCAGCCATAGCCACGAGCGTGAGTGGTAGTGCGAAGGCTGTCGCGAACGAAATCCCGAAATACCCGGTTCGGAAGGCCCAAAACAGATAGCCGGCCAACATGACCATCGCTCCCATTGAGAGGTTGATCACGCCTGATCCGCGATAACTGAGGACGACACCCAAACCCACGCTTGCGATGAGGGCGCCAGGTCCAAGCCCGAGAAGCGCAAAGAGAATAATCTGGCTCACTTAGGAGCCCTCTGGAGTCCGATGGCACTCGAGAACCCCGGGAAGCAAGAGCTCTGACAGTGCCCTTCGGTGTTCATTCTGCTGTAGCTCCTTCAACGTCAGGCTGAGACAGCGGGGCGGCTCCTGAAGAACTCGCCGGATGTGCCACCACGTTCCCAACATATTGCAGCACTCCAGCGCAGAATATTTCTGGTCGGACCTTGCCCCAGCCCCGAATCATGCGATACGCGGCGATTCCAGACCGAAATGCACGGCCGCAATCCGAGTCGCAAAAGGCTCGTACTGAAGACCAATGTTGGTGCGAGCCGTTGAATAGTCGCGGTAGTAGCGCTGCATCCGACTCCCATTGCGAGCGCCCTCGCTGGTTCCAGAGGTTCGGAACAACAGCTCGACAGCGTCCCAAGCAAGGTTGAATGCATGATGAGTTCTCGAATGAAGGCGCAGCAAAGATTCGCCCGAAAACCCGCTTCCATCGCGAGTCGCCGCTTGGCAGTACTCCATATAGTTTTGACTGGAACGAATCAAGACATCTTCGGCGGCATCAATTTTGCCAAGAGCTAAGCCGAAGTACCGCTGGTAGTCAGGTGTCGTGTATCGAAGTACGGCATCAGGGCCAGTTGTCTTCTTTTCCTTCACGATTCTTTCGTACTCATCCAGTGCTGCCTGCGCGGTACCGACGAGAACCGCACCGATCTCAAGCTGCAAGAAGCCGGCAGGGTGACCTGCATACATGGGATTTCCATGAAGTCTGTATCCGACCGTGTCGCCACTAAAGTCAGCTGCGAGAATGTTTCCCTCGACGACGTAGTGATCCGGCACCACAGCGTTTTCGATGCGAATGGTGTTGGACCCGCTTCCCCTCATGCCGAACGCGCGCTGCCGCCAGTCGTCGAGCAGCGTCCACTGGCTCCGAGGCACGAGAGCCAACCCGACGATGGGAATGCCATTTGCCCCTCCGTTCTCCATGCGAACGCAGACCATTGCGTGAGAAGAGAAGGGTGCGCCCGAGCAGTAGTCCCAGGACCCGTCGATCTCCCACCCGCCACTGACTCGCTTCGCCGTCCCCATGGGGATCGCTCGCAGCGGCGCTCCGAAATCACAGTTTCCCGAGAGCACCTCGGCTTGCGTCTGCTCAGGAAAGAGGCCTGCAAGCTGGAGCCCATGGCCTGCTGCCAAACTCAGACACCAACCAGTCGAGGGACAACCGCGCGCCACTTCAATGATCATTCTGACAAAGGTCGGCACATCGAACTCTTGGCCACCATATCGCTGTGGTAGCAGGGTTCTATAGAACCCTGCCTCGCGGAACTGATCGTGTGTTTCGGCGGAGTATGAACCTCGCTCCTCCGTTGCGTCTTGTTCAGTCCGTAGCTGCTCTCGCATAGCGCGAGCTCGCTCAATGAAGTCCGATGGTTCCAGATCTGGCTCAGGCTTGCGAAACTCAAGACTCGCTATTGTCATACTCTCGCTTCTCCTTGGGTTACTGAAGACGTTGACTTTTTTGATGACCCACGGTGATCAGCATTTCTGCCTCGGGGCAACCAGGCCTTACTTAATGCCTGTCGGCTCCAGCCATCCGCTGACCGCTCGGAACTGGCCGCCTCCCAGCGACAGGAAGTTCCGGGTTTCCGCTCCACATAGTCCCGGAGCACTCTTGTACTTCCCACACTTGATCACCGGGCCACCCAACAACATTGGACCGGTGAAGGAGCGCGCTTGTGCTGCGATTGTTGACGCTGTCGCCTTGGCTCCCCCGCCCAGGTTCAAAAACCTTGCGGACGTCATAACCAGTCCCCAAGCGAGTGCCGCATTCGAATCAGTTCGCACTGAAGCCGGAAGACCGACCTTTGCCGACGCCAAGAGATAGGCCCTTACGTCCGGCTGAGTCGGATCAGCAACGTTTGACTGTGTCGATGTTTGGGTCCACTTGGGATATTGGCCTCCCAATCCCGCAAGAACCGGAGGAGAGAAGCAGAAGGAGCCTGCGGCAATCACTGGAGATGTGATCTTGAGCGAAGTTATGGCCTGCGCCGCCGACACGCAGGCTGGTGGCAGCGACACGAGAGGAATTACAGCCCCAGTGCTGCCGGCCCCCGCCGCAACCAGCGGCGCGGTGAGGTCCGTCGCAGATGAGTCGAAGCCAACAGACTTCGCGGTGACGCCCACGCTCTTCAGTGCACTTCCCAAGGCCTGAGCGCCCGCCACACTCTGCGCATCTTGCGGGTAGATGACTGAAACACTCTTGACCCGCAGCACCTTCGCGACATAGGTCGCTATTCCGCCAAAAATCGATGAGGGATTACCATTGAACACGTAGACGTTTTTCGCGTTTGAATCGACGGTGCTGATCGAATTCGCGATCAGGATCGGCTTTGTGCCCTGGTCCACGGCTTGAAATGACGTATCACCGAATATCAGTGAACCGTAGAGAATCACCTTCACCGCTGGATTATTGACGAGCTGCTGTCCACAGGCCGTGCCTTCCGATTCGCTCTGTGAGATGAAGCAGGTGGCCAACTGCAGAGGATGCCCGGCAATTCCGCCAAGCCGGGTGTTTATGTACTTAACTGCGGCTTGCGCTCCGAGGGTCGCATTAGGAAATGCGAGACCGCCGCCCTGTTGGTTCACCCAGCCGATCGTGACCGGTGAGAGTCGGGGATTGGCGGCGGTGGCGTTCCCATGGGTGTAGGCCGCATAGTTAGTGATCGACGACGAAGTGACACTGACTGCCGATTCGCTCGCGTTCGCGGCGGACCCAGCGATCGCACACGGAATCAGGCCCACTCCCACTGCGAGAAAAGCGCCTGCGGCCGCTCTCCACCTGTTGATGCGCGGACGGCTGTCTCTGGATTTCACTGTGGCTGAACCCCCCTTGGGTTTATAGAAACCGGCAGGTCTGCCCCCCGAGATGCCCTGTCCGGATCTCGCCAATCTGTCGATTCCGTCTGCCGGAATATTATTTCGGTAGTGTAGGCAGTGCGCTCGTGCCCGTCAAGCGTTCGAGAAGCTCGGCGTCCGGAGATGGGGCTCAACATCGCAAATCATGCTTGGTTTTGCTCTGTCCAGCCTTTTCGATGCCCCTTGCCAGAGGAGGCTGGTCGTGATAGCTGTTTATGAAATAAGATTCCGTTTTGGGAGGGTGTTATGACGAACGGCTGGGTGGACGCGTCAGCTCCAGTCGCCATCGCAGGTGGTGGCCCGGTTGGAATGGCACTTGCAATTGACCTGGCCCTGCGGGGCGTCGAGACCCTGGTCTTCGAAAAGCGAGAGCCGAACGCGCCTATTTATGCGCGAGCCAACATGACCAATGTCAGATCGATGGAGCACTTCAGGCGATGGGGAATCGCCGATGCGCTACGGGAAAATGATCCGGTTAGCCAGGAAATCAATCGGGATGTTGCCTTTGTCACCCGGCTCAGCGGCGACCTGATCTTGAATATGCCGCGTGCGTACGAGTGGTCGGAACCGCTTCCCTTCGCTTCCGAAGTTGCCGAATGGGCGCCCCACGAAGCAATCGAGAAGACACTTTGGGATCGGGTCCAGTCACTTCCTGAGATCACTTACTGCTTTGAGCACGAGGTCACTTCCTTTGTGCAGGACAATGACGGCGTAACTCTCACCATCGAGACACCCCAAGGTTTCAAGACCGCACGGTCCCAGTACCTCGCTGTAGTGGATGGAAGCCGAAGTCGCCTGCGACACGACATGCTCAATGTGCGGATGGAAGGCACTTCGAACCTTGCCCGAAGCTTCCTTTGGCACATCTATGCGCCAGAGTTGTCAACGATGTGGAAAGCATCCCCGATGGTCTCCATGTGCCTCTTCTATAACAACGACCGGGGAGGCGATAGCCTCGTTCCACAATCAGGGATTGACCGCTGGGGGTACTTCTGTTCGCCTGTTCCCGATGGGATCGACGGCGATGATTGGGATGCATGTCGACAGATGTTGTTCCGGGCCGTGGGCGGCGAATTCGAAGTTCAACCGCTCAACGGTGGGACGTTCATTACCCATTCCCTCTTGGCGCCACGTTATGACTTCGGACGGGTAGCTCTCGCCGGCGATGCCGCTCACCTCGTGTCACCGATGGGTGGTTTCGGCATGAACATCGGAATTGGCGATGCGGCGGACCTCGGCTGGAAGCTCGCTGCGCTGGTTCAGGGATGGGGCGGCCCTATGTTGCTGCCGAGTTACAGTATCGAGCGGCGGGAGGCAGCCCGATTCATTATCGACGGTTGTGAGCGGAACCAGGCCGTCGGAGCGCGGGAACTGGTCGTTGAAGGGATAGAAGAGCCCGGCCCACGGGGCGACGCTGCTCGTGAATCAGTCGCAGAACAAATTGTCCTTCAGAAATCGCAGCAGTTCAAGCGAATGGGAGGGCAACTCGGCTACCGCTACTCAACCTCGCCCATCATCGTCCGGGATGGAACCGAAGAGCCTCCACCAGACTTCGCGGACTACGTGCCATCTGCAAGTCCTGGTAACCGCGCTCCGCATGTCTGGATGAAAGACGGCTCCTCACTCTTCGACCACTTCGGCCAGGGCTTCACGCTCATCTCGTTGGACGACGAGATCAACGGTGACACCCTGGCAGCTGCGGCCAAGGAACGTGGAATTCCGTTCCAGGTGGTGACCACGTCTGGAAGTGATCGCGAGGCGCTTGTGGAGCTCTATGAGGCGCGGGCCGCTCTTGTACGTTCGGATCACCACGTGGCCTGGCGAGGTCATCAGTTGCCGAGTGATATCGCGAATTTGCTCGACGTTCTGACTGGGTACACGGCTTGGAAGCCATTACCCGCTGGGGAGACCGAGCTCCGAGCTCCCGACAGTGATGGCTGACTCGATGCCAGACCGATCGTCCAGCAACACAATCAACGCCGTTCTACGACCGACTCAGGAGGCTTCCTAGTAATGCCGAAGGTGCTGGAACTCGGACATGTGGGCTTGTTCATCAAAGATCCCGAGGTGATGACGGACTTTTATTGCCGATTTCTCGGGATGACGATCACAGACCGTGATGGTGATCGGCGAATATTCCTGAGCGCTCGTCCCGAGAGCGAGCATCATGAGCTTCTCCTCGCCAAGGACCCCTCCCGACACTCCGACCTACAACAACTCTCGTTCCGGGTCGCCTCGTTGAGTGACTTGAAGGAGTTTTACGCACAGATCGTCCAGGTTGGTTACACGATTGATCACGTTTCCAACCACGGCAACGCCATTGGTTGCTATTTCCGCGATCCGGAGAACAACCGGGTCGAGGTGTATTGGCAAACGGGTCGAGACTGGCCGCAGCCGTGCAGTGAGAGAATCGACCTTGGTCTTTCAGAAGCGGAGATTCTTTCAGAACTGGACTCGATGAGCCTGCCTGAGGCAGAGAATGCTGACGTGCGATGAAGCAGGGAATGCTGGCGGAGGTCGTCGGCATCGTTGGGCACAAAGGTGTGACCATTGAGGCATATCTCGCTCGGCCGATCAGCGCGTCGCCAATTGGCGGAATGATTGTGTTGCACCACGCTCCAGGGTGGGACGATTGGTCCAAGGAAGTGGTCCGAATGTTCGCACATCGTGGCTACGCGGCGATCTGTCCGCACCTGTACCATCGTCGAGGTCCAGGGCACTGGGAAGATATAGCAGCGGCCGCACGCGCGGACGGTTTGGACAAGGCCATGCCCAATGAGCAGATCATCGGGGACGTCGAAGGTGCCATTGCCTATCTGCGCGCGATGCCTGACAGCAATGGCAAAGTAGGAGTGATCGGCTTTTGTTCGGGCGGCCGCCAAGCGTATCTGGCAGCGTGCGAGATTCCCGAATTGAGCGCGGCGATCGACTGTTGGGGTGGAAGCATTACTCCTCGTGGTGACCCCACGAAACCAGCGTCTCTGTCTCGAGGGGTGCTCCACCGCACACCCGACATGCAAGTCCCCTTGCTGGGGATCTTCGGAAACGACGATACGAATCCAAGTCCTGCTGACATCGATGAGATCGAGGCAACGCTGCAGCAACTCGGCAAGTCATATGAGTTCCACAGGTACGACGGGGCCGGACACGCATTCTTCACAACTGATCGCATCAATTACCGCCCCGAACAGGCGGTAGACGGTTGGAGGCGGGTCTTCGCCTTTTGTGAAACACACTTGAGCTAATTGATTCTGGCGGTTCGGAGCTGGACGTTCAGAAGGAGATCGACGTATGTGCACTTGGGAGACGTACCGCGCCACCATCGCCGGGAGCGCCAAGGGCGTAGAAGATTGGACCAGGCTGACGGCAGTAAACGTCTTCTATGACCATCCAGCGAATGCGCCTTTCGATCATGCTTTGATCCTCGACTTTGTCGAGGACGCATCCCGGCCGGGCAGGCGGGTCAGCATTGAGCTGAGTGCGACTGCTGCCTCAGAACTGCTTCGAGTCATGCATGATGCGCTCAGTTGTGAACAGGCACGCCTGGATCTTGTCGCTCCTGACTCTCTCATTGATGGCTCGTCGGAACGGAGGATTTCGATAGAGACAGCAGCGAGTTAAAGCTCTCTGGTCAGCTCAAGCTGCCCAGGAGCGAGCGCGAGAAAGAGAACGACTCTCGTGTTCTGTCCCAACGTGAGGTGCCCGTGACCCGAGGTGTCCTCGATAAGCGCCAAATCACCGGCTTCAAGCGCGACACGCGTTCCGTCGCAGGTCTCATTGGCGCCATTGCCAGCCAGTGTGACCGCGAGTTGTCGGCGCGGTGAGCAATGGCGATCGCTGAATGCGGTGTTGTCGCCTGGATATGTCTTTAGATAGACAAAACCGCCTTGCAGGCGGGGCCATTGTCGAATTTCAGGAACCTCGAGGAGGGAATGCGGCCACCTGAACGGTTCAGTGCGGCTGTGCCCTCCATCGTCATAGAGCCAACTCATGGCAGGACGTCCGTGACGTGGAACGGTCGACAATGAAGCGCCCGGTTCAACCTCCGAGGGCGTCCACTCGTGGACACTGATGAGCAACTGCCAGGCATCGCCCTCGCAATCCTCTTCGACCGAGTCCGATGCAACATCCAAGTATGCGAAATCTCCCCGGCCCAATGCTTGCGTCGTCGATGCGTAACGATAGAGAACGTCGCCAGACAGCACTATCGACAGATGCGGTCCAACCGATGCCAGATCTCGCGGCGTACGAGATCTTGTCAGCCAAACGGCGCGGGCATCGATGTCGGTAAGGCGGCCCTTTACGCCGTCTGGACGAAACGGCAAGTTCGCAGGCCGAACCTCACATCCCGAACTGCCCTCATGGAACCAGATGCCTCGCACTTGGTGAATCTCGGCGACCGCTCAGCGCTCCGAGGTGGCCATTAGGCCCCAACGTCCGCATACTGGCCGCCGATTTGTGGAGTCGCCCTGCCAGGCAGTCCGGACGTCGAATGTTCCAACCTTGTTTGCCTCGCCCAAGTGCGCTTGAGCTCGTCGCTGACCGTGATTCTCAATCGGCCGAGGTCGCCCACTTCCAATTCGATGGCATCGCCGTCCATGAAAGGGTTTAGTCCCCGATGGTTCGTTCCAGTAGCCAAGATGTCGCCCGGCTCGAGAGTGTGAAGTGACGAGACGAATTCGATGCATTTGGGAATCACATATGCCATGTCGTCGGTGTTGAAGTCTTGCATCAGCTGTCCGTTGTTCCACAGACGCACGGCAAGGTTCTGCGGATCGTTTACCTCGTCTGCCGTCACGAGATATGGACCGATGGCGCAGAAGGTATCCCGAGACTTCATCTGATAGAAGGCGTTCTTCTCCGGTGGAAGCCCTCGGGCCGAACCATCGATCAGATTTGTGTATCCAAAGACATAGTCCATGGCCTCAGACGCCGGTACATTACGCGCTCGTCGGCCGATGACAACGGCGAGTTCGGCTTCTCCTTCGAAAATCGTCGCCGGCACGTCGGGAAGTTCCATGACATCCCCATACCCGATGATTGAGCTCGGGGATTTCTGGAACCCATTGATTGGTGGCCGATCAGAGAGAGTCCCATCCTCGAGGTAATTGACAGCCATGCAATCGATATTCACTGGCCGCGGCAGCGGCGGACGAATCCGGACCGATGCGAGTTCTACGCCCGAAGCGTGGTCCGACGCTTCCGCGAAGCGTGGAGCGAATTCGGACCATCGCTCTATGACGCTGGCGATGATGTCTTGTGGGTGGGCTCGGGGAATGTCACTGACGAGCCCGGACACGTCTATCACCGCCGAGTCTCGAAGGACTCCGAGTCTGTAGTCATCAAAAAAGAGAAGCCTCATGCTGGTTCCTTTGGTTGGTCCGCTGTCGAAGTTGAAACCTTGCGATCATTCATTTGCAGTCATCGAGTCCACCGTGGGAGATACCTCGACATCCATCTCTGTCAGAGCCAACACTTCTTCGACCGAGAATCCCGGCGCAATCGCCTGAAGCCAAAAGGAGCCATCGATCCATCTGAACAGGCCGATGTCGGTGACGACCAAGTCGACGCCGCGCTGCGCAGTGAAGGGGTAGTTGCAATGCTGGACGAGCTTCGGCTTGTTGGAGTGACTCAGGTGCTCCATCATGATGATGATCAGACTTGAATCCGGTCTCGCCACGAGATCCATAACTCCGCCGATCCCTCCTCCTGCCTGGCCGGGCAGTGACCAGTTGGCAAATCCACCTGCGGCATCCACCTGATACGCGCCGAGCACTACCGACGTGAGCCTTCCCGATCGCGCCATTTCGAAGGAGATGAGGCTGTCGAAGACGGATGCGCCAGGAAGCAATGAAACGAACTGGCCGCTGGCGTTGTAGACGTCAGGATCGATCTGGCCGCCCTCCGCGTGTCCTCCATACCCAAGAATTCCATTCTCGGCGTGCAGGACAATGTCTCGGCCTTGCAGGTGGTTGGAGACCAGCGTCGGAATTCCGATTCCCAAATTGACGTATCCCTGTGCCGGCAGACAACGCGCGACTCGCCGAGCCATTTGATCTCGCGTCAGGGCGCGCTTGCCGTTGTAGATCCTGCCCTCATCGGCTTCACGGTCCGCGCCCACACGCTCAACAAGCTGATCGACCGTCACAGTGACCGGTGATTGCACCACTCGTTGAACGAAGATCCCGGGAAGGTCAACTTCGTTGGGATCAATCTCCCCGATCTCGACAATCTGGTCCACTTCGACGATAGCGATACGTGCCGCTTTTGCAAAGGCGGGATTGAAGCTCTGGTTCCCTCCGCGGAATACCACGTTGCCAGCTCTGTCGGCTTTCCAAGCACGTAGAAGCGCAAGATCCACTGGCAAGGCTTCTTCGAGCACGTACGAACACCCACCGAAGGTTCGGATTTCTCTTCCTTCCACGATTCGGGTGCCGATACCAACGGGACTGAAAAACGCCGCTATTCCTGCGCCGGCAGCTCGACAACGCTCGACCAGAATGCCCTGAGGCACCATCTGGAGCTCGAGGTGGCCTTGTTGAATGAGATCTTCGGCAATGGAGGGGTGACCGGAGCGCGCCGAAAACGAGGAGACCAGTTTGCAGACCTGACCGTTTTCCACCAGGGTCATTCGTGCGTCGTCGCCGGCCCCGAGCGAGTTGCACACAAGGGTCAGATTCTTGACTCCCGAATCGGCCAAGGCACCCAACAAGCCAGCCGGATAGCCGTGCGCTCTTCCGAAGCCTGAGAACGCGACCGTGCAACCGTCCTCCACATCAGCGATCGCCGATTCGACCGAGGGAAATACCTTGTCCACGCAGCCTCTTCACTTTCGAATATCGAAAAGATCTTCGAATGACGTCTACCTGGTGAACTGCAGACGACTCCCGAATAAGATTCCGTAGTATGGAATATTATTCCGTATATGCCTTTTCTGGTCAAGCGCAGGACGGCGGAGAGAGTGATCGGCGGTCGGACCCCTACGTTGAGGGGATCTCGCCCGCAACGATGAGTCTCTCGCTCATCTCTCGGGCCTGAGAGAGCATCTGTCGCACGAGCTGCAACTCTTGATCGGGCGCAGGATCGAGCGTCCCAACGCAGAGAAGTGCGGCCAGCGGTTTTCCATTCGCATCCAAGACTGGAACCGCAACGCCGCGACCGGCCTCGAACCTCTCGTAGTTGTCTACCGAATAGCCACGGGACCGTATCTTTTCGAACTCTTGCTCGAGCTCAGTCGGATCCACGATCGTGTTGGGAGTGTATTTGCGGAGCCCGCTACCTTCATAGATGAACCGTCGTTCAGCCTCTGGGAGATATGCGAGGAGTAGCTTTCCGTCCGCCATCGCGTGGGCAGGCTGAAAACGACCAGGTTCAAAGTCAACGATGCTGGTGTACGCTCCCGCGACACGCTCCACCTGAACAGTACGGCGTCCCACGAGTATGCTCATTACGGCGTCGTATCCAGTCTCCCGCGCGAGATGACCGAGATACGTCTTGCCGTCTTGGATGATCGGATTGGCCGCCATACCGATCATCCCGACACCAACTGCTTCCATCCCGATGCGATATTTCGTTGTCCGGGAGTTCTGCTCGACCCAGCCGACACTGACGAGCGTCGCCAATTGCCTGTGAACACTCGCAGGAGAGAGTTCCACTTGCTCTGCGATTTCGACGATACCCATAGGGTAGGGATTCTCGGCCAGAGCCGTCACGATTCTCATGGCGCGCTGCACCGCTCGAACGAAGTTCGATTCGGGCTGATCTTGCTGCGCAACTGACGAGCTGGCGGAAGCCACGACACCTCACGAATTCTGGGCGAAACCCTCAACTTGAGTTCGATTTAGCTTAGCTTCAAGTCTGGTAACCCTAAGAATTACGGTTGTCTACGTAGTCCCACCCCCAGCAGATTCCAGCACTACCGCGATTCCCTGGCCCACGCCGATACACATGGCCGCCAGCCCGTAACGACGTCCGGTCCGCCGGAGATGATGGGCGAGCGTGGTGACAATCCGTGTGCCGCTGCAGCCCAACGGGTGGCCGATGGCAATGGCGCCACCGTTCGGATTCACGATTTTGGGATCGAGTTCGGGCCACTCAGCCAGGCAGGCTAGCGACTGAGCGGCAAACGCCTCATTTAGCTCGACGGCATCGAGGTCTGACCACCCGATTCCTGCCCTGGCGAGGGCCCGCTCTGCGGCTACAACCGGCCCGATCCCGTAACGCTGGGGTTCGACGGCGCTGGTGGCGCGACCCGCGATTCTCGCAAGAGGATCGACCCCCATTGCCGCTACCGATTCGTCATCCGCCAGAATGGCCGCAGCGGCCCCATCGTTGAGCGGAGACGAGTTTCCGGCGGTGACCGTGCCGTTGCGACGGAATGCGGGCTGGAGGGTCGCCAGGCGCTCGATGGTGCTATCTCCGCGTATGGATTCGTCGCGATCGATTTCCACGCCAGCAACCTGCACCACTTCGGCGTCGAACGCACCGATTTCCCAGGCCGCGGCGGCTTTGGCGTGACTATCTGACGCGAATTGGTCTTGCTGTTCGCGGCTGATCTTGTAGACGTCGGCGAGGATCTCAGCACCCTCTCCGAGTGCGACGGTCCAGGGTTCGGGCATGCGCGGGTTGACCATCCGCCACCCAAGTGTTGTCGAGTGGAGTGTCTCATGGCCGCGTGGGAAGGGAGCGTCTGGTTTCGACAGGACCCACGGTGCGCGGCTCATCGACTCCACCCCCCCAGCTACCGTGATCGAGGCGTCGCCCACTTCGATGGCCCTACTTGCCTCGTGGACCGCTTCCATCCCCGACCCACACAACCGATTCACGGTTGCGCCAGGAATGCTCGTGGGAAGTCCGGCTAGTAGCACCGCCATTCGGGCAACGTTTCGGTTGTCCTCACCGGCGCCATTGGCATCACCGAACCACACATCATCGATCGCTGCGGGATCGAGGGTTGTGTGACGTTTCATCAGTGCAGCAAGCACCGTTGCCGCTAAATCGTCGGGTCGGCTTTTGCAGAGAGCACCGCCGTACCTGCCGATTGGGGTGCGCACCGCATCAACGATCCATGCGTTGCGCTTCAACGGGACGAACCTGCCACAAGCCTCTTTACACGGCGAATCGTTCGGATCCGCATCATGGGCGTCGACCATCGAACGCGTCTTGTAGGAGCGACCGCATCGAGGCCCTGTCGACAAGACGCGGATTCGTAGTACCGACCTCGGCCACAGCTCTTTCTGCGGCGAAGTCCAGCCCGTCCGCCGGCATGCCGATGGCGTCAAGGCTGGTTGGAGCGCCAAGCGTCGACGCGAGATCGAAGAGCAATCCCGCGGCGGCTGAACCATCGGGGGACCCACCTAGTGCCTCGGTGATCCGTGCCATTGCGTCTGGCACAGCTGGGGCGTTGAACGAGGTTACGTGCGGAAGCACGACGGAGTTGACCTCGCCATGAACAAGGCGGAAGGTGCCGCCGAGCACGTGGCAGAGCTTGTGGTGCAATGCCGACCCAGCGACGGCAAACGCCTTTCCGGCGAGGTGGGCCCCGAACAGCGCGTCACCTCGAGCGCCGAGGTCATCGGGTTCGTCGAGAATGGCTGGCAGCGCCCGCGCCAAGATCCGCACCCCTTCAACGGCATAGAGATCGCCAACCGGGTTGGAACCAGGTGCATAAAGCGCCTCGACGCAATGAGCGATGGCGTTGAGACCACTGGGCCCGATAACTTCCTTGGGCAGCGTCATCGTGAGCGTCGGATCGTAAATCACGACGCGCGGCAATGCTCGAAGGTCACGTCCCGTCTGCTTGTGCTCGCCAGTGATGCCGTACACCGGCGTCATCTCCGAACCGGCGAAGGTTGTCGGGACAACCACGAGTGGGATCCCGGTCTCGATTGCGACCACCTTGCCGAGCCCGGTTGCCGAGCCGCCGCCGATGGTCACAATTGAGTCCGGCGAGGCACCGGCAACGACCTTTCGCGCCGTAGCCACAAGTTCTTCAGGAACGTGTTGACGCACTTCGTTCAAACGAGCAGCAAGCAGCGAGCCAAGTTGATCGGCGAGCAGATCGGCCACGGGCTTTGCGCCTCCGTCGGCGATGAGCAGGACTCGTCTGGCGCCTAAAGCAGCGACCTCGGCGGCCACCCGCAACACGGCATCGATACCGAAAAGCACCCGACCAGGGAGCGCCTCGTGAACGAAAGCCCTCATACCACCTGACCTTGGGTCAACTCGAGCTTCCGGAGTACTTCCAGCTCCTCGGTTGTTGGTGGCGCAGTCTCATCGAGGGCGTCGCTGACGGTAAGGCCCCAGCCCGTCGCGGCACGGACTGTGGCGACATCGACCCCGGGATGTACCCGAGTTAGCAGCAGCTCCCCCGCGGGGTTCGGGCGTAGCTCACCCAAATCGGTAATAACCGTCGAAACACGCTCGCCAAGCGAAGTCCGGAAGGCAACCCGGTCGACAAACGTGCGGGCTGACTGACGAATCACCACGATGACTCGACCGCACGATGCGGCGATCTCCGGTGCACCTCCGGCGCCCGGTAGACGCACCTGCGGGTGGTCGTAAGGGCCGATAACGGTGGTATTTATGTCGCCCCCCCGGTCGATCTCTGCTGCACCAAGAAACCCCACGTCGACTCGACCGGCTTGGAGCCAGTAATTGAAGATCTCGGGAACGGATACCACTGCATCTGCTGTGGTTGCCAGTTCACCATCGCCGATCGATAGGGGAAGGGTGCGAGGTTTAGCGCCGATCGTTCCGGACTCGTAGATGAGGACCAGGTTCGGTGCGTGCGTTCGGCGGGCAACGTTGGCTGCAGTGGACGGCAGCCCGATCCCGACGAAACAAACGTCGGCATCGGCCAGCTGGCGGGCCGCGGCGATGGTCATGATCTCGTTTGGCGTCCACGAGAGAGAGCTCACGCTGACGAGCCTTCGAGCTGTGAATCTGCGACACCAAGGACTTGGTCCTGCATCCACGAAAGAAACTGGCTTCGGTCACGACTGATTGAATCCCATGCCTGGTAGAAGGCGTTGTCGCGGGTCGAGTATCCGTGCGCGTAGCTGGGGTGAGCGCCCCCCGGTACCTCGACGACAGCGCTGAGCACCCAAGCGGGCAGCACCACGGCACCCGGAAGAGGCTCGAGCCGGTCGACTATCTCCTCGACAGTGACAACAGCACGCTCAGCGGCAAGAACAGCTTCCCTTTGCACACCCGTGATCCCCCAGAGTTGGACGTTTCCCTGTCGGTCGGCTCGCTGCGCATGAATGATCGTGACGTCCGGTTGCAAAGCTGCGACGGCAGTCAACATTTCGCCAGTAAAGGGGCAGGCGATGCGCGCAACGTTCTTGGTATGCGCAGGTAAGTCGGTTCCCGAATAGCCGCGGAGAACGGCAAAGGGCAGGCCACTGGCCCCAGCGACGTAGCGATTGGCCATACCGGCGTGACTGTGCTCTTCCAGTTCAAGGGGCTGGGGCCAGTCGTGTTCAACGGCGTCCCGAAACCGATGGAGAGACCCGACGCCGGGGTTGCCCCCCCACGAAAAGATGAGCTTTCGGGCCACACCCATGCCGATGAGCTGGTCATAGAGGACGTCGGGAGTCATCCTGACGAGGGTCAGATCGCGTCGGCCCTGGCGGATGATCTCGTGGCCGGCGGCAAAAGGTATGAGGTGAGTGAAGCCTTCGAGGGCGACGGTATCTCCGTCCTTCACGTTGGCCTTGATCGCCTCGGCGAGCGAAGTGATCACCGGGGGTACCAAATCGGAAGTTCAGCATCCACGTTGACCCACACCGATTTGGTCTGGGTGTACTCGTGCATCGCTTCGAACCCCATCTCACGTCCATATCCAGATTGCCCGGTGCCGCCAAATGGTGATCCCGGATTGACACGCTTGTAGCTGTTGATCCACACCATTCCGGCTCGAAAGGCCCGGGCCATGGCGTGAGCGCGAGAGAGATCCTTCGTCCAAAGACCAGCGCCCAGGCCGTACTCGGTGTCGTTGGCGATCTCGATCGCCTCCGTGTCTGTGCGGAATGTCGTCACTGTCACAAACGGTCCAAAGACTTCCTCACGGCACACGCGAGCTCGTCGGTCAGCCCGTACGACAGTTGGTTGGACATAGCAGCCATGGGCTAGGTCCGGCGAGGTCGGGGCGGCACCACCAGACAGGATCTCGGCGCCTTCATCAATGGCGACCTTTACGTAGTTGAGGACGCGGTCTCGATGCATTGGGGAAGTGAGCGGGCCCATTTCGATGCTCGGGTCGAGAGGGTTTCCGAGCCGGATAGAGCGTGCCAGCGTGAGAAAGCCGTCGAGAAATTCGTCGGCGATGTCTTCATGGAGAATGAGCCGGCTTCCGGCGATGCACGCCTGGCCCTGGTTATGGAATATGGCGAAGGCACTGCCATTTCGGGCCAGCGTGAGATCGGCGTCAGCGAAGACCACATTTGCGCCCTTGCCACCGAGCTCAAGTTGGACACGCTTGAGATTGCCAGCCGAAGCCGCGACGATCTGGCGCCCGACGGCGGTCGAGCCGGTGAACGCGACCTTGGCGATCCTCGGGTGCTCCGCGATCCGCTGGCCCGCCGTTGCTCCGTACCCCGGGACGATGTTGACCGTACCGGGCGGGAAGCCGACTTCAGACACAAGCTGGGCGAGCCTCAATGATGTCATCGGAGTCAGCTCCGAAGGCTTCATCACGACCGTGTTACCTGCGGCGAGTGCTGGGCCCAATTTCCAGCTGCAAAACATGAGTGGGAAGTTCCACGGCACGATGGAGCCAACAACACCCAAAGGTTCGCGTTCGACATAGTTGAGGAAACCAGCTTCGACAGGGATCACGTCGCCTTGAACCTTGTCCGCCATGCCCCCGAAGTAGCGAAAAGTTGCTGCAGTACGCGGAACATCGAGAATCGAGGAGTCTCGAATCGGGTGACCGGTATCGCGGCTCTCAAGTTCAGCCAGCTCGGTGGCGTTGTCCTCTATGGCTTGAGCCAGACGGAGGAGAAGGGCTCCGCGCTGAGCGGCTGGCGTCCGGGACCAAGCCGGGTATGCAGCTGTCGCTGCTTCAACGGCTCGATCAACGTCAGGTACTTTTGCCTCCGCGACCTCGGCCAGCACGCTGCCATCATGCGGATCCATGACCTCGAACGTGGCGCCGTCCAGCGCCTCGACAAAGTCTCCGTTGATGAAGAGTCTTGATTGCAACAACGGGCTAGATGTCGACGGGATAAGTCGGAGCTTTGCCTGTGGCGATGAGCTCGGGCAGCTCCGCTGACCCGTTCTCCCAGACGAGAAGCATCGACCTCTTCGGCGAGTAGCCCTGGTGACGGATGTCGGCCGGCATGGCTGCCACATCGCCAGCTTTCATTGTTACTCGTGCCCGAAGCTTGCCGGTCACCTTGTCGGCGACTTCCCATTCGATCTGGTCGGAGAGTTGCACAAACCATTCGACGCGGTCATTCCCGTGAATAATGGGCAGGATGTATTCCTCGGTCGTCGGGCAGTAGAGGCTGTCCTTGCACACCGAGACGATCGACGGATTCCATGTGACGTCGGAGCGCGAGAGGTATCCGAAAAGGTTGAAGGCACACACCTGATCCTCGAAGCCTGGCTCGGCGTAGATCTCCGGCTGAGACTGGTCAACATCCGCGAACATGCGATTGACTGGGTGCGTCTCGTCAGTCCGGATCGGCTCATCACCAGGGACACCCACCATTCGCGAAGCGGTGACACGTCGTCGGGTGATCGCCTCGGTGTTGTTACCGGACTTGTCGCCCCATGCAGTGCGAGTCTCTTCTGGTGCCGCGAATGGATCGAATCCTTCGTTGGTCCAGTCGTCAAGCATCGAACGGAAAGTCCCCAAGATCTGCTCGTGAGGGAAATTCTCAAGGTGGTCGAGTTCGGCTTTCCGATAAGCCTCGTTGAACGAACCAGCGAACAAGTCGACGTTGCCGTAATGATTCACAGTACCGACGACGTTGTCGAAATTCACGGTGCCGTAGAAGAAGTTCCATGCCACATCACGTTGAGCGGCGCGCAGAAACGCGTCGACGGACATCGTATGGGTGCCCGTCGGCCATCTCACGTAGGCGAAGTATTCATCTCGTTCAAATGCAAACTCACCTAGTTGGAACGTCCGGTAGCCGTGGTGGTTTGGCTCGCCAGCGAGCACTTCGGTCATTGCGGTGTCAGTCATTATTCCTCCTCAAACCGTTTGACAGATCTCCGACCACCGCTCGACCGTGTCTTCGCCGAAGATGGTCTGCAGCAGGATGCAGGCTGGCTCGTCGGCGCGAAGCCGGTAGGCAGCATTCGCAGGTAAGAGCGCCATATGCCCGCGGCGGGCAACAATGCGACCCGCCGGCCGGCCGGCCGGTTCACCACCCAACGCAACCGACCCTGCCTTATCAGATGGCACGATCGCCTCATCCAAGGCGACCAGGTCAATTTCGACCACTCCGTCCATGACGAGCGCGAACTCATCGTGGGCGCAGGTGCGCCACTCCGAGGTGCCATCGGCACGGATCACCTCCAGCACATACTGCTGGTTCTTGCCGACAACTACCTTCTCCCACGGCTTCGAACCTGCCGCAACTTCGAACAGATTCGAGAAGGCGTAGTGCCGAGGGTCGTCGTCGATCGCCTCAACGCCGCCCTTCTCGTAGTCGAGCAGCGAACCAAATTTCGTCACATAAGTCGACAAACCCACACCTCCAAGCTCCATCCGAACGGATTTTGCGAATGTTCGCTATACGAACTATTGTACGCTTGGCGAACACATACACCTTGACGGGGAGTAAGACCGTTGTCAAATGCGAGGCCCGAGACTGTGCAGTCACTGGCCCGGGGGCTGTCCGTAATCCGCGCATTTTCAGCCGAGAGGCCAGAGATGACTCTTGCGGAGGTCGCCAGGCAGACCGGCATGACCCGTGCAACGGTACGCCGTCTTCTCTTCACCCTGGAGGCGCTGGGCTATGCAAAATTCGATGGAAAGCGGTTCTCGCTGACCCCAGCCGTGTTGGACATCGGCTACGCCTACTTGTCTTCGCTTGACCTCGCGTCAATCGCGCAGCCGGAAATGGAGGCTCTTGTCGATCGTACCCACGAATCAACCTCGGCTGCCGTGTTGGACGGGGCGGAGATCGTCTATGTCGTTCGCGTGCCGACCAAGCGAATTATGACGATTTCACTCGGGCTGGGGTCAAGGCTCCCTGCGCACGCAACTTCAATGGGCAGGGTCCTGCTCGCAGATCTTTCAATCGACCAACTCGACGCCCACCTGCCTCAGGGGCCTTGGCCAAGCTTCACCGCACAAACGATTGTCGATCGTGAAACGCTAATTATCGAACTTCAGCGCGTGCGTGACGATGGGTGGGCCCTGGTCGATCAGGAACTCGAGGAAGGCGTTCGGTCCGTTGCAGCTCCACTCCGTGATCGCAGTGGGAAGACCGTTGCTGCGCTGAATATTTCCAGCCACGCGGGTCGCATTGACAAGGGCGTACTCCTAAATGAGTTCTTGCCCGACTTGATGCAAACCGCCGAGCGAATCAACGAACGCCTGCGGCGCAGATGAGCGGCGGCGAGGTGGTCATCAGGCGGGTGGAAGGGTTGGTCTCCGACCTGCGGGCAACCTCGGTCCCAATTGGGGTGGCTGAGTTGACCGATGCCATGGCTGCGATCACACATGTAGACCTGTCCCGACGCAACGAAGTACGTCTGGCCCTCGTCTCGACCCTAGTAAAGCGGGCCAGCGACTACTCCGTTTTCGACATTCTGTTCGATGTCTGGTTTCCAGCGGGTGTTGCGAGGCCGAGTGGAGTCCCCCTACGAGATCGTCTGGTACAAGCACTGGCCAATGATGACGATACGCAACTAGTCCAACTTGCCAGAGAGGCCGCCGCCGAAGGACCTGCGCGCTACCAACGAGCAGTCCGGGAACTCGGAGCCAGCACGCTGGCATCTGATGCACTTCGGAACAGCCGAGCCACGGGTATGGCCGGCACACCCGCAAGACTTACAGCTGCGGTTGACCGATTCCTGCGTGCGCTGCGCAAAGAGATCCTGGCTAGACAACACGCTGAGGCTGCCAATTGCGACGCGGCGGCATTAGTCCGTCCGGAGAACGTCGAAATCGCAGCTGCCTCCGCAGTCGAGCTAGACGAACTCCGCTCCGCTGTACGCCCTTTGGCCCGCCGCCTTGCGGCGAAGTTGCATAGTGCCCGACGCGACCGGCGAGGAACCCTCGATATGCGACGAACGATCCGTCGGTCGTTATCAGCCGGTGGCGTTCCCTATGACCCAGTATGGCGGCGGCGGCGACCGCAGAGGCCTGACCTCTGGTTGATCTGCGACGTGTCCGGATCGGTTGCCGAGTTCGCGCGATTCACAGTTGGTCTGGTTAGCGCAGTTCACGACGTCGTTTCCAGTCTTCACGCGTTCGTATTCGTCGACGACATAGTCGAGCTCACCGATACGCTGGCGGACCGCTCCCACGACATTGACGCGTTTGCCCTCGTCGGCGCTGCCGCTGTCGGTCTCGCCGGCCGGCGGAGCGATTGGGGGCGAGCCTTGCGTGCTTTCGAGGAAAGGCATGCGAACTGCATCGGGCGGCGATCGACGATAATCATTCTTGGCGATGGTCGAAGCCATGGTGCCGACCCCGGTGCCGACGTCATAGAGCGCCTGTGCCACAAGGCTCGACGGGTGACTCTGCTGGTCCCAGAACTGCACGAGCAGTGGGGTACGACGGACTCAGCGCTGCCTGCTTACGCCGACGCTGGCGCGGTTCTGCGCGAGGTACGTAATCTCTTGCAGTTGAGCGAAGCTATAGGAGAGCTTGCGACCGGGTAGCCGTTGAGGCTGAGTCCAACGTGTAACCCGACGACATTCCAATTCCAATAGGAGCATCAGATTTGGATCAGGAGGCCCGGGACGTCTGGGCTGACATCCAAGGCAAGTCTGGCCGGATCCATTTGACGTCAGGATGCACCCAGGCCGGTATAGATGTTCAGGCGTACCCAGCGCAGCAATCTGTACAGGACTGGTCGCCATGAACCAAATGAATAGAGCTAGTCAGAAATCATCTAGCCAATCGAGTCGCAGATGAAGTAGTCCTCCCCGTTTCTTGCCGCACCACACGATGTACTTCTTCGCTCGCTTTGTCCATCGACTCCCAGGCAAAGAAGGTCAGATAAATGGGCAGAGTGGAATGGAGCTACGCCGCAGAACTCTCTGACCAGGAAATTTGAAGCAGCCCCCTCGGTGTCTGTTTCCAGGACATAAGAGAGTCCCTGGCCCGGGGATGTGTCAAGACATAGGAGAGTCCTAACTGGAAGGGGTCTCCCATGGACAAGGGCCGGTTCCTGATCGAGACGCACCTGCGGACTGGCCGGTCCATCAAGGAACTCGCTGCGGCCCACGCAGTGAGCGAGAGCTGGCTCTTCAAGTTGCTGCGCCGCTACCGCCTCGAGGGCCCGGCCGGACTCGAGCCACGTTCGCGGCGACCCAAGACCTCTCCGACGCGCATCGCCGACCTCTACGAGGACGAGATCGTCCGGGTCCGAAAGGAGCTCGCTGACGGCGGCTTCGATGCGGGGGCTGAGACGATCCACTTCCACATGGCCACCCCGGGGCGCCAGGTCCCATCGGTCTCGACGATCCACCGGGTCCTCGTGGCCAGGGGCTTCGTCACACCCGAACCGCACAAGCGACCCAAGAGCTCGTGGAAGCGCTTCGTGGCCGAGTTCCCCAACGAGTGCTGGCAGGCCGACGTCACCCACGTCGAAGTGGCCGACGGCGTGGTCTATGAGGTGCTCAACATCATCGACGACCACTCCCGCCTGTGCGTGGCCTCCAAGCTTTTCGTCACCACCCGCTCGCCCGACGTGGTGCGCACCCTGCACAAGGCGGCCGCGACCTGGGGCTATCCGCAGCGGTTCTTGACCGACAACGGCCGCATCTTCACCACGCCGCTGGGCTCTGGTGTGGGCGCCATGGAGCTCGAGCTGTTGTCCCTCGGCATCGCCACGACACACGGCAGGCCCTACCACCCCCAGACCCAAGGCAAGGTCGAGCGCTTCCACCAGACGCTCAAGAAGTACCTGGCCAAGCAGGAACCGGCCACGACCAAGAAGCTGCTCCAGGGTCAGCTCAACCGCTTCGCCGAGTACTACAACACCGAACGGCCCCACCGCGGCATCGGGCGACGCCGGCCCATCGAGGCGTTCGGTGCCCAGGAGAAGGCGGGACCGATCGGTCCTCGCATCGAAGCAGGCGGCTACCGGATCCGCCACGACAAGGTGGACCGGGGAGGGTCGGTGACGCTGCGCTACAAGGGCAAGTTGCACCACATCGGGGTGGGCTGTCCCTACGCCGGCTGGCGGGTCATCTTGCTGGTGGCCGGCCTCGACGTGCGGGTCATCGGCCTCGACGGCTCACCGCTGCGCCATCTGACGCTGGATCCGAGCGTGGACTACCAACGGATCCCATGAAGGGAGTGACCTGGTGACATCTCAGCTCTACGATGTCTTGAGACATCGCTCTCCGATGTCTTGCCAGATCACATTTGCAGCCCCAACGGGGCCACGGTCATCTTGGTGCCGCCCGAGCAGTCGGCCGACCTGCGCGACTACTACAACAAGCACACCAAGACCGACCGACTGGACTCAAAGG
>Ga0182030_10005945_pt1 | contig 25836 bp, 19 predicted proteins | sample 812S3MmetaG_FD_121299 | JGI IMG/M metagenome (GOLD analysis project Ga0182030, IMG submission 121299) | Permafrost microbial communities from Stordalen Mire, Sweden - 812S3M metaG (Illumina Assembly) | ecosystem: Environmental > Terrestrial > Soil > Wetlands > Permafrost | place: Sweden...
TGTCGGCGCGCAATTATCCACCGGTTACGGACTGGGCGCGCGGTTTTATGGCAGCGAACGAGAAGTGTTGATGTATAACCGCGCGTTGTCTCAGTCGGAAATCGGCACGCTCTATACTAATGCTCATCCGACGACCATTGCCAGTACAACAACTCTCGCCTCTTCGCAAAACCCGGCGCTGGCCGGTAACGCGGTGACCTTTACCGCCACTGTGAGCGGGACCGGCGGCACACCGACCGGAACGGTGATTTTCTATGACGGAAGCACGAACCTGGGCAACGCGGCCTTGAACAGTTCAGGTCTGGCAGCCTTCAGCACTAGCGCGCTTTCGGCTGGCAGTTCGCCGCATTCCATCACGGCGGTTTATAGCGGGGACACTACCTTTGGTGGCGGCACGTCCAGTGTGCTCTCGCAGAACATCACGAATCCCGTCGCCATTCCCATTACTTACACCGTAAGTCCCAGTGCCGACAAGAATGGGAGCATCAATCCAAGTGAACCGCAAATGGTGCCCACGGGCGGCAATATTATATTCACCGCGACACCTGCCACCAACTACCAGGTGAGCCAATGGACAGTCAACGGAACAGTGGTTCAATCTGGCGGCTCGGCATATACACTCCAAAACGTCACGTCCAGCAGCGAAGTCGGCGTCTCTTTCAGTGCCATCCCGATTGTTGTCACCAACTCCGTCGCCAGCCCCATTTCAATCATCAAATCCAGTACGCCTTTCACCCTCGTAATTAGCGGTAACGGAACCCTGACGACAAATCGCCAAATCGCAGTCGCCCAATCCAACCCCGTCTATAACGTCACCGCCACCCCGGCCAAAGGCTCCGTCTTCGCCGACTGGGTCAGTAATGGCGTCGTAGTCGCGACCAGTCCCAAATACACTATTTCAGTTCAATCCAATGTCGTCTTGCAGGCCAATTTTATCGCAAATCCGTTCCCCTCTGCAGCCGGCTCTTATCACGGCCTCTTTTATGTCACGAACGACGCCGCTCCGGAAAGTTCCGGCTCCTTTGCCGCCACCGTCACCGCCTCCGGCGCTTTCAGCGCCCAACTTCATCTGGGCAATTGGAGCGGCTCCTATGCCGAAAAATTCTCCGTCTCCGGCGCCGCCTACAAATCCATCCCCCGCCCTGGCTTAAGCCCCATCACCATCCAGCTTCAACTGGACTTAACCAACGGCCCCTTGACCGGCACCATCAGCGACGGCGCCTGGACCGCCGACTTGCTGGCTATGCCCGCTGTTTACGGCCAGACCAATCCCGCCCCGCAAGCCGGCAAATACACTTTGCTCATTCCCGGCAGCGACAACGCTTCCACCCAACCCGGCGGTAACGGTTTCGGCACTCTGACGGTAAATGCCTTGGGCCACGTCACCTTCAGCGGAATGCTGGGCGACGGCACACCGGTGACATCCACCGGCGTTGTGGCCGGCCAGGGCCAATGGCCGTTTTATATTTCGCTCTATGGCGGAAAAGGTTCCATTCTGGGCTGGCTTTCCTTCACCAATGAAAGCGCCATCAGCGGCCAGGTGGGCTGGTTTAAACTCCCCAAAATCACCGCAAAACTCTATCCCGGCGGCTTCACCAATAACGCCGAAATCATGGGGTCAATCTACCGGCACACCAACGGTCTGCCGGTCTTGGATCTCACCAATTGCCTGCTTTCGTTGACCAACGGAGATCTGGCCCAAGGCATCCTGGATCAAATGGTTATTGCCCCGAACGACAAGGCCACCGATACCGCTGGCGACCAATTAACCTTCAAAGCTGCCTCGGGCCTGTTCAAGGGGACCGAGATGGATCCCACGACCGGCAAACCCATTGCGCTCAACGGCGTCGTCTTGCAGAACCAAAATTTCGCCGCAGGACTCTTCCTCGGCGCAAACGAAACCGGCAGCGTGGTTCTTTCCACGACGCCTTAATCGGATCGTTCTTCGTGCGGGCCGTGGCCGCTTTGCGCTCGAAAAGAAGCGTCCCCGAACTTAAGCCTTGAATTTTGCGCCTGCCGACGCAAGCTTGTGCTTGCTAAATGGAGCCGTACCCATAAAGTAAGCGGCTCAACTTGAATAATATGACTTTTAATGGCTTAAACCTGCTGCTGGCGCAACAGCAACCCGTGGAACAAAACCCAACCGGCCAGATGATCAAATTTGTCGGGATGATGGCCGTTTTTTTTGTCATCATGTGGTTTCTAATGATCGCTCCCCAGCGCAAAAAAGCCAAGGAACAGGACTTGATGCTCAAGGCCCTGCGCGCCGGCGATAAAATCGTCACAACCAGCGGCATCATCGGCGTGGTGCTGTCCATCAAAGACAGAAGTGTTTCCCTGCGTTCCGCCGACACCAAACTGGAAATCCTTAAATCCGCCGTTGCGGAAGTGACGGAGCGGAGCGGCGAATCCAGCGAAACAAAAAGCTAATTTTTCATGAAGAATCCTAAATTTTGGTGGTCATTTATCGCCTTTCTCGTCGCCTGGTCAATCTGGGAAATTTATCCGCCCACCAACCGGGATTTGATTCAATACTTCAAGGAGCAGGCTGATCCGGCTAAAGTTGATACCAATTTCAGCCGCATCGTCGGCCAGGCGGAGGCCCTGGCCAAGGTCAACCCGGAGCCCCAGCGTCAATTTGGCGATTTAATGACTGCCATTGGCACCAACGACATCCAGGTTTACTTCCCCTATATAGATGTGCATGGCGAGGAGAATCCCACTTATGCAATTCTGAACACATTGCAGAAGAAAGCCTCGGGCAAAATCAAGCTGGGCCTGGACCTTCAAGGCGGCACCGAATTCCTCGTCAGCCTGGATACCAATCACTTGGTCGATCTGGACACCAATGGCAATAAAGTAGCCATGCGCGCCGACGAACGGCAGCGCCTGGTTTCGCAGGCGGCCGAAGTGCTGCGACGCCGGGTCGATAATCTGGGCGTGGCCGAGCCGATCATCCAACCAGTCGGAGTGGACCACATTATGATTCAACTGCCAGGCCTGTCGCAGGCAGCGCAGGATGAGGCCCAAAAGAACATCAAGCGAGCCGCCTTCCTCGAATTTCGGCTGGTTCACCCCGACAGCGATAAATTGATCAAGGAGGGAATTATCGAGCCGGGATACGAAAAGATGTCCATGTCCCGCAAAAATCCGAACGGCACCACCACGCTGGAGTATTATTTGGTGCAGAAGAAACTGGCCAACGGTCTTACGGGCAAATACATCAAACGCGCCTTCCCCAATCGTGACATGATGGGCGCGCCGGAAATTGATTTCGAGTTTGACAGTGCGGGCGCGGAGAAATTCGCCAATCTCACAACCGATCATGTCGGTGAATTGCTGGCCATTGTGCTGGACCACAGCCTCTACACCGCGCCTCGAATCCAGGGGCCCATTCGCGGTGGCCGCGGCGTGATCAACGGCGGGCAAATGGACATTAACGAAGCCATCACCATCGCCAACGTCCTCGAGAATCCGTTGGAAACCCCCGTCCAAATTGACGAAATGCGCCAGGTGGATCCCACCCTGGGCCGGGACTCCATCAGCAGCGGCGTCCGCGCCGCCCTCTTCGGCACCCTGCTGGTCGCGGCATTCATGGGTTTCTACTACCATCGTTGCGGGCTTATCGCAGATTTCGCGATGGTTCTCAATCTGGTCATTCTCCTCGGCGTCATGTGCTCGATCGGCACCACTCTCACCCTGCCCGGCATTGCCGGCGTGGTCTTGACTGTCGGCATGGCGGTGGACGCCAACGTCCTGATTTACGAACGGTTGCGTGAAGAAATGGCGCTGGGCAAATCCATGCGCGGCGCCGTCGCCGCCGCCTACAGCAGGGCGTTCAGCACCATTTTCGATTCGCACACGACCACGCTGATTTCGGCCATCATAATGATTTACCTCGGCACCGGGCCCGTCAAAGGTTTCGGCGTGACCCTGACCATCGGTGTGGCCCTGAGTTTGTTTACCAGTTTGGTCATGACCCGCTTGATTTTCGACGGTCTTCTGTCCCGCGGTTGGCTCAACCGCATCGGCATGTTGCACATCATCAGAAAACCCAACTGGGATTTCATGAAGTGGGCCAAACTCGCGTTTGCCACCTCGTGGACCATTATTTTAATCGGCATGTGCTACGGAATTTTTGTCAGGGGCAACAAGGTCCTTGGCATCGACTTTGCCGGCGGTGATGCGGTCAAGATGTCATTCACACAAAAGGTGGAAGTGGGCCAATTGCGTAACGCTCTGGACAAGGTGGGCGATACACAAATTCAATATCAAAGAGGCGCCGACCGGGATATTTTGGAAGTCGTCGCGCCTTTCGGGCAGAGCGGCGCCGTGACCAATGCTCTGCAAAGCACTTTTCCCCAGGCAAACTTTCATGCTATTGGCATTGACCGCGTCGGGGCAACAGTTGGGGTCGAGATTCGGAAATCGGCCATTATCGCCTCATTCCTATCCCTCTTCGGAATTCTGCTTTACGTGGCCTTCCGCTACGAATTTTCCTTCTCCTGCGGCGCGGTGCTGGCAGTGATACACGATGTTTTGATGACCATGGGCATTTTCTTTTTGGCCGGAAAGCAATTAAGCGCACCCATCGTGGCCGCGGTGCTGACCATCATTGGTTTCTCCATCAACGACACCATCGTCATATTTGACCGTATTCGCGAGGATCTTAAATTGGGGGTGCGGGGAACGTTTAAGGAAGTCATGAACGTCGCGCTCAGTCAAACCCTGAGCCGGACGATCATCACCTCCGGCACGGTCTTCATAGCCACCGCCTCGCTTTTCTTCTTTGGTGGCGGCGCCATCCATGATTTCGCCTTTACCTTCCTGATCGGAATCATCACCGGCACCTATTCCAGCATTTACATCGCCAGCGCGCTGGTGCTTTGGTGGCATAAAGGAGAACGGCCCAAGAGCGCGTCGCAGGTAACCATGCAAGGAACCGCCGACGAGGGCGCCAAAGCGCGCGCTTAGCGGGCCGTCATGCCTGCTCCGGTCCCAATCTCTTTCTGGCATTGGGCCGGGTTTATTTTCCTCATACTGGTTTTCCTGGCGCTGGACTTGGGAATTTTCCATCGCTCCTCACGCGTCGTCAAACCTAAAGAGGCGCTGCTCTGGAGTTCGATCTGGCTGCTCCTGGCCCTCTTGTTCGCGGGCGGCTTGAGAGCCTGGCGGGGACCGGTCGAATCGATCGAATTTATCGGTGGTTATTTCGTTGAATTTTCCCTTTCCTTGGACAACGTGGTCGCCATCGCCGCCATTTTCACCTACTTCAGCGTGGCGGCGGAGCACCAGCATCGGGTCTTGTTTTGGGGAATTATCGGCGCCATCGCCTTGCGCGGAACGATGATCGGTTTGGGCACGGCGCTCATCCAAACCTTCCGTTGGGCCTTTTATCTGATGGGCGCGTTTCTCGTCTTTACCGGGATTAAATGGGCTTGTTCAAGAAACGCCGCCGTTGAGCCGGAAAATAACGCGGTTCTCCGCCTCGCCCGCAAAATCTTTCCCGTGTCCAAAGATTATGACGGAAACAAATTCCTCACCTGGACAGAGGGCCGCCGCATTTGGACGCCTCTGGCCCTGGTGCTGCTCGCGGTCGAGACAACCGATTTGATTTTCGCGGTGGATTCCATTCCGGCGGTCTTCGCGGTAACGCAGAAGCCCTTCATCGTTTTCACCTCCAATATTTTTGCCGTCCTCGGTTTGCGCTCGCTTTATTTCGCGCTGGCGGGCGCGATCCAATATTTCCGCTTTTTGAAGACCGGACTGGCTGGGGTGCTGATATTTATTGGTACTAAAATGCTGATTTCCAAGTGGGCAACCATTTCGACAGGTTTCTCCCTCCTCATCGTGGCCGCGATTATTTCGCTGGCGATAGGCCTCTCTCTTCTGGCAGTCTGGAAAGAGAAAAGGCCATGAAATTCCAATGGAGACCGGCCCCGCCCCAGCCCGCTTTGTGCGCGCGGTTGTCCGAAGCCTTAAACATCTCCCCTCTCCTGGCCCAATGCCTCATCAACCGCGGATTTTCCGAGCCTGACGAAATCGCCCGCTTCCTGCAACCGCGCCTCAAATATCTGGCCGACCCTTTTTTGCTGCCGAACATGGGGGCGGCCGTGGAACGCCTGCTCCTTGCCTACGAACGCGGCGAACGCGTGGTCATTTTTGGAGATTACGACGTCGATGGCGTCACGACCACCGCCCTGCTGATTGAAACGATGGGCGGGTTGGGATGGAAGCTGGCGCATTTTTTGCCGCACCGGCTTGAGGAAGGTTACGGCTTCAGTCAGGACGGCGTGAAACGCTGCCTGGAACAATTCCCCGCCAAGCTGCTTCTGGCAGTTGATTGCGGGTCAACCTCCTGCGAAACCATCGCCGCCCTCGCCCGAGACGGCATCGACGTCATTGTGCTTGACCACCATCAGGTCTCGAATCCTCCGCCCGCGGCCGTCGCTCTCGTCAACCCGCAATTGGGGTCTGCCTTCCAGGAACTGTGTTCGGTGGGCCTGGCGTTCAAACTCGTTCATGCATTGCTGAAAAAAATGCGCGAGCGCGGCCCGGTCAGCGCCGCGGAACCGGACCTGCGTGACCAGCTTGATTTGGTGGCCCTGGGCACCATAGCCGATCTCGCTCCGTTGCGGGGCGAGAATCGTATTTTTGTCACTGCCGGCCTGGAGCGATTGAACGCCCCCCGGCGTCCCGGTCTGCTCGCGTTGAAAGCCGTGGCAAAAAGTCCGGCCCGCCTGGGCAGTTACGAAGTCGCCTTCCAACTGGCCCCGCGCCTGAACGCCGCCGGGCGAATGGAAGATGCCGAAAAAGCCCTGCTCTTGTTGCTGGCCCGCACCCTGGAGGAAGCGGAGCCGCTCGCGCACAGCCTCGACGAAAGCAATCGCCAGCGTCAGGACATCCAGCGCGGGATTTGCGACGAAGTCATCGCCTCATTGCGCAGCCGCTTTGACAGCGCAAAAGACTTTGTCATCGTTGAGGGCCAGGCCGGCTGGCACATCGGCGTGGTCGGTATCGTGGCCGCGCGCGTTCTGCAGGAATTTCATCGCCCCACCATTATCCTGGGAGGCGATGGCGCAATGTGGCGCGGTTCGGGCCGCAGCATTGAGGGATTCGACCTGGCGGCCGCTCTGCGAGGTTGCGACGAATTGTTGACGCGCCACGGGGGCCATGCCATGGCCGCAGGCATGACGCTGCCCCCAGAAAAACTCCTTCTCTTTCGGGAGCGCCTGAACGAAATGGCCCGCCGAACTTTGAAACCGGAGCAATTGCGACCTTCCCTGTCAGTCGATGCCGAAGTGGAACTGGGGGAATTAACCGTGGCGCGGGTGGATGAATTGGCCCAACTGGAACCGGTGGGACAGGGAAATCCGGGGGTGCGGCTGGCCGTTCGGGGCCTGAGCCATCAACAACCCCCCCAGCGAATGGGCCGGGAAAATCAGCACGTTAAATTCCGGGTCATGGGAGGCAGACAAATGCTGGAAGCCGTCTGGTGGAATCCAGGCCAGTCGCGCTGGCCCGAAGGCACATTTGATCTGGCCGTGACCGCCGCCATCAACGAGTACAAAGGCCGTCGCTCCGTGCAATTGAAGATCCTCGATTGGCGCAAGCAGGAGACGACGTGAGGAATCTTTAATTCGGGCCTTGATTCCGACCAATTGTAACTTCGTCTCGTCGAAACACGTCCTATCAAGCGCAAAGCCATGAAAATGTGTATTTATCCAGCCACTGTCCGCAGCCTGGCGCTCGTTGCAATGGCGTCAATCCTCGCCAACCCCGTCCAAATCAGCCTGGCTGCCGACCAAACGTCTTCCACTTTAAAGTCTGAGCAATTCGACCAGGATCCTGGTTGGGAAGGTTACAACAACCACAACGTGCCGAAAGAGGCGCGGACGGTGGAACAGGACTTCGGCTACAGCAAAACACAGTTTGCCAGCAAGACCACCGGCGAGATAGGCGGGAGCATCCAACGCAGCAGCACCCCGGCTACTTATGCCGCCCCGTTGACGCCAGCCAAAACGCTTAACGACAAATTCAGTGCCTCCGGCACGTTCGCCGCCTTTTCCAAGAAAGGGGGCGGCGGGATATTTTTTGGCTTCTTCAATTCGCAAGAGCCGGGTGGCAGTGGGCGCCCCATCAGCTCACTGGGACTGGAACTCGGCTTCAAAAGGAACGGCGGACGTCTGGCGGTGCGGCTGATTACCAGTGGCAACCAATCCTGCGGCACCTTCATCACACCCTTCCTTCCCGGCAAATTCCGACCCACCCCCATTAAGATCGACGGCACCCGTTATCACTGGACTTTGGATTACGATCCGCACGCCGCAGCAGGCAATGGCCGCTTCACCGTCACGCTGCATAGCGATACTCACAAGACGGAAGATTACGGGCCGTTGCCGGAAGACTTCCAACGGGAGGCCCAGGCTCGCTTTCCCAACACCACCGCGTTCACAGTGGACATCCCGCCCGGCTTGCGGAAGGAAGGCGCGGCCTTTGACCGCTTCGGCCTGTGCAATATCATGAAGTCCGGTGGCGCGATGACAATGTATTTCGGCGATCTTGATATTGACGGCCATGCTCAAGATTTTTCCAAGGACCCGGGATGGATCGGTATGGGCAATCGCGCGAACTTTGGAGATTACGAATTGGTCGGAGCCCATGATTATGGTTACAGCGCGAAGACGAGCTTTGCCGGAGGGTCGCCGGGAGAAGTCGGCGGCAGCCTTTGGCGCAGCCTCCCTTTTAGTTTTTATGCGGATCGCGTGGGGCCGCTCAACCTGGAGCATCGGCTGGAAGCAAGCGGCAAGGTAAAACTCGTCACTGCGGGACCGGATTCTGACATCTTTCTTGGCTGGTTCAACAGCGCGGCCAAGACGAATAGCGAGGGAGTTGCGGCGAATCTCGTTGGCATCCACGTCGGCGGCCCGACACGCGTAGGCCACTATTTCATTCCTGTGCTAACGACCGCCAAAGGGGAGAAAAGTGTGGTAAAGCGAGGGCCAGTCATAAAAATCGGAAAGCCCTTCAACTGGTCGCTGGTCTATGATCCGGCGGCAAACGCCGGCAATGGGGAGATGCGGGTGACGTTGGGCACTGAGACGGTGACGCTCCCGTTGCGGCCAGACCAGAAAAACCAGGGCGCGAGCTTGGATCGCTTCGGCCTCTTCACTTCGACCACCGGCGGACAAATGTTGAAGATCTACCTCGACGATTTGAGATACACCATCCGATAACGTTTTCTTGCGATTTTTGCGATTTTTTCCGGCAGATCCAGTTCTGCGTTCCCGTGTTTCGCGATTCATTGTGCTCTACTCCAGTTTCTTTGGTTTCGGCTCTGCCGTGCCAGGCTCCTTGCGGTTAAAAAAGAGGTGTTTTTGGCTTTTCCGTCAATAAAACATACTTGACAAAAGGGCCGGCCACACCCATTCCGACCAATGTTTACAGGGGTTTCGCCTCAAAAAAATTCTGCTCACCATGAGTTGTACACTTTTCTCACTATCTGCCATAATGCGGCAGCATAGGAACAGTTATGAACTATGAATGCAAAAAGGGAATGGGGACCGCGAGCGTCTCGCTCGCCGTGTTTGGCGTCCCGCCGGACACATCTTCTCCAAAACAAAGATGGGAAGTGCGGCGCGAGAGGCCCCGCACCGCGACCGGGACGGTCGCGCCCCCCCTTCCACCCCGTCAAGCCAGCGTCAAACCGACGCTCAAAGTCGCCTCATCCTACCAATCCATACAAACGGCGTAAAATGAACCACTTGCAAACAAACGCCTCCAAACCAGTCAAACTCAGTCAAAGTGAATCAAACCGATATTTTGGGCCGGACAGCCCCTTTTGAACCCCCTTTTGACGAGCATTGAACAAACTGTAAATGTGTTCTATTCTTGCACCTATGGATAGTAAGACTGATAAGAAAAATGCTAAAGGCGCCAAACCGGAGCCCAAGACGCCGGACGCGCCAGGCGGAGGGTCAACCGCGCCGCCGCACAACCCGGCGAATGAGTCCGCTGAAATGTTGACTTTGGCCGGCCCCTTGACCTCGAAGCAGATTGAAGAGCTGAAGGAGCGGGCAGCCAAGGCGGACGAATACCGCGACCGGCTCCTGCGCGAAGCGGCTGATTTTGAGAATTATAGAAAGCGCGCCGCCCGCGAACGCCAGGACGCCGTCACTTTTGCCAATGAAAACCTGCTCCAGAAATTAATCCCCATTTTGGATACTTTCGAAATGGCGCTCTCTTCCGCCGATTCCGATGGCGCCACCGCCCAGTCGCTCAAGTCTGGAGTGGCCATGATTTCCAATCAGCTCAAGTCCGCCCTGGCCGATGCCGGTTTGGAGGAAATTGACGCACGGGGCAAAGTCTTTGACCCCAATTTTCACGAAGCTGTTTCGCAGCAGGAAAGCGCCGATGTTCCCGAAGGCCAGGTGACGCAGCAAATCCGCAAAGGTTATAAGTTTCGCAATCGACTGGTTCGGCCGGCCGGAGTGATCGTATCCAAAAAGCCGGCGGCTTAACCCAGTATGTCAAAACGAGATTATTACGAAATCCTGGGGACAGAACGCACCGCCAGCGAAGAGGAAATTAAGAAGGCCTACCGCAAAATGGCCCTTAAATATCACCCGGACCGCAACCCGAACGACAAAACAAGCGAAGAAAAATTCAAGGAACTCGGCGAAGCCTACGAAATCCTGATCGATCCGCAATCCCGCGCCGCCTACGATCAATACGGCCACGCTGCTTTTGGCGCGCAGGCCAGGGGGCCGGCGGGATTCCATGATCCGGCGGATATTTTCCGCGAAGTCTTTGGCAACTCCAGTTTGTTCGACGACTTTTTCGGCGGCGGGGGCGAACGGCGGGCTGGCGGCGCGCAACGCGGCGACGATCTCCGCTATGACATGGAACTCACTTTCATGGAAGCCGCCCTCGGTTGCGACAAGGAAATCAACGTCACAAAACTGGGTGAATGCACGGTCTGCAAAGGCAGCGGCGCGGAACATGGCGCCACCACCAAGACCTGCTCCACTTGCGGCGGGCGCGGCCAGGTGATCAGCTCTCGCGGCATTTTCAGCATCGCCCAAACCTGCCCCCGTTGCGAGGGACGCGGGCGGGTGGTGGACAAGCCTTGCCGGTCCTGCTCCGGCACCGGCCGGCGTGAAGGCACTTCCAAAATCAAAATCAAAGTCCCTGCCGGTGTCGATGGCGGCGCGCGCTTGCGCTCCTCCGGCAACGGCGAGGCCGGCGCGCGCGGCGGTCCCGCCGGTGATTTGTACGTGGTGCTGCATGTCAAGCGGCACGAGATTTTTGAGCGGGATGGGGACGATTTGATCTGCCAAGTGCCGATTAGTTTTGTCCAAGCCGCTCTGGGCGGGGAAATTGAAGTGCCCACTTTGGAGGCCAGCGCCCAAATTAAAATACCGCCCGGCACCCAAACCGGCGCAGTCTTTCGCTTGAAAGGCAAGGGCGTCAGGAATGTCCAGGGTTACGGCAACGGCGATTTAATGGTGCGCGTGCAAGTGGAAGTCCCGGCGCGTTTAAACGCCGCCCAACGGGAAAAACTGGAGGAATTCGCCAAGCTGTGCGACGAAAATGTCCATCCCATCAGCAAGGGGTTTTTTGAAAAGGCCAAACGATTGTTTAGCTAAGGGTTCATGCACCGCTTTTACCTTCCACCGCCGCAATGCCAGGGTCCCACTCTGACATTGACCGGCGCGGAAGCCCACCATGCCATCGATGTCCTGCGCCTGAAGATCGGCGAGGTGGTTTTTGTACTTGACGGTATGGGCCGCGAGTTTTCCTGCTCCGTCCAGGCGGTGGAGCGCAAGGCCGTAACCCTCGCCGTCAGCCAAACCCTTTCCTCCCCTGCGCCGTCCTCCCGGGTGACATTGGTCCAGGCCGTTCCGAAAGGAAAGCTGCTCGAAACCATCATCCAAAAAGCAACCGAGCTTGGCGCCTTTCGCATCATTCCCCTGCTCTCCGAGCGCGTGGCAACCCGCCTGGAAAACGAAGCGGCCAATCATAAGGCGGAGAAGTGGCGGCGCGACGCTATCGAAGCCATCAAACAATGCGGCCAACGCTGGCTGCCCCAAGTCGAAGCGCCCGTGACATTGCCAGCCTTGCTCGCCCGCCGCGAAACTTTCGACTTGTCGTTCGTCGGCTCATTGCAGAGTGATGCTAGGCAGCCGCGCGAGTATTTTCAGTCTTTACAAAACGACGCCAAAGGGCGGCCCTCTTCCGTTTGCCTCTGGATCGGCCCGGAAGGGGATTTTACCGATGCCGAACTGGAGGCCATTCGAACCGCCGGAGCGCGTCCCATCAGCCTTGGCCCGCTGGTCCTCCGTTGCGACACCGCCGCTCTTTACACTTTGTCCATTGTCAGTTATGAATTGCAGTCCTGGCCGACGACTTGACTGTGAAAACTGTCCAAAAAAGAATGGATATGGAGCAGATCGCCAAACTGTTGGGCGTCTCCAAAACCACCATTCACTACGCCATTCGCAACACGGGGCGCTTGAGCGACCAAACACGCACTCGTGTTCTCAAAGCGGTGCAGGATATCGGCTATCGCCCCAACGCGCTGGCGCGCAACTTCCGCCGCCGCCGCGCTGACACCCTCGGTGTCGTGCTTGTGGCGCTGAATAATTCCATCCACGCTCATCTGCTCGAAGGAGTGGAAGGGATCGCGCGCCAGAACCGGCATACCATGCTGGTCGCCTGCTCGCACGGCAAACCGGATCTCGAGCGCGAGCTGGTCGAGGTCTTTATGGAACAGGGAGCCGACGGGCTGATTGTTGTCCCCTGTCATCCGGCGAAGAACCGGATTTATTATCGGGAGCTGATCGAGAGAGGCGTCCAGTTGGTTTTCGTGGATCGCGAGATCCACGGGCTGGATGCGGAAATTGTCACCACCGATCATGAAAAAGGCGCTTATCTCGAAGCGCAACATCTGCTCAATTTAGGCCGGAGGAAAATAGTGTGTGTCGCCACCCGCTCCTCTTCCCATCGCTCCACTTCCGTTCAGGAACGCATTCACGGAATCAGCCGCGCCCTGCGCGAAGTCGGGTTGGAGCCGCCCATCGTACTCGGGACAGACCCGCCGGACTCTGCCGTTCATGAACAGTACGGCTGCGCTGTCATGAGCGATCATTTAAAACGCAACGCCGGCCGCTTCGATGCCGTTTGCGCCGTGCATGATGGCTTGGCGTATGGCGTCATTCGCGCTTTGACCGATGGCGGCTTGCGGGTCCCGAAGGACGTGGCCGTAACGGGGTTTGACGACCAGGACCCCAGCGCTTACTTTCAACCTCCGCTCACCACCGTGCGCCAGCCGATGCGCGAGATCGGCATGGAGGCCGGCCGCCTCCTCTTTCGACGCCTCAACGAACCGGCAATGAACGCAGCTCGTCAACGCATCGTGCTCGAACCAACTTTGATTGTCCGCGAATCCAGCGGGACTCCGGTTAGGGCGCGTCAAAGCACTCAAAGCGGAGCGGTTGGCGAAGCGTCAAGATGAATCTGACGGTAGCCTCCCTTGGATTTGAAGTATAAAATCAGCAGTAGATACCCCAGCGCCATTGTCACTGGCACGAACGCAGTGCAGCGCAAGGCCATCCGCCCTCCGTGCAAGGTGGCATCGTTCACCGGCCCGCGGTCTTGCGAAGCTTCGGCCCGCACGCCTTCCCACCAGTCCCGCAGGCTTGCCAGGTGCAGGATCTGGTTTGAGTCCGCCTTGCTTTGCGCGAGAACTCGCAAATCCTCGCCCAATTGTTTTCCATCATCCGCCAGCACGGCGACTTTGCTGCCGTCCAAACCCCGAACGCGGAAAACCCACAGCAGCGAGTTCTCCCTGTCCGCCCGATAACGTTCGTATGCCGCCGGTGCCTTCCGTTCCAAATCATGCGAGGCAAAATAATCCTGCATGAATCCAATGGCCGGCCCGCCCAGCAATCCTGCGCTCAATGTTGCCGCGCATCCCATGGCCCCCAAAGTGTAGGCACCGCCCCGCGGAAATCGCTCGGCCACCACTCCCAACATGGTCGGCCAGTAAAAGGTCTTCCCGATGCCATAAACGGCCGCGGCCGCCGAGGCCGCCAACATCGGGCCGCCCAAATTGAATTTTGCCCCCGCCTCACTCAGAAGGAACAGGCCCGTCGCTCCAAAGCACGCGCTGCACATCAGCAGTCCCAGCGGAGAAATACGATGCACGATCGGCCCGGCGACAAAACGGAGCACGAACATCATGGTCGAAGTCCCGATAAACAGATATAACCCCTTTTTTGGATCAGCCATCAAGCTGCCGGTAATATTTTGAATCCAGCTATCGGTCCCCAACTCGACGAATCCCACCAGCGCCATCAAAAACAGCAGGAAGAGCAGGATGGGCGATGTAAAGTCTTTCAGCATCGTGCTCATGCCCATGCTGTGTTTCCGGGCCTGCGACGCCGGGAATTTCTGCCCGAACATCAAGAATCCATAAAGAGCCGTTGGCGCCAAATACGTCAATAATATGATTTCCCACCGCGCTCCTTGCAGCAATACTCCCAGCACTGCTCCAAGAATAAGTCCGCCCGGATAGCCGGCGTGCAAAATATTCAGCCGGTGCGTTCGTTCCAACGGATGCAGCACCGCGATCAACGGGTTAATCGCGGCTTCAGAAGCCCCGTTGCCGACTGCAAATAAAGTCGTGCCAATTGTCAAACACCAAAACACTCCCTCCTTGCCAAACGCATGAAATATGGGCACAGCCGCCAGCGTTATGAGGCCGGACAGCGTGTGAAAGGCAAACGTCAGCGCAATCAGCACCCCATAGCCCAGACGCTCCGTCAACACGCTGAAAAAAAGCACCGTCAAACCAAACCCCGTCAGTCCAAAGCCCGTGATAACTCCCAATTCGGACTGCGTAAATCCGAACTCCGCGCCCCAGGTGCGGAGAATGGCCCCGCGCGCCGAAAAGCCCATGCCTGCGGCGACCAAAATCAGAAAGCTGCCCAGAAACAGACGATTGCCGTTCCCGGCGTTGTTGGACGGTGTCATAATATCAAGGTTGCTTAACCGTTTCATCATCCGGAGGTTCATTTCTTATGTCAAGCGTTTAGCGGATGGTTTTGTTCGCGACCGGCGCTGCCTTCAGTTCTGCAATCAGCGTTTCCCAAAAGCCCGCACCTCTATTTTAGACTTCCCACCCGGCGTTTTCTCTTTAAGTTCCATACATGGACGAACTGGACAAGTTACAGGAACCCTTTCACCGGCACGCTGCCTTGAACGACGGCGGCTCAAGGTTTATTTGACGGATCCTTTATGCCCACCCAAACTCGAAAACCACCGTTTCGCTGGCGCAAGGAAATCGATTTCGTCCTGATTTCCCAGGAACAACTGGCGCGGCGCGTTCGCTCGTTGGCGCGCCAGATCGAAAAGGACTTCGCCGGACGGGATTTGGTCGTGGTCGCTCTCTTAAACGGCACCGTGGTTTTTTTGGCGGATTTGCTTCGAGGCCTTTCACTTCCTCTGCGTTTGGACTTCATTGGCGTTTCCAGTTACGGGGCCGGCACGGAGTCGGCCGACTTGGTCTTCACCAAAGAACTGCGCCTCGACGTCACTGGACGCGATGTTCTGGTGGTGGACGATATATTGGATACTGGTAAGACGCTGGCGCAGGTCATGCTAAAACTGCGCAAGCTCCGACCGCGCCGGGTAAAGATTTGTGTCCTTTTGGACAAACCTTCCCGCCGCGTGCAGCGGGTCAACGCGCACTACGTTGGTTTCATAATCCCGAATCATTTCGTGGTGGGCTACGGATTGGATTACGCCGAACGCTACCGTAATCTTCCCTTTGTCGGAGTTCTTCATCCGGAAATGTATAAGCATCCGGATTATATCCCTCTCCTCTCCCCGAAAAAGCGGCTCCTTCTGCTCGGGGTCGAACATACCGTTCAACCAGCCCGGGCGCCGTCGAGTGTTACTGTCTCAGGCGTTGCCAGGCCACTTTAAGGGTGTGAGGGTTTTTGGCCAACTCGGCGACAAACGCTGGAGTGTGAGCCTCTCCCCCGTGATTTCGCCATCTCACCACATACTGCATCTCACGCGATGCCGGTGCTGTATCATACACCGTGGAAGATGAGTACACGTGGTAACCCCCGTTGATCAAAGACTCTGTAATCTCCTGTTCTGTCGGCCCGGCGTTCCCGACTACGACAGTCAAAGTTCCTTGCCGCTGATGTTTCCACAGTTTTTCAACTGGCTTGAGCGCCCATAACACAATCAATCCCAACCCCAGCGCCGCGCAGCCCAATTCAATTTGCCCTCCGCCAAAGCACAATCCCAAAACCGTGACGAACCACAATGTGGCCGCTGTGGTCACCCCCAAAACCACGTTGTCTTTCCTTAAAATTGCGCCCGCCCCAATAAATCCCATGCCCGACAGTATTCCCAATGGCAGGCGCATCAGGTCCATCACCACATAGGAATCTGCTGCTTTGCCTCGGATCGGCAATAACAGGTTCACCTGAATCATGCTGACCGCCGCAGCGAGGCATACTAACAAGGTCGTGCGCAATCCTGCCGGCCGCCCATGTTCTCCCCGGTTGATTCCGACTAAGGTCCCTGCGATAACCGTAAAAAGCAGACGCTCCCCAATCTCCCCCCATCCAATATGCGAAGGCATAACCACCTATTAGCAACGGACATGCCACTCCTTGTTGCCCTCCTAAAGTCCGCGCGCGCCATTACTTCACATTTCCTCGGCAAATTGCAGTAGTTCTCTGCATTTTGCACTCCCCGCCTTGGGGGTTATTTGCGTTTTTCTCCAACGCTCAACCCATGGCCAGAGCTGGCATGTTATTAGCTATTTAGGCTGAGCACGACACGAAAACTGAGACAGTTTTTGTCGGTGAATAAAAAACAACAAGTTCAAGTTTAAAAAATTGAAAGGAAAGTTATGGCAACGCAGACACGATCTCGAAAACAACAATCCCATCATACCCAGTCCGGCCAGCATGGGCAGCAGTCCCGGTCGGGCGGACGCTCGGATAACCTCCGCTCTTCCCGGCACGAAAATGGCCGGCAGGGTTCCAGAAGCGGCGAAAGCCGGGGGCAAGACCGCGAGGAATGGCAGTCCAGTGGCCGTTCCGGCAGCTCGAGCCAAATGCGTGGCGGCCAGCAGTATGAGTCTGATTTGCGCAGCGGGCGTTCCAGCCAGGGGAACCGCGGAGGCCAATATGGCGGGCAAAATTACCAGGGCTCCGGTCGCGGGGGGTATGAAGAAGAAGGAAATGGCAGGCGCTTCGGCCGCTCTCAACAAGGTAATGAAGGATGGAGTCCCAGCGGAGACTTTGACGAGGACGATCAACGTTCCAGCCGCCGGTTCCAAGGCGAATACGATGAGCGTGCTGGTCGCCGCTCCCAAGGCCAATATGGTAACCAAAACTACGGCGCGCAAGAGCGATACGAGGACGAACGTTCCGAAGGACGCAGCCAAGGGGAAGATTACGAACGCGAATCCGGCGCCCGCGGTTACGGCGGACGGCAGTCCGACTGGCAGGACGAAAACGAGTCCCAAGGCCGCCACTCCACTGGACAGGGTTCGCGCGAATACCGTGATATCGACGAGGACACGCAGGACGAGTTTTCCTCCGAGGGGAGTCACTCCTCACGGCACAATCCGCGTGGCAGCCGTTCCGATTATGATGAGGAACGAAGTGGTTCCGGCAGATTCGAGGGTCAAAGGGACGAATACGAAATGGAAAACGGACATGGGTCGGGCCAGGGGCGACACCAGCAATCGTCCCGAAGCGGTCGCAGCAGTCGTCACAACTAATACAACTGCTCAAAGGTCAGCCGTCCTCTTATCACTGCGATAAGGGGGCGGCTTTTCATTCTTGCCAGAAAGCCCTAACCAGCGAAGTCAACAATTCCACCCGTCACGGGTGTCTAATGGGAAAGTGCTTCACGCATGTGGGCGGTGTGGGTCGTCAAGCCGCGCCAAAGGTCCCGGATCGGTTCAAGATCGCTGTTGGGCGGCAGCTTAGTGCCATAGGCAGCATGGGCATAAAGAGCGGCCAAATGGTTCAACTGCGAATCCAATTCCACAAGGCGCCCGCTCAATCGTCCGCAAAACTCGCGGGCGGTTTCTTCGGGGCGCGCCTCCATGCCCTGCTCTTTTGCCCAGACTTGCACCGCCTCGTAACTGTAAAGAACGATTTGTTCCGGTGGCCACGCGTAGTCCTTTCCGGAGAAGAACGGATTTTTATATTCCACAAATGAACTGAACTTGGCCCGCGCCGGAACGACTTCAGTTTTTTTGGCGGACTTGCCAGACGGAGTCAAATCTAAAAGTTTCCTAAAAAACTGCGCGAGGGCCGCGCTGAGCGATTTGGCCATTTCCAGGAGCATATACCGGTGGCGAATGATCCATCCCCCGACGAAAATCGCGGCGGCAAGCTCAATTGCGGTCCGTAAAAAATCGTGAATATTTCCAATTTGCAGGCTTGGAGTTTTGGAAGCAGGACTGGTTTTCGTCGGGTTTTTGCCAACGCCACCTTCTTCTTGACCGATCTTTTTTTTGCCGCCTGGTTCCGGATTCGTTTTGGGAGCGATGCCTTGTTTGCCGCCGGGCTCATTGCCTGCCCGTCCCTCGCCCTGACCTGGCGAGTTTTCCGCAGCGGCGTATTGACTGGCACGGCGCAGTTGGTAATCGATTTGATAAGTTAAAGCAGCCCATGCCTCAGTGGCCCCCGGACGAGGCAAAAAGACGGCCGCAATCAATACAATGCAGGCCACGCCCACACCAAACTTGAGCCAGGCCGCCGCAATCGTCGGAGGCATCTTGAGGTAACGCTGGCGCAAATAACGACGCAGCCCCAGAAAGCTCGTCGTCACCAGCAGACCCAACGCGGCTGCCAGATATAGGGCCAGAAAAGCCAATCCTCGCCGTCGCGCGCCGATTGCGTCGCCGGGCAGAAGCACCTGTCCCACGCCAAAAAGCGGCAATGCCGCCAGAGAAAAATACACCACCCATCGCCCGGGTGTGTGCGGACCGGAGCCCTTTCGCGCCGATTTCTGTTTTGGTTTGGCAACCGCCTCTTGCAGCAAGCCTTGACCGGAAGAATCCTGGTCCTCGTCAATCAACGTGCAATCCCAGACCAATTTATGGGCGCAAAACCAGACAACGGCCAACAGCACAATTCCCAAAAGATAGGCGGGTTGTGTCCGCACCAAGTAAAGCCAGGTGGCGGCAGCCAGCCCCAGTCCGTAAAATGCGGCGTGCTCCGTGCTTTTCTCAATGGCAATCCGCGACACGAGGACAATGCCAATGACAAACCAAAACATCACCCAGCAGACGGTCCCGATCATCTTGCCGCGATAAAAAACTTCGATCAGAAAAAAATTCAAGCTGCCGACCAGCGCCATGATCAAAACCGGGCTGAGCGCGATCACCATGTAGTCTGCTGCGGTTTTTCGGGGCTTGCTCATTTCATCTCACAATCGCCTCGGCGCACAGGTTAAGGATGGATTCCTCGCTGTTCACCACCCGGAAATCGATGCCTTGCGCCAGCAGCATTTCCGCCCACTCCGGCGGTCTGGCCCAATCCGGCACCGCTTCCATGCCAAAGGAAACCACCACCGCTGTAACCAGAAATCCGCGCCGCGCCAAATTGCCCAATGAAACGGCAATGGCGGGTGTCACTCCGCCCAGAACCGCCACCACCGTCGCGTCGCGGGAGATTTTCGCGCCGGCTTCCTCCGTCATGGCCGCAAAATTCATTCCGTCCGTATGTTCCAGACGGCCCAGCGCGGCCAGGATCTGCGTGAATCGTTCCTCCCCCTTGCCCGGCTCGACGATGACAGGACGGAGACGTGTGTTGGCCGCAGTTTGGCCAGCCCGCTGTTGCGCATCCTCGCGGGTTAAAAATTCGACCCGCCAGCCTTCCTCACGAATGCGGTCGGCGGCATCGCGCCCGTTGCTGACAAAACCAATCTGCTGCCCCATCAGAAACACGGCGTTGGCAAGGGACGCGACCGTAACGACAGCCAGCTCCGCCGAACCCACCGCAGCCGCCCCGGCGAAACTTTTGGAATGAAAATCCAGTAGAAAGGTCGCCCCCGATACGCAGGAGCTCTCGTAGGTGCGTGTTTGCAATTGCCCCACCCGCGCCGTCGCCCGCCAATGGATGCGGTTGAGCGGATCGCCTTGATGGTAGGGACGAATGCTTGACATGCGCGTCGGATCCTCAAACAACCGATGAGTCAGCCGCATTTCCCCGATGGGCCGGCGTGAGGCCAGATTGTAACCCTGGAGCGGCAGAACTTTCGGCAGCACCAGCACATAATGCGGCTCCGTGAGAATCTGAAACCGGCGGTGCAAACCAAAGACATCTCCTGTCTCGACCAGCAACGGGCCCAACTGGTAATAGCCGCGCATGAGAAATTGCACTCTATAGCTCAGGACTTTGGTTTCGCCGGGGGCCAGCCGGACCAGTGCCAGGCGTCCACCGTCCGCCTTGATGCGAGCGGGCAGTTGTAGCAATGCTTCACGCGGCAGGGAATCCTCCAAGATGACCCACGGGATTGAAAATCGCCCGGTATTTTGCACCGCCACCTTGCTTTGCGCAGAGGCGCCCATTTCCACGACGTCCTCGTCGCAGAAACGGCGGGCCTCAATTTGCCCGATCCAGAGCCGGCTGAAAAAGCGGCTCAACAGCAGCACTCCCAGCAGGACATACATCGCGTAGATCAGCAGGCTCAGTTTGAAAATCACTCCCAGCACAAGCAGCCCCAGCGTGGCGAAGATCCATTTCATCTGGACGGAACCGCGCCCGGCATTTGCGGCACGGGCACAGTGTTCAATATTTCGTCGAGCACACCCGCCACACTTTTTTTTCGCAACCGGCTTTCCGGGCGAAGAATGAGGCGATGGCCGAGAACGTGCCGGGCAATTTGTTTGACATCATCCGGCATGATAAAATCAAAACTGTGCATCGCCGCATAGGACTGGGCGCAATGCATGAGGGCCATCGACGCGCGCGGGCTTGCACCCAGGGACAGATCGGCGTGCGAGCGGGTTGCATGGATTACTTCCACGATGTAACGGCTGACCTTCTCATCCACATGCACCTTGCGCACCGCCTCCTGACAGGCGATCACCTCTTCCGCACTCGCCACCACTTCGAGGCTCTCGATGGGATGCTGCACTTGCAATCGATGTAGCATGGAGATCTCCGCTTCCTTTTCCGGATAGCCCAGACTGAGGCGGACCAGGAAACGATCCAACTGCGCTTCCGGCAGCGGAAATGTTCCTTCGTGGTCAATCGGATTCTGTGTCGCCACCAGAAAAAACGGCGGAATCAGATCGTAATTGACGCCGTCGGCCGTGACCTTCCGCTCCGCCATCGCTTCAAGCAGGGCGGACTGCGCCCGCGGCGTGGCGCGATTGATTTCATCGGCCAAAACAATTTGGGCAAAGAGCGGCCCCGGTCGAAACTCAAAATCCGTCGTCTTGGGATTGAATATGGAACTGCCCGTAATATCGCCGGGCAATAGGTCGGGCGTGCATTGGATGCGTTTGAAGGAGCAACCCATGCTTCGGGCCAAAGCGCGCGCCAGCATTGTCTTGGCCACCCCTGGCACGTCCTCCAGCAAAACGTGGCCTTCGGCGAAATAGGCCACCAACGTAAAAATAATTTCCGCCCGCTTGCCGACAATCACCTTCTCAATATTGTCAATAATACGACTGGCAATGGGCGCGACGGGCGACGAGCCGGGTTCGCGCACCGCCGGATTTTTGGACGCGGGGATTCGAATCCGGCTCGCAGGAGGAGAGTCCAGCCTGGTTTTCGCCCCGCAACTCGGACATGCGATTTGCTCGCCCGCCAATTCCTCCGGATGCTCAATATGTTGTCCACAAGAAAGGCAAATGCTCTTGGCCATACCGGGAGCCTACTCGACCGACGGTAAGGTGGAAAGACTGCAAAACATGCTGCAAAACATGCCAGAGAAAACCTCATTTTATTTTCCGCGCCGGATGGTCTAGAATACCGGGGTCCGGCTAACCTGATCAAACGCATGAAATTTGACAAATTTTCTGTGCTGGTTCGTGAAGAATGGTTTTTGAGCATTTGCGCTGCGACCAGCGGCGCATTTATATGTTTCGGAAACTCAATGATGGGAGGGCTGTCAAGCCCACTTTGGCTGGGTCTTATTTTTGCGTGGTTGTTTGGGGTCGTTCTGGGCGCGATCTTTTGTGTGGTGCGTCATGCCGAGCACTTGGCCATCCGTTTGGGCGAGCCCTATGGCACGCTGATTCTGACGCTCGCTGTCACCACCATCGAGGTGATCAGCATTTCCAGCATGATGTTGCATGAGTCAGACAATTCCACGCTGGTGCGCGACACACTTTTCGCCGTGGTGATGATTATCTTGAATGGCATGGTCGGATTATCGCTATTGTTGGGTGGCTGGAGGCACCGCGAGCAGCAATATAATCTGCAGGGCGCCAATGCCTATCTGAGTGTGATCGTTCCGCTCGCTGTGTTAAGTTTGATGTTGCCCACCTACACCGTGACCACGCCAGGCCCGACGCTTTCCATGGCGCAGGAGGCTTTTCTGGCTTTTACGGCAGTGGGGTTGTACGCCGTCTTTCTGGCCATCCAAACGAATCGCCATCGCACCTATTTCACTCTCGGTGATTCAGCGGAAGAGGGACACGAAACGCCGCATACCGCCCCGCGTTCGTTGACCGCGCATACCGTTCTGCTGATGGCGTATATGTTACCGGTTGTTTTTTTGGCCGAGCAATTGGCGCAGCCAGTTGACCATTTGATTGAGGCGGTCCACGCCCCCGTAGCGCTGGGGGGCCTCATCATTGCCACGCTGGTGGCGACGCCGGAGGCCATTGGCGCGGTCCGGGCGGCCCGGGCAAATCACTTGCAACGTTCCGTGAATATCTCTCTGGGTTCGGTACTGGCCACCATCGGCCTGACCGTTCCCACCATGCTGGTGATCAGCCATCTGACCGGCAAAAGAATCGTCCTGGGCCTGCAACACGCCAATCTGGTTCTGCTGCCGCTGACATTGATCGTCAGCATCATTACTTTTGCCAGTGGGAGAACCAACATCCTCCAGGGAGCGGTGCATCTGCTTCTGTTCGCCCTATACGTGGTGCTGATCTTCCAAGGTTGACCCGACGGATTTGCCGGCGCGCCCGCGAAGAAACCTTGAACTTTGGGGTTCAAGCGCGTACTTAACTCCCACATGCGATTTATCGCTCGAATTATTGAAAAGTTGCAGCGACACCCCAAACGGGTCGTTTTCCCCGAAGGCACCGAACCGCGCGTGCTTCAGGCCGCCCGCCAGTTTTATTCATTGCGCCTGGGCGCCCCTGTTTTGCTGGGCGACCGCACTCAAGTCAAACAGGCCGCCGCCGCCTTAAACGTCTCGCTGGAAGGCGTGCGCATTATTAATCCCGCGGAGAGTGAAGATCTCCCGGCCTTCGTCAAACGCTACGAATTGCTGCGCCGCTATAAAGGAATCGAGGAAAAGGAGGCGCACGAGACAATGCTCAATCCCAACTATTACGGAGCGATGATGCTGGCCATGCATCAGGTTGATGGTTTTATTTCCGGGGCCAATCAAAGTTCCGGCAGCGTTTTGCGCCCTTTGTTTCAAATTGTCAAAGTTGCGCCTGAAGCCACCACCGCTTCCAGTTGCATGGTGATGGAAGTCGAGGACACGCGCTTCGGTCATGAAGGCACGCTTTTCATGGCTGACTGCGGCGTCATCCCCGAGCCTACGGTGCAGCAATTGGCCGACATCGCTGTCTCGACCGCGGACTTGTGCCACCAACTCATGGCCATCCGTCCGCGCGTGGCTATGTTATCCTATTCCACCAAAGGCAGCGCCACCCATGTTTCCATCGGCAGAGTGCAAGCCGCGACCGCGCTGGCCCAAAAGCTGGCGCATGAAAAAGGGCTGGAGGCTGACTTTGATGGCGAATTGCAGGTTGATGCCGCTTTGATCCCGGAAATCGCCATACGCAAAACGCCGGACAGCCAGGTGGCGGGTCGCGCCAATGTGCTGATTTTTCCCGACCTCAATGCCGGCAATATTGGCAGCAAGCTGATTCAGCATGTGGCCAAAGCCCATGCCTACGGCCAAATTCTGCTCGGCTTGGGCCGCCCGGCCGCCGACGTCTCCCGCGGCTCCAATGCCCACGATGTCCTAGGCGTGGCCGCCATCGTCGGACTGCAATCCATCGCCTACAAGGACCTCTATCCCCCCAACGATTTGCTCAGCGGAACCGCGCACTCCGTTTCACCATGAACACAGTCACGCCCCGTGTTTATATTGCCGCGACCCGGCAGAACGAGGGGAAAACCACCACCTCGCTCGGCCTGCTGGCCGCCTTGCAAAAATTTTACCCGCGCATCGGCTATATCAAACCCGTCGGCCAGCGATTTGTCCAAATCGAAGAAGACAAAATTGACGAAGATACTGTGCTGATGGACCAGGTTTATCAGCTCAATTGTCCGCTGATCGACATGAGTCCCATTGCGGTTGAGCCTGATTTCACCCGCAAGTATTTGCAATCCTCCAATAATGAAGCGCTGGTTAAAAAAATCGTCAAAGCTTTTGACCGCGTCGCCTGGGAAAAGGATTTTGTTTTGTGCGAAGGATCGGGACACGCGGGGGTGGGTTCTGTTTTTGATTTGTCCAACGCGCAGGTGGCCAAGATCCTGGGAACAAAAGTCATCATCATCAGCCAGGGCGGCATTGGCAAACCTATTGACGAGATTTACCTCAATCAGGCCGTTTTCGAAAAAGAAGGCGTGGAAATCATCGGTGTCATCCTCAATAAAGTCGCCTCGGACAAAGTGGATTACATTACGGAATTCGCCAGGCGCGGTCTCAAACGCAAGGGTTTGGACCTGCTCGGAGTCCTGCCTCACCGCCATCTTCTCTCCAGTCCGACCATTGAATCCATCCAGGAAGATCTCCAGGCGGAGATGCTCAATCATTGCGGGCGTGTCAATACCATTGTCGACAGTGTCGTCATTGGCGCCATGGGCGCCCAAAATGCCATCAGCCACTTCAAGCGCGGCTGCCTTGTCATTACCCCGGGCGATCGCGAGGACATCGTCATGGCGGCGGCCATCGTCGCCTCCGACCCCGGCCAGCGCCTTTCGGGAATGGTCCTGACCGAAAATCTCCGCCCCAATCCCGCTGTCCTTCGCATCATCGAAAAGGCCGACTTCCCCGTTTTGCTCGCCGCGGAAGAAAGTTACGAAGTCGCCTCCCGCGTCCACAACCTGATTGTCAAAACCCGCCCCGGCGACACCGAGAAAATATCCGTCATCCGCGATATCATCGCCGCGCACGTGGATGTCAATAAAATATTGCGCGCTCTCTGAAAATAAAAATATGAATCCGACCTTTGTCCTGAATCCCGTCCTGAACCATCTGCCGGTTTACCAACCCGGCCGGCCCATCGCCGAAGTGGCCCGCGAACTCGGATTGCCCGAGCGCAGCATTATCAAGATGGCCTCCAACGAAAATCCGCTCGGCCCTTCCCCCGCCGCCCTGGCCGCAATGAAGCTGGCCTGCCGCCAGGTGCATCTCTACCCGGATGGCAATGCCTTTTACTTCAAACAAAAACTCGCCGCCAACCTGCAAATTGATCCCACCCACCTCATTTTGGGCAACGGGTCCAATGACATTATCGAATTTCTTGGCCACGCCTTGATGGGGCCGGGGGACGATGTCATTGTCTCGGAATATTGTTTTGCCATCTATCCGATTGTCGCGCGGTTATTTGGCGCAAATGTCATCACCGTCCCGGCAAAA
>Ga0182030_10005947_pt1 | contig 25832 bp, 18 predicted proteins | sample 812S3MmetaG_FD_121299 | JGI IMG/M metagenome (GOLD analysis project Ga0182030, IMG submission 121299) | Permafrost microbial communities from Stordalen Mire, Sweden - 812S3M metaG (Illumina Assembly) | ecosystem: Environmental > Terrestrial > Soil > Wetlands > Permafrost | place: Sweden...
CGTCAGCGTGCTGCACTGGCACGGCGACGCCTTCGACCTGCCGGCCGGCGCCGAGCGGCTCGCCGCCACGCCGCTCTGTCCGAATCAGGCGTTCCGCATCGGCGATTGGGCGCTGGCGCTGCAGTTCCATGTCGAGGCCGACCCGCAGGCGATCGAATCCTGGCTGATCGGCCACACTGTTGAACTCGGCAAGGCGGGGATTGATCCGCGGACGATTCACGCCGATGCGCGGCGCTGGGGCGCAGGCGTCGCCGCGGCAGGGCGCCGCGTCCTCGAGACTTGGCTGGCGGGATTGCCCACATGACCGCCGCCGCCGCGAGCCTCGCCGAGGATCTGCGCGCGCTCGCGCCCGCGCTGCGCGGCCGGGTTTCCGCCAACGCGCCGCTCGCGCCGTTCACCTGGTTTCGTGTCGGCGGACCGGCCGAGGCGCTCGTCTCGCCGGCCGACGAGGACGATCTCGCCTATCTGCTCGAGCGCCTGCCGCCGACGATTCCGGTCACGGTGATCGGCGTCGGCTCCAACCTGATCGTGCGCGACGGCGGCGTGCGCGGGCTCGTCGTGCGGCTCGGCGGCAAGGGGTTCGGCGCGGTCGAGACGTCGCCCGATTGCCGCGTGATCGCCGGCGCGGCGGCGCTCGATGCCCAGGTCGCGCGCGCCGCGGCGGAAGCCGGCGTCGCCGGCCTCGCCTTCCTGCGCGGCGTACCGGGGTCGATCGGCGGCGCGCTGCGGATGAACGCCGGCGCGCACGGGGGCGAATTGCGCGAGGTCTTCGTCAAGGCGCGCGCCATCGACCGCGCCGGCCAGGTTCGCGTCTTCGGTCCTGCCGACATGGGCTTCGCCTACCGTCACAGCGCTGCGCCCGAGGGCGTGATCTTCACCCGCGCCACGCTGCAGGGGCGGCCCGGCGACCGCGCCGCGATCGTCGACGAAATGGAGCGCATCACCGCCGCGCGCGAGGCGTCCCAGCCGATCCGCGACAAGACCGGCGGCTCGACCTTCAAGAACCCGCCCGGCCACAAGGCCTGGCAATTGATCGACGCCGCCGGCTGCCGCGGCCTCGTCGTCGGCGACGCACAAGTTTCGACGCTGCACTGCAACTTCCTGATCAACCGCGGCGCGGCGACCGCCGCCGACATCGAGGCGCTCGGCGAAGACGTGCGCCGGCGCGTCAAGGCGGCCAGCGGAGTGGAATTGGAATGGGAGATCAAGCGGCTGGGCGAGGCGAAGTAGCGACTACGGGGTGAACTGGCTGGTCTTGCGCGGCCTGGATATCTTTTGTATATCCTGATTGCGAGACGGCAGGAGCCGAACCCATGCAAGTTCAGCTTTCCAAGTGGGGAAACTCGCTTGGCCTACGACTGCCGCGCTCATTGGCGCGGCAAATCGGCGCCAGCGAGGGTCAGAAGGTCAACATCGTCGCCGACGGCGCGAGACTGATCATCGAACCGGTCGCGCCCGCCCTCACGCTGCAAGATCTGCTCGTCAATGTGACCCCTGAGGCGATGCGCGCGGCGTTCGACTGGGGCGAAGACGCCGGTCGCGAGCGCGTGGATGAGTGAGATCGCTTATGCGCCCGCTGCTGGCGATCTCATTTGGACCGACTTCGACCCCCGAACTGGGCGAGAGCAAAGCGGACGTCGACCGGCTCTCGTCCTTTCGCCGCGCGAATTCTTTCAGGCGTCGGCCTTCGTCATCGTCTGTCCGATCACCAACACGATCCGTCGTTTCGGCTCGAGCGTCTTGTTGCCGGACGGCCTTCCTCTCGGCGGAGAAATCCTGACCTCGCATGTTCGCAGCATCGACGCGCTGGCGCGGCCCGTGCGCTACGCTGGCGCTGCGGTTCCGCAGCCGACCTTGGCGGAAGTCAGGGCAAAGCTCGCGATCTTGTGCGCAATATCGTAACCGGAACCGCCCGCGCCGCTCACGCCGCCGCGCCGCTTCCCCGCAGCTTCCTGCGCAGGGCGGCGAACGAAATCAGCCGCTGCGCGTCCTCGTCCCACAGCGTGTAGTTCACGCAGCGCAGGCTTTGCCACAGCGTCACGCGGCTGATCGTGCCGAGCTCCGGATAGTCGCGCAGCACTTCGCGCAGGCGATAGAAGGGAATGCGGCTCGACAAGTGATGGACGTGGTGCACGCCGATGTTGGCGCTGAACCAGCGCAAGACCGGCGGCAGATCGTAATAGGAGGAGCCGTGCAGCGCCGCTTCCGGCAGGCTCCACTGCGCCTCGTGCGCCCAGCGGGTGTTTTCGAATTGATGCTGGACATAGAACAGCCAGACGCCGATCGTCGCGGCGAGGACGAAGATCGGTCCGTGAATCAGCAGGAACGGCGCGGGGCCGATCAGCCACATCAGCAGGACGACGACGACCGCCGCCCCCAGGTTGGTCGACATCGTCGACAGCCACGGCTTCCAGCCGGCGCCCATCAGGCCGAGCGGCGCGCGATGCTGCAACAGGAAGAGATAGGTCGGTCCGACGCCGAACATCACCAGCGGATGCCGGTAGAGCCGGTAACGCAGCCGCCTGCGCCAATCGAGCGCCAGATACTCTTCGACCGTCAGCGTCACGATGTCGCCCAGGCCGCGACGGTCGAGATTGCCGGCGGTGGCGTGGTGAGCCGCATGGGTGCGCTTCCAATAATCGTACGGCGTCAGGGTGACGACGCCGCACAGGCGACCGACCCAGTCGTTGATCGCGCGGTGACGGAAAAAGGCGCCGTGGCCGCAGTCGTGCTGGATGAGAAACAGCCGCACCAGAAATCCGGCCGCCGGCAGAGCCAGCGCGAGGGTCAGCCAATAGCTGACGTGCATGAGCGCCCACATCGCCGCCCACAGCGCGACGAGGGGCGCGAGGGTGACGGCGATTTCGGTCAGGCTCCAGGCGAGCTTGGGGTCGCGATAGCGGGCCAGAACGCCCGGGAGCCGTTGGGTTTCCGGCAGGGCGGGCGGCGGAGGCGTCGGCAGGGCGTTGTCGCTCATGGGATCGCGCATGTGCCCCCACCATAGCGGCATTTCGGTGGCGAACCGAGTCGCCGCGACCGCTTTTGCGCGAGATTCGGCGCCTCGGTTCGCCGTCGAAATCGAGCCGCCCGCGGCGGACCTCGAGCCCCGCCCCTGACAGCGTCGTAAGCTTCGCGCAGGCCGGGCGGGTTAACGCAGCCTTAACGGGACCGCATTAATCGTGCCTTAACCGGCTCGCGACCGGCCTCGGAGGGGCGATGAAGCACGTTGCGGTGTTGATGGGCGGCTGGTCGGCCGAGCGTCCGGTTTCGCTCAATTCCGGCAAGGGCTGCGCCGACGCGCTGGAGGCGCGCGGCTATCGCGTCACCTGCGTCGACGTCGACCGCGACATCGCCTCGACCCTCGCCCGCCTCAAACCCGACGTCGCCTTCAACGCGCTGCACGGCCGCGGCGGCGAGGACGGCGCGATCCAGGGCGTGCTGGAGGTGCTGCGCATTCCCTACACCCATTCCGGCGTGCTCGCCTCGGCCCTGGCGATGCAGAAGGACCTCGCCAAGACCGTGCTCGCAGCCGCCGGAATTCCGGTCGCGCCGGGCCGCGTCGTCGATCGCCGCGAAGCGGCGCTGCGCCATGCGCTCGAGCCGCCTTATGTGCTCAAGCCGGTCGACGAGGGTTCGTCGTTTGGCGTGGTGATCGTCAAGCAGGGCCGCGCCCACCCGCCCCAGGAGGTTGGCCGCGCCGACTGGCCCTATGGCGACCGCCTGCTCGCCGAGCATTTCGTCGACGGCAAGGAGCTGACCTGCGCCGTGATGGGCGACCGGGTGTTCGACATCATCGAAATCCAGCCGGTGTCCGAGGCGTTCTACGGTTACGACGCGAAATACGCGAAGGGTGGCTCGGTTCACGTCCTTCCGGCGAAAATTAAACCGAAAATTTACCATGAAGTCCAAGAGTTGACGCTCAGGGCGCATCGCGCTCTCGGCTGCCGCGGAGTCAGCCGGGCCGATTTTCGCTTGGATGAATCGCAGGGGGAATCCGGCGAGCTGGTGTGCCTGGAGGTCAACACGCAGCCGGGGATGACCGAAACGTCGCTGGTGCCGGACATGGCGGCCTACGCCGGCCTGTCGTTCGGCGAGTTGGTGGAATGGATGGTGGAGGACGCTTCGTGCAATCGCTGAGCGGCGCTTACGGCCTCCGGCCGGGGCCCCAACCGGCGCTGGCGTTCGCGCAAGCGCCGGTGGCGCCGGCGCGCGTGCGGCTGCGCGGCGAGCGTGCGCGGCGCGGCGCGGCGCGTTGGACGGCGCGCCTCTCCAAGACGGCGCCGAGCGGCGTGGGGCTGATCCTCGCCATCGCCCTCATCGGCGGCGTCGCCTGGCTCGGCGCGGAGCGCGGAGGGGAATACGAAGCGTTCGTTGCGAGCGAAGGCGGAGTCGGCGACTACGTCGCCCGCGCGCTTGGCTTTGGCGTCGCGGCGGTCACCATTTCCGGCCAATCGCAGATCGGCGCGCGCGAGATCCTGGCGCTTGCCGGCTTGAACGCCAACTCGTCGCTGCCGTTCTTCGATGCGGTCCAGGCGCGCAAGAATCTCGAGGCGCTGCCGCTGATCAAGCAGGCGAGCGTGCGCAAACTCTATCCCAACCGCGTCGTCATCGACATCGTCGAGCGCGCGCCGGCCGCGCTGTGGCAGAAGGACGGCGAGCTCAGCGCGATCGCCGCAGACGGGAAGGCGCTCGACGCTGGCGCCGACGCCGACGCCCGCTACGCCGGACTGCCGTTCGTCGTCGGCGACGGCGCCAACGAGCGGCTCGGCGAATTCATCGGGCTGCTCGACGCCTCGGCCGAGCTGAGGCCGAAGATCGTTGCCGGCATTCTGGTCGGCGACCGACGCTGGAGCCTCAAGATGCGCTCGGGCGTCGAGGTCAAGCTGCCGGAGGACGACCCGCAGGCGGCGATGGCGACCCTGCTGACGCTGCAACGTCAGTCGCGCATCCTTGATCGCGACATTCTCTCGGTCGACCTGCGGGTTCCCGGCAAGGTGTTCGCGCGTCTGTCGGAAGAGGCGGCTGCGGAGCGCGCGGCGGCGCTGAAGCCGAGGAAGGCGGGCTCGACATGACTTTCCGGCCGCTGACCCCGCGCATGCGGCAATTGCCGCCGAAGAAATCAGCCGTCCTGTCGGTGCTGGACGTCGGCGCGTCGAAGGTCGTCAGCCTGATCGCCCGGCTGACGCCGGCCTCGCCGTCCGAGGCGCTGCCCGAGCGCACCCACCGCTGCCGCGTGCTCGGCATCGGACATCAGCGTTCACGCGGCGTCAAGGCGGGCGCGATCGTCGATCTCGACGCCGCCGAGAGCGCGATCCGCTTGGCGATCGACGCCGCCGAACGCATGTCGGGGGTCGAGGTCGACAGCGTCATCGTCAACATGGCGGGCGGCCGGCTGTCGTCGCAATTGTTCGACGCCAAGATCGCGCTGCGCGGCAAGGCGGTCGGCCAGGGTGAAATTCATCGCGTGCTGGAGGCGGCCTCGGCGGCCGGCTCCTACGCCGGCCGCGCGGTGCTGCACGCCGCGCCGACCGGCTTCTGGCTAGACGGCGCCGCCGGCGTGCGCGATCCCAAGGGCATGATCGGCGAGGAGCTCGGCGCCGAGATGCACGTGGCCACGTGCGACGCCGCCGCGGCGCGCAACCTGATGCTGGCGATCGAGCGCTGCCACCTCGACGTCGCCGCGATGGTCGCGACGCCCTACGCCGCCGGGCTGTCGACGCTGGTCGACGACGAGGTCGAAATGGGCGCGGCGCTGGTCGATTTCGGCGCCGGCTCGACGACGATCGGAGTCTTCGCCGGCGGCCGGCTGGTCCACGTCGACGCGGTCGCGGTCGGCGGCGGGCACGTCACGATGGACGTCGCGCGCGGCCTGTCGGTCAGCCTCGCCGACGCCGAACGTTTGAAGACCCTTTACGGCGCCTGCATCGCCTCGCCCTCCGACGAGCGCGATTCGATCGCGGTGCAGCGTGTCGGCGACGACATGGATCATTCGACCCACGTGCCGAAATCCGAGCTCGTGCGCATCATCCGCCCGCGGGTCGAGGAGATTCTCGAATTGACGCGCGACCGGCTGAGGGCGGCCGGCCAAGGCATCCACGCCGGGCGGCGGCTGGTGCTGACCGGCGGCGGCTGCCAGATGACCGGCTTGCCCGAGCTCGCGCGGCAGATCGTCTCGAGTCAGGCGCGCATCGGTCGGCCGCTCGGCGTCGAAGGCCTTCCGGAATCGGCCAAGAGCCCCGCCTTCGCCGCAGCGGTCGGGCTGATGATCTATCCGCAGGTGGCGGGGATCGAACATTTCGAGCCGCGCCGCGCCGATCGCGCGTCGCATGGCGACGACGGCTATGTCGCGCGGGTCGGGCGATGGTTGAAAGAGAGTTTTTGAGGCGTCGCGGCCGCTCGATGCGGCTGGGCGCGCGTAACGGATCAACGCGTTCAAACCGGCGCCGGCGGGCGTCCAAGAGATGAGGCCAGCTATGTCGATCAATCTGAAGGCGCCGGAACTGCGGGAATTGAAGCCGCGCATCATCGTCGTCGGCGTCGGCGGCGCAGGGGGCAACGCGGTCAACAACATGATCGTGTCGGGCCTGACGGGCGTCGACTTCGTCGTCGCCAACACCGACGCGCAGGCCTTGGCCTCCTCGCGCGCCGATCGGGTCATCCAGATGGGCCTTCAGGTGACGGAAGGGCTCGGCGCCGGCTCGAAGCCGGAAGTCGGCCGCGCCGCCGCCGAGGAGGCGATGGAGGAGATCCGCGACCATCTCTCGGGCGCGCATATGGCCTTCGTCACCGCCGGCATGGGCGGCGGCACCGGCACCGGCGCCGCGCCGGTGGTCGCGCGCGTCGCGCGCGAACTCGGCATCCTGACCGTCGGCGTCGTCACCAAGCCGTTCCACTTCGAGGGCGCGCGGCGCATGCGTCTGGCCGACGGCGGCATCGCCGAGCTGCAGAAGTGCGTCGACACGCTGATCGTCATCCCCAACCAGAACCTGTTCCGCGTCGCCAACGAGAAGACGACCTTCGCCGACGCCTTCGCGATGGCCGACCAGGTGCTCTATTCGGGCGTCGCCTGCATCACCGACCTGATGGTCAAGGAAGGCCTGATCAACCTCGACTTCGCCGACGTTCGCTCGATCATGAGCGAGATGGGCAAGGCGATGATGGGCACCGGCGAGGCGAGCGGCGAGCGCCGCGCGGTGCTGGCCGCCGAGGCGGCGATCGCCAACCCGTTGCTCGACGAGACCTCGATGAAGGGGGCGCGCGGCCTGCTGATCTCGATCACCGGCGGCAACGACTTGACCCTCTACGAAGTCGACGAAGCGGCGAGCCGCATCCGCCAGGAGGTCGACGAGGACGCCAACATCATCCTCGGCGCGACCTTCGATTCGGCGCTGGACGGGGTCGTGCGCGTTTCGGTCGTCGCCACCGGCATCGACCAGGCCTCGATCGACAAGATCGAGCCGGTCGCGCCGCCGCCGCTCGCCGAGGCGGCCGCCCGCGCGCGCGTCCTCCCGCCGCGTCCCCTGCCGGTCGCGATTGCGCGGGAGGAGGCGGTCGAGCCGCCCCCGCTCGCCGCCGCCCTGTCCGACGTCGAGATCCGGCCGGTCGCGCCGCGCGCGACCGCCTATGTCGAGCCGGTCGCCCCAGCCGGCCGCGACGAAGAGCCGATCGAGCGCGAATTCATTCCGCCGGCGCCGGAGCAGCCGGCCCTGCGCGCGCCGCGCATGCCGCAGATCGACGAGTTGCCGCCGATCGCCCAGAACCAGTTGCGAGCCCATCGCGGCGAGGCGCCGAACGCCCCCCCGGCGGCCGAGACGCGCCGGCGGTCGCTGCTGGAGAAGCTCGCCGCGTTCGGCATCAGCCGTCACGAGGACGAGGCGCCGCGCGGGACCCCCGCTCCGGCTCAGCTCGCCCCGCCGCGGCCAACCGCCGCCGCGCTGCACGCCGAATATGGGCGTCCGCAGCCCCGCCCGGTCGCGCCGCGGCCAGCCCAGGGCCAGCTCGATCCGCACGGCCGCGCGCCGGTCCGGCCCGCCTCGCTGGAGGACGAGCAGCTCGAGATCCCCGCGTTCCTGCGTCGCCAGTCAAACTGAGCGAATCAGCGAATAGAAACAACGACGGCCGCGGCGGTTGCCGCGGTCGCTTCACGTTACGGCGCCCCTAGTTTAATGAACATTCACGAAATCTTAGAAGCTGTTGTTTTAATTGTCGTAATTAAGGTTGCTGAGGTGTGTAACTTTCGTACACGAAAGGTGATTTGGCCCTGCGTGGCCTCACGCCTAATGTCCCCGCGGCTGACATTGAGCTGACGGAAACGCTTTAAGCGCAGTTCGGCCGGGGCGAACGACACAACGACGCATCAGACGTCGGCATCGTCGAGCGAACACAACCGGCTGACGGCGCGTGTGGGGACGATTGTTATATGAAATTCGGCTTGCAGACGACGCTTCGCGATCGGGTCGAGATCAGCGGCTTCGGCGTTCATTCAGCGGCCCCTGCCCGCGTCGTCCTCCATCCCGCCGACGTTGATTCCGGTATCGTCATTCTCCGCACCGGTTTGCCCAATTGCCGCGAACGTCTCATCGAAGCGAAATGGAACAACGTCACCCAGACGGCGCTGTGCACCGTGCTCGGCGATTCGACCGGCGCCGCCGTCGCGACAGTTGAGCATCTGATGGCGGCGTTGGCCGGCCTCGGGGTCGACAATGCGCTGATCGAGATCGACGGCCCGGAAATGCCGATCATGGATGGGTCCGCGGCGCCGTTCGTGTCGGCGATCGATTCGGTCGGGCTCGTCCGTCAGGGGCGGCCGCGCCGCGTGATCCGCATCGTCAAGCCGGTGCGGATCGAGAGCGGCAAGGCCTACGCTGAACTGACGCCCGGCGGTCGTGGCCTCAGGCTCGACGTCGAGATCGATTTCGACGCGCCGAGCATCGGTCGCCAGCGCCGCGCCTTCGACGTCGATCCGTCGAGTTTCCGGCGCGAAATCGCGCGCGCGCGCACCTTCGGCTTCGTCAACGACGTCAAAAAGTTGTGGCAGGCCGGGTTCGCCCTCGGCTCGTCGCTGGAGAATTCGATCGCCCTCGACGGCGACGCGATTCTCAATCCCGAAGGCCTGCGTTACGCCGACGAATTCGTCCGCCACAAGGCGCTTGACGCGGTCGGCGATCTCGCGCTGGCCGGCGCGCCGATCGTCGGCTGCTACCGCTCCTATCGCCCTGGCCACAAGATCAACGCGATGATGCTGTCGGCGTTGTTCGCCGACCGCAAGGCCTATGAGGTCGTCGATGGCGAGGCGCGCAAGACTTACGCGCTCGGCGGCGCGATCGGTCGGGTCGCCACCGCCTACGCCGCCAACGCCGATTGAGCGGCGAATCGCGGCGCGTTCGCGGTCGTTGGGCGCCTTGGCGCCATAATCCGTCGCTCTAATGCAGGGAATCGGCCGCCGCCCGAACGGCGGTGGCGCGGCGACGCGCAGTGATGTAAACAGCGCCGCTGGTCCGCCCTTCGCGTCACGAACGTTCGAGTCCGCCGCATGACCCTGGTCGCCCCGAATTTCCGCATGTTCGCCCTCGCGCGCGGGTTGCTGCTCGCTGGCGCGACGGCGGCGCTCGCCTCCTGCTCGATGTTCGACGACTTCAACCCGTTTGGGGCCGAGAAGTACAAGATGGTGATCGAGCCGGACGTTCCGGCCAGCAAGGCCTATGACCAGGGCCTCGCTCAGCTCGCCGACGGGGCGCCGCAGGACGCCGCCAAGAAGTTCACCGACCTCGGCGAGAAGTTCCCGGATTCGGATTGGGCGCGCAAGGGCCTGCTGATGACCACCTATGCGCAATACGAGGCGGGCGATTTCGACAGCACCGAGTCGTCGGCCGAGCGCTACGTGAAGCTCTATCCCAAGTCGCAGGAGGCCGCCTACGCGCTCTATCTCGAGGCGAGCTCCTACTACCGTCAGATCCCCGACATCTCGCGCGACCAGGAGCGCGCCGCCAAGGCGCTCGTCGCCTTCCAGCAGGTGGTGAAGGACTATCCCAAATCCGAGTACGTCGAGGACTCGAAATACAAGATCCAGGTGACGATGGATCAGCTCGCCGGCAAGGAGATGTCGATCGGGCGCTTCTATCTCAACCGCCGCAATTACACGGCGGCGATCAATCGCTTCCGCAACGTGCTGACCGCCTATCAGACCACCCGCCACTCGGAAGAGGCCCTCTATCGCCTGGTCGAATCCTATCTGGGTCTGGGCATCACCGACGAGGCGCAGACCGCCGCCGCGGTGCTCGGCCACAACTTCCCCGACGGCCAGTGGTACAAGGACGCCTACAACCTGCTCAAGAGCGGCGGCCTGTCGCCGCAGGAAAACCAGCAGTCCTGGATCTCCAAGCTTTACCACTCCGTCGTGCCCTCCTGAGGCGCCAAGGCCGAAGCCCATGCTCGCCCGGCTTTCGATCCGCGACATCGTGCTGATCGATCAGTTGGACCTCGAATTCGTCGACGGCCTCACGATTCTCACTGGCGAGACAGGCGCAGGAAAATCGATCCTGCTCGACGCGCTGTCGCTCGCGCTCGGCGCGCGCGGCGACGGCGCGCTGACCCGCCACGGCGAAGCGCAGGGGCAGGTCACGGCGAGTTTCGACCTCGAGCCCGGCCATCCCGCCTTCGCCGCGCTCGCCGAGCAGGGCGTGCGCGCCGACGGCGAGATGATCCTGCGCCGCGTCCAGTTCGCCGACGGCCGCACCCGCGCCTTCGTCAACGACCAAAGCGTCAGCGCCCAAACCCTGCGCCTGGTCGCCGCCGGCCTGGTCGAGATCCATGGCCAGCACGACGAGCGCGCGCTGCTCGACGCCTCGACCCATCGCGCCCTGGTCGACGCCTATGGCGGCCATTCCGACCTGGTCGAGGCGACGCGCTCGACCCACGCCGCGTGGCGCCGGGTCGAGACGGAGCTCGAGGCGGAGCGCGCGCGGGTCGCCGCGGCGCGCGCCGCCGCCGATTACGCGCGCCACGCCCACGAGGAGCTCGCCGCGCTCGACGTTCAGCCTGGCGAGGAAGACGCGCTTGCCGAGCGCCGCCAGCGCATGATGCAGGGGGAGAAGGTCGCCGCCGACATCCGCGAGGCGCACGACAACCTATCCGGCGATTCGGCGATCCTGCCCGTCCTCGCCGCGGTTTCGCGCCGGCTGCAGCGGCGAATGCCGCAGGCGCCGACGTTGATCGAGCCGAGCGTCCAGGCGCTCGACGAGGCGATGCAGGCCTTGGAGGTCGCGACCCAGGCGGTCGAATCGGCGCTCGCCGCCTGCGATTTCGATCCGCGCGAACTGGAGAAATGCGAGGAGCGCCTGTTCGCCTTGCGTGGCATGGCGCGCAAGCATGCGACGACCGTCGACAACGTGCCAGCGCTCGCCCGCCGCTACGCCGAAGAACTCGCCGCGCTCGAGGCGGGCGAGCACCGCGTCGCCGATCTGGAGACCCAAGCGCGCGCCGCCGCCGCCGCCTACGCCGCTGCGGCCGACGCGCTGTCGAAGGCGCGCGTCGCCGCGGCCCGCGCGCTGGAAAGGGCGGTCAACGTCGAATTGCCGGCGCTGAAGCTCGAGCGCGCGCGTTTCGAGGTCGCGCTGAAGCGCGACGAGGGGCAAAGTTCGGCTGACGGCTACGATCGCGCCGAATTCACCGTTCAGACCAATCCCGGCTCGCGTCCGGGACCGCTGATGAGGGTCGCTTCGGGCGGCGAGCTCGCACGCTTCCTGCTGGCGCTGAAGGTTTCGCTCGCCGAGCGCGGCACCGCGCCGACCCTGGTGTTCGACGAGGTCGACAGCGGCGTGGGCGGCGCGGTCGCCGACGCGATCGGCCAGCGGCTCGCCCGCCTCGCCGCCAAGGCGCAGGTGCTCGCGGTCACCCACGCGCCGCAGGTCGCGGCGCGCTCCGACCAGCACTTCCGGATCGTCAAGGCCGACGTCGGCAAGGGCGAGCGCGTCGCCACCCAGGTGGTGGCGTTGGACGCCTCGGCGCGGCGCGAGGAGATCGCGCGCATGCTCGCCGGCGCCGAAGTCACCGGCGCGGCGCGGGCGGCGGCCAAGAGCCTGATCGAGAAGGCGGGATAGGCAGGGCGGTCGGGGCAGGGTTTCGGCTTGCCGGGGGCGCCCGGGGGGCCTATCTACCCCCGGTCGGCGGAGCGGATTGGCGCGGGCGAACGCGGGGGACGAGGATCGCGGGGGACGAGGATCGAAGGCGGCGGCGGGAACGGCTCGCCGCGGCCCTGCGCGAGAACCTGAAGCGCCGCAAGGCGCAGCAACGCGACCGGCGCGCGACGGCTGAGGCGGCGCCGTCGAGCGACGCGCCGCGCGAAGCGAACGCCGAGACCGACCGCTAGCGCGGCGTCGGCGAGAAGGGACCAGGCATGGATCGCATTCAAATCCGCGGCGGCGCCAAGCTTCAGGGGACGATCCCGATCTCGGGAGCGAAGAACGCGGCGCTGCCGTTGATGATCGCCTCGCTGCTGACCGACCAGACGCTGACGCTTGAAAACCTGCCGCGGCTCGCCGACGTCAGCCAGTTGGCGCGCATCCTCGGCAACCACGGCGTCGACTATGCGCTCGACGGCAAGCGGCCGGGCGAGGAGGCGGGCTCCGGCCAGACCGCGCACTTGCGCGCCAGGACGATCGTCGACACCACCGCGCCCTACGAGCTCGTCTCGCGCATGCGCGCGAGCTTCTGGGTGATCGCGCCGTTGATCGCGCGCGTGGGCGAAGCGCGCGTGTCGCTGCCCGGCGGCTGCGCGATCGGCACCCGCCCGGTCGACCTGTTGCTGACGGCGCTGGCGGCGCTCGGCGCGGAAATCGCGATCGAGGGCGGCTACGTCGTCGCCCGCGCGCCGAAGGGCCTCAAGGGCGCCGAGATCGAATTCCCCAAGGTGACGGTCGGCGGCACGCATGTGGCGATGATGGCGGCGGCGCTGGCGCACGGTTCGACGCTGATCGTCAACGCGGCGCGCGAGCCGGAGGTGAAGGACGTCGCCGACTGCCTCAACAAGATGGGCGCGCGGGTCAAGGGCGCGGGCACATCGAGGATCGAGATCACCGGCGTCCCGCGGCTCAACGGCGCGCATCACCGCGTGCTGCCCGACCGCATCGAAGCGGGCACCTACGCGACCGCGGTGGCGATGACGGGCGGCGACATCCTGCTCGAGGGCGTCGGCCCCGACCTGTTCCAGGAAGCGCTCGACGCGCTGGCGCGCGCCGGGGCGACGGTCTCGAGCGACAATCGCGGCGTGCGCGTCGCCCGCAACGGCGCCGGCATCGGCGCGGTCGACATCTCGACCGCGCCGTTCCCCGGTTTCCCGACCGACCTGCAGGCGCAGTTCATGGCGCTGATGACCCGCGCCCGCGGCGTCTCCCGCATCACCGAGACGATCTTCGAGAACCGCTTCATGCACGTCCAGGAGCTCGCGCGGCTCGGCGCGCGGATCAAGCTCGACGGCGACACGGCGGTCGTCGAGGGCGTCGACAGGCTGCTTGGCGCGCCGGTGATGGCGACCGACCTGCGGGCCTCCGTTTCGCTGGTGATCGCCGCGCTCGCCGCCGACGGCGAAACGACGGTCAACCGCGTCTATCATCTCGATCGCGGCTTCGAGCGGCTCGAGCAGAAGCTCTCCGCCTGCGGCGCCGACATCGAGCGCATTTCGGGCTGAAGCGATGACGCGGACAATCGACAAACTCAAGCTGATCGCGCTCGACCGCGAAGGGCTCGGCGTCATCTCGGCTCATGCACAGGACACCTGCCTGCGGCGCGCCGACATGCGCTACCTGCCAGGCCAGAAGCGCTTCCTGGTCAGCGGGATGCGCTACGATTGGGCGGGCGCCGAGGAGGGCCGCGCCGAGCGCGTCGGCTCGGTGCTGCGCTTCGATCGCGTGCTCAAGGTCTCGCATCTCGGTCTCGACGAGGGCGACGATTCGCGCGTCCTCAACCTGCTGGCGGTGACGTTCGAGAAGACCGATCCGCCCTCGGGCATGGTTCTGCTCGCCTTCGCCGACGGCGCGGTGGTGCGGCTCGAGGTCGAATGCCTCGAGGCCGAACTGGTCGACATTGGCCCGCGCCGTCCGGCCGAGGAATGTCCGGGCCACGCGCTGACCAAAGCCGATTCGTTCTAGCGCCCGACCCGGAGTTCCCATGGCGCTGACCCTCGATATGCGCGCCGCGGATTTTGAACCGCGGTTCCGCGCGCTGCTCGCCGCCAAGCGCGAGGCGTCGGTCGACGTCGACGCGTCCGTCGCGGCGATCATCGCCGACGTGCGGGCGCGCGGCGATGCGGCGCTGATCGACTACACCCTGCGTTTCGACCGTGTCGACCTGTCGCGGTCGGGCTTTCGCATCGCCCCGGCCGAGATCGAGGCCGCCTTCGCCGCCTGCGACCGCGCCGCGCTCGAGGCGCTCGAACTCGCCTACGAGCGCGTGCTCGCCTATCACCGCCGCCAACTTCCCGGCGACGTGTCGTTCGTCGACCATCTCGGCGTCCAGCTCGGCTGGCGCTGGCGGGCCATCGACGCGGTCGGCCTCTACGTGCCGGGCGGCGCGGCGAGCTATCCGTCTTCGGTCATCATGAACGCCGCGCCGGCAATCGTCGCCGGCTGCCGGCGACTGGCGATGGTCGTGCCGACGCCCGACGGCAAGCTCAATCCGCTGGTGCTGGCCGCGGCCAAGATCGCCGGCGTGAGCGAGATCTACCGCGTCGGCGGGGCGCAGGCGATCGCCGCGCTCGCCTATGGAACCGAGAGCGTCGCGCCGGTCGTCAAGATCGTCGGCCCCGGCAACGCCTATGTCGCCGCCGCCAAGCGGCGGGTTTTCGGCGTCGTCGGCATCGACATGATCGCAGGGCCGTCGGAAGTGGTCGTGCTCGCCGACGCCAGCGCCGACCCGGAGTTCATCGCCGCCGACCTGCTCGCCCAGGCCGAACACGACGAGGCGGCGCAGTCGATTTTGGTCACCGACGACGAGGGCCTCGCGAACGCGGTCGCCGCCGCGCTCGAGAGGCAGCTCGTCGACCTGCCGCGCGCCGCGATCGCCGGCGCGAGCTGGCGCGACTACGGCGCGGTCATCGTCGTTCCCGAGCTCGCCGCCGCGCCGGCGCTGATCGACCGCATCGCGCCCGAGCACCTCGAGATCATCGCCCGCGACGCCGACGCCCTCTCCAACGCGGTCGCCAACGCCGGCGCGATCTTCCTCGGCCCGCATACGCCGGAGGCGATCGGCGACTACGTCGGCGGCTCGAACCACGTGCTGCCGACCTCGCGTTCGGCGCGCTTCTCATCCGGGCTCGGCGTCTATGATTTCGTCAAGCGCACCTCGATCCTCAAGTGCGACGCGCGCTCGCTGGCGACGCTCGGACCGGCGGCGGTGACGCTCGGCGAGGCCGAGGGCCTCACCGCCCATGCGCGCTCGGTGGCGCTGCGGCTAGCGCGCGACGGCGCAACATGAGCGACGAAGCCGAACGCGGTCGAGATCGGCTTGCGGCGGTGACGTTCGACGAGACGACGATTCCGCTCGGCCAGATCGATCGCGATCACGAGCGGGCGGCGGCAGTGTTCGACCTGATCGAGGACAACCGCTTCAGCGTGCGCGGCCGCGACGATGGTCCCTACAGCCTTCGGCTGGCGCGCAGCGAGTCGCGGCTGAGGTTCGAGGTGCGCGACAGCGCCGGCGCGCCGGTGGTCGAATTCGCGGTGTCGATGACGCCGTTCCAGTCGCTGCTGAAGGACTACTTCCGCGTCTGCGAGACCTATTTCAGCGCGATTCGCGGCGCGGGCGCACGGCAGATCGCCGACATCGATCGCGCGCGCACCGACCTGCACAACGAGGGCGCCAAGCTGCTGGCGACGCGCGTTCCCGAACAGGTGGAAATCGACGCGGGGACCGCGCGCCGCCTGTTTACGTTGGTTTCCGCCCTCAACTGGCGCCCGTGAGCGGCGCGCCGCGCTCCGCCGAGGACTGCGCCGCCTTCATTCGCGCCAATACGCGGCTGATCGCCCCGCCGCTCGTCCCCGAGATGCGGCTCCATCTCGCCGACGAAGCCGTTGCGCTGTGGACGAAGACCGAGGAGGAGCTGGAGGCGACCGGTCTGCCGCCGCCGTTCTGGGCCTTCGCCTGGGCGGGCGGGCAGGCGCTGGCGCGCTGGATCGGCGACCATCGCCAGCGCATCGCCGGCCGCTACGTGCTCGACTTCGCCTCGGGTTCGGGGATCGTCGCCATCGCCGCGGCGCTCGCCGGCGCGGCGCACGTCGAAGCGAGCGAGATCGATCCGTTTGCGCTCGCCGCGATCGCGCTCAACGCGGGCGAGAACGGCGTCGCGGTCGACGCGCTGGCGCAGGACGTGATCGGGCAAGACCGCGGCTGGGATGTCGCGCTCGCCGGCGACGTCGCCTATGAGCGGGACATGGCCGCCAGGGTCTTCGCCTGGTTGGAACGCCTCGCGCGCCGCGGGGCGCTCGTCCTGATCGGCGACCCTCGCCGCGCCTATCTGGCGCGCGACCGGCTCGATTGCCTCGCCGAATATTCGGTGCCGACCCCCCGGGCGCTCGAAGACGCGGAGATCAAGCGGACCGGAGTGTTCGTGTTCAAGGGGACCGCGCGGGCGTTAGCTGGCGCCGCAAGAAAGGATTGAAGCCCTGGGAAGGACTTCGCGACCGATCGTGTCCTGGGACGTGGCGTAGCAGCGGCGGCGTGATCACCGCGGCGCCGGCAAGGACCGGGCTGGTCAGGCGGCCACGGCGGGCAGCCCGACGATAGGATCATCGCTTAAGGGCGCGATTGTTTCCAGAGTCATATAGCGGGTGCGCTGGACGGCCCATTCGTCATTCTGTTCCAAGAGGATTGCTCCGACGAGCCTGACGATCGCCGCCTCGCTGGGGAAGATGCCGACGACCTCGGTGCGCCGTTTGATCTCGCCGTTCAGGCGCTCGATTGGATTGGTCGAGTGCAGCTTGGCTTCCTGACCGGCGCTCTTTTCGCCGTAAGGGGCGCTGGTCAGGGCGCCAATCTCCAGCTCCATCAGCCGCTCGGCGGCGAAGCCGATCGTCGCCCGCAAAACGTCGGCGTCGGGGGTCTTCTCCACAAGCGCGCGAAGGTTCATCAACTCGTCGGTCATCGGTGGTTCCTCGGTTGCGTTGGCGTTTCGCAATCCGATCCTACCGGCGAATCGCCGGTGACCGCCGCAAGCCGCTCGCTCGCTACGGCGCTATCAAAAGCGCGCTTCGCGAGCGGCTTGCTCCCGCCGACCTACACCACGGGGTGGGACACGACCGCCCTCTGCGCCGGCCAACCTCGTCGAGCCGGCAGGCCACCTTTCCAGGCTGCTTGGGGTCCGGCATGTCATTGAAGTAACATCGGAAAGCGGTCACCTCGAAATGCGCTGCCGTCGCCGCTTGCCCGGAACTCATCGTCCCGCTCCGTCCATCGAACCAGCGGATACGGACGGATTCTGCGCTTCAGACCCTCGTCATCTGCTTCCTTCATCGCAGGGATACGGGACCAGAGAGATATTGCCGAATCGTTTCGACTCAGGTCAACTGACCACGTTTTTCGCGGTCGTTCGGTTCGCAATTTTCACGGGACCTGGCGAACAAAAGGCCAGAGGCTGTCGTTTGAACCGATGTCCCGTTTGGCTTCGGCCGATGAGGCGGCTTGATCGCCGGACCCGCCTTGCGACAGCGTCCGTCACGCCGAGTTGGAGGCGTTGGCGGGTCTGCAGGCGCCCTGCGAGTCCCGGGCGTTCATCGTCTTTCGGTGCGATTTTGCCAGTTGGTGGCCGTTATCATGCTGCGTGCGAACACTCCGGGACAAGACGTCGCTGCGATCGTGAGCGACGTCGAGCGGTGCGCCGTCCTGCGGCGGTGGCCCATTGGAGCGCTTTTCAAGGCGGCGGAGAAACTGCAATCGGACGGCGATCCGGCGACGGCGGCAGCGCTTTACAAGAATTGGATCGGCTGCAATTCCGACGATCCGCTGCTGCACGCCGCCTATTTCAACTACAGCGTCGCCCTGGCCAAGGCGGGCGATCGATTCGGCGCGATCAACGCTGCCAGGGAGTGCATTCGCCTCAAGCCGGATTTCCAAGAGCCTTACATCAATCTTGGGCGCCTCTTGGAAGAGACCGGCCAACTTGGGGAGGCCGTCGCGCAGTGGCGGACCCTGATCACGAACCTGGGGCAGGTGACCGGCGGCGCCGTCAGAAACAAGCTGGCGGCCTACCAGCAGCTCGGCAGGGTTCTCGAGAACCACCAGCAGGACGGCGTCGCCGAAGAGACGCTGAAACAATCGCTGGAGCTTTCCGCCGCTCAGCCTGAAGTCATTCAGCATTGGATCGCCTTGCGGCAGCGCCAATGCAAATGGCCGGTGGTCGAAGGGTGGGATCATGCGCCGTCGGCGACGTTGACGGCAGGCGTCTCGCCGTTGTCGCTGGCGAACCTCGTCGACGACCCGATGTTCCAGCTCGCAAGAGCATGGAAGTACAATCGGGAGACGATCAAGCCGGTCGCCAACCCGCGTCTTATCCCGACGCATTCGCCTGCGACGCGCCGGCGGTGGGGGAAGCTCAGGATCGGCTACGTCTCTTCAGATCTTCGAGAGCATGCGGTCGGCTTCGCGATGACCGACGTCCTTGAGACGCACGATCGCGGTCAGTTCGCCGTCTCCGCCTATTATTGCGGAATCAATCGGGTCGATCCCACTCGACTGAGGATTCGCGACAGCGTCGACTCCTGGGTGGACATCAGCGGCATGAGCGACGAGCAGGCCGCGGCCAAGATTGCGACGGACGAAGTCGATATTCTAGTCGATCTTAACGGCTACACCAAGGATGCGCGAACGCGGATCTTTGCATTTCGTCCGGCGCCGATCGTCGTCAACTGGTTTGGCTTCCCCGGCACGATGGCGACGCCCTACCACCACTACATCATCGCGGACGAACACGTCATTCCGCCGGGCGGCGAGATCTATTATTCCGAGAAGGTTCTCCGCCTCGCCTGCTATCAACCGAACGACCGCAAGCGACAGGTCTCCGACCACCGTCCAACGCGAAGCGAAGAAGGCTTGCCGGAGACGGGAGTGGTCTATTGCTGTCTCAATGGCGCGCAAAAGATCATTCCTTCCGTGTTCGATAGCTGGATGACGATCCTGCGCGAGACGCCGGACAGCGTGCTCTGGCTGCTCGGCAACGGGGACGACATGGAGGCCCGGCTCAAAGGGGTCGCCGAGAGCGGCGGCGTTTCGCCGGAGAGGCTCGTCTTCGCTCGGAAGAAGGCCAACCCTGAGCACCTTGCGCGCTATGTCCTTGCCGACCTTTTCCTGGACACGTTTCCCTATGGCGCCCACACGACGGCGGCCGACGCCATCTGGATGGGGGTGCCTGTTCTGACGACGCCCGGCAAGAGTTTTGCCTCCAGGGTCTGCGCGAGCCTCGCGCACGCCGCGGGAATCGGCGAGTTCGTCTGTCCGAACCCGGAAAGCTACGTCGCCCGCGCAATCGAGCTCGGTCGGGATTCGGGACAACTGTTGAAGTTCAAGCAAAGGCTGGCGGCGAAGCGAAGCGCCTCCCTGCTTTTCGACACCCCTCGTCTCGTGCGCGACCTCGAAGACCTATACAGAGGCATGTGGGAGGAGTTTCAGCAAGGGCGGCTTCCTGTCCCCGACCTCGCTAACCTCGAGATCTATCACGAGATCGGCGTCGAACTGAGCCTCGCGAATGCGGCGCCCGCGGCGGACGAGGACTATCGGCGGACCTACTGCGATCGACTGGGAACCCACAACGCCCTGTGTCCGCTTCCCCCGGACTCGCGCCTGTGGAAAGGCAGCGTCTGCTTGAGCGAGGGGAAATCCCAATGATCGCGATTTCCGTCCAGCCATATCCGACGACCCGTTGGAACGGCCGGGCGGAGCGCGCATCGAGCGCCAGCGGCGTTGGCCTCTTTGTTCCGTGGTCGCGCTCAGCCCCACTCGCAACGATGAAAACAACGCTGAGGTGTGGAATGGCCGAGGCCGAACCGAAGCCGAACGTCGAACGACAGCGAAGCGCCAATCCCGGGCCTGACGGCGCTCGCGCGCCGCGCGCCGCCAGCTCCAGCGGCGTTGCGTTCGCCGCTCGGCGCGACTGAGGCGGTCGAGACCGAAAGAGACGAGCATGGCATCAAGCTTCATCTCTTCCTTGACAGCGGGGCAGCTCGCAAACCTGTCGTCGACAACGATCAAGAGTTTCACCACAACCGACATCGAGGCCTTCACGGCGGTGCTCGCCGCCGCGCTGACCACTACGGAACTCAATGAATTCAGCACGACAAATCTGGAAGCGTTGGCCTCGACCCAGGTCGCCGCTCTGTCGTCGGCGACCTTGGCCGGGCTTCTATCGACCCCGTTCGAGGCGCTGGCGCAGGCCGGCAGCGCGTCTTTCACCACGACGCAGATTGCTGCGCTGACGACCACCGAGATCAATGAACTCACCCAGACCGAGCTTCAGGCCTTAACCGCGACCCAGCTGAACGCGCTGACAGCGACCCAAATCCACGCCATGACGACGGCGACGCTGGACAGTCTGACGACCGATCAGTGCAGCGCTCTGACGACGGCGCAGGTGCAGGCTCTAGCCGCGACGCAGCTCAGATCGCTGAGCGCGTCACAGCTGTCGGTCCTCTCCGTGAGCGATCTGACCGCGACGCAAATCGGCTCATTGACCACGACGCAGATCGACGGCCTGCCGGAATCGACGATCGCAAGTCTGACGCCGACCGAAATCACGGGGTTGAGCGCGACCACCCTCAGTTCACTGAGCTCGGCCCAACTCGACGCGTTGACGACTTCACAGATTGCCGCCCTCACCGCCGGTCAGATCTCCGGTCTGACCACGACGGCGCTCGGCTGTCTGACGACGGACCAGTTGAGCGCCCTCTCGCCCGCGCAGGTGGGCGACCTGACCTCGAAGCAACTCGCCGCGTTGACGCCCGCCGCGTTGCAGTCTCTGGACGCCACCGGCCTTAGGGCGGCGCAACTCGCCACCTTCACGGCGACGACCGTCGGCAACCTGTCGTCCACCCAGGTGGCGGCGCTGACCGCGACGCAGATTCGGGCGCTCTCCGCGGCGGCGCTCGACAGCCTCTCGGCCGGCGAACTCGACGGGTTCACGACCAGCCAGCTCGCCGGCCTTACCGTGGCGCAGATCGCCGGTCTGTCGACCACGCTCATCAACACGCTGAGCACGGCTCAAATCGGCGCGCTGTCGACCACCCAGGCGCGCGGCCTCACGTCGACGCAACTGGCCTCACTTACGTCGGATCTGGCGCAGTCGCTGACGGTGTCCATGCTCACCCCCGCCCAGATCGCCAGTCTCACATCGACGACGTTCGACGAGCTTTCCGCCGCCCAACTCGCTTCGTTGACGGCGACCCAGATTGGCGCGTTGACGACGACGGCGATCAACAGCCTGACGACCGACGAGATCACCGCATTATCGACCACGCAAGTCGCCGGCCTGACGGCGACGCAGTTCACCGGCATGACCGCGAGCCTATTGCAGGCATTGGACGCAACCGAGCTGACGACGACTCAAATTGCCAGACTCAGCACGACCGCGGTGGGTAACTTGTCGTCGGAGCAGATCGCCACTCTGACCACCGCGCAAGTCGTCGCGCTGTCGACGACGTCGGTCAATCTTCTCGTTCAGACCGAAGCCCAACCATTTTCCACGACTCAGTTCAACGCACTGAGCGCGTGGCAGATCAGCGGGTTGACGACAACCTCGCTCGATGACCTCACGACGGACGAGATCGCCGCGCTGACGACGACCCAGATCCAAGCGCTGACCGCCGCGCAACTGACGAATATCGACGCAACTCTGTTGCAGGCCGTCCCGATCGCCAATCTTACGACCACCCAGATTGAAAATCTCAGCACGACGGCGCTCGGTAACCTGTCGGCCGGACAGATTTCATCGCTCAGCACATCGCAGGTCGCAGCGCTCTCGGCAGCTTCGGTCAACACGTTGGTCCAAGCCGAAACCGAATTGCTGTCGACGACCCAGTTCGCGACCCTGACCGCAACTCAGATCGCCGGACTGACTGCGACTTCGCTCGACGATCTCACGACGGACCAGATCTCCGCCCTGACGACGACCCAGATCCAAGGTCTGACCGCCACGCAACTGACGAATATCGACGCAATCCTGTTGCAGGTCGTCCCGGTCGCCAGTCTCACGACCACCCAGATTAAAAATCTCAGTACGACGGCGCTCGACAACCTGTCGGACGGGCAGATCTCCTCGCTCAGCACATCGCAAATCGCGGCGCTGTCGGCAGCCACCGCCAATGAGTTGATCCAGAACCAAATCAACCTGCTGTCGACGACCCAGCTCGCGGCGCTGACCTCGACCCAGATCGCCGGGCTGACTGCGACCTCGCTCGACGAAATCACAACCACTCAGATCGCCGCCCTGACCACGACCCAGACGCAGGGACTGACCGCCGCGCAGTTCACCAATATGGATGCGAGTCAGTTGCAGGCGATCCTGGTCGCCAATCTCACCACCACCCAGATTGCGAACCTCAGCTCGACGGCGGCCGGCAACCTTTCCGCCGGTCAGGTCGCCGCACTTTCGACAGCACAAGTCGCAGTCCTGTCGACGGCGGCCTTGAACGCCTTGACCCAGACCGAACTCGATCAGCTCGCGACGACGCAGGCAAGCGCGCTGACCTCGGGGCAAATCGCCGGGCTGACGACGACGTCGTTGGGTGAATTGACGACGACCGAGGTCGGCGCTTTGACGGCCACGCAGACCCGCGGGCTGACGGCGGCGCAGCTCACCAATCTTTCGGCAGGCATGCTTCAGTCGCTCAACGTCGCCAACCTTTCGACGACGCAGACCGCCAACCTCAGTTCGACCGCGTTCGACAACTTGTCGACGGCTCAGATTGCAGCGCTCTCCACGACGCAAGTCGCTGCGCTGTCGACGACTTCGATCAACCTCCTGGTCCAAGCCGACGCCCAGCTGCTTTCGACGACACAGTTCAACGCGCTGACCACGACCCAGATCGCCGGCGTGAACGCGACGTCGATGACCGCCCTTACGCCCACTCAGATTGCGCTGCTGAGCGCCACGCAGATCGCCGCGCTGTCGACAACTGCGCTCAACACGCTCACGCAGACCGAGCTCGATCAGCTGACGACGAGGCAAGCCAGGGCGATCGCGGCGACTCAAATCGGCGGTTTGACGACGACGACGCTCGAGAACCTCACGACGACGCAACTGTCGGCCTTGACGATGGCGCAGGCGCGTGGGTTGACCGCCACTCAATTCGCCAATCTCGACGCGACGACCGTTCAGGCGTTGACGATCGCGGAATTGACGACGACTCAGATCGCCAGACTCGGGTCGACTGCGGTCGACGAGTTATCGGCGGATCAGATCGCGTCCCTCGGCGCCACGCAGATCGGCGCTCTGGGCTCGACGGGAATCGTCGCCCTGACCACGACCGAGATAGGCGCGTTGACAACGATACAGGTGGCCGGCCTCACGTCGAGCGAGCTCGCGGCGCTCGGCGCCGACCAGATCGGAAGTCTGGCCGCCACCCAAATTGCCGCGATTTCGTCGAGCGCGATCGGGGGACTGAGCGACGCGCAAGTCGCCGCTCTGACGACCGATCAGCTCGCGGCGCTCAGCGCAAGGCAGCTCGCCGCGATGTCGACGACCGGCGTCAGCGGACTGACGACGACCGAAGTGGCGGCGATGACCGCCACCCAGATGGCCGCCCTCGCTTCGACGCAGGTCGGCGCGCTCGGCGATGACGCGGTGGCGACGCTCACGACGTCCCAGATCGCCGCGCTGGCCGCCACGGCCGTGACGGGCTTCACGAGCACGCAGATGGGCGACCTCTCCGTCGACCAGCTCGGCGCCCTACAAACCAACCAGATCGCGGCGCTCTCGACCAGCGGAATTCGCGGATTGTCGAGCGATCAGATTGCCGTGCTGGCGATGACGCAGCTCGCCGCGCTGAAGGCGACGCAGGTGGCGGCGCTGGTCGACACCCAGGTTGCGGCGCTGACGTCCGACCAACTCGAGGCGCTGCAGTCGACGCAGATCGCAGCTCTCTCCACGACCGGCGTCAGCGGCCTGTCTGCAGACCAAATCGCCGAGTTGACGACAACCGCGGCGGCCGCGTTGACCTCCACGCAGGCGAGCGCGCTGGTTGAAACCCAGGTGGAAGCGCTGTCGACCGGTCAGCTCGCGCAGCTATCTTCGACCGCTTTGGCCGGCCTACAGACGAGCGTGATTGCCTCTCTCAGCGTGGAAGATCTCGCCGCGCTTTCGACTGCTCAACTGAAGGGCCTCACCACGGGCCAGGCGCCGGCGCTGACGACGACGCAGGTCGCCTCGCTCGCTACGACGCAGATCGCGGCGCTGACGACGACGCAGGTCGCGGCGCTCCTCGACACCCAAATTGCGGCCTTGAGCTCCGATCAGCTCACCGCGCTGTCGTCGACCCAGCTCTCGCGCCTGAACTCCGCCGCGATCGACGGCCTATCGAGCGACGATATCGCCGCTCTGAACGGGACGCAGCTCTTGGGGTTGACGTCGACCGAGTTCGCGGCCTTCCTCGACACACAGGTCGCGGCGCTGAGCGGCGGCCAAATTGCGCTCCTGACATCGACGCAGCTGTCTGGACTGTCGACTGCGGCTCTTGCCGATCTGCCGATGAGCGATCTCGCAATTCTGACGGCGACGCAGCTCGCGGGTCTCACGACATCGCAGATGGCCGCACTGACGACGACTCAAGTCGCCTCATTGACGCTCGGGCAACTGGCGGGGTTCAATTCGACTCAATTGGGCGCGTTGGGGGCGCCGCAGATATCGGCGTTGGCCCCGTCTGAGCTCGCCAGTCTGCAGACCTCGGTGATTGCGGCGCTTTCGACCACCGCGATCGCCGCTTTGTCGAGCGGCGCCGTCGCCGCCCTGACGACGTCGCAGATCGCAGCGCTGAAGACTGCACAAGTGTCGGCGCTGCTCGCCACGCAGATCGCGGCGCTGACCGCGACGCAACTCGCCGCCATGCGGGCGACCCAGATCGCCGCGCTGTCGGCGACCGCCGTCGCGGGCCTGTCGACGAGCGATGTCGCGTCGTTGACCACTGCGCAGGTCGCTGCGCTGACCTCCACCGAATTGGCCGCCCTGGCGGGCACGCAGTCGGCGGCGCTGACGACGGCCGAGCTTGCAGCGTTGTCATCGACGCAGCTTGGCGCGCTTTCGACGACGGCGCTCAGCGCCCTGACCGCCGCGGACTTGTCCATTCTGACGACGACCCAAACGCGCGGCTTGACGGCGACGCAGGTGGCGTCGTTGAGCGCGACTCAGCTCGCCGCGCTCACGACCGCTCAAGTCGCGGCGTTGACCTCGACGCAGATCGGCGGCCTCAGCGCCTCGCAGATCAACGGCTTGACGTCCTCCCAACTCGCCGCTCTTCAAGGGCCGCAAATCGCAGCGCTGTCCACTGCCGCGATCGGCGGCCTGTCGACCGACGACATCGCGGCGCTGAGCGCCTCGCAGATCGCCGACTTGACGACGGCGCAGATCGGCTCACTGACGGCGACGCAGGCCGCCGCAATGACGACGGCGCAGCTCGACGGTCTTTTGTCCACTCAGCTCGCGGCCCTGTCGGCCAGCGCGATCGTCGGCGTCACCGCCACGGATCTGTCGTCGTTGATCGCGAACCAGGTTCGCGGATTGACGGCGACGCAACTGGCGTCGCTGAACGCGACGCAGATCGAGGCCCTCGCCCCGACGCAATTGACGGCGTTGAGCACAACGC
>Ga0182030_10005948_pt1 | contig 25831 bp, 20 predicted proteins | sample 812S3MmetaG_FD_121299 | JGI IMG/M metagenome (GOLD analysis project Ga0182030, IMG submission 121299) | Permafrost microbial communities from Stordalen Mire, Sweden - 812S3M metaG (Illumina Assembly) | ecosystem: Environmental > Terrestrial > Soil > Wetlands > Permafrost | place: Sweden...
CCCGCCGGCATCGAGGCGGCCCGCGCAGGCCGCATGGCGGCCCTTGGCGTCGCACGACTAGGCGACGCCGCCTCGCTGCGAGCGGCAGGGGCGGATCTGGTGGTGACGAGTTTGGACGAAGTTGCAATTGATGAACTGGTTGCCGGGCGGCTCAGCCGCCGGCCGACATGATAGGGCCAGGAACGATGGAGCACGCGCTGGAGCCGACCGCCGATCCCGCTTGGGTGCTTGACGCGGAGGGCTACGATCCGCTCCGCGAGAGCAGCGTTGAGTCGCGCTTCGCGATCAGCAACGGTTTCCTGGGGGTCAGGGCCACACGAGCGATCACTCGGGGAGCGCGTTGGGTCGTTCCGCCGCGCACCTACGTCGCCGGGCTGTTCGACACGCCTGGCACCGCGCAGGCGGTACCGGCACTTGTCCCAGCCGCCGACTGGCTGCATGTCCGCATCCTGCTGCCTGACGGGGCTTGGGTGCACCACCCTGGCGACATGTCGTTGCATCGCATGACGCTCGACATGAAACGGGGTGCATTGCTCACCGAAGGCCGTCAGCTAAGGGCCCCCGGACAGGGTTTTCGCGGGCGTACCTTGCGACTTGTGTCATTGAGCGAACGCGCACTGGGGCTGCAACTCATCGAATTGGAGTTCGGGGACGCGGAGATCGAGATCACGCTTGAAGCGTTGTTCGAGGGTCTGACCCTTGGACTCATACCTGAACAGCTTGATCAAGATCTCGGCGTTTGGCGGACGCAGCATTCCGGCAAGGGGCTCGCCATGGCGACCGCCGCGTCGTTGCAGATCGATGGCCACGATCTTCCGCCGACCGCGCATGGCCAATTGAAAACGTCCTGGACCTGGACATCCCGGCCCGGGCAGGTCGTGCGTTTCGAGCGCTTCGTCGCCATGGTGCGGAGCGACACAAAGGGTGCCGATCCCGGCAGCCTGGCGCGGACCAGGCTCGGCGTTGCGCGGCAGCTCGGTTGGCGCGGCGTGGTCGCGGCGCACGAGGCAGCCTGGTCAGCCCGCTGGCAGTGTAGCGGCGTCGAGGTTGACGGCGACGCGGCCGCGCAGCAGGCATTGCGATTCGCGACCTACCACTTGAACAGCGCGGCCAATCCGGCCGACGAGCGCGTCTCGATCGGCGCACGGGCGCTGACTGGCGACGACTATCATGGGCATGTGTTCTGGGACACCGAGATCTACCTGCTGCCATTCTATACCCTGACCTGGCCCGAAGCGGCCCGAGCGATGCTGATGTATCGCTTCCACACAATCGATGGCGCGCGAGCGAAGGCCGCCCGGATGGGTTGGCGCGGTGCCCTCTATGCCTGGGAGTCTGCCGGTTCCGGCGCGGAGACGACGCCGGATCAGATCATTGGTCCGGATCGCAAGGTCGTCGATGTCCTGTGCGGCAGGCAGGAGCAGCACATCAGCGCGGACGTCGCCTACGCAGTCTGGCAATATTGGCAGACAACCGGGGACGAAGCGTTCCTGCTGAACGCCGGCGCCGAGATCCTGCTCGAGACGGGCCGGTTCTGGGCCAGCCGCGCTCAACCGGAGGCGGACGGTTACCACCATATCCGTGGCGTCATCGGACCGGACGAGTATCACGAGCATATCGACGACAATGCGTTCACCAACGTCATGGCGCGCTGGAACATTCGGCGCGCGCTCGATGTGGCAGCGTTGTTGCACGAGCGCTGGCCCGAGCATTGGGCACGCCTCGCGTCCCGCCTCGGCGTGGACGACACGGAGATGAAGCAATGGCTGAACGTCGCGGAGACGATGGCAACCGGCCTGGATGCCGCAACGGGGCTGTTCGAACAGTTCGCGGGTTTTTTCGCTCTCGAAGACATCGATCTGGCGAACTATGCAGGCCGTTCAGTGCCAATGGACGTCGTGCTTGGGCGAGAGCGGACGCAACGATCCCAGGTGGTCAAGCAGGCCGATGTCGTGGCACTCCTGGGGTTGCTGCCAGAGGAATTCGATGGCGAAAGAAGCGCGGAGAACTTCCGTTACTACGAGCCTCGATGCAGCCACGGAAGTTCGCTGAGCCGGGCAATGCATGGGCTCGTTGCTGCGCGGCTGGGCTATTCCGAAATGGCGCTGCGCTATTTCCGGCAGACCGCGGCGATCGATCTCGCGGATACCCATGTGGCGATCGATGGCGGCGTGCACATAGCGGCCCTGGGTGGGATCTGGCTGACGGCGGTGTTGGGGTTCGGCGGGCTGTCGTTGCACAGCGACGGCATAAAGCTCGACCCGCGACTGCCGGCGCATTGGAATAGCCTCAGCTTCGGGTTTCAATGGCGTGGTCGGCGCCTCAAGATCAGGATCGACCAGCCCGGGCAGCTCGTCGAAGCGACGCTTGTGGCAGGGGAGCCGATGACGCTTGTCGTAAGCGGCAAGCCACACGAACTCCGCCGTGATCAGACGCTGCGGGTCTTCTGCGGAATTCCGTCCGGATCGATGGTCCGTCAACCGTCCAGCACGCATCCCACGTGATGGGAAAAATGCAATAGCGGCTTTGATGTAGATCAATGCAACGTCAAAGCGTATGTATGAAAATTGTTTGCGCGGGAGGTACAGAACAGGCCGTTCTGGCCGGAAGTGAATGTTATTTCGGGTCGGCGGTGTGGCCTGGGATTGCCGTTGCCCCAAGTGAAGTCGGTTTCACAGGAGGTCGAGCCGGTGTCACAATCATTGGAGGATCTGCTGGACCTGACGCTGAATACGCGACGGCAGCGTTTGCAGCAGAAGGCAGCCGAACGGGCCCACACCCAGAAGGCAATCGACGATGCTCATGCGGATCTTAAGCATAAGCAAATAAAATTCTCTACCGAGGTTCGCTCCCTCATCGACAAGGCCGTAGAGCAAGCCAATCGTCACCTCGGCAAGAGGCCGGAACGGTGCGAATTCCGTGACATATCCGGATATTACACTGGCCCGCTTTATGTAGGTGGATCGACTTGCAATCCGATCGCATATGAACTGCGGGCTGACGGTGAAAAAGTGGGAGAAACGCTGCTTGTCGAGCTGACGCACGACGGCATGATAAGTGGATCCCTCGGCTCGCTGCCCTCATCCGTGCCGGAGGCTCACACGGCCAGAGTTGACTTTGGCTGGTGTCCCGTTTCGCTGGACGTGTTTGATGCAACCTGCGCCTCAGACCTTGTCGTTCGGTACATAGCCACGATCACCGAGCGGTGGCCGTGCGCCACGTCTTCCACGTGACGTGAGCCAGCGCATCGGGCTGACATAGTTCTGCAAATCGTTGGCCTGGCTGCGGCGCTTGCTTGTGTCTGTCCGGGAATCACCGCGCCAGATAGCGTGCAGCCTGTCATTGCGCGCCGTGCCGCCTGTCATTGCGAGCGCAGCGAAGCAATCTCCTGCGTGACGAGCCGGCGCACGGAACGCGGGAGATTGCTTCGCTGCGCTCGCAATGACAGGCGGCACGTGGTGTCGCGCAATGACAGGCTTCGCGCGAAGCGCCACCTTCTTTCGATTCACTCGATGACCCCGCCGGTTGCCGGAGGCTTCCCCGATGGCGGCGCCGCCAGCCACGATTGCGGGAGGACCACACGCAGCAGACCGGCAGCACTCGACAGGCTTTGGATCGACCGGCGTGCTTCCAGCAGCAGATCGCGTACCAGCAGTTGGTCGGTGGTCCCCGCGGTTTCCTGCACGAACGAGAGCCGATGCAGCGAAAACAGGCCAACCACAAACGCCAGGCCGAAGAAGAATGTCCAGGAATGAAAGTTGAGCACCTGAACGGTGACCGCACCGACGCCGCCTGTCCAGGTGAATGCGAGTGTGAGCTGCCGCGCGGCAAAGAAGTCGGCACACAGCCCGCCGATGATCGGCGCGATCGCGCCGCAGGTCGCACTCACCACGCTGCTGGCCGCAAGGAAGGCGGTCGCCTGCCCGGACGGCGACAGCTTCATGACTATGTTGCCCGAAGCCAGGGCCACGCCGGCCGTGGCGACACCCATCAGCACATGGATGACCACCAGTAGGTAAATCGTCACCGGGCCGATCCAGGCGAGACCGGTGAAGGTCCAGCCCAACGTGCAGACAAGGAACAGCGGCGCCGAGATTTGCAGTACCGCCTTGTTGCTGAACCGGTCGATCAAATTGCCCCAAAGCCCGAGCGCGGCGATGTTGCTGAGCTGGCTCGCCACCGTCAGTGCAATGATCGTCGTCATCGCGTAGCCGAGCGTCTTGAGCATATAGACCGCAAAGAACGGGGCTGCGAGATTGGCGGCAAAGTTCCACGACGACAGGAACACCATCAGCCGGCGGAAATTCGGATCCCGGAATGGTGTCATCAGCAATGTGAATATCTGGGTGCGCTGCGCGACCGGCGGCATCGGTTGCTCCGGCGTGATCGACAGCAGCCAGACCCCGCAAAAGCCGAACACCGCGCTGGCCACGAATAAGGCGGAGTAGGCGATTGCTGGATTCCCCGGCACGTGGCGCTTCCAGCCATCGATCAGCAGACCGCCAAGTAGTGCGACCACGGTCGCGAGCGCGGTCGTTGCGGTGGAACGGCGGCCGAAGAAGCGACCGAAGTCGGATTCGGGAACCAGGTCGCGCATCCAGGAATTCCAGGCGCAACCGGCAACGGCGGCCAATGCCTGATACAACGCCACCGCCCCAACCAGCACGGCGATCGCGACATGCGTGCCAAGCAATGGCGCCGCCGCGGCGACGAGCAGGAACGAGCGGCCGATCCCCGCTGCCCAGGCGCAAATGGCGCGCCTGGCGCGGATGCGCTCGACCAGGATCACCGCCGGCAACTGCAGGAACTGCACGGCAAAGGGAACCGCCGCCAGCACGCCGATGGCGAGATTGCTGGCGCCGAGCTGCACCATGAAGCCGGCCAGGAAGACCCCGGTCGTCAGCGAGCTCATCGCTTCGCTGGCGAGCGCGTCGTACAGCACCAGCCGGAATGTTCTGTCGAGGTTGCTTGCCGCCATCGCTGCGCCGGATCATCTTCACGCCGCAGCCGCGGTATCCGTGCTGCCCGGGCAGCTTGCATGGTGGGCCTTGCATGGCAAGCCGGGACGATGGCGGCATAGGCGATCGAGCGGCGACGGCGAGTCTTTGGCCATCAACAGGCTGGCGCATTGGCTGCACCACTTGGCACGACCACTACTCTGACTGCCGCCTCGGCTTTGCCGACATCTGGCAGTCCACCCAGCGCGCGACGCGATGCCGCTGTGGGTCATTCCGGGGCTTCGATAGACCTGGTCTCCGGCATTGCCAGCCACACCAGCGCCGTCCCCGCCAGACCGGCAGCGGCCAGGCCGAGAAAGGCGACCCGATCGCCTGCAATGTCCGCCAGCAGGCCCGCCAGTGTGGTGCTCAGCGCCGCGCCGGCGGTGCCGGCCAGGCCGAAGATGCCAATGCACAGATTGAAGCGGCGCGCCCCGAGCGTCACATCGTCCGCGATCACCGGCAGCATCACGCCGAATACCGCGGCACTGACGCCGCCGATCGCCTGTACCGCGACCACCAGATACGGGTTCGGCAGCATCGCCAACAGCACGCCGCGCAGCGGCAGCGCCGCCCATCCCAGCAGCATCAGCGGTCGCCGGCCGAACCGCTCGGCGTTGAGGCCCACCCAGGGTGACAGCAGCGCCACCACCGCCTGCGGCACCAGGATGCAGGCGGCGATGATCAGGTTGGCCTGGGTACCCTTCTGCTTGGTCAATTCGCCCGCAGCAATCGGCAGCATCGCGGAGTCCGCCAGTTGAAACAGCGCGGCACATGCGGCGAACATCAGCAGCCTGCGGTCAGTGAGCAACGCCACCAGTTCGGACCGCCGGGCGCGCCGTGTGGCCGCCCGCCGCGGTGGCGGCGGCGGCTTGGCATCGATGAACGGCAACGTCGCCAGGGCCGGCACGCAGAGTACCGCGGTCAGCAAGAACACCGATTGGTCCGAAACGTAGCTGCCCAGCAACCCCATCGCCCCGGCGGCCAGCCCGTTGCCGAGCGCCGCGAAGCGCGCGTTGCGTCCGATCCGCTCGCCGAGCGCGGCGTGCCCGACCAACTCCAGGCTGACCGCGGCGATTCCCGGGGTCAGCACGCAACTAGCGAAGCCGTGCAGGACCTGGGCGGTCAATACCGGCAACAGCGCCGGCCAGGCCACCAGCAACAGGGCGGAAATTCCGACCGCCAGGATCCCGGCGGCGACGGCGACGCGCTTGCCGCGCAGCGCATCGACCAGGACGCCGGCGGGGATCTGGCTGACCATGGCGGTGATGGTGCCCAGGCTGAGGGCAAAGCCGATCTCCACTTGCGTCCACTGGCGCGCGGTCAGATACACCGCGACGAACGGGCCGAAGCCGGTTTGCTCGCCAGCGATGAAGAAGTTCAGCAGATCCAGGCCGATTGTGGCGCGGGTCTTGGTCGCGCGCTTGCGCGGCATCGACTATTGCTGTCCCGGCCTGGCTTCCGGCACCACCGGCATGACCACCGGCGCCGGCTTCTCCGGGTCCCTGTACTCGGGTGCCGCCTTGAACTCGTCCTGCGTCAGCGTCAGGACGATCCGGTGCGCGCCTTCGCCAGACTCGAATCGCAATGTGCTCCAGAACACCGCGATCTTGCGGATGCCGACGCCCATGAAGCCACCGAAGTCGAGCACCGCGGCTACTGGCTGCCCGTTGGGGTCCACCAGAACGTCGATCAGTCGCGCAACGGTCTGGCCGTCCGCTTCGACAACGGGATGTCCGAGCACGGACATCGCCTCGCGTGGAGAGAATGTCTGCAGCATGACGGTGGGCGGCAGTTCGGGCGCGGGTGGCCTGGCTGGCACCTCCGGCGTGGCCGCCGTCAGCAACAGCAGCGGAACGATCAGCGAAATCCGGGACACTGTCATGCCCTCCTACGCCGGCCGCAGCCTGTGCGAGGCCAGCACGATCACCGCAACGATCGGCGCCACGCCGATCGCATGGTACAGATGGAACCGCTCGCCCAGGAACGGCACCGCCCGCACCGCGCCGACCCGCGAAATCGGCTGTGGCGCATGGTAGTTGAATTCCGAACCTTCCGCCACGCCCTGGCAACTCGTCCAAAACGAGGTTGTGGGGGAGCAGGTACGGTCCGCGTTCCTGATCGTTGACGTGCAACCGGGCGACGGAACCGGCGTCTCTGCCATCGCCACGATCCATCGTGCCGGACCCGTTCCGCTGTATTCGTCAGTGGCGAAATTGCAAGAATTTGGGCGCTCAGGCCAGGCTCTATTGCCATTCGGAAGCCATATCGTGTCCGCGAAAGAACCTTGCGTGATGGCGCACGCTTATTGACGCGACCGTCACGGTCGCGGCGTGTGGTTGCCGCGACCGGCGTTTCATTCGAGAATTCCGGAGGTCAAACTGCCGCCGTAGGTTTACGAGGATGATTATGCTGGACAGCAGATGAAGGCACTCGCGCCGGCGGTCACGGCCACCACATCGGTACGCCGCCCTTCGCAGCCCCTGGCGGCGCTGACGGCGCTGGGCATCGTTTACGGCGACCTGGGGACCAGTCCGCTATACACCCTGCAGACCGTAGCTGAGGCGACCGGCGGGCGTTTCACCGCCGAAAGCGCGCTCGGGGTTCTATCGTTAGTCGTTTGGACTCTGATCATCACTATCTCGATAAAGTACTGCGTATTCGTCATGCGCGCGGACAACCACGGTGAAGGCGGCATTCTGGCCCTGATGTCGTTGGTTGGAGCCAACAGCTTCAAGGGTTCGGGCAAAGTCCTGGCCGTCATGGGCCTGCTTGGCGCAGCGCTGCTCTACGGCGACGGAGTCATCACACCCGCCATTTCGGTGCTCAGCGCCCTCGAGGGCGTAAATGTCGTCACCAGTTCCATGAAGCCATTCGTCACGCTGGTTTCTGTCGCGATTCTAGTGACCTTCTTCGCACTGCAGCGGTTTGGAACCGCTAAAATCGGTGGCGCCATCGGTCCGATCATGTTGGTGTGGTTCATCGTGATCGGCGTCCTGGGCTTTGCAGGAATCATCCACAATCCTGACGTTCTCTCGGCAGTCGATCCGCGACACGCGATCGGATTTCTCGCGAACGGCGGGAGCGTCGTCTTCTTGGTCCTGGGCGGTGTCTTCCTCTGCATCACGGGCGGCGAGGCGCTCTACGCCGACATGGGCCACTTCGGCGCTGGCCCCATCCGCCTCTCATGGTACGCGATCGTTCTGCCCGCTCTGTTATTGAGCTATGCTGGCCAAACGGCGCTTTTGATTGAGAAAACGGTCATTCAGGGCAACCCCTTCTTTCATCTCGCCCCGACCTGGGCAATCTATCCGCTCGTCTTTCTGGCCACGGTCGCCACCATCATCGCCAGTCAGTCGATTATTACCGGCTCGTTTTCCATGACACGCCAAGCCATGCAACTTGGCTGGCTGCCGGGCTTTGGAATCCGCCAGACCTCGGACAAGGTCTATGGGCAAATCTACGTTCCCGTGGTCAATTGGCTGATGATGGCGGCCACGGTCGGCATCACGATCGCCTTCCGAAGCTCTGACCGGCTTGCCGGCGCCTACGGGACAGCGGTCTCGACAACCATGCTGCTCACGACGTGCCTGCTGTTTACCGCGATGCGCAAGGTCTGGCGCTGGCCGACTTGGGTTTCCGTTCTGGTCGCCGGCGCGTTTCTCATCGTTGACGCAGGGTATTTCGGTGCCAATCTGCTGAAGATCGCGGACGGCGGTTGGCTGCCCTTGACCGTTGGCGGGGTGATCTTTTGCATTATGCTCACCTGGCGCTCCGGCATCGACGCCGTGCGGCAAAGCCTGGCCAACGCCTCTGAAGCGCCTGACCGCTTCACCGCTGACCTCAAGGCCGGCAAGGTTCCTCGTGTGCCTGGCACAGCGATCTTCTTGACCAGCACTCATCAGAAGATCCCGCTGCTCCTGATCGACCATGTCAAGTACATGGGCGCCCTGCACCGCGCCGTGATTGCATTGAGCGTCATCTTCGAGGAGACGCCGCGCATCGCCGATGGGGGGCGTTGTTCGATCGAACCCCTTGGAGACGGGATCTGGCGGGTGATGATCCGATTCGGCTTTATCGAAATTCCCGACCTCACCGAGGCGCTGCAGCAGATCGGTGATCTGGATCGTTCGATCGATCTCGACAATGCGGTCTATTTCGCCACGCGCGACCTCATCGTGCCCCGGCCCGGGACTTCAGTCTTCGCCCGGCGACGGTTGGCGCTATTCGCCTTCCTCTACCGGAACGCGGTCAAAGTGATTGACCGCTTCAGTCTGCCACCGGACCGAGTGGTGGAAATCGCCCGTCAGATAGAAGTCTAACCAAAGCGGCAGGGGGAGGGTGGCTCTCGCGGTACTACTTGGACGGGTCTGCCTCACCTTGGGTACAAAACGTCCTCAATGCGGCATCATCCGGGCGCGGAGCACTGGGATGCCGGCGCAGCCATGGGGTAGCCCCGACATCGCGCGCATCCTGTCTGCGTTCGACTCCGACAGCAGTTGCGCTGCGGCGGCGGTCCGGTGGGCCGGGTCCGTGGTCATGCCACGGGACCTTTCCGTCATGCCTGAGTAGTTTCCGAATCTATCTCGCGCGCATCGTGCCGCCTAGGGTCCGGCACATGAACCGGGTCACATGAACGTCGAGCAGGCTGGCCTGACGATCCTGACCCGGGTCTTTTCACTAAATATTCCATAACAACAGGAACGAGTGGTACGAGCTTTCGTGTATTTCGGCCCCGGCAGAAAGACGTTCGAAAAGCGGTCGAAGCCGGAAATTCAGGCGCCGGCATCCAAAGCTGCCGATCACGCATCGCTTCAAGCTCGGCCACGTCCTCGATGCGTATGAAACTTTTGGGCACGCCGCGGATACGGGCGCGCTCAAAGTGCCCGTCGAGGTTTCGCGAAGAAGGTTTACGTGGTCAAACGCGGACAAGGCAAAGGATACGCGGAGATCGTCAACCTGCTGTTCTATTCGGATAACTGCGACATGGTCTATGGCGACGCCGCCGCCTTGCTGACGAAGATGATCGAGGCCGTGCGTGGACTGGGCCTCAAGGCCGCCGCGTGACCCGTTGATTCAACCGCGAAGACAGGAGTTCCAAGGTGGCCGGTAAGATGCACGTCGCCGTTGTCGAGCAGTTCGGCAAACCGTTGCTGTTCCAGGAGTGAGATATTCCGGCCCCAGGCCCGGGACAGATCCTGGTGAAAACGGAGGCCTGCGGCGTATGCCACACGGACCTTCACGCGGCGACCGGCGACTGGCCACTAAAACCAAAGCTTCCGTTCATTCCGGGGCACGAAGCCATCGGCCGTGTCGCTGCCGTCGGAGCAGGCGTAACGATCGTCAAAGAGGGTGACCGCGTCGGCGTGCCATGGCTCTACTCGGCCTGCGGACACTGCGAGCACTGCCTTTCGGCATGGGAAACTGTCTGCGGCGAGGCGGAGTTTGGCGGTTACACCAAGAATGGGGCTTCGCGGAGTACGTTATCGCCGATCCGAACTACGTCGCACATATACCCGCAGGCCTCGATCCGAAACTCGCCGCGCCTCTGATCTGCGCCGTGATCACCATATACAAGGGAATAAAGGAAACTGAAGCGAGACCGGGTGAGTGGATCGTCATCTCGGGCGCGGGCGGCCTCGGACATCTTGCCATTCAATATGCCAAGATCATGGGACTTCAGGTCTGCGCGGTGGACATCGATGATCGCAAACTCGCGCTGGCGAAGCAGATGGGCGCGGATTTCGTGGTGAATGCGAAGCACGCGGACGCGGGGGAGGTCGTTAAGAAGGGCACCAACGGTGGCGCGCACGGCGTTCTGATCACCGCGCCTTCGCTCTCTGCGTTTAAGCAGGGCATCAGCATGGCTCGCAAGCGCGGCACCTGCGCTCTGGTCGGCCTGCCGCCGGGCGACTTCCCCGTGCCTCTGTTCGACGTCGTGGCGAATTGCATCACCATTCGTGGTTCCTTCGTCGGTACCCGCGAAGATATGGCTGAGACTCTCGGGTTCGCCGCCGAGGGCAAGGTCAAGGCTGATATCGAGCTGCAACCGCTGTCGGCAATCAACGACATCTTCAACCGGCTAGAGCATGGCAAAGTGGCCGGCCGCGTGGTTCTCGATTTCGCGGGCGCCGCGGACGATCGTACCGCGAAATCGCACGCAGCGAAGAAGTTGGAAGCAGTAGCCGGCGGTCGTTGATGGTTTAACGGTCGAATTTCAGCCGGGGACCAAAATAACGAACCTGACCACACGGTTTTGGTCCTCGTGCCCGGCCTTTCGGGGTACGCATGAATCACGCCACCGCGCTTGTTCTGGCAGGCCTCGCTGCTCCTCCGGCGCGCAGCTCCTCAACCTGCGGGATTTCGCAGACGGCCCTGACGACGCCGTGCGGTTCGTGCCCAGCCTCGTCTGCGAGTCCTCCGGCACCGCGGAACCACTGCACCGCTTGCAGCACCTCAGCGGCCGATGCTTCTGTGCGCTCGATGCTGCTCACTACGGCATCGTCGGCGTCTCCGACCATGCGGCGGATTTCTGCCGCGGTGGCTGGAGGCTTTGGTTTCGGTCTGCATGACAAGACTCCACTCGGTTAGCCCGATCGGCCCGGATCGCGTTGGTGCACGATCTCTGATTTGACGCCAGCAAGCACGGCGCTACGCTTTATGTGCTCGAAACACGCCCTGATGCTCGCGAAATGCTTGCGGGGGGGCAACGTCCGGTGTCTAACCAGGCGTTGAAGCGAAAAGGGGGCGAGCTTCACGATGGCGCGTCAGTCAAAACCGCGCGCGGCGATGCGGCCCGCCCAGCATCCAGGGGCGCCGCGAAGAGCCGCGCCCGCGCGAGGTGAAGTCAATTTCCCGGTGGTCGCGGTCGGCGCGTCCGCTGGCGGGCTGGAGGCGTTTCGCGCGCTCCTCGCGGCGCTTCCCGCCAGCAGCGGCATGGCTTTCATCCTGGTCCAGCATCTCGATCCCTCCCATGCCAGCATGCTGGTCGAGTTGCTGTCTCCCCATACCGCGCTGACGGTCGTTGAGGCGCGCGAGGGCATGCGGCCCGCGCCAGACCTCGTCTGCATCATTCCGCCCGGACGCTTTCTCACGGTAAACAATGGCACGCTGCTTCTGTCTCCGCCCGAGGATGGTCACGGCGTGCGAATGCCGTTCGACTCCCTGCTGCGATCAATCGCGGCGTTCGGTGAGCGCGCCGTCTGCATCGTTCTCTCGGGGACCGGCAACGACGGCAGCGCCGGGGCTCGGGCGATCAAGGAGGCGGGCGGCCTGGTGATCGCCCAGGAACCGGAGGACGCCGAGTTTGATGGGATGCCGCGTGCCGCCATCGCGACCGGCGCTGTCGATCTTGTCCTCCCGGTGGCGCGGATGCCGGAGGCGCTCGCGCGCTATGGCGGCCACCGCTATGTCAGGAGTGGCGAGAGCGCCGCCGCGCCTCTTCCGGGCGACCACTTCCAGAAGATCATCGATCTGCTGCGCAATAAGACTTCGCATGATTTCGCGCTCTACAAGGCTGGAACGCTTGAGCGTCGGGTCGAGCGGCGCATGGCGCTGGCCGGTATCGACGATGTTGACCGCTACCTCGAGCTGCTGGCCGGGGACGGAGATGAGCTACGCAACCTCGCCGATGATCTGTTCATCAACGTCACGCGGTTTTTCCGCGACAAGAAGGCCTTCGATGTGCTGGCGGAGACAATCGTTCCCGAACTCACGCGGGCGCATCCGCCGGACCGGCCGATCCGGGTCTGGGTGGCGGGCTGCAGCACCGGCGAGGAAGCCTATTCCGTCGCCATGCTGTTCCTGGAGCAGATCGCGGCGGCGCGGCGCAGGCTGAAGCTGCAAATTTTCGCCTCGGATATCGACGCTGACGCCGTCGCGACCGCCCGCGAAGGGCTTTACCCGCCGGGGATCGACGCTGACGTGCCGGCCGACCGGCTGAGCCGCTTCTTCACCCGGGAAGATCATGGCTACCGGGTGTCGCGCGAGCTCCGCGCGGCGATCGTGTTCTCCGTCCACGACGTGGTGGCCGACGCGCCGTTTTCGCGCCTCGATCTGATCAGTTGCCGCAATCTTCTGATCTACCTGCGGCCCGAGGTGCAGCAGCGCGTCCTTTCGCTGTTCCATTTCGCCTTGCGCGAGGGCGGTATCCTGTTTCTCGGCCCGGCGGAAACCGTGGCCGGCGCCGGCGACCAGTTTGAGCCGATCTCGCAATCGCAACGCTTATATCGGCATATCGGTCACGGCACGCCAGGCGAGGGCGGAATTCCACTCGGCCGCGGCGAGGCTGCGCGGTCGCTGTGGTTCAGGTCCGCCCGGCCGCCGGTCAGACCGCGGGCCAGCGTCGCCGAACTGGCGCAGCGGTTGCTGCTCGATGCCTATGCCCCGGCGTCGGTGCTGGCAAATCGGAAGCATCAAGGCCTGTATTATTTTGGCCCGACCGATCTCTATCTGCGGATGCCCGCCGGCGTGGCGAGCCAGGACCTGCTAGCGGCGGCACGGGATGGATTGCGGCCGGCGATCAGAGCGGCGTTCGACAGGGCAAGCCAGCCGCCTTCCGGGGCCGTCGCGGGCCAGGTGACGCGCGACGGGCATAGCGTCGCGGTGAGCATCACGGCCCAGATCGTGACGCATGACGGCGAGGAGCTGGTGTTACTCAGTTTCCGCGACCTGCCGGAACACGAGGCCAAGGTCGAAGCGGTGGCCGAGTCGGCGGCGGATTCCTCGCGGCTGGCGCGGACCGAGCAGGAACTCGATGCCACGCGCAAGGAACTCGAGGAGGCGATTCGCGACCGCGAGACCGCGGAGGAGGAAATCCGGGCGATCAACGAAGAAGCGATGTCGGTGAACGAGGAATTCCAAACCACCAACGAGGAACTGGAAACCTCCCGGGAAGAACTGCAATCGCTCAACGAGGAGCTGACCGCGCTCAACAGCCAGTTGCAGGAGACCCTCGGTCAGCATCAGGCCGTCGCGAACGACCTCGAGAACATTCTGAACAGCGCCGACGTCGCGACCCTGTTTTTGGACGAAAATCTGCGGATCCGCTTTTTCACTCCCGCGGCGAAAGCACTGTTCAGCGTGATCATCTCCGACGTTGGCCGCCCGCTCGCCGATCTGGCACGGCATTTCGCGGATGGCTATCTGCTGGCCGATGCCAGGCTGGTGCTGGCCAATCTCGTTCCGGTCACGCGTGAGATCGAGGCGGAGAACGGCGCCTGGTATACCTGCCGCATCCTGCCGTACCGGACCAAGGATAACCGCATCGAAGGGGTGGTCATCACCTTCGTTGACATCACCAGCCGCAAGCAGGCGGAAGACGCCATGCACGCTGCCCGCTTGCAGGCCGAAGGCGCCAACCTCGGCAAGTCGCATTTTCTCGCCGCGGCCAGCCATGATTTGCGGCAACCGCTCCAGACGCTCAGCCTGCTGCATGGGCTGCTCGCCAGACGGCTGAAGGGCGACGATCTGCAACTCGTCAGGCACGGCGAGGAGGCGGTGACCGCGATGTCAGGCATGTTGAATTCGCTGCTCGACATCAATCAGCTCGAGGCCGGCGTGATCCACCCGGACTTCGCCAACTTTGCGGTCAACGATTTGTTGGACCGGATGAAGACCGAGTTCGCGTTCCACATGCGCGCCCATGCGCTGGAATGGCGCGTGCTGCCATCCCGGCTGGCGGTGCGCAGCGATCCGCGCCTGCTTGAGCAAATGATCCGCAATCTGCTGTCGAACGCGGTGAAATACACCAGGAAGGGCGGCGTGCTGCTTGGCTGCCGGCGGCGCGGCGACCGGTTGCGTATCGAGGTCTGGGATACCGGTCTGGGCATCCCGGGGGGGCAACTGCAGGCGATTTTCCAGGAATTCCATCAAATCGATAATCCCTCCCGCGAACTCAACCAGGGGCTGGGCCTGGGTCTCGCCATCGTGCAGCGCCTCGGGGATTTGCTAGGCCATACTGTCGATGTCCGATCGCGACGGGGCAGCGGTTCGGTGTTTTCGATCGAAGTCCCGCTCGCGCCAGAAGGCACGCCCCTGGCACCGATCGGGCTGGTGCGAGAGATCGAGGATATCGCGGCCCCCGAGGGCGTGGTGCTGATCGTCGAGGACGATCCCGCCTTGCGCGATTCGCTGGAAGCCTCCGTGCGCGCAGATGGTTACAGCGTGATCGCGTTCGCCGACGGCGACGCGGCAATCGAATACGCCGCGGGCGCGAATGCGATACCGGATATCGCCATCGTCGATGTCAATTTGCCGCGAGGGCCGAGCGGGCTTCAGGTCCTGGCGCGGCTGCGCCAACTGATCGGGCATGATCTGCCCGCGCTGGTCCTCACCGGCGACATCTCGACCGAGACTCTCATCGAGGTTGCCCGGCAGGGCTATGTCCACCGCGTCAAGCCGATCGGGAGCGAGGAGCTGACCGGACTGATCCGTGCGCTGCTGGCGCGTAAGCGTTTGGTGGAACCACGCGGGGGGATGCGGCCGCCGGTGGTTTTCGTGGTCGATGACGACGCCGCCGTGCGTGAAGCTCTGCGCGGCTTTATCGAGACCACCGGCCGGCAGGTGGAAGTTTACGGCAGCGCGCGAGCATTTCTCGATGCCTGGAATCCCGGGCGGAGTGGCTGCCTCATCGTCGATTGCCGGATGCCCGACATGGACGGGATCGAATTACTCGACCGGCTACGCGCCGAAGGCCATCAATTGCCGGCGATCATGATCACCGGCTATGGCGACATTCCGGTCGCGATCCGTGCCATGAAAGCCGGCGCCGCGAGTTTCCTGCAAAAGCCGATCCAGCCCGCCGAGTTGCTCTCCGCCATCGAGCACGCGTTGGAGCAGGCGAATGGCTCAGCCGGGCACGCCGCCCTGAGCGAGGAGACGACCGCGCTCATCGCCACCCTGACACTGCGCGAACGGCAGGTGCTGGATCTGATCATCGCGGGCGCGCCGAACAAGCAAATGGCTCATGCGCTCGGCATCAGTCAGCGCACGGTGGAGAACCACCGTGCCGCTGTGATGAAGAAGCTTGGCGCCAGGTCGCTGTCCCAGCTCATCCGGCTCACGCTTGAGGCAGCGTCGTCTGCCGTCTCCAGAACACAGCACTGAACCAGGCTCGGTGCCGAGATGGGTGAGACCCTGGTTCGGCCGTCGCTTCGCCCGCTGGCGGATGGCGGCCGCGTGCCGGCGCCGGGTCGGGCACTAGGTATTTTCCGAAAGCGGCCTGGGTAATTTCCGAGGGTAGTCGCCAACGCTCCGATCCTGAATCCTTTTGTCCCAATGCGCGGCGGCCGGCTACCTTGTCTTCGTGAGGTGGCCCGGAGCTTCGCCGCCAATAAGACGGGGAGTAAGTTGGTTATACGGAACGACCCCGGACCGCGCTCGCGGCCGGTGCGCGAGCGCGGCGCCGGCGCCGGTCATGTCGAGGGCTCGCCGGCCGCCGCGCCTGACACGCTGATCCGGACGCTGGATGGGCAGATCACCGCCTGGTCGCCAGGCATGGAACAACGTTACGGCTATAGCGCCGCGGACGCGCTTGGGCAGACATCCCACCGCTTGCTGCGCACCGCGTTTCCGCGATCGTCGCCAGAAATTGGAGCGATCCTGGTGTCGATGCGACATTGGAGCGGTGGGCTCGTGCATCGTCACGCGGATGGCGGCCGGGTCATCACGGCAAACAATTGGACGTTGAGTTGCGAGGGGGACCACAGCTCCTGGCTCGTCACCGAGGTGCATTCCGATGTTGCGCGAGCCGGAAGCGACCTATACCGGCACTGTGCGGACATACTTGATGTGCTGGCGCATGAGTTGAGTGAGCCGATGACCGCGATCAGCGCCTATGTTGACGGAGCGCAGCGAATTCTCCAGTCGGGATGGCCGGATCTGGCGAGCGCCCGCGTCGCGATGGCGCGGGCGTCCGATCAGATCGCGCGAGGCGGAGAGTGGCTGCGCCTGTCGCGGGAGTTGGCCGCCGCCATGCGCGAAAATGAATGAGCCGGCAGCGTCACAATGCCGCCTGGCGGACACCGCTATCATGCTGTGGTTTGGAGTGCGAAGCCAATCCGAGCAGAACCAGGGACCTTCCTGTTGCCGTTAGGTTGAGAAACTGCAGCCAGGAACACGAATGTCGTAACGATACTGCCGCTAACTTGAGAATATCGAGCTCGCACGTTGCAGTAACGCTAGCGATTGGTGGCGGTCAAGGGAAGCGTCAGAAATGGCCGGGTTCTGCGGGGTGGGGGCTGGTGGGTGTCGGCTTTGGGTCAACCGCGGCGGTTCAACCAGGCGGCTAAATTACCGCCGCGTTGGGTGGACGACGGCGCTTGCCCAATGCCCGCATTGCCGGACGATGTTGTCCGAGTTGTTGCGCCGCTGACTGGCACCGATGAACTTCGTCGCCCCCGGGCCTTGTGCCGATGGGCGTGTAGCTTCGCCGGCCTCGTGCCACCGCGCACCACCAGAGCGGCCATCTCGAAGGCAACATGTGCCCGGCGGTGAAGTGCCTCCGCCACGGCGGGATCATCCGGGCTCTCCGCCAGCGCCAGGTATTCGCCCTGCGAAATAGGCTCGGCCCGGCCGACGACTAAGCCAAGGCGCGGCGTTCAGCCGTTTTGCGAACGCGGGAAGCGATTTTCCGGCGATGCCGAATAGTGCTCAAGGATGCGGAGATAGTTGGCGCGCGTATAGACGCTGCGATCGCGACTGCGCTGCCAACTCAACATCCCGCGCATATCGGCGAGAGACGCGATCTCCCGCGCCTCCATCCACTGGCGTAGGCCAGTGATCAGAGTGGACATAAAGCCGATGCCGTCGCGCAACAGAGCCGATGTGGTCATCACGACATCCGCGCCGGCGAGCAAGGATTTCACCACGCCATCGATGTCCCGCACACCTGTCGATACTGCCAGGGATGCCTTGATGCGGCCGGCAAGGATGGCCGTCCATAACAGTGGCAAACGTAATTCGGTCGAATCGCTGAGCTCCAGCGTGTCCGTCAGCTTCATATGCAACAGGTCGATGTCGGGCTCCATCAGACGGTTGAAGAGCACAAGACCAGCCGCACCGTGCCCGGCGATTGTATTCGCGAAGTGCCCGATCGCACTGAGATACGGCGTCAGCTTGACGGAGACGGGAAGGCTGGTGGCACCGCATACCGCCTTCACGATGTCGATATAATGCGCCTCGATATCGCTGCCGGATTCAAGCAGATTGGTGGGCACGTTATACATATTCAGTTCAAGCGCCGACGCGCCGGCCTGTTCGGCAAGTTTCGCATATTCAACCCAGCCCGCTCGGGATGATCCGTTCAGGCTGGCGATAATCGGTATCGAAACTGCCTGCGTTCCGCGCCGGATCAGATCCAGGTACCGTTCAGGATACATACCGTACGGACCGCTCGCCGCGGCGGGAAAGTAGGACAACGCTTCAGGAGAACTCTCCGCGTAGGCTTCCACGCGAGACGCCTGGTTCTCAGCCTCAGCTTCGACCTGCTCCTGGAACAGGGACGGCAGCACAATGGCGGCGGCCCCGGCGTCCTCCAGCCGGCGCAGGTTGTCGATCTTGCTGTTTAGCGGAGATGCCGATGCAACCATCGGATTCTTTAGCGTCAGGCCGAGATACTGGGTGGTCAGCGACATGGTGGACTCCTCAGGCGGGATGGAACCGGCTGCCGTCACGTGCGACAGGAGCCGTCTCGGAGGCGCTGTCATCCGATATGTTCGGCGTTGAATCGGAGGTCTTGATTTCGATGCTCATCGCGTTTTCTGTTCACCGTATGTGGTTCGGGTAGCAGCCCCGGCGTCCGTCGGGAGGGTTTGATCATTTCAGTCTCTCGTGGTTGACGATCGTTGTATTGGCGTGCTTTGGCCGCGATCACCTGGCCTTACCGGTGCTGGCCTGGGCGAATAGGGAATGGCGGCCCAAATCCAGCAGTTGCGGTGCCGTGAGATTGGATGAGTCCGCATCGACCTCGGGGCTCAACTTCAGAAAGATGTCTTGGTGGTGCTGCCGCAGGTACGCAATCAGGTGATGCGCGGCATTGCTGTGGCCCTCTCCGTGACCGACCACGACGACCCGGCCGGCGGACCGCAAGGCTTCGGCGATCCGTGCATAAAAGCTCTGATCCTCCGCCACACGCTGGCCACGCTCGCGCGACTGATCCTTGTGCGAGAGATGGTGAAGGAAGTGATGCGGATCGTATGGGCTGATCGTGTGGTTCGCCTGATCGGCGGCCGCGACGTCCAGCCGATAGATCCGAGCCTCACGATGCTCCACGGCCACGAGCACGTCCGGAAGGCTGGCCGTTGCCGAGGTCGATATGACGCCCGGCCGCGTTGACTTGGCGGTGCCGGGGGACCAGCCGGCGCGTGTCAGCATGTGGCGGAATTCAACGACATCATCGACAGTGAGGTTCTTCCCGTGTGCGTTCCGCATCAGGTGGTGTTCGCCGCCGATCGCGAAGACGATCTCGTTGTTCGACTTGTGCTCCACGGTACCGAGCTTCGTGAACAGGGCGATCACATCGGGCCATTCGAGGTTGTGCGAAAGCGGATGCTGGTAAATGGCGTCGAGCGTCGTCCGGCATGATTTTGAGAGCGTCGTTCGGTCACCTTGCAATGGCCGAAACGTCGCAGTGATATTGGCTGTGTCCACCATTGTTTCCTGTGCTGTCTTGCGGTGCAAACCGGTGCCGGTTGGTGATTCGCCGTGGCGACTGCCGCCGTCGTAGTTGCCCTACCAGAGGTTTGGCCGCGGCGGCCTGCGGGAATGAGTTAGCTGTCAGCAGCGGGACGCCGCCAGGATCGGAATCTACCCAGCCATCTACGAAGGTTGACGAAATTCCGGAACGGACGCGGTGCCTCGCGGCACCGCTCAGTTGAGGAGGAGCATGGAGAGGATATCCTGACTACCACCCCGACTGCAGCCTCGGAAACTACTCATGCCGGAGAGTAGCCGGTGTCGTTATGGCAATGGCTTAGCGGATGCTTGTGTTTGACCTGCACCGAAAGGACGGCCCTGCATGAGTAGTTTCCGATTCTGCCGGCGGCAGGTAGCACGCTCTAAGCATATTCCCACCATGTCGGGCGGGTTGACCGAGCCGGGCAAATTTCCCTGGGTTCGGGCGTCTGAGTTTAAGCGACCGCGAAAGGTCCTACCAGGAGCGTCTTCATGGATACTACGCGTGGCCTGGCGAGGGCTTCTTGTTCGGGAGGAGATGACACGCGCAGCGCAAATGTTACGAAGCCGGTGTTTCGAACTGTCAAGCTGTTCGATCTCGGCTTGGCGCCTGCTTTCATCCAGGATGCGATCCGCCCAATCGCTCTCGTTCACCTCAGCAAAGTGGACGGATGCGCCATCTGGCAAGTCACGGTCGGATCGTACGACTGGCAAGATGCGGTGGAGGAATGGGCACTGCATCGCTGGCTTCGCGAAAATGGGGCGACTGAAGGAGAGAATGTTCTGCTGCAGTCGGACGACCCCAGATAGATCGGGCCGCGGTGGCCTCTCATCCTGATTATCGGGCAACCATCGCCGAAAGGAATTCGCCGTGTTGACCTGGCTCGCCGGCACCATGACACTGAGCAGCATTAAGCGAGATAATGTCGCCCGAGCGGAGCACGCACCCTGAAGGCCGCCCCAATGCGCGAGGCTACCGGTATTTTGTTGAACCGAAGAATGCACTTTGGCCCCCGGGAACGGCACCGGGCAGGAAAGCGTGGATGGCTGCGAGCTGCCGTGCTGGGGGCGAATGACGGCCTGCTTTCTACCTCCAGCCTTGTTCTTGGCGTCGCGGCGGCGCACGGGAATCGCAACGCCGTCCTGATTGCCGGGATTGCCGGCCTTGTGGCCGGGTCCATGTCCATGGCCGCCGGCGAATATGTGTCGGTGCACTCGCAGGCGGACACCGAGGAAGCCGACCTCGATCTGGAGCGCACCGAGCTTCGGACCGACGACAAGGGCGAACACCGGGAATTGGCGGCGATCTATGTCGATCGCGGCCTTGATCCGCTGCTTGCGAAACAGGTCGCTGATCAGTTGATGGCGCATGATGCGTTGGGTTCGCATGCCCGCGACGAACTGGGCATCTCCGAAACGCTTAGGGCACGGCCTATCCAAGCGGCTCTCGCTTCCGCGGCCAGCTTTGCGGTAGGCGCGGCGATGCCGTTGTTCGTCACCGCGATTGTCCCGGATGCGGCGCTGCTGATCGCCGTATCCGTGACATCGTTGTTGTGTCTGATGCTGCTTGGGGGACTGGCAGCAGAGGCCGGGGGTGCCGGTGTCGGCGTTGGTGCGCTGCGAGTCACGTTCTGGGGTGCGCTGGCGATGGCGGTCACAGCGGGCGTCGGGGCAGTGTTCGGCACCCTGCTGTGATCCTTGCAATGCCGCCGCGGCGTAGCCCTGAGTAATATCCGACCCTGCCGTGACCAATCCGCGCGAGCTACTTTCGGTCTGCCAAGCCAGACGCCGGACCGCTCAAATCAAGGGCACCCTCCGCTCCATAAGGCCGCGGCTCTTTCCATCAGCAGTCTCGCGCGCCGCGCGGTCAAGCAAGGGAACCGGAAAGCCATGAGCGAGACAATGAGCAAGGGCGTCGCCGCCGGCGTGTTGCCACGCCGCAACGTCCCCCTCCACCGAGCCAAGATCACGATCAGGGATCTGGATTTCTGGTATGGCGAATTCCAGGCCCTGAAGGACGTTTGCCTGACGCTGCCGGAAAAGCAGGTGACCGGCCTGATCGGCCCGTCCGGCTGTGGGAAATCGACGTTGCTGCGGGTCTTGAACCGTCTGTATGATTTGTATCCGGGGCAGCGCGTGAGCGGTGAGGTGCTGCTGGACGGCAAAGACATCCTCGGCCCGGATGTCGACCTCAGAAGCCTGCGCAGCCGCGTGGGGATGGTGTTCCAGGAGCCCACGACATTCCCGATGTCGATCTATGACAACATAGCCTTCGGCGTGAAGTTGCATGAGCGCTTGTCGCACGCGGACCGGGACGACCGGGTGGAAGCATCCCTGACTCGCTCCGGCCTTTGGACCGAGGTGAAGGACCGATTGGCAGATCGGGCCGATAGCCTGTCCGGCGGCCAGCAGCAGCGCCTTTGTATCGCCCGAACCCTGGCAACGCGGCCGGAGGTGATCCTGCTGGACGAGCCGACCAGCGCGCTTGATCCTCTCAGCACGGCGAGAATCGAGGATTTGATCGACGACCTGAAACAGCACGTGACGATCGCCATTGTCACTCACAACCTGCAACAAGCCGCGCGTTGCGCCGATCAGGTAGCGTTCATTTATCTCGGCGAGGTTATCGAGGTCGGTTCGGCGGCGCAGATATTCACCGCCCCGCAGCATAAGCAGACGCAAAATTATATCGCCGGCAAGTTCGGCTGAACGTAACCAACGACATTTCGACCGATCGAGGCGTGGTGCCGCGCCGCGACATTTGTAACGGACAGGAGCTTGGCCATGAATGCCGATTTAGCCTATCTCATCTCACGCGTCGCGCACCCACTGGTCGTTGCGGGGGCCATCCTCGTCGTGGGTTTTTTGGTGACCCGTCTTGTCCTTCGCGATCGTCCAATCATGCAACTCCTCTGCCAGCTTGCCACGATTGCAGGCTTCACGGTCATGCTCGCTGTTGACGCGGTGATACCGTTCAAGCCGACACCTGCGATGGATCCAACCATCAATTACGTCGTGGTCAGCCTTTTCAAAATAGTGTGGTGGCTTGCTGCGGCGTGGCTGCTCGACGGAATCGTTCGCACCATCCTTGTGTTCAAGCGACAGCAGGTCGAAACTCAGTTTTTACAAGATCTCTGCGCGGGCGTCATTTATGGCACCGCCGTCATGGGTATCATCGCTAACGTTTTCGATATGGCGATAAGCGGCTTGCTCGCCGCATCCGGTGTGATCGCAATCGTGCTAGGCTTGGCATTGCAAAGCACCCTGGGCGACGTTTTCTCTGGCGTTGTCTTGAACATCTCGAAACCATACCATCCTGGCGACTGGGTGATCCTGGACGGTGGTCTTGAGGGCCGGGTGATCGAAACGAACTGGCGAGCCACGCAGATACTGACTGACACCAATGACGTTGCTTTCGTCCCAAACAGTATCATTGCCAAGTCCAAGCTTCGCAATGCCAGCCGGCCGACCGGCGTCCATGGACTGAAAGTTGTCGTCAGACTGGATCCGGCAGTGGCGCCGTCGAGCGGTGTGGCGGTGCTGGAAACGGCGATGTTGGGCTGCAACAGGATTCTACGCATGCCGGCGGCAACGGTCATGGTCCGGTCGTTGGATGCCGTGGCGCTGGAATGCGAACTCGGGTTTTTCGTTTCGCTGATCGAGCAGGGCCCGGACGCCCAGAACGAAGTGTTCGATCTCGTCTATCGGCATTGTGCCTCGGCGAATATCCGCGTGGCGCCGCCTTCCGGAAGTGCCTTCGCCCTGCCGCCTCGCGATGCTCCACCGGAACTGACTGACGTGCCGAAACGGCTGCTGCAACACCTGCCGATCTTCACCCCGCTGTCGGACGCTGAGCGACTGGCGCTCGCCCCGATGTTGAAGCGAAGGATTTTCAAAGCGGGCGAGGTTCTGGTCGAACAGGGTATCGTCGCACAGGCGTTGTTCATCCTGACCTCTGGTGTTCTGGCGGCCCTGCAGCACAACGACGGCGGAGAGATCGAGGTGTTGCGCCTCGCACCGGGGGATTGTTTCGGCCAGGCGAGTGTGCTGACCGGGGCGGTGACCACGTTCAAGGTCAAGGCATTGACGAAAGCTGTGGTTTACGAAATCGCGAAGGACGACATCGCACCTATTCTGAAGGAAAGACCAGCCATCGCAGCGGAGCTTAGCCAGATCATGATGCGGCGAGAGGCCGCCGGTAAAGCGCGGCTCGGGACGTTTGACAGGACTGGCGAGCACCCGGAGCACCTAAGTACCCGGATTGCTGATCGCCTCAAGACTCTTTTCCGCCTGGCAGCATAATCGAGCATGTCGCAGTGCCCGCAACGACGCAAGTCTATGCGCAAAGATTCGGAGGTCAGAGGCTCCGCCGGGACCAGCCATCCCGCGTCCTTGATTGCCTAGCTAACCATCCATGGGAACCACGCCGGATCGCTTGATGCCAAGCCTGGGAGCGAGGCTCTGGGAGCGTCTGTCGGCTTGATTGAGCCCGCTCAGGCGTCCCAACCTAGCGGCGGTCCCGGTCGGCGCATTCTGCAAGGTGATGCGATTGCGTTGTTTCCGAGGGCTGACAATCGATGATCCCGGCACCACCGCTTTGCGGCGCCAACGTATAAACCCAAAAAGGAACCCCATGTTAAAAAATGCACTTTATGGCGGGGTCAACGCCGCGGTGCTAACCCCGATGCGCGACGATCTGTCGCCCGATCTCGATACCTTGGCTGCGCGTTGCCGCTGGCTGCTGGCTAACGGCACAAATGGCCTGGCAGTATTGGGCACGACGGGCGAGGGCAACAGTCTGGGTATCGAGGAACGCTTGGATCTTCTGGAAGGTCTGGCGGAGCGCGGCATCGAGGGGCAGCGCTTGCTGCCGGGGGTTGGGACGACAGCGATAACAGACACGGTGCGGTTGATACGTGGTGCCGCAAAGATCGGCTGTCAGGGAGTACTCGTCCTGCCACCGTTCTATTACAAGACTCCCAGTGAAGACGGTCTTTTTGCCTATTTCAGCGAGGTCATAAACCGCGCTGGGACCGGCACGCATATCTCACACGCTGTTCCTGGATGACATCGGCGCTCTGCCAAAGACGTTGCTGGATGGCGGGGCGACCGAGAGTGCCACCAGCCGGGACGTCGCGACACAGGCTGACATCATCATCCTGATGGTGCCGGATACGCCCGATGCGGAAGCTGCATTGTTCGGCAAGGACGGTGTCGCGGAAGGTCTGACCGCGGGCAACATCGTCATGGACATGAGCTCAATTCCGCCGATCGCAACGAAGGCGTTCGCAGAACGCATCAATGCCCTCAAATGCGAATACATTGACGCGCCCGTTTCCGGCGGCGACGTCGGCGCGCGGGAGGCTTCGTTGACCATCATGGTCGGCGGGTCGGAAGCCACCTTTGGACGCGTTCGTCCGCTGCTGGAACTCATGGGCAAGAACATCACGCTGGTCGGCGGCAACGGCGACGGACAGACCACCAAGATCCCAACCAGATCATCGTTGCGCTGACCATTGAAGCGGTTGGTGAGGCGCTGTTGTTTGCCTCCAAAGCCGGTGCCGATCCCGCGCGTGTGCGCAGCACGGTGCTGGTCATTGCGAGAGCAGAACATCCCGGGCTTCGGCGATGAACCCCTCGTGGTTCTCGTTCAGCAAGCGGACCAACTGCCGCTTCGAGATCGAAACCCCCACCGATCGTAACAAGGCCAGCAGCCGGGGCATCGTCGATTGACCCTGGTGGTATTGCACCAGCACGAAGCGGCGCAGTTCCGGTCCGAAATGGCCCGCGATCCCCTGCGGCAATGGAGCCAGGATCGTCCGCCCGTCAGGTGTTACCCAACGCTCGCGCAGATAACAGGTCGCCTTCGCCGAAATCACCAGATCCTGAACCAGAAAGGGTTCATGACCTTTGAAAATCGATCCTGGCGGGATCTCGACCCGAATCACCTCTTCGCACAGGATGCCGCGGTGAATGACCGCGCCAGACAGCGTCTGGACCGGGGCCATATCGGTCTCGACGATGTTGCACTCCAGCAGTTCGGCGACGATGCCCTTCCTGTATTCTGCAGTGTCCGGCTTGCCGATGAAGAAGCGCTGGAAGGCCGGGTACTGGTAGAGGCCGGTCAACTGGAGCGGGTCGGCGTAGTAGATGTAATTACC
>Ga0182030_10005949_pt1 | contig 25831 bp, 19 predicted proteins | sample 812S3MmetaG_FD_121299 | JGI IMG/M metagenome (GOLD analysis project Ga0182030, IMG submission 121299) | Permafrost microbial communities from Stordalen Mire, Sweden - 812S3M metaG (Illumina Assembly) | ecosystem: Environmental > Terrestrial > Soil > Wetlands > Permafrost | place: Sweden...
AGGGCCGAGCCGAACTCCATCGGCACCACGGTCATGAAACCGTTCCAGAAACTGACATCGCCACGGGGGTTCAGGAAGAGGACCTTGATCGCCTCCTTGCCGGCGCCGATCTGGAAGATCACATCGCCGGGGTGGCGGGAGTTTTGCAGGTAACCGAAATAGACGAGACAGCCCCCGGTGAAGAGGGCGGCGGCCAGCGCACCCCACTTGGTGCTCCGTTTCCAGAACAGCGCGGCCACCATGATGGGGGCGAGGGAGGCGAAGCCCGAGAACGCGTACCGCACCGCAATCTCAAAGATCCCCTGCTTGTCCTTCAATTCCAGGGCGATGAGGTAGGCCGCGACCGTGACCACCACGATGAAGGCGCGGGCGAAATGGACGGCGGCCTTTTCGCCGTATTTCTCGCGCCCGCCGTAATGCTGGTAAATGTCCTTGGTGAACATGGTGCTCAAGGCCAGCACCTGGTGCGCGTCCGAGCCCATGACCGCCGAGATGATGCCGGCGCCGAGGATGCCGGCGAGCCAGGCGGGCGCGTATTTCTGCAGCATCAGGAGCAGGATGCCGTCGGGATCCGCGACCTTCCCGAGCGCGGCCGCGCCGAGCACTCCGAGGAAGACGCAGGGGAGCCAGATCAACAGGATCGCCAGCGGATAGAGCACGACGGTGCGCCGGAAGGCGGTCACCTTGCGGGCCGAGAAGCACATGATGGCCATGTGCGGGAACATGATGCTGGAGAGCGGGATCAGCGTGTAGCTCCAGAAGGCCTGCGGCGGCATCTTCTCCCGGGTCACCAGGTAGCTGGTCTTCGGATCGGCCGCGAGCTTGGAAATGTAGGTGCCAAAGCCCTCCGGCAGCGCGTGGCTGATGGTCGCCACCGCCACGCCGCCGAATCCGAGGAAGAGAATCGTCTGGAGGATGTTCGCCCAGACGGTGCCGCGCATGCCGCCGAGGAACACCCCCGTGGTCACGACCACCGCCACGATGGCACAGCCGAGCCAGTAGGGAATCAGCGGGGCGCTTGCGCCGGCCGCGGTCGAGATCTGCGCCAGTACCGTGCCGCCGCCCATGATGCTGATGATCATGTACGGCACCAGCATGGTGGCGCAGACCGCGAAGATGACGGTGCCCACCGAATCACACTCCCAGCGGTCCCGGAAGAAAGCGACCTGCGTCTGGTGGCCGAACTTCTTGCCGATGGCCCAAAGCCGGGTGCCGATGAAAAAAATCGTCAGGGGAATCACCAGCCCCGACGAGGAGGCCATGAGACCGTAAATCCCGATGCCCTGCCGGTAAGCCTGCCCCGAGCTGCCGAGGATGGCAAACGCGGTCATGTTGGTGGCGAAGATCGAGAGGAAAAACACCATCTCGCCGACCGACCGGTTGGCCAGGAAGAAATCCTCGGTGTTGGACTGGCTGCGGCGGAAGGCGACCGCGCCGATGACCGCGATGACGACGAGGTAGAGGAGGAGGACGATGACTGGAACCATGAGCTTGAATCAGGATTTGGGCGCCACGGGCTGGGTGTCTTCGAGGTGCTTCGGCCAGGCGAAAACCACCAGAATGGCCATGGTCAGCGCCGCCCCGACGGAATAGGCGACCTGGTAGGCGAGTCCGATCGGCAGGAAACCGAACACTAAAGGGGCAGCCTTCTTCCAATTCCAGAAATCCTGGTGCAGGGCGTAGAAGCCCAGCACCCAGACCGTGAGCAGGAGGGTCTTCAGGGCCTTCATCAGGGCTTCGGGGTCGTGGTTTGCGAGGGGTTCGCCGAGAAGGCAAACAGGTGGGTGTTTGAGGAAATATAGAGGGTTCCGTTGGCGGCGACCGGCGTGGAGTAAACCGGCGCGCCCAGGTTCGTCTGACTCAGCACCTTCTTCTCCTTGGAGGCTTGGAAGACCGTGAGGTTCCCGTCCTCGTCACCGATGTACACCTTGCCGTCCGCCGCGAGGGTGGAGCCCCAGATGTGCGCCTTCAGGTCATGCGTCCAGAAGAGCTTGCCCGTCTCGGCGTCGAAACAGTGGACGAAGCCCGAAAAATCGGCCACGAATAACAGCCCCTCGGGGGTGATCGAGACGGTCGACATGCTCCGGTGAATCTTGTCGTACGACCAGATCTTGCCCGTCTTGGTGATGTCGCCGGTCTTGGTGGCGTCCAAACAGGTCAGGATGCCGACGCCCTCGCCGTGCTCGGGGTCCTGGCCGACCGCGACGTAAACCCGGTTCTTCCAGAGCACCGGCGTGGCGTTGATCTCGCTTGGCCCCTCCGCGTCCGGGTATTGGAATTTCTTCCGCTCCGGAGGATTGCAATCAAACCACCAGACCTTCTTGAGGTAGCTGCTGTCACCCTCCTTGACCGGCTTCGGGTCGAAGGCGTAGCAGAAGCCGTCGCCGCCGCCGTAGATAATCAACTCCCGGCCGTTCACCTGGCCGGCCGAGGGGGAACTCCAGAGACCGTGGAAGATATGCGGGCCGACCTTGGCGTCATCCTCGCCGAGGAACTCGCCCGTGTTCTTGTTCAGGGCGATCAGGCTCGGGGCGTTGGGGGAGGGGATGTTGGAGTGCGTCCAGTCCTGACCGTTCGAGGTGGGGACATAGACGATGTCGCCGATGATCAGCGGGGCGCCGTCCGAGGCGTTGTGCGGGAAAACGCCCAACTCGTCGATCATGTCATAGCGCCAGAGGATATCGCCGTCCTTGGGCCCGGGTGGGATGGGCGGAGCCTTGCGCTCGGTCGGCTTGCCCTTGTCGAGGATCACGTCCTTGACGACGTAGGCGGCTTCGTCCTTGAACGGTCCATCATTGCCGTTGGCCATGCCATTGAAATCGAGGCAGAGGACTTCGCAGCGGCTGCTCACCACATAGACGCGGTCATTTTCGATCGTCGGGGAGGACAACAGGCCGAGGAATTCCCAGTCGTTCACCTTGCCCGACGCGAGCTTGGGCACGACCTGCTGCCAGACGAGGTCCCCGCTCCCCTCGTCCAGGCACATGAGGATGCTCCGGTCGCCCACGTGGCGCGGGTCGCGGGGGTTTTCGTTATTGGTCCCAATGAAGACACGGCCGTGGGCGACGGTCACGTTGCCGTAGCTCTGCGAGCCGAGCTTGGCGACCCACTTGAGGTTGGCGAGGTTGGATTTGTCGATCTCCTCCGTGCCGAGTTTGATCTTGATTTCCTTCGAGCCGTCGGTGGTGAAGTGGTCGGGCAAGCCGCGCACCGTCGAATACATGTTGCGCGCGGTCGCGCCGCCCCATTGGGGCCAGTCTTGGGCTGGGAGCTGGACTGCGGTGGCGGCGAACGCCAGGGCGAGCAGGGATTTCATTTGATAAGAGAGACGGTCAGTTGGCGGTTGCCTCGATATTGTCCACGAAGACCCGCATGTCCTGCGGCGAGAAACCAAACAGTCCCGGCGACCCGGCTTGGTGGCCGGTTTGGTGGGGGACCTCGATGGTCCAGGCCGCGGGCTCGGGTTCCGAGCGGGGCCACGCCTTGCCGCGCACCACCGCGGAGCCGTCCGGGCTCATGTCCACCCGCGTCTTGAGGTGATACCAGGTGTTGGGCGACCATTTGAAGTCAACCGCGCTGCGCAGGCGCTCCTGGTTGGAGTTCACCTCCAGCTTCTGTTCGTTGCCCTTGAGCAGGATCAGGTAATGCTGGTTGATGAGGCCCACCTCGGACATCTTGCGCCGGTTGCCTTCGCTCATCACGTCGGCTTGAATGGTGTAGTTCCGCATCTCCGGCGTCCCGATGAACACGGTGGCGCGTTGGAAAAAGCGGTTGTCGGTGGTCTTGGCGAGCACCTTGCCGCCGTCCTTCTCGCGGACGTCGAACTTGAAGCGCGCGCCGATCCAGGGCAGGGGTGGGTAGGCGAAGGGAGTTCCCTCGAGGTTGGTCTCGATGAGGTTGGCGGCCTCGAAGTTCTCCTTGATCGGCAGGTTGGGAATGATCCGGCCGCGCATATAGCCCTTGAGCGATCCATAGGTCGCCTCAAACGCCCCGGCGGAGAGGGTCTTGGCCGGACCCGCCACCAGTTCGCCCGCGGTGTTGAAAGCCCCGGCCATGGACGACTTCACCTTGGCCGTCGGCGGGATGTAGCTCACCCACTTGACGTCGCTCGGGGCCACCGCCTCATCTACGGTGAACCCGTTGGCGTCCAGGGTGCGTACGCGGAAGGCGGCTTTCTCCCCCGGATGGAGGAGGACCTCGGACGGGATGATCTGCAACTGGGCCGCCTTCCCCGGGGCAGGCCAGGGCTGTTCGGCAGGGATGACCGGGGCAGGAGCGGCCGCCCGGCCTGCCCAGCAGTACAAATGGCGGGTGGTCTGCAGATAGAGTTTCCCGTCACAGGCCACGGGCGTGCCGAAGCAGCGGCCGTCCAGTTCCGCGTGGCAGAGGATCTCGCCCTGCGTGTCCCCAGGCCGGATGATGTAAAAGCCGCCCTTGGTCCCGGCGTCCGCCTGGCCGGAGGTTTTGGTGTCCGGGTCGTCCAAAATCGGCACGTAGAGCTTGCCGTCCGCGAAGAGCGGGCAGGCATTGCGCTGCTCGATGCCGACCTTCAGCTTCCAGAGGATGGCACCGGTGTTCGCGTCCACCGCGCAGAGGTCGCCCTTCTCCGCCACGTTGTAAATCCGGTCTCCCGCCAGGATCGGCGAGCTGGTCGAGGAGGAGATGTCGTCAGCCCAGAGTTCAAGCTGCTTCCGCTGGAGTACCACCGGGCCCGCGGCCGGGTTGGTCGGCACCACGTTGGGGATCTTCATCGCCACCATCTGGCCCAGCTCGTAAGGCGTCCCGTAAATCGCGATGACCTTGTCGTTGTGGTGCACCAGCACGGTGGCGTTTATGCCCGCGCGGAACAGGTTCACGCGCCAGACCGGGTCGCCCGTCCGCGCGTTGACGCAAACGACACTGCCGTCCCCGGTCGCGGCGTAAAAAACCCGGCGGCCCTGATACCAGCCGAACTGGGGATGCGAGAAGGAATTGTCCTTGGGAGGGCCTGCGGGGCTCGACGACCAGACCAACTCGCCGGTCTTCTTGTCGAACGCGTAAAAACGATCGCCGGCCGGGCCGTTCGCACCCCAATTGGCGGTGATGCCGCGGGTGATGACGAGGTCCCCGTCAATCGCCGGCGAGGCGGTGCGGCTGTTGGGGAAGGTGAGCCGGCCGAACTCCTCCATCAGGGAATGCTGCCAGCGGGTTTTGCCGTCCGGGGTGAAGGCTGCCAGGATCCCCTGCGTCCCCTGGATGTAAACGGTGCCCGTCTCCCCGTCGATGGCCGGGCTGGCCGTCGCATAACGCAAATAAACGGTGTCGCTGAGGTAGTCGTTGTAGAGGTGCTGCCAGAGTTTCTTCCCGGTGGCGGCGTCGAAGCAGGTCACCCCCTCCTGGAGGTTCGGGCCCACCCCTTGGTAGCCCATCGCGTAGATTTTTCCGTTGGCGATGACCGGCGCGGATTGCCCGGGAAAGTCGGCCACCCACAGGGCGCTCTCCGCCGTGACCTTGTCCGGCAGGCCGGTTTCCCGCGAGACGCCGGTTTGTTCCGGTCCGCGCCAAGCGAGCCAGCTTCGGGGAGTTTCCCCGGCGGCGCTGAGCGATCCGAGCGCCGCCGCCAGGGAAAACACGACGCCCCAACGGGCGCTCGCGCCGCCCTTGTTGCGGCGGACCCGACTGCCAGGCCGGTTTGATGCGGCCGAAGGTTGTTGATTCATGAGCAGGAACTGTTGAGTAAAGACCGAAGGAAATTCGTTGAACAAGATGTGTTTTGCAACCGATTATTTCGTGACGCCGATCCGACGGCGGCCTCGGGCGGCGGGCGTGATTCCACCCGCGTCAAGCGTTCTTTAGCCGGGTGGCGGATCGCCGCCACGGCCGCCCACCAGCCCCCCTGCGGAGCGGTGCCGCCCCCCCCCGCCCTGGGCGCGAAAAGTGGAGCCCGACCAGTTCCCAAACCACCACTTTGCGCGCCCCCGGTCCACGCCGATTCCACTGTTCCGCTTGGCGGCCCGTTGGACGCGCGGCAGGCGGGGGGTATTCAACCCGGCGCGCGCCACCAGTCGCTTTGCAGCAGCCCCCACTCGATCACTTCGCGCCCGCGGCACTGGAATCCCGAGCTGGAAAGCAGCGCATCCGGTGGTGTCAGCCGTCGGGCGGACAACCCGGTCACCGCCCGGAAGAACAGGTATAGGGCCTCGTGGATCGTTCGCGCGCGCCATCGCGCGGGACCCCGCGGCGGGAGCGCGAAGTCCGCGATGAGCCAGGAACTGCCCGGAGCGGCCGCGCGCGCGATGGCCGGCACCAGGCGGGTGAGTTGCGCCGGGGTGAAGCAATCCAGGAAGAAATGCGTGATGATGAGGTCGAATTCCGGGCCGGGCGGCGTCCACTCCAGAGCGTCGACCTGCGCAAAACCGATATGGTCGGGAGATAATCCCGCGCGGATCAGCGTAGTGCGCGCCGCGGCGATCATCCGGCCGCTTTCCTCCACCACCAAGATCCGGGCCGCGGGAAAGCGGCGGCGGCACTCCACGAGCGACCGGCCCGGACCCTCCCCGCAGATCAAGATGTTGTGAGGGGTGGGAACCCGGGCGAGGAACGCGGTCCGGCAGCGGTGCATCTTCCTTCCGGCGAGGGCCCACTCCATCCCGAGGTAGCAGGGTGCCAGACGATCGAAGCTCATGGGGCCGCGCGGCGCCGGACCAGGCGGCCGCGGTGCCACCACAGCGCCGCCCCCGCCGCGCCGACCCCGTAGGCGGCCACGTCCCAGGGATCCCCCGTGGTCCCGCGGATGAACCGCGGACCGATGCCCTCGAACCACAGCGACCAAAAGCCGAGGTACAGCACGATCTCGCCCGGCGTGGGCGCATCATCATGCTCGCGCAACCTGAGTTGGCGCAGGAGCCAAAGAAACGGCGGCAGCGCGCACGGGATCATCAGCACGTCATTGAAATGATCGTGGAGGAAAGCACTGTGGACCCGTGGCTTCAGCACCCAGCGATTCAAGGCGTAAAGGGCGCAACTCGCGATGAACAGCGGGTCGCGCCACCAGCGGTAGGGCGTCAAAGCAGGACCAGGATGGCTGTGCCGTAGGCCGCGGCCAGCAGGAGTTTCAACAACAACCTCATGCTCGGAATATGCCCCGGTCCGGGCGCGACGTCAGGTTTTTTCGCCATCATCGGGCGGGAGCGCGCGGGACCTGGGCGTTTCGGCCGGCTCAGGTGCCCGCCAGGGTTTTGGACATGGCCGCCTGGGCGCGGAGGAGGTCGTGGAGCGTCACCAGGCCGATCGGCCGGCCAGCCGGCTGGTCGAGCAGCACGATCATCAGGGAGCTGGATTCGATGATCCGGGCCTGGATGTCGGCGATGGTCTCGTGGGGGAGGCAGGTCACCGCCGTCTCCAGCACGGGCGCGCGGCCGGTGGTGACCGCGGCGGCGGCCTCGGCGCGGGTCAGCACGCCCGTGAGCGCCCCCTCGCGGGCGGCGGGAAACCGGGCGTAAGGTTGCGCCTCGATCAGTCTGCGCAGCCCGGCCGGGGAGAGGTCGGCGGCCAGCACGGGGTTGAGGTTGGCGATGGCGGAGACGCGGAGTTGCTGCCAGCCGCGGAGGTCGCGGGGCGGAATGACCCGTTCGAGGTGGTGGCCGTCCTGATGGAGCAGGGCCTCGTAGAAGCCATGCCTGTCGAAGCGGCGGCTGATGGTCTGGCTGACGAGGGCGCCCAGCATCAAGGCGGGGACGAGGGAGAACTCGTGGGTCATCTCGAACACGATGAGGATGCCGGTGACCGGCGCGCGCACCACCGCGCCGAGGCACGCGCTCATCCCGACCACCGCGAGGGTGAGTTGGTCGGCGTCGCGGAGGTGCCCCCCGTTGGCCGCGGCAGCCGCCCCGGCCAGCAGCACTCCGCACATGCCGCCGAGGAACAGGGTGGGCGAGAAGATGCCGCCGCAGCCGCCCATGCCGTAGCAAGCCACCGTGGCGAGGAATTTGGCACCGAGGAGCAGGGCCGCCAGCCGCCACCCGACGCCGTGCGCCAGGGCGTCCGAGAGGTCCTCGTAACCAAGGCCGAAGATGCCGAGCCGGCCGGTGGTGAGGAAGATGGCGCAGCCGATCCCCCAGGCCGCCAAGCTGCCCAGGCAGGGCCGCGCCCAGGCCGGCACCGCCCGCAGCCGGCCCGCCGCCGCGCGCAAGCCCAGCGCGCTCCGCTGGAACAACACCCCCACCAGGGCCGCCGCCGCCGCCACCAGCGGGGTCAGCGCATAAACCCTCCAGCCTGGGGCTTGCACGACCGCCAGGCTGAACGCGGGTTGCGGCCCCACCAGCCCATGCACCACGAACGCGCCGATCACCGACGCCAGCAACACGCCGCCCAGGAGCGGGCTGTTCAGGTCGGCGATGATTTCCTCGAGCACGAAGGTGACCGCAGCGAGCGGGGTGTTGAACGCGGCGGCCAGCCCCGCAGCCGCGCCTGCGGCGGCGGCCAGGCGCCGGTTCTGGGCGGCTTCCCCCAACCAGCCTGCGAGATTCGCGGCCAGCCCGCCCGCGATCTGGACGCTGGGCCCCTCGCGGCCCAGGCTGCATCCGCCCCCGATGCTGAGCACTCCCGCCACGTATTTGACCCAGACGATCCGCAGCGGCACCACCCCAAAGTCCTTCCAGAACGCGAGTTTGAGCTGGGGGATGCCGCTTCCCGCCGCCTGGGGGGCGTAGGCGCTCAGCAGCCAGCCAACCACCAGCGAAGTGGACACCGTGACCGCCAGCGTCGCCGCCACGAACGCACCCGGCCTCAGGTGGGAAAAGGCCAGAATGCCCACGTGGAAGACCACATCGATCCCTTTCTGGAAGGCCACCGCGGCCAACCCGGCGGCCAGCCCGTACACACAGGTCAGGAAGACTGGGCGCCCGCGTCCGGGGAGGCGATGGGCCAGCCGGGCCAGACCATCGACATTCACCGTGCGGGCGAAAAGGGACGGGCGCTGCGGGGACGGAGGCCGTGCCGGTGTGCTCACGCGGTGGTCCGCATCCAGCGGAGCGCTTTCATTTCGAACCGGGGCAGCGAACCGGAGGGCAGAAGCGTCACCGGGATGCGGAGATGCAGCGCGCTCTGGAACGCTTGTTCCAAATCGGCCGGGAGCGCCGCCGGGTCGGGGCAGCCCGGTGCCGCCTCCACCTCGAGAGCCAGTTCCGCCATGGCGGCACGGCAGTCGAGTTGCACCCGGTATTCACCCACCCCGGGGCGCGCGCGCACCACGGCTTCCACCAGCCCCGGGTAAACATTTACGCCCCGCACCACCACCATGTCGTCGCTACGGCCCACGATGCCGCCTTCGAGCGCCAGCCCGGCCCGGCCGCAAAGGCAGATCCCCGGCGGGCGGGCCTTCACCAGGTCCCCGGTTCGGTAGCGGAGCAGGGGGGAGCCGAGCCGATCGAGCGTGGTCAGGACCAGTTCGCCGGTCTCCCCGGGGGCGCAGGGCTGGCCGGAGGTGGGATCGAGGATTTCGGCCAGGTAGGCATGCTCCAGAACATGCAGGACACCCGGCCCGGCGGGGCATTGGTAGGTGACGGGGCCGACCTCGGTCATGCCATGGTGGTCGAACACGCGCGCGCCCGGCCAGAGGTTCTCGATGCGGGCCCGGGTCGCCGGCACACTGCCGCCGCCCTCGCCCGCGACCACCACGAGTCGCACGTGGCTGCGGCTCATGTCGAGTTGCTGCTCCCGGGCCAGTTCGCCGAGGTGCTGAGCGTAGGTGGGCGTGCAGAAGAGCACCGTGATGGAGTTGTCGAGGATCGCATCAAGCCGCGCCGGGCTCGTCATCGAGCCGCCGGGAAAACAGAAATAGCCGAGGCGGTGGACCGCGTCGAGCGCCGACCAGAACCCCAGGAACGGACCGAACGAGAAGGCAAAAAAACACCGGTCTTGCGCACCCACCCCGGCGGCCTCGAGGATCGCCACCCAGTTCCCGACCAGATGTTCCCAGCTCTCCGGGGTGTCGAGCCAGCGGACCGGCATCAGCGTCGTTCCGCTGGTCTGGTGGCAGCGGGCGTAGCGCTCGAGCGGGTAGGTGAGCCCGGTGCCGTAGGGTGGATGGGCGATCCGGTCCCGTACCAGCTCGTGGCGGGTGGTCAGCGGCACCTGCCGGCAAAATGCGGCGGGCGAATCGAACCGCGGGGCCTCTCCGAGCGGGGCGAGCTTGCGATGGTAAAACGGGTTGGCCGGCACAATCTCCGCCAGGAGGGCGTTCAACTTCCGCAGTTGCACGCGTTCGATTTCCTCCCGCCCGGGCGGTGGCGGGCCGGCGGCGGTGGCGGGCGATGGATGAGGGGATGGCACGGGGCGGGCTGGGGGCGTGCGCACTAGTTCGCCCCGGCTTGGGCGTTCCCCGTGGCCGGGGAGCCCACGGCGGCGGCTGGTTTGCCGTGCGGGGCGGCCGGGGCGGGGCGGTAGAGGGTCACGAGACAGCCCCCCACGGCGCTGAGCACAATGCCCAGAACGAAGGGGAGTGGGAGCTTGGCCCAACCGCCCGCCGGCGGGTTCATGGCGAGCACGTAGAGGGCGTTGACCACGGGGGCGCCGCCGAAGACGATGGACATCACCACCGCGGGGCTTCCTTTGGCGCCGAACGCCAGCAGGACGCTGAAGGCGCCCGCCGCGCCGACGATCCCGGCGATCAGCGACCACCAGCACCCCTTGGCGGCGAAGGTCCAACTCGCTCCCTTGATAAGGAGCAGGGCGATCGGAGCCAGGACGGCGGTGAGGAAGTAGGCCAGGCCGACGAACAAGAAGGCCTTGTAACGCCCGTTCACGGGGTCGTTCATCCCCATCTGGCCGCTGTGGAGGAAGGCACCGTAGAGGCCCCAGCAGCCGACGGTCAGGAGCGAGAACAGCAACCAGGCGTGGCTCTCGGAATTGGTGGTGGTGATTTGGCTCATGGGATGCGAACGGGATGGGGTTGCTTTGGTTCGTTTGGGTTGGGAAGATGGTCGCGTCAGCAGGGTGTGGGGACGAGCGGATGCGGACCGGTCGCGGCCAGCGCCTGGAGTTCTTGGGGGGTGAGGCCGGAGTCGAGCCGGTTCCCGGGGGCGACCTCGATGCGGTCCGCCAGCGCGGCGGGCAGGGCCACGGCCTTCAAGCTGCCATCCTCCTGCCGCGCTACGGGCACGACGGTCACCCGTCCGACGGCGGCGGGCCGGGGGCCGGCTCCGTCGAGACGGTAGAACCGGAAAAGGTAGGAGAGGCTCCGCGTGGTCTTGCGCGCGACAAGCAGGTGGACCAGTACCTCGTCCTCATAGCACAGCGGGGCGTGGTAGTCGCACTCGGCATGGACGCGGGGCAGTCCAACGGCGATCCCGCTCTTCGAGAGGACCACGGAGAAGCCCAGCGACCGGATGAACGCGCCCTCGGCTGCCTCCATGAAGCGGAAGAAGTTCGAGAAGTGCATGATCCCCGCCATGTCGGTCTCGCAGAACTCGACGCGGCGGGTGAGATGAAACTCGCAGGTCATGCCATTCAGACGGGGAGGGGCGTCTCGCGCACGAAGGGGACGCCGTAGGGGAGCGGCTCCGGCACCTCGACCAGCTCCGCCACTGCGGCGTAGAGGCGCGAAAAGTCCTTGTTCACGTCGCCCGAGAGGCAATCGGTGATCTCCCCGGCAGCGAACGGGTGCTTGTTCGTCAGTTCGCGGAAGCTGAACCGCTCGTCGTAGAAGGCATACACGAGCTTGCGCATGTTCTCGAGCCCCTCGCGCATCATGTTGCTGTATTCCGTGAAGCGCGCGGCGGAGAAATCGCCCGCCTGGCGGGCGGCGTGGATGGCATCCGCCGCCGCCACCCCGCTCTTCAGGGCCAGCATCACGCCCGAGGAGAACACCGGATCGAGGAAGCCAAAGGAATCACCGGCCAGCAGGAGTCCGTCCTCGGCGCAGTAACGCGACCGCCACGAGTATTCGTTGAGGACGCGGTACTCGCCCGTCGGCGTGCCGGCCGCGAGGTGGTCCCTGATCCAAGCGTTCTCCCCCACCTCGCGGTGGAAGATCTCCTTCGGATCCTTGACGCCCCCGCGGGACAGGTATTTGCCCTCGGCCACCACGCCGACGCTGATGATGTCCCGGTGCTGCGGGATGTACCAGAACCAGCCCTTTTCCGGCACGTAAGCCACCGTGGTGGCCCCGCCGTCCTCCCCGGCGTCGCGCTTCGCCCCGCGGTAGTAGGTCCAGACCGCGACCTTGTTGAGCTTCGGTTCGCGAATGCGCCAGTTCAGGCGCGTGGGCGCGAGGGCGTCCTTGCCCGAGCAATCGAGGGTCATCGGGGCGCGGAATTCGCGCTCGCTGCCGTCGGCCAGCCGGGCGCGCACACCGACCGTGGCTCCGTTCTCGCGGAGCAGTTCGGTCACGGTGGTCTGTTCCACGATGTGGGCGCCTTTTCCGCGGGCGTTTTCCATCAGCATCAGGTCGAACTCCGAGCGCAGCACCTGCCACGTCTGGGCCACCTTCGCCTCGTAGCGGGTGGCGAAGTAAAAGGGCTGGGAGGCCCGGCCGGAGGGCGAGACAAACTGCACGCTGTACTTCTTGACGAATTCGGACTGGCGCATCTTCCCGAGCATGCCGATCCGTTCGAGCGGATGGCAGGTGAAGGGGAGGAGCGATTCGCCGATGTGGTAGCGCGGGAACTTCTCCCGTTCCAGCACGAGCACGGCCAGCCCGTGGTCTGCCAGGACGGCGGCCGCGGAACAGCCGGCCGGGCCGGCCCCGATGATGATGGTGTCGAATTTCGTGTCCAATCTTTGCTTCATCTTAAGCGCTGATTTCCGTGGGTGGCAACACTTCAATGACCTCGGCCAGCAGTCGGCGATCGCCGTCCACGAGGACGTTCCGCCGGCCGTACAGCGGGCCCCGGAGGTCCAGTCCGAGCACCCGGCTTAGATGCCGGTCGGCCTGGATGCGAAAAAACGCCTGCGGCCAGCTCAGGTGCGCGACCAACTCGGTCTGGAGAATATCGCCGAACGGGCGCTCCTCGGCCAGCACAGCGAAGCGGGCGGCGACCGGGAGCCGGTCCAGGAAGATGCGGATGACGCCGTACTCGACGGCCGGCCGCTCGGGCGAGGGGCGCAACAGGACTTCCCGCAGGTAGGTTTCGCCGTCTCGGTGCCGGCTGAGGACCGTGATCATCAGCTTGCAGTCGTGGAACGCCTCGAGTGTGGGGGTCATGTCGCGGGAATGCACGAGCAGCCGCCGGTACGGCTCAGGGACTTCCGGGCCGGCAATTTCCGCGGCGTCCGGGGCGGGCGCGCCAGCCCGCTGGTAAAAGCGCTCCAAGAGCGACCAACTCGAATGACCGTGGTCCTGGGCGTGGAGTGCCGTTGAGCCGGACGCGGGCATCGGGTGTGCGGCGGGGCGTGATGGGTGGTCGGCGGGAAATCAAACGTAGCGGCTGGTTCGGTGTTGCGGCAGGAAGAACTCATGCACCAGCCGGTCGACCTGCAGGAGCCCCTCGCGGGTCAGCCTAAGCCAGTCCCCGTCAACCGTGAGCATGCCCCACTCCCGCAGACGGGCGAGCGGCTCGGCAAACCGGACGAGAAGGTCCACACCGAATTTGCGATCAAAATAGGAACGGCTGACGCGGCCGAGTTTGAACTGGAGGGCCAATTCGCGGATGAGACGCTCCTCGTCGGTGGGGGTCAGGGCGCGGTAGATCGGTAGCCGGCCTTCGCGCAGACTGGCCATGTAGGGCTCGAAGTCGGCTTGGTTTTGGAAATGGGTGCCGCCGATGTGCCCGAACGAGGCGACCCCCAAGCCGATGAGGTCGGCCCCGCGCCAGAGGCTGTCCCGGTAAACGAACTTGGTCCGGGAGGGATCTTTGACGGCGGTGTAGCCGCTGGCCACCGTATAGCCGGCCTTTTCCAGCTCGGCGAAAGCATAGTTCACCCACCGCCGCTTGGTCGCCCAATCCGCCACCGGCGCGGTGAGTTTCCCCTCCGCCTTCATCACCTGGTAGATGTCGGTGTTGTACGGCACCTCCATCTGGTAGATGGTCACGCTGTCCGGCGACATCGCCACCGTTCGCGCGACACAATCCACCCAGTTGTCCTCCGTCTCCTCCACCATGCCGGCGATGAGGTCGATGTTAATTTGCGGGAAGCCCAGTTCGCGGGCGTACTGGTAAGCCCGGCCGATCTCCTTGGAGCGGTGGGCCCGGCCGTTGATCTCGAGGATGTGGTCGCTGAAATTCTCCACTCCGAGGCTCAGGCGGGTGACGCCGATCTCCCGGATGGTCTTGAGCTTGTGGTCGGTCAGCGTCCCCGGCTCGCACTCGAAGGTCACCTCTTCCGCGGCATCCCACGGCAGCAGCGCCTTCATCTGATTCGTGAGCTGGGTGAGCTGGTTTTCGGAAAGATACGAGGGTGTGCCGCCTCCGAAATAAATGAACGACGGCCGACGGCCGCCGATGAAGGGGCGGGCGGCGTAGATCTCCAGCTCGCGCACCGCCAGGTCCAGGTAGCCCTTGATGGCGCCCGCATCCTTGTCGGTGTAAACCCGGAAGTAACAAAAGTGGCAGCGCTTGCGGCAGAACGGGATGTGGAGGTAAAGGCCGAGCGCGGTGCCTGGTGCCGGCGGGCGGTCCAGCGCCCCGCGCGCCTCGGCAGCCAGTTCCGGCCGCCAAAAGGAAAATGGGGGGTAGTTCGAGACGAAATAGTTCCCCACGGTGGTCTGGTCGACCAACGTGCCACTGGAAGGCTCTGGTTTTGAAATCGCCACGGTCATTTGATTCTGGATTGCGATCCGGTTGTCCCCTGGCTCCGTCGCAGGTGCTCCACTCCGCCGCCCAGACAGGAATATGGCCCGGCTTGGCCGGTTTGGCAAATGCCAAGCCCCCGGCGAAACCCAAAGCATGCGCGGGGCGGGGTTGGCTCGCGTCCCGCCGCCGCCCAAGGGACGGGTACCGGCCCGTCCGGCAGCCCCGCGGGGAACACCACCCTGTCGGTGGTCGCTTGACAATCGGCGGACCTGAATTACGGTTGCCGACATCGGCCGTCGTAATAAACCAACGCCATGAATTCGGTCAACCGGGAGATTCTGCTGAGCTTCTGGAAGCTGCACATCCTGCACCACGCGCGATGGGAGCCAATCCACGGGCAGGGGATCCTCGAGGAGTTGCGCCGTCACGGCTACGAAATCAGCCCCGGGACCCTGTATCCCCTCCTCGGCCGGATGGAGCGCCTCGGTTGGCTCAAGGGGAAGACCGACCCGCACGGCGGGCGGCGGGCGCGCCGGGACTACCGTCTGGCGGCGGCGGGGCGGCGGGTGTTGGCCTCCATTCGGGGTCCGCTCCGCGAGCTGTACGAGGAGATCGAGGAGCATCCGCACCCGGCTGGCGCGGCCGCCCGTGAGGCCGCCGGGCCCGCCCCGGGAGGGCCGCGGGCATGACCTCCGTTCAGTTTGCGCTCCGGCGCCCCTTCACGATCCTTGCTGCCGTGCTCGCGGTCGCCCTGGGGGCGGTGCTGGCGCTCCGCCAGATGCCGCGCGATGTTTTCCCCACGCTCGGGATTCCCACCATCTACGTGGCGCAGCCTTACGGCGGCATGGATCCAGCCCAGATGGAGGGGTATCTCACCTACTATTACGAGTACCACTTTCTCTACATCGCCGGCATCGAGCATGTGGAGTCGAAGTCGATCCAGGGGGCGGCGCTTCTCAAGCTGCAATTCCATCCCGGCACCGACATGTCGCAGGCGATGTCGGAAACCGTCGCTTACGTGAACCGCGCCCGGGCCTTCATGCCGCCGGGGACGCTGCCCCCCTTCATCACCCGGTTCGACGCCGGGAGCGTTCCGGTGGGGAACTTGGTGTTTTCCAGCACCACGCGAACGGTGGGCGAGATGCAGGACGTGGCGCTCAACCGGGTCCGCCCCCTGTTCGCGACACTGCCGGGCGTCTCCGCCCCGCCCCCGTTCGGCGGGAGCGCCCGCAGCATCGTGGTGAACCTGAAGCCGGACCGGCTGCGTTCGCTCGCGATGTCGCCGGACGAAGTGGTCTCCGCTTTGACGGCGGCGAACCTCATCAGCCCCTCGGGGAACGCGCCGATTGGCGGCAAATACCCGATGGTGCCCTTGAACTCGGTGGCCCGGAACATCAAGGACCTGGAGGCCGTGCCGGTGCGTCCCGGCGTGTTCCCCACCGTTTTCGTCCGGGATGTGGCGCAGGTGGTGGATGGGTCGGATATTGTGACCAGCGTGGCCTTGGTGAACGGCCGGCGGACGGTTTACATACCAGTGACCAAGCGCTCCACTGCCTCGACGCTCTCGGTGGTCAGCTTGGTGAAAGCCAATCTGGCCAAGTTCCAGAGCGTGCTGCCGCCCGACGTGAGGGTGAGCTACGAGTTCGACCAATCCCCCTACGTGACCCGGGCGGTGGGCGGACTCCTCCTGGAAGGGGGGCTGGGCGCGGTCTTGACCGCCCTGATGGTGCTGCTGTTTCTCCGCGACTGGCGGAGCGCCCTGATCGTGGTGGTGAATATCCCGCTCTCGCTGATGGGAGCCGGCGTCGGCCTCTGGCTGACGGGCCAGACGATCAACATCATGACCCTCGGCGGGCTGGCCCTGGCGGTGGGGATCCTCGTGGACGAGGCGACGGTCTGTGTTGAAAACATCCACACCCATTTGCGCCAGGGGAGTGGCATCGGTCATGCCGCCCGCGATGCCACCAACGAGACCACGCTTCCGCGCTTCCTCGCCATGGCCTGCGTTCTGGCGATGTTCAGCCCCACTTTTTTCATGGAGGGCTCCGCCCGGGCGATGTTCCTGCCGCTCTCCCTGGCGGTCGGCTTCGCGATGGTGTGCTCGTACCTGCTCTCCGGGACCTTGGTCCCGATCCTGGCCGTTTGGTTCCTGCGGGGCCACGCGCTGGCGGGGCGGGCCGCAACGGACGGCGCGCGGGGCTTCACCGCCGCTTACGCGGCCCTCACAGCCCGGCTGGTGCCTTGGCGCTGGGTCGTGATGGCTGCTTACGCCGCCGTGATTGCGGCGGTCCTCGGCTGGGGGGTGCCCCGGCTGGGGTCGGAGATCTTCCCGTCGGTGGACAGCGGCCAGCTTCAGATTCGCTTCCGCGCCCCGACGGGAACGCAGTTGGAAAGAACCGAGGCGGTGGCCTTGCAGGCTCTGGAACTTGTCAAACAGGAGGTGGGCGCGGATCAGGTGGCCATCACCCTCGGGTTCATCGGCGTCCATGGCGCGGCCTACCCGATCAACTTCGTTTACCTCTGGAACGGCGGCCCCGAGGAGGGGGTCTTGCAGGTCCAACTCAAGCCCGGCTCGAGAATCTCCACCGCCGGGCTGCAAGAGCGGCTGCGGCGGACCTTTGCCGCGCGCCTCCCCGGCGTGACGTTCTCCTTCGAGCCGGCCGACATCGTGAGCCGGGTGATGAGTCTGGGGGCGGCGACCCCGATTGAGATCGCTGTGAGCGGCCAGAACCTCGCAGCGGACCGGGCTTTCGCAGAGCAGGTGCGGACCGCGCTCCAGGGCATTCCGGCGGTGCGGGATTTGCGTTTCGGCCAGGCGCTGGATTATCCGACCATGGAGGTGGAGGTGGACCGGGAAAAGGCGGGGGTCATGGGCACCCGGATGGCGGATGTGTCCCGCGCTTTGGTCCCCGCCACGTCGTCCAGTCGCTTTGTCGTTCCCAACTATTGGGCCGATCCCAACAGCGGCGTGGCCTACCAGCTCCAAGTGCAGGTGCCGCAGGCCAAAATGGACTCGGTCGACCAGATCCGGAATCTCCCCGTGGGCAGCCGCGGGGGCCAGGGCGTCCTGCTGCGGGAGGTTGCGAAGGTCTCCGAGCGGACCGCCGTGGGCCAGTACGAACGGTACAACATGCAGCGGCTTGTCACCGTCACCGCCAACCTGGCCGGGGCCGACTTGGGCACCGTCTCCCGCCAAGTGACTGCGGCGCTGCGCCAGCTTGGCCCGCCGCCCGCCGGCGTCTCGGTGACGGTGCGCGGACAGATCGTGCCCTTGGAGCAGATGCTCGACGGCTTGAACGCGGGGTTGCTGGTCGCCGTCGCGGTGGTCTTCCTGCTGCTTACCGCCAACTTCCAGTCCATCAGGCTCCCGCTGGTGGTGATCTCCACCGCGCCCGCAGTGGTGGCCGGGGTGGTGCTGATGCTCTGGGCCACTCACACCACGGTGAACCTGGAGTCTCTCACCGGCGCGATCATGGCCATCGGCGTGGCCGTGGCCAACGCGATCCTCCTTGTCACCTTCGCCGAGCGGAGCCGCCGTTCCGGTCGGGAGGCCGGCGAGGCCGCCGTCGACGGGGCGCGCGGCCGCTTGCGGCCGATTCTCATGACCAGTGCCGCCATGATCGCGGGCATGACGCCCATGGCGCTCGCCCTGGGCGAGGGGGGCGAGCAGTCCGCCCCGCTCGGCCGGGCGGTCCTGGGCGGGCTCATCGCGGCCACGCTCGCCACACTCCTGGTCCTCCCCCAAGTCTTCGCAATCGTGCAGGCGCGCGCGCATCGCCGCTCCGCCTCGCTCGACCCGGCGGACTCCGAGGTCTCCGGGGCATCGGCCTGATCGAATTACCGCCCCCATGGAAACCAACCAGCCTCCCATCCTCCCAACCGGCGCCGGCCCGCGCGCGCTGCTCGCGGCCTTGGCCGCGGGCTGCGCGGTGGCGGTGTTCTCCGCTTGCAACCAGGCCGAGCCGCCGGTCGCGGCGGCGCCCGCCACTCCCGCCGTGGTCCAAACCGCCCTTCCGCATCGCGGGAGGATCACCCGGAGTCTCAGCCTGCCCACCTTCCGCATCCTGCCCATCCAACAGGCCGTCCTCTGCGCCAAGGTGCCCGGCTATCTCAAAACGCTCCTGGTGGACAAGGGCGACACCGTGCGGGCCGGCCAGCCGCTGGGCGAAATCGAAGCCCCCGAACTCCTGGCCGACGAGCGCGAGCACCAAACGGAGTCTGACGTGGCGCGGACCAACTATTTGCGGGTTGCGGCGGCCCGGGAGCGGGCGCCCGATCTGGTGGTGCCGCAGACGGTGGACGATCTCCGCGGGCAATGGCAGGTGGCCGAGGCCCGGCTGGAGCGGACGCGAACCCTGCTCGGCTACGCGCACCTGACAGCCCCGTTCGCCGGCACCGTCACGGCCCGTTTTGTGGATCCCGGCGCGTTCATCCCGGCGGCGACCGCCACTGGCAGCGCGCAGACCTCCGCCATCCTCACACTCATGGATTTCAGCCGCGTCCGGATCCAAGTCTATGTGCCCGAGGCGGAAGTGCCCCTCCTCGCGAATGGCGCGGCGGTGCAGGTTTCCGTCGAGGAACTGGGCTCCCGGGTGTTCACGGGGTCGATCACCCGCCAGTCCGGGGCTTTGGAGGAGAACACCAAGACCATGCTCGCGGAGATCGAGCTGCCCAATCCCGGCGCGGTGCTCCGCCCCGGCATGTACGCGAGCGTCAAAATCGAGCTTGAGAAGAAAAGCGACGTCCTCCTTGTGCCCGTGGGCGCGGTTTTGACCGAAAAGGCCGGCTCCTCCGTTTTCGTGGTCGCTGGTGGCAAGGTGAAGAAGACGCCCGTTACGACCGGTTTCGCCGACAGCGTGAACGTGGAGATCACCGCCGGCCTGGAGGGTTCCCCGACCGTAGCCCTCCCTGGCCGGCAGACCTTGAGCGATGGCCAGAGCGTCACGGTTACGGAGGCCAAATGAAATTCGCTGGCCACCTCCACTTTTTGCCGTCCCGCGCCGCCCGTCGCGTGGCGGAGCTGCTCCTGGCACTCGTGGCCGCCGGTTCGGGCCTGGGGCAGACGACCAATGAGGCGGTTTGCCCGATTGACTTGGCCGCCGCCCTCCGGTTGGCGGGGGCGCGGAACCTCGACATCCAAATCGCGCGGGAGCGGTTGAGGGAGGCGGAAGCCGCGCAGGAGCGCGCCACGGAGAGCTTCTTTCCCTGGATCGCCCCCGGCCTCGGCTTCCACCGGCGGGACGGCGTGGCCCAGGCCTCCCCCTCGGGCGTGATCTCGGATGCGCATTACCAGTCTTACAGCCCCGGTGTGGTGCTCAGCGCCGAGGTGACGCTGGGCGACGCCATCTACGCGCGCCTCGCCGCGCGGCAGGCGGCGCGGGCCTCGGCCGAGGCGATCGAGACGCGACGCCAGGAGGCGGTGCTGGCGGCGGCGGTCGGTTACTTCGACCTCGCCCAGGCCGCCAGCCTGGTCCGGGTCGCCCGCGAAGCGGTGGCCTTGTCCGAGGCCTACGAGGCGGAGTGCCACGCCGCCGTGCTGGCGGGGGTGGTTTTCCGCGGCGACGAATTGCGCGTCCGTACCCAGACCGGGCGGCGGCGCGTCGAGTGGGATCGGGCGCGGGAGGCCGAGCGCCTGGCGGGCGTGGAACTCGCGCGCCAGCTCCGGCTCGACCCCCAGACCAGCCTTGTGCCGGAGGCGGGCGAACTGGTTCCCCTGGTGCTTTTCGCCACGAACGCCGTTTCCGCGGAACTCGTGCGCGACGCGCTGCGCCTGCGCCCCGAGCTGCGGGAGAGCCAAATCGCCCGGGACGCCGCGCGCACCGCCAAGAACGGCGCGGTTTACGGCGCGCTGATTCCCTCGCTCGGAGCCCGGGTTTACGGCGGCGGACTCGGCGGCGGGCCGGACGGCGGCGTCGATCGCCTGGGGCCCGAAGGTGATTATTCGCTCGGAATTAGCTGGCGCCTCGGCCCCGGCGGGTTGTTCGACCCCGGCCGGGTGGCGGGGGCCAAGGCGCGGCTGGCTGCCGCCGACTTTGCCCAGGCCAAAGTGCACGACCTCGTGGTGGCCCAGGTAGTGGCTGCCCTGGTTCGGGTGCGCGCCGCGGCCGCACAGATCGAGATTCTGTCTGGCACCACGGCTTCCGCGGCCGAGACGCTGCGTCTGACCCGGGAGCGGAAACAGTACGGGGCGGGGGTTGTGCTGGAGGACATCCAGGCGCAGGAAGAATGGGTCCGCGCCCGGGCGGACTACGTCTCAGCGGTCAGCGCCCACAACAAGGCCCAGTACGAGCTGGGCCGGGCGGTGGGCGGCGCGGGCCCCGAATTGGGCCGCCCGGCGGGCCCGCCGCCACGCTGACCGCACACTACACTACGCCTTGGCCACACTGGCCGAGGCGCCGGGTTTCGCCGCCGGCTCTTCGTAGAGGCGGTGAGTGGGCACCGGTTTGCCCGGCTGGAAACACTCGAAGTGATCGACCTTCGTCTTCAGCCCCGGATGGGCGGCCGTGATGGCTCCGACCGTGTCCCGGAACGCCGCCTCCAGCACTTCCGGCGGCGCCTCCGCGCGCAGGTTGAGGATAAGCTCCCCGCCGGTCGCTGGCTCCTCGAGACGCAAGCCGGCCTCCGGCGCAAAATCGTTCCGCACCAGGTTGATGATGCCGACCTCGCCCAAGCCGGAGTCCGGCTTCAACGTCGCCTTCAGGTGGGCCACCTCCGCCTTGGCCGCCCGCAGGCGGCCCTGGAGGGTAACCGCAAAATCACGCAGCAGGACGTTGGGATCAAACGCTCTTCTGGACTTGAGCACCGTCGCGCTGTTCAGCCACCCCAGCCGGGCCTCGCCGTCGGCATAGGCGGCGTAGTCCACGTCCAGCGTGGTCGTCCCCCTCTGCTCCTTGCGCAGCAGGGATTCGAACCATCCCTCGAGATTGAGGTTGTTGCGCGCGGAGACTGACAGGATCTGTTTCCCCGGGAACCGGGCGCTGATGGCCGCTCGCAGCGCGGTCAAGGCCGCCTGGTCCAGCAGGTCGCTCTTGCCGATCACCACCAGATCCGCCTCCTCGATCTGCTTCATGTAAATGTATACCACCTTGTCTGAGAAGTTGGCGCCCGGGGCCAGGCCGAACACTCGCAGCGCCCGGATCGGATCCACCATCACGCTCACCGGCGCCACCGTGAAATCCTCCCCATAAAGCCGGCGGAGCGGGTAGCTCACGGTCGCGATCAGGTCGGTGCAGCTCCCCACCGGCTCGGCGATGATCACGTCGGGCCGCGCGCCTTCGCCCAGCTTGCGGGCGGCGTCCAGCAGCGAGTTGAACCGGCAGCAGAAGCAGCCGCCGGTGATCTCCTCCGTGGCAAACCCCTGCGACCGCAGCAGCGTGGTGTCCACGAGGTTTGCCCCCTGATCGTTCATGATCAACCCGACCCGGAGTCCGCGGGCCGAGAGCCATCTGGCCAGGCGGGCGATGACCGTGGTCTTGCCGGATCCGAGGAATCCTCCCACCATGATGTAGCGCGTCGGGGAGTTGGGCGCTGCCGGCGCTGGCACCGGCGGTTTAGACCGAAAGTTCATAGCGTTCTCTTCTGTTCGTTGCCACTCAAGATACCTTGCTTGAGGGGCTTGTGGCCAGTCTGAATCTGGGCGGGGTCGGCCCGAGGAGCTTCGCTAATCCACTCTGTGATCATCTTGGAGATCGTGCCGGGGGAAGCGGCAGCGCCGCCGCGCGTCCCTCCCTCGGGGTGCCCCCCCCAATCCATCCCCCCGCGAGCCGGTCCGCGCTCATTCGCCGCTCGGCCGGCTCATGCCCGCTTGGCGCTGGCCGCTGGTCAACACGGTTTGCGCCATGCCCGGCTCCAACTCGAAGGGTTTGCCGGCGCGGGCCAGGTCGTTGGCCGCCTCGTGGACTTGTCCGGTGAGGCTTCCCTCGAGCCGGGCCCAGGTGCCGGTCCCTTCCCGGGCCCGGCACCCCTGGATGAAGACCTCCCGGGCGTCGCGGAGCCGGAGCACGGGGCCTGGGCCGGTCGGGGGCTGGGCGATCAGCGTGCGCACGTCGGCCTCCTTCACATCTTCCAAGACCACCGCCGGCCTGGCTTCCGGCGTTTCGTGGCGGAAGTTGAGGCCGTCCAGGAGGAGGCCCTCGGCGTGGCGGCAATAGAGCCCATAGGCGGGCAGCTCGACGAACCGGTCAATGTCGGGATACTCCCGTACGGCTTCCGGGATGGCCCGCGCGGCCCACTCGGGTTTCCCGCCGCCGTTGGCCGCCACCCGGAGATTGCGGAGGCTCAGGCCGCGCACGGGAAACCCCGGGATCCCCATGATCGCGGAAGCCCACCGGGTGCCGGTGGCCACGATGTCGCCCAGGGAAATCTCCCGCAGCGGCCCGGGTGACGGCGTGGCTTGCGCGCGGCCGCGGCTGCCGATGCGCACGAAGATCGGCGCGCTCACGTCGCGCATGGTGAGATTCGACACCACGACCCGTTCCACCGTCGCGCCGTCCACGGTCTCGATCGCCACCCCGCAATCGGCCGGGCGCCCCGGCCAGCGCGCGGTATCGCTGAAGAGACTGCAATTCTGAAACAAGATGTCCCGGAAGCCCCCGCTGCTCTCGGTGCCGAGCTTCAGTGCGTTGCAGGTGGTGCTCAGGATGCAGCCGGTGACCGTGACCTGCTCCGTGGCGCGCAGGTACCCGAGAGCCGGGCTCGACTTGAGGACGATGGCGTCGTCCCATGATTCGACCGAGCAGTTGGCGATCCGCACCTGGCGGCAACTGTCGGGATCGATGCCGTCACAGTAGCCATTGCGTATGGTGACGCCCAGGATGTCCACGAAATCGCACCCGAGGAGGCTGATGTTGTAGTTGGGGGCGTTCTCAATGCGCAGGTCGCGGATGAGGATGCTCCGGCAGAGCTTCAGCGCGATCGGTTTGGGGCCTCCCCGCTTGGTGCGGGCCATGTCGATCACCCCCGGTCCCACGATCGCCACGTCGGTCAGGTCCCGTCCGCGGAGCAGGGCGTGGTTGAAATCGGAAGTCTCCTTGTCCGCGTGCGGGTCGTAGCCCAGCGCCTCGTCCGCGTCGAAATCAGCGCGCTCGGGCGCGGCCAGGAGCGTCGCGCCGTTTTCGAGCTGGACCGTGACGTGGCTCCGGAGGTGGAGCGTGCCGCAGAGGTAGCGTCCGGGCGGGAAATAGGCGCACCCGCCGCCGGTCCCGGCGGCGTCAATCGCGCGCTGGGCGGCCGCGGTGTCCTTGGTCGTTCCGTCGCCCTTGGCGCCGAAACCGCGCACGTCGAACCTCGCGCCTTCCGAGGGAACAGTCTGGGCCCGGGCACCGGGCGCTCCTGCGATCACGAGACCGGCGGCCGCCAGTGGCATGCGCTGCATGAACGAACGCCGACTGACGCCGGGGTTCCGGCCCGCAACGCCGGTCCGCCAGGCTCGAAGGAGTTTCTCAGGTGCTGGCATGGGGAGAAGACCGGATTGTCATGGTTGCGCCCGGTCAGCTTCGCGAAGTTCCCGCCGGAGGGCAAGCCGCGGGTTTGGGCGGCCGGGGGGCGGCCCGTCGCGGCGCGCGCCGCGGCGTCCAGCGAGCGAACAATGAGCTTGCCCTCAAACCGGAGCTGTGCAAAATACGTGTCCGACGATTGGTGTCAAACCAGCTTGGCGCACCGTGCCCGGGGCCAGGTTGAACCCCGGGTTTCGCCGGTGCTGTCCCTCGGGTTGGCAGTTGCGAGCGCCGGGAGCCAGTCGTGGAAGGCGGAGAACCACCGCCTTCGCGAGTGGTTGACAGACAACGGCTGGAAGGGTGGCTGAGTGGTTAAAGGCACCTGACTCGAAATCAGACGTAGTCGCAAGGCTACCGTGGGTTCGAATCCCACCCCTTCCGCCATGTCTCACAAGTAGCTGCGCAGCAGATGTTTATGTCGCTGGCCGCGCTTTCAGCAAGGTCAATGCCGGGGAGGTTGCCGCCCGTGCCGACGTCGAGGTGTCGCAACCGGGATTGCGTCTCTCTCGTTCGGAATCGACTACCCAGCACGTTCGCACGGGGTTGGCAGATCAGATCGTGACGCGTTTGGGGTGGTTTCCCCCCGGGCGTCGTTCTACCTTGGGCTGATGAAACCCTTTGCCAGGAACCACCATTGCCAGGCGAGGGGTGTCCACTGCGATGGCCCTGACATGGTTGCAGATGTTGGAAGGGGCCTCGCGCAATGAGAGGGCAGTCTTACCGGGTTATTCGAGATCTTCACCTGTACCTTGGGCTTTTTCTCAGCCCATTCGTGCTCGGCTTTGCCGTCAGCGTGTTTTTTCTGGTCCACTCCTGGCTGCCGGGGATCGCCTCGGAGACCTCCACCACCCGGGTGGTAGCCGGCTTGCCGGTTCCCGGAGACCTGCAGATGCTCTCGGGACGCTCACTCATCGAGGCGCTCAGGCCGGCTCTGGAAAGAGCGCAGGTCCGCGGTGAGGTCGGATTCGTTCGGCACATGGTCAAGGAGGAGATGCTTATCATCCCCGTGACGATCCCCGGACGCGAGACGACCGTGAGCCTCAGCCTCGCCAGCCAAGAGGCAACCATCGTGACGCGGGAGCGAGGCCTGGCGGATGCCCTGGTGACCCTGCATAAATCTCCCGGGCAACACGGGCCGGACATCCGGATGAACTGGGTCTATATGAGGGCTTGGCGTTGGATGGCCGACGCAACGGCTTACCTGATCCTGTTTATCTCGGTGAGCGGCCTTTACCTCTGGTATGCGATGCGCGCCGGACGAAGGGTGGGGTTTATCCTCCTTTTCGCGGGGGCGCTATGGTTTTTCGGAATGGCGTATGCCCTCAGCCACTGAACCCTTGGGTCACGCCAAGTCGCCGGATGTCCCTCGATTCCGGGCGGGACTCGCGCGATGGAATCGCAAACTCCATACCTACTCGGGACTTTGCCTGCTCTTCTTCCTGTGGCTGTTCGCTGCGACTGGTCTGCTCCTGAACCATCCGGCTTGGGGCTTCGCGGAATCCTGGAACTGACATTTTGGCGCTAATTCTACGCGGTTCTTGGGTTTCAGTCAACGGTTTTCGGCCTGTTTTAGCGGCCCGGCGAGGTTTTTTCAACTTTCCACGGCTGCCTGTTTCACAGGCCTCG
>Ga0182030_10005952_pt1 | contig 25828 bp, 21 predicted proteins | sample 812S3MmetaG_FD_121299 | JGI IMG/M metagenome (GOLD analysis project Ga0182030, IMG submission 121299) | Permafrost microbial communities from Stordalen Mire, Sweden - 812S3M metaG (Illumina Assembly) | ecosystem: Environmental > Terrestrial > Soil > Wetlands > Permafrost | place: Sweden...
AGCTGGTACAATTTTCGCACTTTTCGCACTTGTCGCGCTGCTACAAGCCTTGCGAATTTACATGGGATGGTCAGTTGTGATTGGTGGCTGGAGTGCGCCAATGTGGGTTAGTTGGATTGCCATAGTTGTCGCGGGCGGCCTGAGCTACTTCGCCTTAACCCTCAACAGCCACAGGTAATCGTGCGGATGTCAGTACCGCCGGGCTAATAAAGCCTCGTGACCGCTGCGACCAATTACGGCTGTTCTTGTTTAGGTGGCGACGCGACGAGAGCGACGAAAGCCGCTGTCCGTAAGCTCGGTTCGGGGGCAACTCTGTTTTTGACTTTGAGTTGTCGAATGTTCGCTTCGGCGAGTGCACTGAACAGCCATTGTGACATTGGCCCGGCTTCCAGTCCGATCCGCTTAAAGTGGTAGGCGGGATTCTTCAACACTTGCAGCAGAGCTTCAGGCTCGCTCGCCACTTTTACTTCCCGCACGGTCCTGCCCGTGTCATCCACAATGCAGACGCTCGTCTCCTTGACTGAAACGTCTAGTCCGGAAAAATGGTCCATGGCTCACGCTTCTCCTTCTGATGCTTTAGGCCGCGAATGCGGACCTCGTTTCACCATCAGCCTGAAGCGCAGCACCCAAAATCTCCAGCGATCTACACGCCGGCCGGCCGATTACCCCATTGTTAGTCCGTTAGCGACCATTCGACGGCTGAGTTCGTTTGTCCGCGAAGTGCGGCCATTAGCGGACATTGCGTCTGTAGTTAGAAATGGCGAAAGAGGTCGCCGACTGAGACGCCGTAAAAAGAAGCCCCAGCCAAGCGCCGGGCCTATGCACCCAACAGCGACCAAATCTCGCGGCGCAGCAAAATGACGCGATGTGCCATGAGCAGACAACAAGCCTGCGTTGAGGTTCTTATTGAGATTATTCGTCGAGCTAATCCTTCGTCGCCAACGTCTGTGGTAATCTGGCGGCGATGTTCACTCCACGCCCCGTCCATCTCTTCACCTTTTTGATCGCGCTAGCTGTTGCTGGCTGTGCCAACACCGGCGATCAGACACCGCAAACTTCGGCCGGTGGAGCCCTGTCGCGGCCAAAGACGGTGCTGGTGTACGATTTCGTATTTTCCCCAGATGTCGCGGTGGTAGACCGCGAATTCACTGCACGGATGGGGTTTGATATCGGCGACATCTCGGTCAGCAACCAGCTCGTATCCAAGCGGGTGAATGCCGAGATCGTAGCGACCGTCATCACCATCTTGCACGACGAGACTGGTCTCAATGCGCGGCCGGGGATCGATGCCGACCCCGCATTTAAAGATACGGCGCTGATCGTCACCGGGCAGTTGCAATCCGCCGATCACGGTACCCGCGCTAAGCCCACCCCGGTGAATTTTAACGGCGGTGTGACCGCCGACATAACGATATCACGCGTCTCCGAGGGCACAAAAACGGAATTGCTTACTTTCACGGTCCAAGCGCAAAAAGGCGCCGCCTTTACCGGACCGGCTGCCGCCGCGCACAACGCAGCTATCAAGGCGGTGATTGCCGGCAAGAATTTGCCTACGCTAAATCTGTCGCATGATGTAGAGGCGCAGGCCCGCGGGCTGGGCCGCGCCGTTGCCGACAAAATCAACGCATATGCGATTCAGCAGGGGTGGGTGAATAAAGCCGACTTGCCTGAACGGCCGGTAGATACAAAGTCGGCGGAAAATAAGCCGCAAAAATTACCTGCCGCCGCGGCGAAGCAAGGAGGGTCAACGAGTCCGCCCAACACAATTCCTTGCAATGCCTTTACGAAAAACGAACGCGGAAATTGGTACGTGAAGGGGCCCGTGACCATCGATCTCGGCAACGCGGAAAATAAGACACTACAAAATCTCGAAATTACACCCAAGTTTTTCACCATTGGCGGTGTCGATCTTTATGAGGCCGTTCAGAAGAAGTGCGGCAGCATCCAGCGCCCATAGTAACTTATCATCGACGTTGGCTATTCCCCGACCGAGCGTTACGAGGGATTCTCCAATCTCGCAATAAAAAAGCCAGTGAACATTGCGGTCAATCAGTAATAAACGGCAGCTGATGTCGCTGTTGGGTCGATACTGTTGAAAAACGATTTTTGAGGTACCGGGACGTAATTTTGATTCAAAGAGACCGCTGGCAGAGCAAGATTGATTCAGACGGAGCGTTTCCTGGATTCAATTATTGCGTAGCAGGCGCTTGGCAATGACTTTTTCAACAATATCGGTCATTTGCGACCGACGTATTCCGCGCCAGTATCGAACGATGTCCGCTATGCCTCCGATAGCTACCGAATTATTGAGGCGCAGCGAAAGCCAAAGCGGAAATGATTATCGTCGCCCTTCCCTGCCGCAACTCTAGACTAGACGCGGGCATTCGATTTCTGGAGAATCTTTAAATTGGGCGTGAAAGAGTCCACAGCCCGCGGGCAAACGCCACGCCAGTTTTGTGATCGCCGGCAGCTTGGCTGGCACAACCGCGTAACCCAGCGCGCCAGATGGTTGGTGCGGACGCCGGGACTCGAACCCGGACGGGATTACTCCCAAGGGATTTTAAGTCCTCTTAGACTACCCGCATGCTACTGATTTAATTAGCATATCTGCTCCAAAAAACGTGTATGTGTAACAACCTGTGTAAATTTTAACACTTACACGAATTTAGCCTTTCGAATCAGCATGATAGCAAACTATGCTAATGGCATAAAGTCCAAAAGACCCAGCATTTACAAGATATTACGGAGCGGAATTGGCAGGCGCTCTGCCGAGAAGCCCAAAAAGACAAGCTCGCAAAATTGCCTGCTGGTCACTGATGGGATCAACATCAAACTGCTCATAGTAATCTCGATACCCAGACGCCTCTTCGATGCTCGCCGCCTCCCCGTGCAGCAACGCATTTCTCATATTCAGCAAAAACTCGATCCGCGTTTTGATTTTCTCAATCGCTGCGGCATGTTTAATTACACCAGCCACAATTGATTTCGTTACTTGCCCTTGAACTCCGAACAAGGCGTCAAATGCTATTGCGTTATTGAAAAAGCGGATTCGCGGCGCCGAACCCCACGATGTGGCAATAAATTCGAGCGCGACATCGACCCTTCGTCTCAATTTACCTGTCAAAATGCGGTCATCGATAAGATCACGCATATCATTGAGCATCGCATTTGAAAGAATTTGGGGATTTAGGAGAGTTGGAAACAATCGGCTTGCATTAAAGGTCATCTCTCCATCCGACCGTATCGTTGTCTTCCCGGAAAGCGGAAGATCTCCGCTGAACAGCAGCGCCTCTCCCATTGGCAATGTCATGCAAAGAGCACCCTGTATGCGGCGCATTTTGGAAGATGCAGAGTTTTCCGAATTTGCTAAACAACCAATCCAGCATGCGTCCGCACCGACCGGGTTTATTCGGCCACTAAACGTAAACGGAGGAGAGCCCTCACCTTGAATGTTCGGCAAGATAATCGGCAGCGAAGAAAGAGCCAGCTCAAGATGTGGCTGTCCGCGAACAACGATTAGATTCGGGCTTACAACATTGCTTTCGGGAGCGATCCGATTCACCGGAGCAAGGTGCAAATGCAACGCTCTCACCTCACGAACATGTGCCGAAAGCCCACTAGCCATTAGATCAACAGCGTTGGAAGCCGCAATATCGGCCAGGACGACGTCCGTTGCCATAGCAGTGAAGAGATGATTATTGCCAATTAGGTAAGTAGAGGCGGTAAAGAATTTTTCGAGAAGAGACACCACACTGGATATCGGCTCACTTTCGAATAACGCCGGCTCGATTTGAACGAGCAGGAGACTTGCGCGCCGAAGCAGGGCGGGATCGCGAAACAGGGTGACGCCGATAGCACTCCGACGTCCGGGCGCATCCATAAGCATGAATTTGACAAATAGCCCTGGCGGCCTTGTGCGATAGGTTTTCAGCAGCAATTCGGCTATGTCATGGTAAGTGGGCATGCAGTGATTTATCGCCCCTGATCGATAGCCGTTGGGAGCACGCTAATATGGCTCATTATTTTTTTCCTTCGACAAGAGTAGCGACGAAACAGATTACTGAATTATTCGATTTTGTTTGGCCCACAGCCGCTGCCTTGTGGAATTTACGATGGCAGGTAATCGGTTTTTTGCAAGAAGTCCCTTCGGCGACACCGGTTCAACTCAATGATCGCTTTGTGTTTGGCAGCAGCATTCATGGGACAAACTTAAAGAGAGCTTGCGTCCAAACGACTTGGGAAGCGCAGAAGCATCACTTGTCTATGATACTGCTTACAAATGCGTTCGCTGCATATGAACATTGGGCGGACGAAATCCTAGCAAGCGTTGGAATGACCGGCGATAAAGGCAAGCGCCTACAATTTGACGACGGGCCCACCGGCACAGGTGGTCTATGTGGGACGGTTCGATCAATATGTTCGCCCGAATCCAGAATTTTAAAAGCCGCCTATTACCCGATTCTTTCTAAGAGTCCGAAATACTCATGGCCTCTGATAAAAAATATGATTGCGTGTTACCGCTTTTTTAAAGAGCTGCGTAATTCTCAGATACATAACGGCGGAGTGGCCAACAAACAGGTGGAGCTTGCCTATCGCGCCTTCGCACCGGTCTCGAATAAAGCGGCCCTTGGAATGAAAGGTGACCTAATTCACGATCCGATATCGGAAGGCGACAAAATAACGCTTCACATACGCGGGGTGGTCGGCTTCTGTGACATTCTTTTCAGAATGATGGTCACTGTCGATGCAGAACTTTGCCGGTCGATCAAGGCGGAGGCTGTCTTAGAGAAAGCCATCAGGGGCGCAAAACGTCCATCTACGTTCAGTGGCAATCCGCAGAGGCGCCACGCTCAGGTCATTCAATGTTGCAAATCTGTCGCTCTACCAAAACCAGCGGACGTAAAGCTAATCGGACAATTTTTAGTTTCGAAAGGGCTGGTTAGTAATTGAGTAGAGCAAAAATGCACAATCGCCAACGCATCCCGACTGAGCCCGGATGCATCGTCGTAGGAAGACTGATCTATTTCCACTTTCGTGGCTGCTTTGATTCAAAATCGCCATACCGCTAAGCGGTAAAGACCAGCGACAATCGCCGTTGGTTCGCACCTTGAAGGCCGCTAAATGCAGCCCCAGTTATGATCGCCTGGGCTCCCTTGAAGGACTCTCGCCCCAACAAATCGATAAATGGTTGAACAATAAAATTCTCTTTGTCCTCAACGGCCTCGCCGGAAAATTCGCCGGGCACATCGATTACGCAGAAGCCTGGATAGTGCGCCCCCTCCTTATCGCTTAGGGACAGGAGGCCATATTGATAAGCCATCAAAAAATAGAGGCTATCAGTGCCGCCAAGAGCTTTATCCCAACGTCGCGAGCCGACCCGCAGTCGGAATGTCCATCTTGAGACATCAACTGTGACGGGGTTATGAGGCCACGCGCCCGGCCTTAATCGATTTATCGCCTGAAGATACTCATTCATGCCGTCCGCAAGGCGGGACTCGGCCTCCGCAAAATCCGTGGCTCTCATCACCTCATCCACGCGCGCCTGAATAGGCTCAATCTCCCTTTCAATCGAAGATACCTTTTCGGTGAGTTGGCGCCCCAATTCCAAAGCGGCCTTGAGCCTCCCTATTTGCCGTTGGCGCTCATTTAACTCTCCTAGCGCCATATCAATTGCGCTGACGTCCTCTTGCGTCAATGCCGATACGGCGGTTCGAGCGGGTGCGAGTTCATTCTCAACCATTCGCAACCGCTCATGAGATCTGCTAATTTCTGCCGCGAGGTTTTTGTCCTCTTGCTCTAGAACGCTCGCTAACTGTTCTGCCTCATCAAGTTCGCCGCCAAGCCGCTCCCGCTCAAAGAGGAGCCGCGCAGCGCCGAGCCCTTCAATCATCGGCTCGTCGGGCAATGGCTGGTGGCAGAGAAAACAGCTTTCCTTCGTCGGAGTGGAGGTGACGGGCTGGTCACAAGCGGGACAATGCGTAATCCTAAGGTCGGCTAACACCTCTCCGGCATCTAGTGCTCTTTTCATCCGTTCGGATTCTTCGTTCAAATCCGCACGATATTGGAAAATTTCCGTTCGGCGCTCTGCGACAGCGCTTTGTCTTATCTTGAGCTCTTCCAACCCCACCACCAAGGCGGCGCGCTTTTCTCCCAAACGCTCTATATGAGTGCGCATTTCTGGTTGTATGGCTTGATCCCGCCCCGCACTCAGTATGTTAGTTCGCCGTGCGCGTAATTCTTCCAGTTCGCCCAACAACTGTGATTCTGCCTGTTTTACGCTTGCCTCGGTCACAGACGATTGAGGTACGGGATCGGTCAAAACATCGCCCGCAAGTTCCTTCAAAGTTCCTTCATATTGATCCCTGCGAGCCCGAACTCTATCGGACTCCATCTTAAGTCGAATTAATTCGCCGTAGTCATCAGTGAATATTCGCTCGGCCAAGCCCAGAAATTGAAGAACGGACGCATGTTGGTCACTCTCTGGCTGTTTGTCCGCAATATCTCCCCAAAATAACTGACGCCGATACATATGACGCAATAACGTCCGGAAACTTAGCTCGGGCCACGTCTGGCCGGACATCGGGTTTCCCTTTGGAAAATGTAGAATCGGAATATGTAATTTTTCGAGAAGCAGGCGCTGAAAGTCGGCCGAGCTAAAAGGAGTGTCATCTACAAAGATTTTGTTTTTTGCACCAGGCTCTTTCCACCGCCTTTCAATTCGAAGACGTTCGTCGCCTATAAACAATTCAACGCTTGCAGCATCGTATTTATCAGCGAGCGGCTCGTCAGCTTGTCCTTCGAACGGGCTTTCGCCGCTGTCTCCAAATAAGTAGTCTAGGGTTTCCAGCCATTTAGTTTTGCCGGTATTGGGCTTTCCAACGAGTACATTGACCCCCGGCTCGAACTGAAGCGTCTCCATATTCCCGGTGGCGAGACGCCGCTCAAGCGAACCAATTGAAAGATACAGTCTTGGAGTCATTTGTGTATGACCTCCCCAAGCTGACGACGCCCAACCTCTTTATCAAACAATTGGTAGACGCGATTCTTCAACCAAGTTCCGGTCTTTGACCCAAAAGCTTTTTTTAAGTCGCGCATTCGCGCCACAAGTGTCTCAAAAGACGGCCTATTTGTGAGCGTTTTCGCCCTCTCCGTTCCTTGTGGAGTCAGCAATATTCTAAACGCCCGCTTCTCCTTGCTAACGCTTATTAGGCCCTTTGATTCAAGGTGCGCGAGTATGTGGTAATATCTTTTGTCCCAAGGACCATAGTGATGCCGAACCATTGCTGATTCCACGGCGTCATGCGTAAGTGCCTGGGTTGTCGATTGCTGCACGCTGCTTAGTGGCGCGTCTGCGGCCTTGGCAACCGCAAAAAAGTCCGGGTAGCGCGCAAAAAAGTCCAGCTTAGCAAGCTTTGTAAGACCATCGATGCGCCCTGATGTTCCGCACAAATGGAGCAGCAGTAGCAAACGAGCCGCATGGAATTCGACGACGTCATCAGCCGCTAGCGGTACGCTAGCCGGAACCCTTCCGATGCGGTTGAGAGATCTCAAGCGGGCTGCCTCGTAAATTGGTGGAGACAACGATCGGCGATGTCGTACATACAGCCCATTAAGAAAGCCGCTTGGTCTTCGACGCCCGCAGAACGCTCAGAATTTATGACATTCATTCGACCGACACACAGCGCGTGAAACGCCACTGGGTCGACCAGGATTTGTCCAGCAACGAACTGAGCGCGCAATGATGCGAGTTCTGACTTTACCCGCGACTGCAATCTTCGCGCGGCGTCATCCTCCATGTATCGAGCGGTTCGGATAAACTTCGCGTAGTCACGGCGTAAGTCGATTGCCATAAATACCTGGTCTTCAGCGAGAGTAGCGGCCCGCATCTTCCGGGCGAGTTTTCCCCCAGAGGTCGAGCCCACTCCGTCGATAATTTCGGCGGCTCTTTTTTCCCACCAATCGCGCAGTTGTGGACGTGTAATAATTTTTATCGCACGATCTGGCTCCCAAAGCGCCATCCCCGCCGTTTTTGCCCACAAACGGAGATCGTCGAGAAGGAGGTCAATATGCTCGACGAGCAAAGGCTTGTTTTCATTCGACGCTGCGCGCAAAAGTCGATTGCAGTTCGACGCGACGAGCGCTGCTAAGTTATGACGCACGTCCCAATGACAATGCCTTAGCCAATAAGGCGCGCCGTTATTTTTCGGCGAACGAACGGCCGGAAAACGCTCTATTATCGAATTATGAAGCTCCAGATAGCGCTCGCCACAGGGTTCTCGACCCGACGCGCCATATGCAAACGTGAGCATGCGGAGCTCGTCAACTACGGGCCTTAAAGTAACCAGCCGAAAACGGGACATCTCAGCGTATTCATCCCGACTGAGCGATAATTCAAAAATTGATGTTCCGGGGCCATCCTCCTGACGACACAAGTCAGCGACCGACCACAGTTTGTTGATTTCAGCGGCTTTGACCTGGACAAACTCAGCAATATCACCTTGCTCTGCGCTCGAACGCGTCAATACGATGTCGTCATGCGTCTCCAACTTAACTTTTAGAATCGTCTCATCGACAAGCATATCAATGAGAAAACTGACCGCTACTTCATCTTGGTAGTTGAATCCGATTCTCGCGAATGCGCCGCCTTGCTCGCGCGGCTTCGCGTCATCGATTGAAGGCCAAACATGAACGTGAGGTGGCTTAGACACATTCACTTCAAGTCTCTTATTTTTTTTGATGTGAACATTGTGCGCCCCCGAAAACGTTAGCGCGGAGTCCAATAGCACGCAACCCAGAAGCGAGCGTCAGCGGGGAGAACGCCTCTCCATGAGAATTAGCTTTAGGATTCAAGGCCGTTACAGGAAAGAACTGCGGTGCCAAGGCTCGCGAACGCACCGGCGAGTGCCGGATCGCGCCCCAGGCCCACCGTGCAGACAAATCTAGGCAATATGCAATTTGACTCCTACCAATAACAATTCAGTTTGGAACGCCGCTAGCGACCTGCCCTTCCCGTCGCGAACAAGCTGCGCGAGAACTCCTGCAGCAGAGCGGCGCAAGTCTCGTCCTTAATGAACATCTGCTCACTTTCTGGCCCTCTTCCTCCAACGTCTAGCGGCTTTCCGCCGATCATCTTTCTTAGCTGACCTTGGATGATCGCGATGTCGGCGGCAGATATACCCTTCGCAGTTCCGAACACCCTCTCTGTATCGCCGCGCGCGTCTATAGTTAGTAGCTTCATATTCTCTGGATGATATGAGAATCCAAGAAACACCAAAGTATCGGCTTTAAAGACTGCCGTTTTGAGCGACCCTAGCGCTTCACTTTTTTCGATTTGCTCCGTGTAGGTTTTAATTCGTCTTGCCATGTGCTCCATGTTGGCGCGATTGGCTACAAACCCAAACGGAATGCCTTCGGCGCTCTGCCACGGGAGCTCACCAATCGTACCATAAGGATGGATGACATTTAGCCCCTGCATGACTTCGGACGCAGCGGGCTCATCAATTCCATAAAGCTCCTGCAATGCGTGAAACATAAAGTGCTCGAAACAACGGTCGTAGTTAAAAACAACGAACGTTACCTTTTCGAATATCCGGCTGATCTCTGATTTCGGGACACCGTCATTTAGATTTTTGGCGAAGTCGAAAAGCCATGTGTTCTTAAGGTCATTGGTGTTTTGAAATTTCCCCGTATCGGAATCGACGAAGAGCATGCTTTTTCGCTCGGCCTCAAGGATCGACTTGACGATAGCGAGTTTTCCGCAAAGCTGAATGCGTTCGTCGTGACGATGGACGTCCATGAAACTGTCGATCGACTTCGAATAGATAATGCCGTCGCGAATACGCCACGCCGCCTCAAGAAGCGCCATTATGCCTTCACGTGTCTCCGTTTGTTGCTGAAGCACATCAAGTATATCGGCATCGCCCTCTCCTGACCGAAGAACACCGCTCTCCAACCGGTAGTTCAGTTTGCCTGCAATGATGTCGATCAATTCCTTGCCAGTCGGCATGCCTGCTTCTTTGCTGGCCCCGGCTCCGATTACAAATAGGGTGTTTGGATTTCGCACGATTGCTCCGTCGGAAGCGTTCGATCAGGCCACGCTTCATGGTTGTGGTATTCGATTGGCCGAAAATAACGGCTACGAAGCAAGGGCTTTTTTTCTAGCCGAAAATAGTTGGGTGAGAAGTGCGGTTAGGATTGGAGTGCGCACGAGCAACAACCGGTACATTCGAGGATTAATCGCGGTATATTCTAACTATATTTCAATGTCTTACACGTCTCATAGTACTCGAACTGCATGATTTTTCAATGAAATATCTTGCAATAAATGGATATCTATCCTATATTGCAGTCATGACGAAGCTCGAAGAACTCAAAAAGCATTTACGCCCCGGACAGGTCTATCGACGAGAGGACCTTGCCCGGTGGTCGAATGCTGTCGATCGGCATCTCAAGCAGTTAGTGAGCGATGGAACGCTCACAAAGCTGGCCGGTGGGCTTTACGCCTATCCGAAGGAAACTGTTTTCGGGAAAGCACCGGCTGAAGATGACAAGCTCGTCGAAACTTTCCTGAAGGATAAGAGATTTCTTCTCGCCTCCCCTAATGCCTACAACGGCCTCGGTGTTGGCACGACACAACTCTACGACAAGACCGTCGTCTATAACCACAAGCGGCATGGCGAATTCTCGCTGGGCGGACGCACGTTTGATTTTCGTGTGAAACCGTCCTTTCCAAGGACGCTGAGCAAAGAATTTCTACTCGTTGATCTGGTGAACAATCTCGACCGGCTTGCCGAAAGCAAAGAAGAGGTTCTTGCGCGCGTCAAAGAACAAGTCGCGTCATATAATAGGCCAAGACTACAACGCGCTGCGCGCGACTATGGCAATGTCAGAACCAAGAAGCTCTTCTCCACGGCACTGATGGCGCCCCATGCCAACTGACTATCTTCACAATCATCCGCAATTCGCCGAGCTCGTCCGAATTGTCGCGCGAGACCAGTCCATCGACCCTGCATTGGTCGAGAAGGACTATTGGATTATGCATTCTCTTTACGGCCTGCAAAAATTAGGTATGAAGTTCGAACTGAAGGGTGGGACATCCCTTTCGAAGGGCTTTCAGATCATCAATCGGTTCTCGGAAAACATCGACATTCGCATCGACTCTCCGGCCGACCAGCATGTAAAAACAAAGAAAAGCCAAACGAAGTTCAAGCATGTGCAAAGCCGCAAAAACTTTTACGACTGGCTAGCAAAAGCAATCAAGATTGACGGCATCGATACAGTTGAGCGTGACACGGCCTTCGACAACAAGGATTTCTTTAGCGGAGGGATTCGCCTTCGCTACAAAAGCCTCACACCGCCTGTAGAGGGTCTTAAGGACGGCATTTTGTTGGAAGTCGGCTTCGACACGGTGACACCGAACACCGCAAAGGACATCAGCTCCTGGGCGTACGATTATGCGGTCGATAAAGTGGACATCATCGATAATCGGGCAAAGGCCGTCGCCTGCTACGATCCTGGCTATACGTTGGTCGAAAAACTTCAGACCATTTCGACAAAATTCCGCAGACAGCAAGAGAAGAAAGAATTTCCGGCTAACTTCATGCGCCACTACTATGATGTTTACAGCCTGCTCCAACGCCCGGCGGTTCAGGCGTTCATCGGCACTGATGCCTACAAGGCGCATAAGACCGAGCGATTTCCCAAGGCCGACAATCAAATTATAGCAGAAAACCAAGCCTTCATTTTGAGCGACCCGGATACACGCGCGTCCTACAAAAGCGCCTACGACGCCACGACTGCCCTCTATTACAAGGACAAACCTACATTCGAGCAAATTCTCAAGGTGATTGGTGATTGGGCCAGTCGCTTGTAGGCCTCATCCGGACGCACTCGACGAAGCGGGCCATTTTTAGAACGAAGGCATAATCCGCCTGACAGACCGCAAATTGGTCAGAGCTACCCGCGTTCTCGAAAAACGTGTGCGTATGTCGGCAATATTTTGGCGATTCCTCGAAGCCAACAAGGTTTGCCGCTAGCCTCTGGCTGCCACGAAAAGTTGTAGAACAAACCATGAATTTACGCTATGAAATCTAATATGGAATTTCAATTATCTCTTCTTGAACAGCCCGAAGTTGAGGCTGCTGTCACTGGAATGGCGGAATCCGGAGCGGAATCGCGCGGGGCAGTTTTTACGCGGCGGGAAGTCGTCGATTTCATTCTCGACCTCGCCGGGTACACGGTCGATAGGCCGCTGCATCAGATGCGAGTCCTCGAACCCTCAATGGGGCATGGGGACTTCCTCACACCCGTTATCGATCGACTCTTTGAAGCTTACCGGCGAGAGGCCGGAGACGGCGGGGATGTCGTAAAGGATCTCGCGAACTGCATCTTGGCTGTTGAACTACACGCGGCGAGCTATAGGCAAACCCGCGATCTCACAATGGACCTTCTTCAGCACAAAGGCTGCACTGCAACGCAGAGCCAGGCTTTGGTGGAGCGTTGGTTGCGGCAAGGTGACTTCTTACTATTGCCTCTCGAACCGACTTTTACGCATGTAATCGGCAACCCACCCTATGTGCGGCAAGAGCTCATCCCTGATGTACTCATGGCCGAGTACCGGAGACGCTTCAGCACGATTTATGACCGTGCCGATATTTATATCCCTTTCATCGAGCGCTCGTTATCGCTGTTAGCCGCAGGCGGAAACTTGGGATTCATCTGCGCTGACCGTTGGCTTAAAAACCGTTATGGTGGTCCGCTTCGCCGCTTTATTGCGGAGAGTTTTCGTCTCAAGCACTTCGTCGATATGGTCAATACGGAAGCTTTCCTTTCCGATGTGATTGCCTATCCAGCTATCGTCATTATCAGCCGGGAAAAACCCGGACCGACGCGCATTGCTTTCCGTCCGGCGATTAATGATGAGGAATTGCACAGCCTAGCCAAAGCAATGACGGCCAGAGCGCTCGGCAGAGACAAGCGGGTAACCGAAGTTGCGCGCGCTGCTGACGGCGCCGAACCATGGATGCTCGACGCACCAGACAAACTAAGTCTCGTCCGTCGTCTCGAAGCTGATTATCCAACCCTTGAAGAGGCTGGCTGCAAGGTCGGTATTGGCGTTGCCACCGGAGCCGACCAAGTCTTTATCGGCCAATTCGACGAATTGGATGTTGAACCCGACCGCAAGCTTCCTCTCGTAATGACGAGAGACATTCTGGAAGGCTCAGTTAAATGGCGTGGCTTTGGCGTCATTAACCCCTTCGGGGCTGACGGCAAATTAGTATCACTCAAGGACTACCCGAAGCTCGCGGCCTATCTTGAGCGGCATGGCGCAGCCATTAAAGCGCGTCATGTTTCCAAGAAAAATCCGCAGGGATGGTATCGCACCATCGACCGGATATATCCCGAGCTCACGGCTGTTCCAAAGCTGCTCATCCCCGACATCAAAGGGGAAGCACACATCGTTTATGAGCCGGGCAAGCTTTATCCGCATCACAATTTGTATTTCGTCACCGCAAGCGATTGGGACCTTCATGCGCTGCAAGCTGTTCTCTTGTCTGATGTGACACGCGCATTCATCACCCTCTATTCAACGAAAATGAGGGGCGGATATCTGCGTTTCCAAGCGCAGTATCTTCGTCGCCTTCGCTTGCCACGCTGGAGTGAAGTCTCCGCTACGCTACGTGCGGAGCTGATAAAGGCTGGAATGTCGCGCGATGGCGCTGCCTGCGATGACGCCGCAGCGACTCTCTACAAATTAACATCCAAGGAGCGGCAGGCCCTCGTGGCTGATTCCGAAGTCGCAAATGCCGCTTGATCTTGCCAATTACGAAGCTAAAGCGAAGGAAGCCGTTAAAGCCTTCTGGGGCAACCGTGCGGCTGCTGTCGCGAAGCAAAAGGAGTTAGGTCGCGAGGACCAGGGCGAAAGGGCTGGGGTTACAGCCGGCAAGAATATGGATGGGTTTATCGCTCTCATTCAGGATGTAATCCGAGCTAATGGCCTGACCGACGCTCACATGATGATGGGTCGGCGTGTGTTGAGCCTTCCCGGCTTCTTTCGTCCCACTAAGCTTTGGGACCTCCTGATTATCAATCAGGGCCGATTGGTTGCCGCGCTGGAACTCAAGTCCCAGGTTGGCCCCTCCTTCGGCAACAACTTCAACAATCGCACGGAAGAAGCTCTCGGCACGGCTGTCGATTTATGGACTGCCTTCCGTGAGGGTGCGTTTGGCGAAGCACCCCGGCCTTTCGTTGGCTGGCTGATGCTTGTTGAAGATGCGCCGGAATCGCGCTCGCCTGTGCGCGATACGTCGCCCCATTTCCCGCTATTCCCGGAATTTAAGGGAGCCTCTTATCTCGATCGCTACAATATTTTGTGCCGAAAGCTAACGCAGGAGCGGCTCTACACCACGGCGACCATCATGGCGTCGCCTCGCACAGCGGTAGATACTGGCGCTTACGTCGATCTTTCCGAGCTAACCGGATTAAAGACATTTATCACAAGCTTCGCTGGCCACATAGCGGCTGAAGCGGCACGGTGATTGAAGTTCAGTTGCGCTAGAAATTGAAGGCAGAAAGGAAGCCTTGATGGGTTATCCGCTTCAAGTCTTTGTCAGTTCAACCTGCTACGAATTGCGGGATTTGCGCGCTGCCATCAAGACGTGGCTAACGCAGCTCGGCCTTACGCCATTGATGAGCGACGATAACGGCTTTCCCCATATTGATGGGATGCCGCCATATGCGACGTGCCTGCGGACACTAGAAGAATGCCTGCTAGTCATTGGCGTAATCGACAGGCGCTATGGACAAAGCTTCGATGATTGGGGTCCGTACCCACAATATAAAGGATTTGCTCCCACCCACGCGGAGCTTCGCCACGCGTTAGACCTCGGCAAGCGTGTATTGATCTACGTCCATGACGACACATGGAACTTTTACGAAGTATGGAAAAAGAATCCCGACGCCTTCAAAGGGAAACTGCCAGAGGGTTTGGATGTAGCAACACTTCAAATGTTCCACGAACTTAAACAGCGAAATCCCGCTCCGTGGATTGAACATTTTGCTGATGTTGCGGAGCTCCAAAAATCGCTTCATAGCGAAATCGTCAACCAGCTCTATGTGAATTTGCGCGACCGCGAGAAGCAAACGGAAGATTTGGCGGCCTATTTACTCAACAAGATTACGGACGCCGCACCGGATGTGCGCGAAAAGGTCGCTTCGGGACTAAACCCAAGCTTGGTTGCCGACCGCGAGAAGCTGCAACAACAACTCACCATGATTGAGTTGCAGCTTGAGAAGACAAAGGGCGCGACCAAAGAAGCAAACGACGAGCTGCGGCGGGAAAAGAACGAAGTCCAAGGTAAATTGGATACAGTTACCCAGCAGCTTCGACATACAAGCCTGTTGCTCGCAAGCGCGGCAATGAAGGATGTGCCATGGCTCGACTTTATTCGTCGGACAATGATGCCGAAGCAGCCGGGGCGCGTCCCCTTTCACAATGCGGCCGAGGTCGCACTTCGCGGATATCACGCGGCGTCAGATCGACGAGTGAAGCCGGAGTTACATGAAGTAACGTGGTCACAATTATCATATCTCGAGAATGGTCTTCATCGCGGTTACAAAGCTGGGCTCATATTCAAGGGCAATATGTTTGCGCCCGGAATTACGCTGGCCTATCGCCGTCGCGGCGAGGGCTTGCCTGCTGGTAACAGCGACTATTTCTGGACCCTGCCAAATATCTATTTTGGCGACTACCTCGAACTGTCCACGTCAGACGATGAAATCGAGGGGCCCCTTTCTTGGCGCGACTATGAATTTCAAGTGAAGAATCCGGAAGGGCAAAAATCGGAATGGATTCTCTTCACCTACCCTTTTAATGACGCCCTGCTCGAGCAAGTCAGACAAGAGTCCAGTCGTCGCGGACAAGAATTACTTGCAGCCGGAAAGGCTGGCGAGGCGGTTGAGCCGTTACGTAAGGCGTATGTGTTCTCAAACCGTATGCGCGGCATCGAAGATACGGAAACACTCGAAGCTAAAGAAGTATTTGATCGAGCGCGCGACGAAGCAGCATTAGCTAAGCTACGCTTCCGCGTAGGCGATCGAGTGAAAGTCCACACCGGCCCTCACGAAGGAAAATCGGGCAACGTGGAAAGGTTATTGCTGAACCACCTTCATGCGTATCTGATTAAGCCAGCTAATGAGGAGGCTTTTCAGGCGTCAGACGCACAAGTGGAGCAAGAACCTGCAAACCAGACGAGGGTTTCTGCATAACAGGCAAAGCCGCCATGACAACAAACCCAAAACTCACGATAATTCGATGCCAAGGTAGGCGCTATACGGCAACCCCCACCCTACACTCCAGGAGAGCGAAGGGGCCTGACACACGCTTGTCAAGGCGCCAAACAAGCTAAACTCTCGTTGACCGTCACAACCGATGCTTGTCATGATATGTCACCGGTTGCGTAGGACGAGCCTTCCATGAATGCAATTTCGTTGCCTATCCGCGCGGCGCTGCCGTCGTGGCGTTATTCCGTCGTCATTCTTCTCTGGCTCTTGTTCGTCGGCTGGAATGTTTGGGAAGTCAGCACCTCGGCAAATATCTACTTCTTGCGCGGCTACGCCTTCGCATTGCCGACCCTGTCGCTGAGTTTCTGGGGCCTGATCGCGGGCCTGTTCTTCGGCCTCATTATCTCCAATCCCTTCGGCTGGCTTAACGGCAAGAGGCTTGCCTTCGGCTGCATGACCCTTGGCATGATACTGGGCCGCCTGATCGGTGGCGGCATCATCGGAATGCTTCTCCTTCTGCGCATGCCGAATGCCGTCGTCTTCCCTGTTACGCCGTTCGTTATGCTGGCCGGGGGCGTTACGCTCATTGGCGCGATTAGCCTGACCGTGACGGGGTTCTTTCTCTTATTCGTCTCGATTCCCGTGATGATATTCAATCAGATCATCGCATTCGATCACTCGCTGCATATCTATCGCTATCAGGCACGCGGCCTTGCCGGTTACATCATGCGCACGATGTACTGGCTGCGAAACGAACCGCTGCCTGCCGCCCCACCCGATGAAAGCAAGGGTGCCCGGTTAGCTACGATGCAGGAGATCGTCAAACTCCATAACCCTGCCGCACCGGAGGCAATGGCCTTCGGCCATATCCGCAACCCGCTCTTTCTGAATACCGACAAACATGTGCTCATCATGGCGAGCACGCGCTCGGGCAAGGGCGTGACGCTCATCATTCCGCACCTGCTGCGATATCAGGGCAGCGCTTTCGTGCTTGACCCCAAGGGAGAGAACGCCAAGGCGACGGGCCGCCAACGCGCCCGTCTAAATCAGCGCGTTCATTACCTCGATCCCTTCGGCATCTCGGGCAAGCCACGATCACGGTTTAATCCGCTGTCCCGTTTCACGCCTTACAACATGGAAGCCGAAAGCAAGGCTCTCGCAGCCGCGCTCTTTCTCGTCGGCGAACGCGAGCGCGATCATTGGACGGCATCGGGCCAGCAATTGCTCGCCTCGATCATTCTCTATGTCTATGTCTCAAGCGATATTCCGCAGGACAAGAAAGACCTGCCGACTGTACGGCGGATTTTGCTCGGCGGCCTCAAGCCCGCGCTCCATGCGATGACGAAGATTGACGAGGCCGACGGGCTTCTTCGCGATCTCGCCGTGTCTTTCCTAGAAACTCCGGAACGCGAATTCGGGTCAATCGTTTCGACAGCACAACGCCAGACCGAGATTCTCGATAACCCCTATATCACCGCCTGCCTTGCGGCGACGGGGCGTGGAGAAGAAGTGGATTTCAAGGACTGGCATCGCGGTACGATGACGGTTTTCCTGTGCCTGTCGGCGCCGAAATTTCCGGTATTCAATCGCTGGCTGCGTCTGGTGCTGACCTCGGCGCTCGACGAGATGACCGACACGCTCAATCCGCCACCATTACCAGTTTGCTTCATGCTCGACGAGCTGGCGACGCTTGGCCATCTCAGCTCGGTCGAAAACGCCGTTGGCCTAGCCGCCGGATATGGCATTCAGCTCGTCACGGTGTTTCAGGACGTGGCGCAGATGCGCGACCTCTACAAAGGGCGCTGGGCGTCATTCATCGGCAATGCTGGCGTACGCGCGCTATTCAATCTCGACGATTTTGAGACCGCCGAATATTGGTCAAAATTCATCGGCGGAAATCTGGTCGAAACCCGCAGCACGCAACAAGACATCTACGGATTCAGCAAAGGCGACAATGTCGGCGAGTCCATGCGCCCACTGTTTCCACCCGATAAACTCATGATGGATTTTGCACAGGGCAAGATGCTCGTCCTGGCTCAGGGATCGCGTCCGATTATCACTGATCGTATTCCCTATTGGGCGGACCAAAACCTGAAGGGACTCTGGGATGACCCGCGCGTGGCGGCAATTCAGGCTCCGCCTGCGCGTCCCGCATCGCCGCCGACACCGCCAACAAATGGCAATTCGCAGACACAGCCTGCGCATCGGCAACCACCGCCTGCTCAAACCAAGTCCCGTGAATCGTCAGACCCTTACCGGTCCTATACGGCGCAGATCACTCAGCCGAAGCAAAGCGACGGCGACCAGACCTGATCGCCAGTCACTTCGGCGACGGTCGCGGCGGCGTTCGCAGTTGTCGCCGCAATTCTCTCTTGCTATATCGCTCTGTCGCGCGCCGCTCCTGCAAGGCTCGCAAGGCGGCTTGCTTTTCCTCTCGCAACGCCCGCACGGCTGCCGGTATCTCCCTCGGCGGTAAACGCCGCCGCAAACCGGCAAGCTTTACGCTAAATAATTTCTCGATCTCTGCCGCTTCGGCTTCGTAACTTATGGCGGGTGGACTTCCTTGGCTCTCGGGGTGCCAGCCCCGAGTGCCTTCAATCAGTCCCGCTCTCGCTCATCGCCTTTCCAATACCGATCGCTTTGCTTGCGGGCGTCGTCCACCATCTGACGCACGGCATCGTCGCCGAACATTCTGATTTGCTCCTGATGCTGGCGGGTGAGGCTCTTGATGTCCTCAGCCTTCAGATTTCGGCCTGCCTGCATGTCCTCGCGTATATGGTCCACCGCCTTTCTGTCGTTCTGCGCCTGTTGCGACGCTGCGAGTCGATCTAGCTGCTGTTGTTTGCGCGCCGCAGGGTCGGTCACGAATGCTTTCATATCTGCTGGCTTGTCCTGCGGTGGCGGCGATGATCCCGACAAAAAGTCGAGAACAAATTCACCGAGCCCAGACACCGCTCCGGTCACACCATCCACCACCTGCAAACCTTTCGCGACTGGCTTCGCCTTTTCAGGATCACGTCCCTTGACGCCCTCCTTCCAACTGGCCTGATCGGCCCAGAGCTTTTCGTCGCGGCGTTCGTTCCTTATGTTTTGCGCTTGCTCCCGCGCGGCATTGCCAAATTCGCGCTCGGTATTGATTTGACCGGGCGGTGGATCGCGAAGAATTTGCGCATCGGCACGTGCGGCTTGTTCCAACTGCCTAAGCGCCGCTGACCGCTTTGCATCGGTATCGGCAATGACATGATCGGTCTGGATAACAGAGAGTGGCCGCTCCGCCGATACGCTCAGCTCGGGCTTTTGCGTCAAAGCCGCAGGCGCGGGTGCTGAAACCTCAGGCGCGACCACGGGGCGCTCGGTCTGGCGTTTGCGCTGGATGGCGCGGGCCTCGGCGACACTCGGCAGCACCTCGGGATTAACATCGGCCATCCGTGCGCGAATGTCCTGGGCTTTGGCTCCCTCTACCCGACGTGCGAGGCTGTGCGTGCCGCCATGCGGGTCGATCACCACGAAATCGCGCCGGTCGCCGCGCGCCAGCACCCAATCTTCTTTCTCAATCGCGGCTTTGAATGACTGGCCGCTATCCGTGCGCTTCCATGTTTCCGTCACCACCGCCTTTGCTTCGTCGGGACTGACTGCGCCGCGCTCGGTTTGCAGCATCTCCGCGTGGCTCGGCGTGCGGTCGGGACGGTCCTTCCCCTCACGTTCGGCATGTGCGCCCTGCACCCGCTGATGTCCGAACTCCCGCTCCAGATCACGGGCGACCTCTTCATGCTTGCGGTAATTGTGGCTGTCGCTGATCGCAGTCATTCGATCAAGATCGACGCGACTCCAGACAATGTGGCAATGCTCACGACCTTCTTTTTCGTGCAGCACGACCACGCGCGATTGCCCGGAAAGTCCCAATTTCTCCTCAAGCCGGTCGATGGCGTGTGCGCGCTGCTCGTCAGTCAGTCTTTCGTCGGCAAGGGTGTTGATTGACGCGTGGTAAAACGGCTTGGTCGTCCGCGTCCCTGCGGCGACGGCCTCCATCTCAAGAAGCGCGCCGCGCAAATCCTCGGCTGCAACACCGTTGATTTCCAATACCTCGGCGCGTTCGTTGGTATCGGTGCGGGCCAGGTGTACCGAGAGACGCTGTGCGCCAGCGCAGGAAACGCCCTTAATTATCACGGCCCAGCGCCTTCATGAGCGCCGCGCGCATCAAGCCGATGTCACGTCGCGCGGCGACGAGTTCTGCCAGCCCGGGGATCGTCCCCCTTCGATTAAAACCGTGGGCGAGCTGGTTCACATTGGAACCGAGCTTGCCGAGCCAGCCCAACAGCCGCGCCAGCTCCTTGCGCTCCACGGGCGGCTTACGAACCGCGCGGGGACCGGCACTGCCGAGAGCGGTCGCCCGCAAATAGGCCCCTACGGCGAGACCGGCCTGGGTCGCCTTCTCCGAGATTGCCGCGTGCTCCGTTACGGTGCACCGTACGGCAATGAATTGAGTTCGCGCGTCACCGACGGGCATGCGCCGGGGCACGGTCTTGGGCCGCTTTTTCGCAGGTGCAACCGACTCTTCGGTCATCACCTCATGCCTCCCTAAGGGCGGGTGGGTCCGGGAGGGTTTGCCCTCTCCGAGCCGGGATGCAACGGGGGCCGCGCCCCCTTGCCAAGCGTGATGTGACGGGTTGCCAGAGTGGCAAAACGTTTAACATCACATGGCTTGCCAACCCCGCTAATCGGCTTTTCTTACCCTATCACAACTGCATTTACGTCTTGTTAAGACTTTGCTCGCCCCAAAGACGAGTGGAGGGTTAATTTTCGTAAACCAAAGCGCAAACGTCGTCTCAGCCTGCGGTTTCGGTAATGTCCGGAGGGGGCGGCTTTGACGCGCTGCGACATCCCCCAAGTCGGGAAATCGTCGAGCAACTGACATGATACGACAGGGCTACCGCGCCTCGGGTCTCCCCGGCTGCCAGGCGCGCCCGAGCCCGCTGCCGGTCGGCTTCCGACAGCTTCGGCTTGCGGCCAAATTTCACCCCCATGGCCCTCGCCCGTTCCCGCCCCGCTGCCGTGCGCCGGATAATGTCTTCGCGGGTTTTACGGGCGATGTACCCAACGAGCGCGGCCAGCACCTCGCCAAGCTCATGGGTCGTGTCGGCCCAGGGCTCGGCAAGCGACCGGTACGCTGCCCCCCGAGAAGTAATGTCGTGGAGGATGCTCAGCGTCTTGAACGGGCCGCCTCGGGTCAGCCGGTCGAGCGCGGCGACAATAACCACGTCGCCTCGCTTAATCGCTCGAAACAATCGCTTCAGTTCGTGCCGGTCGTCCTTGGCCCCGCTTTCCTTCTCACAAAAGATGCGCGCACATCCCACCGCCTTTAGCTGCGCGAGTTGGATATCCAGTTCTTGTCCGCTCGTACTGACACGGGCGTATCCGTAAATGGTCATTTCAAAACCTCGACGGCCCGCGCCGAGAATCCCGGCCGGGTCGTGCAAAACTCCTGATTTGTGCACGGCGCGGAAAAACGTAGAATGAAGCCATTGGCTAAAAGCAGAGTCGTTTTCGACGGGTTTCTCGAAAGTGTCGGCGCTGCTTGGGAAAATCGATTGATCTGGGCCGTCGCCGTGCGACGGTAAATTCGTTCTTGCAAATGTCAGGAATTTCGATACCGTCCGGCCTCTCACTTCCATTCAAAAGGGCCGCATTGATGAGCGCGGGTCGGACTCTGGCTGAATTCCCGGGTACGGCATTCGCGCGTCCTCAGACACGGTTGCCGCGATTCCATCGTTGCGCCGAGCGGCGTTTGCTTCCCGGCCTACCCCGCACCAGCTTTACCGCCTTCGATAAAGGGATCGAACAATGCGAATAAAATACGCGTGCGTATCTCTATGCCTGCTGCTCGGCGGCTGCTTCGGCGGCCCGTCGAGCGACGATGTCAAAAGCGCCATGCAGGAAGTCTCCACCGCCCTGCTTGGAAGCCGGATGGCGCCGACCTTCGAAGACATTTCCAATCTCAGCTGCAAGGAAGCCAACGGCAAACCGGGCTATCTCTGTTCGTTTAACGCCACCTCCTACAGCCCCATGACGAAAAGCCGGTCGGCGCAGTATGTCGAGGCGCGCTTTGTCCAGAACAATTCGAAATGGGTTGCGATGAACGACAAATAACGCCGTCGCTCGTTATCGCTCTACGCCCGCAGACAGTTTTGATGACAATGGAGAGATCAATGTCGCGCCGCCATTTGTTCGCAATATCGGTAAAGGCGATGATGATTGCCACGGTCCCCGCCTATGCGGGGCAATTCGGGCCAGAGAGCGACGTCGTCGGGTTGAAATTGTCCATGACGCAGGCACAGGCGAAGGAGTTTGTTACCAAGAGCTATCCTGCCGCTCCGCTCGTGATGCTACCCGCGACGATCGTATCGGCAGACTTCAAACTGGATACCGTCACGGGATTCGTGTTCGACATGAACTCAAGTCAGACAAATGATCCGGTCCTGGCGCAGCAAGGAGTCGATAGAGCCAAGATTCTGTTTAACCCCGCCAAGGGCTCAAGCGACATCATCGCGATTGTCCGCACCGTCAATTTCGGCAGCAACGGCGCTATGACCATGGCCGCGCTTCGCGCGTCGCTCGTGGAAAAATACGGGCGTCCGGTCAATTCCAAAGAATGGGGCATGACGAAAAGCGATGTTGACTATGTATGGGCATCAGGCCCTAACCCCTACAATGCGAAAGCATGCGACCCCGACACCCATGTTTACCGTCCCTATTTCTATGAGGATGTTTGGGCCAATCGCGCCTTGGGCGAAAGCATCAGCGAAACCAGCCGGGGCCTTGCGAACTACATATCTATCCGGTCCCCGAAGGCCGCCGCCCGCGCTACCTGCGGCACGGTGCTGGTCATTAGCATCAGGGCTAGCGGCGGCGTGCGGGCTGAATACGCCTATGAAATGCGCGAGACGCTGATCGATCTAACCAGAGGCACGGCGGAACTGAATGCTTTCCGTGACGACTTCCTGAACAAGGTCAACCAGCTCAAGAGTGACAAATTCTCAAAGGACTCACAGAATAAGCCCAAGCTATGAAGAACCCCGCTGCTCACGCGGCGGCGGTCGCTTGGGATTCGTCGGGCTGCAAACCATGCAGGAAATCCGCCGCGCGCTGCGCATACGACGCAGCGGTGAAGATCGCCCGCTTGTCGTTCTTCAAGACCTTTATCCAGGAAGCGATATAGGCGGCGTGGTCGTCCCGTACTTAGGGTGTTAGTTCGAGGTCGGCGGACAGGAAGGCCGAACCAAACTCTGCAACTACCGACGTGCTGCTTCTAGTGCGTCGAGGCGGGCCGTCAGGACTTTTATTTGCGCGGCTTCGTTATCGTTCGCGGCTTTCAGATTGTCATTGTCGGCCTTAAGCTTCGCAATATCGGCGTGGTCGCCGTCGAACAGGGCTTTGAGTTCCTGAATGGCTTTGACCATCGGCGAGATGAAGCCTTGATAGTCCAGGAAGTACCTGCTCTCTTCTTTACCCGGCGGTTGCCCGACGGACGGTAAAGAATTGGCGCTGGGTTTGGACTTCGTATCCGCCGCTTCGCCCTTGGTCGGCCCGTCCATTTCTTCTGGATTCAAATGTACAGGTCCTTCGCCCACCAGATCCGGCATTACCTTTAGGACATCCTGCGCGATGAAGCCGTATTGAATGGCTGTTTTGTTTTTGTCGGTGAGAAGCTCGGGGTTCCTGCCATTGCGTTTCCACCTATAAGTGATCGGCTTAAGCGCCATGATCGTGGAAAGGCCATTTTCAACCGGCGCAATATCTTTTTTCAACCGCGCGTCGGAACTGAAGCCGGGCGAGCAGCTGCTGAAATTCGAGCCGCCGGAATTGCCCCAGGCGAGAATAACTTCGCAATTGGGGTTCTGGGCATTGACGGCGAAGCCCGCACTGGTGGTGGCGGTTGTTATAAAGTTGCCGACGCCGCCAGCACTTGTTGCGTTATAAGCCAGAGCCGTCACCGTACCGTTGACATCGAGCGTCGTACTGGGTGTTTTGCCGATTCCGACGTTGCCGCCGTTCTGCAGGGTCATAAGCGCCCCGCCGCCTGAATTCGATATTACGGCGTCGGGAGTCGCCGAGCTGCTTGTCGCGCCAAAGTAAACAGCACCGCCGCTTGAGACGTATTGTACGCCCACGCCGAACGGCTCGCTGGCGGCCGCAAAATAACTGCGCCCCCCCCCAAACAACGAACTTACTCCCCGGACTCGCGTTCCCGATGCCGACATTACCGCCATCTGGCGCAATGGCGATATTCCGATATGCGACGCCTGAACTAATGGCTTCGATGCGGGCTGTATTTGCTGCGGCCACCCCATAGTCTATCCACAGGCCGCTATCGCCTGTATCGATACCATCTCCAAATTTTATGCGCGCCGCACTGGTTCCTGTTCGCACGACTCCATTTACATCAAGCGGAACTGGTGGACTCGTCGTCCCGATACCGACGTTGCCATTTGTGCCAAGAATGGTAATTGCTGGTCCGACTGTAACGCCCGATGTCGCATCATTGAGCAGATCGAAATAAAGGTTGGCCGCAACACCGGGTGCGCCGCCTGAAAATATGCGCCAGATGCGGGAATTTGCCAGGCCAGCGGTATAATTCAAAAGAACGTCCGCCTCACTCGCATTAGAAATTTCCAATGAGCGCATCGGACTCGTCGTCCCAATCCCGACATTGCCACCGCCGCCATTCAGTATCAAATTCCCATAGGTGCTCGCCCCTGCTGTATAAGCCTGGAGGCTACTATAAGTGTTCCCTGAAGCGGCGCCGGGTACAATGGTGAGAACACTTCCTGTTGAGCCAGCTGCAAAGTCGCTGTTATAGAGAGCAATGGCTGGCTGACTTCCCATAACACTTAGCTTCCACGGCGGGTTGGAGGTGCCGATGCCAACATTACCTTGAATAATCGCACCATTGGTCGGCGCTGCCGTTGCGACATAGCCGCTGCCGATGGATACGCCGCCAGAGACGTTGAAGGCCGAGCCCGTCGATGTGGTGTTGATGCTCACCGCAGTACCGGTGTCATATACTGCGCCGATGCCGATGGCCGTACCACTCGTCCAGCGCGCGTCATAATTCGTCGTGCCGCTCGCCGTTACGCCACTACTGACAATCGCGGTGCCCGCATACTGGCAAAAAATGACCGCGACGTTCTTGGGGCGAGTTTCGGTGCCGGTGTTGGCGCTAGCTGCAATGTCGGAAGCGTTGGTAGTAGCGCCGTTGACAATTTGTATGCCCCCGATGTTGCCCCCGCTACCTAAAGAATAGCGCACAGTACTCCCATTGCTGGTAAGCGCGGGATGGGTGTGCGCACCGACCATGTCGGCCTGTGTCGCACCTGGGCTGCGCGTGCCGTCCGGATCATTGCCTGCGCCGTTGTCGATGCCGCGCAGGAAGCGTCCGCGTGCAGGTGTGTATTCCGTCCAACCCGTGGGGCAAGACGCAGCCGCAAAGGCTGCAATGGTGCCGGTTGGGATATTACCAGCACTAGTGCCGCCGAGACCGAGCGCGACC
>Ga0182030_10005956_pt1 | contig 25822 bp, 40 predicted proteins | sample 812S3MmetaG_FD_121299 | JGI IMG/M metagenome (GOLD analysis project Ga0182030, IMG submission 121299) | Permafrost microbial communities from Stordalen Mire, Sweden - 812S3M metaG (Illumina Assembly) | ecosystem: Environmental > Terrestrial > Soil > Wetlands > Permafrost | place: Sweden...
TCAGAATGTTCTGATCAGCCCCCGGCTATATACCGGGGGCTTTTCATTATTCCAGGGTAGCTCAGTGGTAGTAGCCCTCCGCTGTTAACGGAGTCGTCGCAGGTTCGATCCCTGCCCCTGGAGCCAAGTTTGATGTTGCCCATTCGTCTAACGGTAGGACAGCTGCCTCTGGAGCAGTTGATCGGTGTTCGAATCACTGGTGGGCAACCAAGTTTGGGGTGCGACGCTTGCGTAAGTCGTATCCCATGGCATTGTTGGGAGATCGTTCAATGGTAGGACGTTGCCCTTTGGAGGCGACTATCAAGTATGATTGAGTGATGACCTATGAAACAGTTAGGGAAAACGGCCGGTACCAAGCGATATTGTACTGCGAATACTGTGGCGAACGTTTCACGCGTCGACTGGATGTAGTTCTCCGTGACGGACTGAAACAGATAGTGTGTAGCGCACCTTGCGCCACAAGATTGCGATCTACGAAGAAGGAGTTCACGTGTGTATGCGGTACGAAGTTCTACCGAACACCATCAGACTTACGGATCTCGAAGAGCGGCAATGTGTTTTGCTCTCAAGCTTGTGCCAATAGCACCTCTAATCGGATGCGAATGGGAGAAAACCATCCTGGCTTTAAGAATGGCATAGGTACGTACAGAAGGATCGCTCGAGAAGTGTACGGAAATGCTTGTACCGTTTGTGGATATGCAATTGATTGTGTTTTGGAAGTGCACCACCGTGATGGAGATCGGACTAATAACAGCATCGAGAACTTAGACGTTCTGTGTCCAACTCATCATGATGAATTTGAGCATGGAGTAAGAGTTTACGAAGGATTGGGGAGTCGTCTAATCGATAAGGCCACTGCCTTTGGAGCAGTTGAAACGGGTTCAAATCCTGTCTCCCCAGCCAACCTTTTGATGTGAGATGGGGGTTCAACTCCCTCTCTCCCATCCAAGTTCGCGGGTGTATATCAACGGTAGATAGTCTCGTTGCCAACGAGAAAGTAGAGGGTTCGACACCCTTCACCCGCTCCAGTTAGGAGGAGATATGACACATAAAGTGCACTTGAATGCCAATCTCCGGGACGTATTGTCACGATTGGCAGGTGAGTTTAATGCTGGTGTAGCTTCAACTGGTAAAGCGGCGGATTCGTATCCCGCAGTCGAGAGTTCGAGTCTCTCCACCAGCCCCAGTTTGAACGATGACTTCGTTGCTGTACCGGATGCCGAAGCATTGGATTGAAGGTGCGACATGAACTTGATGAGACGACCAGTGTAGCATGTAAGGATGTCGTACAGAAGACCAGACATCTCCGGTTTCTACGTGTATCAGTACGTAAGAACCTTTGCATCCGAGCACGGCCCAGTTGGCTCTCCCTATTACGTAGGCAAAGGACATGGAAAGAGAGCCTACAAGAAGAATGATGTAGAGATACGATCTCCAAAGGACAAATCGAGGGTTGTCATCTTAGCCAAAGACTTGTCAGAGGATGAAGCATTCTACATGGAGAAGCAGCTGATAAAGTTCCATGGGAGGATCGATCTAGGAACTGGCTGCTTGAGGAATAGAACCGATGGAGGCGAAGGTTCTTCTGGAGCCATTAGAACGGAAGCAATGAGAGCTAGAACATCTGCTGTGCACAAAGGAATGAAGCACTCAGATGCAGCCAAAGCCAAGATGTCCTTATCTAGGACTGGCACAAAGCAGTCGGAGGAAACTAAAGCCCGCAAGTCTGTTGCACAGACTGGTAAGAAGCTATCACCTTTGTCTGAAGAGTATAAGGCTAAGATATCGGCCTTTAACAAGGGGAGACCTAAGCCTGTTGGAATGGGAGCCAAGGTAGCGGCCGCCAATAGGCTAAGGAAACTCTCAGAAGAGACTAGAGCAAAGATATCCTCTTCTCTGACTGGCAAGAAGCGTTCTGACGAATCTAAAGCCAAACAATCGGCCAGTAACAAAGGGAAGGTTCCTGCGAACAAAGGCAAGACGCACTCAGAGGAAGCTAAAGAGAAGATGTCCGCAGCACAAAAGCTGGTATGGAGCAAGCGCCATGAATCTAATGCGAAGACCAACGTTACAGTTAAACCGTAGCTTCGAGCCGCTCCGGATCATCTATGCGAGACACGCGTTGACGCTGTTAACCAAGGGCAAGGCCGTGGTAGTTGTACCAACCAGTATAAGAGTCTACCCAGGGATCTACCTGCCAAGCGTCATCCGTTTAGTCGAGTTCGCCAAGGTGCCTTACAAGATGCAGGTGATATCCAGGAAGAACATCTTCACCCGCGACGGATACCGGTGCATGTACTGCGGACTGAGTAAGACGGCCGCTGAGCTCGAACTTGAGCACATCATTCCCAAGTCCAGAGGTGGACTGAAGACCTGGGAGCACATAGTCGCCGCTTGCAGGAAGTGTAACTCTCGCAAGAACGATCGGACGCCGGAAGAGGCAGGCATGACACTGATCCATAGGCCCCTGCCGGCTACTATACACACACCCAGGTTCTTACTGAAGTCTGTGGGCAAGGAAGTAGTTGAGTGGGGTCCGTATCTGTTCATGGACTCCGACGGTGACCGTAAGTACGTCACTGTAGGTTAACCAAGTGGCCACCAATCCTCGTGTTGGCTGAGGACTCGTTTTGTGAACGAGACTGCGCAGGTTCGATTCCTGTTGGTGGCTCCAAGTTGATGGCGGCTATAGTTCAGTGGCAGAACGCCTGTCTGTGGCACAGGTTGTCGAGAGTTCGATCCTCTCTAGCCGCCCCAAGTTGAAAGGAAGGATGACATGCCGATGGCAATGTGACACGCCGCACGAAGGGGGCGGCTTCGGCATGAATCATCCACGTACACGTGCAGAGCGCAGGCATCAACGTCAACGCATCATCAACTATCGCAAGTTCATCAGAGTCAATGGATGTAGTTATCCTTGGCCCGACCAGATCTGGTCGCAGTATGCCAAATGGAATGGCGGTTGTGGTTGCATGCTGTGCCACAGTGATAAGTACTTCGGACACAAGCGTAAGCGCAGGAACGCATTGAAGAAGATTGAAGTTGAATAGCAACAGTTTACGGGCCTATAGCTCAGATGGAGTAGCACCCCGCTTGCACCGGGGAGGTCGAGGACTCAAGCCCCTCTAGGTCCACCAGTTTCATGCCGGTATACAGTCCATCTCCGGCGAGATAGTGTTCCTCCTCATGGCAAGTCGGACAGAGGATCTCAAGATTGTTTGGATCGCGGTTGCTACGATCACGATCTATATGGTGTACACGCAGAACGGATTTGAAACGGTTATACCCACAACGATTGCATCTTGCTGGATGGTGGCGAAAAGCTAACTGACGATAGGTATCAGAGTCTAGATCGTCAGCAGTACCGTAATGATAAGGATGGATTGCGGTAATTCCAGACTCTAAACGCTGCCCCACATCTTTGCACTTACGAGAGCAGAAATGAATTCCATGTCTTGCTTTAACTGTATGGCCAACAAGGCGTTCAAACGTAATGCCACACAAAGCACAGACTAAAGAGATTCGGTTTCCGGTCTTAGGGTGCGGTTTGTTAGGAGCAGCACATTTCAGTGAGCAGTATTTGCCGTAACCACGGTTGACATCTCGCATTGGCGGTTGGAAGTCTTTCCCGCATCCGAGACACTGACGGGTGATTTGAGAAGATCTATTCATGAGTGGAGTGTAACATACTTGCGGTTTGAGTCCGACCATCTCCACCAAAGTTTGAGGAGGATGCTATGTCACAGCAGGACGCTTGTGGAGCTGCCCAGGATGCGGAACTCGTTACTGGTTGAGTGATAAAGAGCATCAGTACGGAGACTTATTGGTCTGCTGGAAATGCTGTGTGACATTCGATCCTTTGATTGTACCTACAGGGGACGAGCCACTGCCTTTCGGCGAACGATTGAACAGGTTGTTTGATGGAGAGTAGAACACCCATGAAGAAGGAAGAGCGCAAGGTAGTAAGGCTGGCACCGGTGGCTACACAAGCGGCCGATGCCAAGGCGCAGGCTGCTGAAAAGAGGCGGCAGGATCGCAAGAAGAAGTAAGTTCAAGGGTGCCAAGCTAATCAGGTGAAAGCGACGGTCTGAAAAGCCGTATAGTCCGGTTCGATACCGGAGGTACCCACCATCGGTGAGTGGGCTAATGGTAAGCCGCCTGTTTCGGGAACAGGACATCATGAGCGTTCAAGTCGCTCCTCGCCGACCATTTCAATGGGTCGTTAGTTACTAAAGGAAACGGCCCAAAGCTTTAATAGAGATCCTGTTGGTAAAGGATCCTTACATCTAGGTGTAGCTCAGCCTGCGTCAGAGCACTCGCCCTGGGAGCGAGGGGCCGGGGGTTCGAATCCCTCCACCTAGACCATTTCAATGTGGGCCTGTAGCTCATCTGGATAGAGCGCAGTGCTACGGACACTGAGGCAGTAGGTTCGACTCCTGCCAGGCCCACCATAATATAGTTGTCAAGCACAGGGGACTTATGTATAGTGGATCCATGCAGACCAGGACCAAAGCCGGGACCATAACCAGAATGACCAAGCGGGTCATTTGGGGAGTCTTGGGGTTTGGTGACTAAGGTTTGATGGTTTCATTGCCTTGGTTCTACCCAACCCCTCCAAGTGAGGGGTTCTTTATTGCTCTTTGACAATGGAGGATTAAGCTCAACTGGCAAACTGTCCGGCTCCAACCAGGAACTTGTGGGTTCAAATCCTACATCCTCCGCCATACACTTGTTCAAACGGGCTGTCTATGCCATAATTGTTCATGGCTAGGAGTGAAGCACATCGCTTGCAACAGAAGGCTTGGTACGAGAAGGTAGTCAAGGGCCGTCGAAAGGATTGGATCGAAGCCAACGGGCCTTGCGCCAAATGCGGTTCTTGGGACCGGCTAGAAGTCGATCATATTGATCCGTCCACGAAAGTGTCCCATAACGTTTGGGGTTGGAGTGAAACTAGACGTCTAGAAGAACTGGCGAAGTGCCAAGTCCTTTGTTACTCCTGTCATAAGGAGAAGACTAGGCTTTACTATCTGAACCTGGTCAACCCCAGAAGGAAAGCAGGCTCCGAAGGAACAGCTTGGTGTGGAATATGCAAAGCATTCCTACCTATCTGTCAGTTCACAAAGAACATTCGTAAGTGGAACGGGTTTGATTACCACTGTGCTTCCTGTCGAAGCTTGAGAAGAAGCCCACAGTAATCACCACCCCTGCCAAGTTCATACCAGCGGAGCTCATGAGGACGAGCGCGCGCATCATAAGCACGAGATAGGAGGTTCGAATCCTCCCGCTGGTACCAAGATCGTCGTAGCAGACGGAAGCGAATCAAGGGGCTATTGGACTTAGAGCCACCACGTCCCTTGAGGGGTAGGTTCAATCCCTACGCGGCGACCAATTCATAGGCGTGTAGCTGCTAGTTGGCACGTAGCCGTCTCCTTATAAGAGACAGTCTGCGGGTTCGACACCCGCCACGCCTACCATGCGCTGCAAGCTTTATCGGTGAAGCACCCGGCCCTTACCCGGAAGAACACGGTTCGATCCCGTGGCGGCGCACCAAGTTAAGGGATGCAAGCTTTGATGGTTTGAAGCACTCGCCTTTTAAGCGATAGAGCAGGATTCGAGTTCCTGGCATCCCACCAGTTTCGGTCCCGTAGCTCAGCTTGGACTAGAGCATCTGCCTTCTAAGCAGAGGGTCGCAAGTTCGAATCTTGCCGGGATCACCATAGTTCGGCCCTGTAGCTCAGCTGGACAGAGCAATTCCGTCCTAAGGAAATGGTCGGGAGTTCGAATCTCTCCAGGGTCACCAAGTTAATGCGCGTGTAGCTCAGCCCAGCCGGACAGAGCGTATCCCTCCGGAGGATAAGGCCGGGAGTTCGAATCTCCCCACGCGCACCATGCCGGTTTAGGGAAACCTCGCAGTCAGGTTACTGCGCCCGGCCGGCTCCAGTTATGCGGGTCTCCGGAAGGAGACGTGGCTGTTAATCTGCTCCTGCAGGGCGGACATAGTCCACGCAAAGTGGGGTCACCCACGGAAACCCGCTCCAGTTTGCGGACGTAGATTAGCGGCTAAATCGACTGGCCTACACCCAGTTCATCGCAGGTTCGAGTCCTGCCGACCGCACCAGTTTAGTTGTTCCGGGATAGCTTAGTTGGCAAAGCACCTGCTCGGTAAGCAGGAGACCACCGGTTCGAGACCGGTTCCCGGATCCATTGCGGAGTAGCTCAGTTGGCTCAGAGCGCACCCTTGATAAGGGTGAGGTCGGGAGTTCGATGCTCCCCTCCGCAACCAGTTTGAGCGGGAGTAACTCAGCGGCTAGAGTCGCAGCCTTCCAAGCTGTCGGTCGAGGGTTCAAGTCCCTTCTCCCGCTCCATACATTCAAGGAGAATACCATGCCAAAAGCTGCCAAAGCTGCTAAGGCTAAGAGTATCAGAGCCTATCTGATAACTGTGTCCGGACAAGGGGATACCTTCCAGACGCTCGTGGACAAGAAGACATGGGACTGGATGGATGATCCGATCAAGATACCCATGACACCAGACATGTTGGAACGTGTACGAGAGTACATGGAAGATGAGGAGTGGACTCCACAATTCAATCCAAGCATCGGCTCGTTGACCAATGATGCTGCTCTTGCTGCCCCAGGGATCCGAGTAGACGGCAAGATCGCAGCGTTCACCAGTGTCAAGGACTGCTTGAAGTTCATTCAGAAGTACAACATCAAGATCATTGACACTTGGGAAGGTTACATTTACTGATATAGTGGTACAAGAGTAGGTGCGCCATGCTAAAGAAGACTCTTATCATGAGCAGCAATGTGTACCGGTACCCGCTGCCCACCACCATCAAGGTTCCTAAACCTGGGGCTCTGGAGCTATTGGCTTTCATAATAGCAACCCAGGTCACAGGAGCCAGTAAGTTCTAAGCCCAAGATGAAGACCATCACTGTGTCATGCACGAACTGCCAAGCTGAGGTAGTCAAACCTCTCAAGGAGTACACTCGCTCCTTGAAGCTTGGCAGAAGGTTCTTCTGCAACGAATCGTGCGCTGCTAAGCTTAGCAACGCTTCCCGCAAACTACCTGACTTGGATACGGCTTGTAAAGAGTGCGGCAAGCCCTTTACAAGTAGACGCCTGCACGGCGTGTACACTAAGTTCTGCTCTCGAGGTTGTGCCAGTAAAGGATCATATGCTGACTCACCGTATCGTAGGCAGCGCGCTCGTGAAACAGGCCTACTGCATAAGGGAAACTTGAACAGTCCTGGTCAGACTCTCCTGAATCGTGAGTGGTGGAAGTATAATGATTTGGACGGGGTACTTACTGGAGTTGATCACGAGTTCGAATACGCCATCGGTGAATCGTACTTCGATCTAGCGCTTCCAACGCACAAGATTGTGATCGAGTTCGACGGTCCTTACCATAGCGGTAAGCAGAAGCAAAGAGACCAAGAGAAGACGACTCTGGCAGAACAGAATGGCTTCAGAGTCGTTCGGATCAAGGTTCAGCAAGCCGCTGCAGTTAACCCGGAGCTAGTGTTCATGGAGTTACCATTCCTGAAACCAGCTACCGCAAAGCCCATCCTGGTGACAGGATAACGCTCGTGAGGGAACGTTAGTTCTTGTATGCTCCGACACGTCGGTTCGATTCCGACCAGGTCCACCTAAGTTATTGTGATGCAATGATTTAGGTGGGCCTGTCATGGTTTCGATCGAAGTCTACCGGGACAAACGACGAGCCGAGTGATGTGGCCTGCGTTAAGGGACACATAGACGTAACTGCCAACACTGACAGTAACGCTCATCAGACCAAGGTTCTTGCATTCCCGGCTCGTCCGGTGCGTGCCGAACTTACGGCTCTGGCGATGGCTGCTTAAGCCACGGAGTTAGGATGAGCTCCGATCCTCAATCATCTACGGCCTGGTGAGAGTCCAGGCGTAGATTCTTCATGCTCATCCAATTGACGCAAGGCAAAGTAGCGACCATAGACGATGCTGACTACTACTTGATCAGCGGACGCTCTTGGCATGCGCAATATCATCCTAGTGGGAAGCGTTGGTACGCCGTAGCATCCATTACTGTTAACGGTAAACATACCAAGCTAAGTATGCATCGCGTCATAATGGATGCGAAGCACGGCGACAACGTTGACCATAGAGATGGAGACGGGCTGCACAACTGGAGGTCTAACCTTCGAAAAGCTACAGTTGGACAGAACAATCAGAATCGTAGAACTATCAGCTCTAATTCAGGATTTAAGGGTGTGCATTATGAACCCAAGCGAGCAGGACAGAAGAAGTACTGCGCTGCTATCACGTTGGATCGAAAGAAGACTACCATCGGTTACTTCATGACAGCCTCCGAAGCGGCCGCTGCGTACAACGAAAGAGCGTCGATACTGTTCGGAGACTTCGCAGTACTAAATGAAGTCTGACAGTGCCTCGCACCCTCAATGTCCCCCGAATGCCTCCGCGTAAGCGGGGGCATTCCTGCATTTGGAGGTAAGAATGAAGCCATATGTCTACGAACCTGTCAGTCCTTATGTGGACATACAGACTGGTGAGCCAGCCGATACTGGTGATGGACGCAACGTTCTAATCGTAGCCTGTGAGTTGGATAGGTGTATCGTTATCGGCCACAAGCCGTACACATGCTCGGTATGTGGCATCAAGGTAGGCCTGTCCCCATCATCTCAAGCCCTGATTGAACAATCCCCCAAGTCTACCATCATATGCATGGCTTGTTTGACGAAGCAGTGTAGCCCAGTGGAGGAATCGTGACCGAACTGGAGAAGAGAGACGAGCAGACTCGTCTGCTGGAAGAGTTAAAGAATGCCATTGGATCATCCCTAAAGCTGGATGCGGCGGCTAGGCTACTGGGATTCCTTGGACTGATAGTGGATACACCACATGGTAGAGCGGGGTGGATAAACAAATGAGCCTGAGATCCTTCAAGTCATCTCTTGAATCCACACTCCTTAAAGAAGGCGCTATCAAACTTACCCAGAAGGAAGCCTTCGAGAAAGAGGTGTGCATGGTATGTGGACAGCCGGCTTTGGCTAAGTGCCGCACTGATGCCGGCCGCAAGGAGTACTTTATATCTGCCACTTGCGAGAACTGCTTCGATCGAATGTTCCCTGAGGATTAGCGCGGTGGATAAGACTGAACAACAGTATGTAACTACGTTGGAGTCCCAGGTCAGGATGATGAGGAGGACTCTAGAGGAGATCGAGCGTAGAGTCGATCAGCATATGCATTGGCATTGCCCACAGAGCTTTGCTCTTCGCACCGTATCAGAGCACGCTCGTACCGCCATTGCCCTGACATCGCCGGTAGAGAAGGAGATTGAACATGGAGAACCCAGCAACCTGGAATGATGATGTGAAAGCTATCAATGAAGTGTTCCGCCAGGATACAGAGGATGCCAATAACCGGATCGTAGGACACTCGCTAATGGCAAAGATTGAACAAGCCGTAGTAGCTCCTCTTCGCAACAAGCTCGACTACATCCTCAAAGTATTGGCTCTGTTTGATAAGCACGATCTATGCTGGAACCTTATGTGGAGACCAGAAGGCAACAATCCCGGATTCGCAGTGGACTGCAGCGATATGTTCTGGTGGGGCTGCGCCGATGCAGAGTGTCTTACACCAGAAAGGCTCCCTAATCTTATCAAAGCTATCGAAGACGGTGGCGAGGATGATGGGCTGGTTCTGTATTGCGCCCGGATAAGGAAGATGCGTCCCCAAGGATGTATGTATAAGAACATCAAGGAGGAGCACTGGCACTTGTTCGATGAGTGCGGCCCTCTACGTGAAGTGGGACTTGGTAATCCCCACAAGCACCCCAGCGAGATCAACGCAGCAAAGTAACCGGGCTCATACCCAGAATCGAGGTTCAAAGTGACCAAGGTGATCAAGACTAAGGCAATCAAGAAGTCTGTCAAGAAGTCGAATACCACGGCGTTGGATGGTATAGTCGGTTACGCGACGCCTCTGAAGCCTATGAAGCCCATGAAGTTGAAGACTCCCAAGAAGAAGGTTGTTATCTCCGCGAACGGCACGAAGGTGAAGAAGACTGTCATCGCCCCTATACCAATGGCAGAGATCGTGGTGAATCACCCAGTGGCCCCGATCGAGATAGCAGTGCACGATCCGAACGTGTTCGAGCGCGCGCTATCATGGGTAGACGACAAGATAAAGAACCTGTGAGAGGAAGCCGGACCCTTGCACCTGCCTGAGGACTGACATGAAGAGCAGAGAGCTGGGGGATTGGGAGATCGAAGCGCTAAAAGCTGGCTGGATAGTCATATCCGGAGATGAAAGACTAAAGATGCCAACCAAGAGCACAAAGAGTAGAGTAGAGCCTCTGCACTGCCCCTTCTGCGGTCGTATGCCAGAATGTGGGGGTGCTAAAAGCAACTCACGATACTGTGACTATCAGTGTGGTTGCGTTGTATGCAACATATACTTCTACTCTAATAGACTGCGTGATGCGATCAGGAGATGGAATAAGCGCAGCCTATACGTCAGAGTAGGTAAACGCGAGTTGAAGAAGCTGCACAAGGAAGTACTGCTCGCTCCACCTGAGCTCGATCCCATCCAGGATAGGTTCATCTAACAAACACCACCAAGGAGAATGCAATGGCGTCAGTGAACAAGCAGATCATCGTCGGCCGACTCGGCAAGGACGTGGAAGTCAAGCAGGGACAGAATCAACAACCTCAGGAGTCCAATGGAGGAGCTCCTCGTAACAACTCCTATTGCTTTGTAGGAGTAGCCACGGATGACGTGCATGGGAAGAACGCCGACGGTACATGGAAGACGGAGACGACCTGGCACAACGTGAATGTATACGGCCAGCAGGCTGAATACCTGGGCAAGTACGGGAAGAAGGGTGGCTGGGTGTATATTGAAGGTCGTACACAACACAAGAAGGACGAGAAGACCGGCACGTTCTTCACCAATGTGGTGGCCTCTCAGGTCATTGTGTTTGACATGAGCAAGGGATCCGACGCTCCTGCAGAGCAGAAGACTGATCAACAGGTCGATCGAGGAGCTGCTAGAGCCGCTTCTCAAGGGACAACTACACAGACCACAACGGTTCAGCCTGAAGCAGTGACTGCTCCAGCCGATGATGCAGATGAATTGCCGTTCTAGCCGACGGAGACTAACACATGAGCATAAGGGTGGGCAACGTAGTCGTAATCACTCCAGAAGAACACCGTTGCTGTGAACTGTGCGGTAACATAGACGAGTGCCGTCCCTATGGCCCGAAAGGCGAGCAGGTCTGCTTCGATTGCGCGATGAAGAACGAAGCTGCTGCGAAGAGGCAGATGAATAAGCATCTGTTCGGTGAAGGGAACGCATGAACAGACGACGGTGTACACAACCAACTCTGTCCAACCCTACCGCTATCATCATAGCTGTGAAGTCTCCTCCAACAATCGAGCTTCCTGCTCCGCCGACCGATAACATAGTCCGTATCTACGCCAAAGCCTATCGTACCTATAGGAAACTTCTCTCCGGCAACTTAATCGATAAGGAGCGTCGTCGAGATATCATGGTGATGCTAATCGCACCTGAAGTTGACTTCGATCGAGACCGAACACGCAAATGCAGTCGGCAACGCAGCGCTCTTGTCGATAAGGTGTTCGACAACATGGAGAAGAACGGCTTGTGGAAGGACGGACGCTGGGGATTCACGCATGGATGGAAGGATGACGACAAGGAAGACAGGAAATGCTTCATCATCGAGTTCGTCCTGCATGTTATGTGTGCGAGAGGGGAAGCCGTGTATATAAGTGAACAGGAGGTTGAACCATGTCCCTTAATGCAGCCCTCAACGCTACTGTAGCCCTGATCGAAGGCAGAACTATCCTAGCCAAGGAGATCCTACGCAGCCCAGGATCCGATGTCAAGAATGTACCGGAGATACTTGCCCGCCTGGACAGAGCCGTGAACAGATCCACTATAAAGACTCTCCACAGTGCGCTAAGGACTATTCTGTCCGTCCAGCCTCCTCCTAAGCCGGCCGACCTTACGGATGACGACTTGTATGAGTATGCGTTCTACATGGGGGTTGCCATGGTGGAGAAGGTCCTTGAATACGCAGTCGACGATCTGGAGGGTAGGACGGAGGGCTAAGTGTTTGTATACATCAATGTCGACGGAGGGTGTATCAACGATAGCCGCTTCGGACTGGCATCTGCAGCTTACGTAGCCAGGAGAGCAGATAAGTCAGCCTATCTTGGTAGTAGGTCAATCACGTTCGAAGGTACTAACAACGACGCCGAGTATAGAGGACTACTGCTAGCTCTTGATGACTTGAAGCTATATACTGACATCGAAGGTGTTCAGTTCCGCTGCGACTCAGAGCTAGTAGTCCGCCAGGTGCTTGGCGTATACCGATGCAAAGACAGTAGGATGGTGGACTACGTACGTCGAGTAAGAGAAGCCATGAACGACGCGCCTTATCACTGTTCAATCAAGCATGTCGCACGAGCTGCCAATCACGAAGCCGATTGGTTATGTACTCATGCCTTGTACCGTGGGCCTAAGACCGATCACCTATCCGCGATTCCCTCCCGTATCAAACGCTCTCTCCTGAAGAAAGGATAAGTAACATGACACCAGCTACTACACAAGGTAAAGAGGCTGCCTTAGCTGATCTCGCTGCACGTCGCAAAACAAGTGCCAAAGCGAAGAGGATAGACAACTCCAGTCTGTATGCTGGATCACCAATGTATTACTACTGCATACTCTGTGGTGGGCTGGCTGAGACCCTGCCAGAATGTCACACGTCAAAGCCGAAGAAGCTGTGCGACGAGTGCCAGGCTCTAAAGGATCTTGGGTGGGTGGAGTGACCTTATGGGTGAAGCTGGCAAGAAGTTCCACGTGATGGCATACTTCCCCGATCTGACTAGTGTTAACGCTTATCAGACCTGGACTGGATCTGCCAGTAACATTGGCATGGCAGCGCATCTAGCGTTCAAGGATATACGTGCACGCCAAGGTGTGACCAAGAAGAGACTTAAGAACGCTAAGTTGACCATAATCGAGATAGAGTTCGAGGTGCCCAAATGAAGAAGGTTACGCTTCGCATACCCCCTGACGGAGATAGCCATGGAATGTATCTGACGTTTACGGTATACGTGGATAGAATGGATGAGCTTAGTGACAAGATCAAGAGCACACTGAATGGCTTCAAGGACGATGAAGGTGCCATACGATTTGATCTGAGCTATGGAATCATCTCCGGCAGGGTATTCATTGCTGATAAGTGGGACATTGAAACGTTCGTCGTATCAGTCGAAGAAGAAGAAGACATGGGCGTGTTCTGATGGAAACTCTGCGTGGTACTATCGTCAAGTTCCGCTTCAAGTCGGAGACATCCACCTTCAAGATAGCTGAGCTGGAGCCCGAGGGTAAAGGCCAGGCAGTAGTGATCCTAGTAGGGAAGAACATCGACCAATCCAACTTGGATATGTCAGTTACCGTCACCGGTAACATGGTCATCAACGACAAGTATGGTAGGCAGTTCGAAGTGACCCGTTGCGTCAGGAACCAACAGGTTGGTCTGAAAGCTACCGCCTCATGGCTGAAGCGACAGGAAGGAATCGGGCCTAAGCTGGCTCAGGCTATATCCGATCGGTTCGGAGACAAGCTCCGCGATGTCATAGAGAGGGACTGGTTCCTTCTATGCAAAGTGAAGCGTATATCAAGGCCGATGGCAACCTACATCCACAAGGCCTGGGTCGAGAACCTCCTTATCAGAGAGGTACAGCTACTGCTTTTGGAAGGTGGCATACCAGCCAGCGATAAGGCAGTGAGCAAGGTCCTGCGCAAGTTCGGTGACAACGCTATCGGCCGCATACGAGACAATCCATATCGGCTAACGGAGATCACCGGCATAGGCTTCAAGACTGCCGACGTACTGGCACGCAAGATCGGATGGTCCCCACAGAGGCCAGAGAGGGTTGAAGCAGCGCTGGCATACATACTGCAAGAGTCGGCCGATCAGGGACACAGCTTCCTTCATCGTCATGAGCTGATAAGTAAGGTCCGTCAACTGGCCTCGATAGAACGCGATACTGGTATCGAATTGCTTCCTGTAAAGGACGCAGAGGAGGCTATCGACAATGTAGTAGGTAGAAAGGACATCGTTCAGGAGACGGTGACCATTGATGGTCAAGTGAGCCTGCTATGTTACCTGCCCAAGTATCGGGACCTGGAAGTAACAGCTGCCAAACGCATTGCCGAGCTGCAGAGCATGCCTCAGGTGCCACCCAACAACATCGACAAGATCCTGAAGAAGGTAGAAGTCAAACTGAATATAGAGCTCAGCTCGCAGCAAAGAGATGCTATTCTACAGGCTCTGACCCACAACTGTTCTGTAATCACTGGTCTACCAGGAACTGGAAAGACCAGTGTAGTTAGGGCCCTGATCCAGACAGCCAACTTATTGGGACTGAAAGTGTTTGTCTGCGCGCCGACAGGACGTGCGGCACAAAGATTGCAGGAAGTATCTGGCTTCGAGGCCAAGACTATCCACCGCACCCTCGAATACATACCCAAGAATGACACCTTCACCTTCAATGGGAGCAATCCTCTTCCATGTGACATGCTTATTGTCGACGAGGCGTCCATGCTGGATCTGGAACTGATGGTAGCCATCCTCGAGGCTGTGCCTGACAGCTGTTCAGTGGTATGGATCGGCGACATCAACCAGTTGCCGTCTATTGGGGCCGGCATGGTGCTTAGAGACTTGATCAATTCCAAGAGGGTCCACGTCACAGTACTGGACAAGATCTTCCGTCAAGCTGAAGGGTCCCTAATCATCCAGAACGCCCATCGAATCCACCGTGGCGAGAATCCAGTATTCCCTGTGAAGGGCTCCAAAGCAGATAGCTACCTGATCCCAGTACCAAAGGGAACCAGCAACGTCAGTGGGAAGGCTGTCGACAATATAGACTATGTAAAGGCCAACCTCAAGAACATATACGGCCGGCTGCAGAGTGTATACGGCTTCGATCCCATCCGTGACATTCAAATGTTGACACCCATGCGGGTAGGCCAAGCAGGATACCTGGCATTCAACCCTATCATCCAGGACATCGTCAATCCTTCCTCGGCGAAGATCGAAGTCAACGGCCAGAGTTTCCGGCTCAACGATCGAGTCATGCAGACCCTCAATGATTATGACCTGGATGTGTTCAACGGAGACGTGGGCTTCATCAAGAGCATAGACACACTCGCACGGACCCTGAGGATCGAGTTCTTAGGACAGACTGTGGACTATCCGTTCTCTAACGTATCCAATCTGGTCCTGTCGTATGCTTGCTCAGTCCACAAGGCTCAAGGCTCGGAGTTCCCAGTCACCATACTGGTGCTACTCAGCCACCACTTCGTAATGCTGGATAGGAACATCATCTACACGGCTAATACCAGAGCCAGAAAGATGGCTATCTATCTGTCCTCCAAGACGGCCATTGATATAGCCGTCAAGACGCAGAAGGTACTCAATCGCAATAGCTTACTAGCGCTGCGACTGAGGAACATCGTTCCCAAACCTGGGTGACTATCATGGGTATCGTAGATGCAGTTGTACTGTTGATCGTTACTGTAATCGCGGCCTGGCTTCTAGCTTCATTCTTTAGAGGGAGACAAGAACTCAAGCCTCAAGTGTGCATGTGCGGGCATGGCAGGCATTTTCACAAAGAAGGCCACAAGTACTGTCAAGTCTGCTATGGCATCAGCGAAGAGTTCCCCAAAGGATCGATGTGTGCCTGCGACGTCTTTATACCCAAGCCCACGACCAAACCGCCTACCGACAATAGCGCCAAGGAACTGGAGAAGATGCTAGGAATGTGAGGTGGTAGCATGTCAAGACCGTTGAAGAGTTATCACTTCGACGTAGGGAACTCCAACAAAGGCTCCATCGGAATGTGCCTACGGATACGAGCCAAGAGCAAGAAGCAAGCGGTACGTATTGCCAATGAGTGCCTGAATAGATACTCTGCTGTACCGGTTGCGGATAACGAAGACAGGGTTGAGTACTGCGAGGTGTATCTCAACGGCAACCTAACAACCAAAGACATCGACAGTTACGACGAGGTTACTAATGACCAATAACATCTTCAATCCAAAGGCCAGCACTCCTTATCTGGATAAGGTAACTGGAGCCCTGACTGATCTAGCCGACAAGCAGTTGAACAACCCATTCAACCCAGAAGACGTCAGCTGGAAGCCGACCAACGTGAAAGGTAACACTTGCCTGGCTCTGGCCTATGCCGATAAGCGAGCCTACGAAGACCGATTGGATGAGGTGTTCGGTCCTCATAACTGGGCTGTGCAGATCAAGTCATACTCCAGCCCATACAAGAAGATCACCAAGGCTAAGCACAAGGTCTGGAACGATCCAACCAGTGAAGTACTGGTACCAGAACAGACCATAGACGCTCATAACGTCTATGCCATTGCCCGTATCTATGTGAATGGAATGGGGTTCAAGGAGTCGACCGGGGTGTCGGAGACGGACGATGACAACTCCATCACCACGGCCGAGGCCCAGGCATTCAAGCGTGCATGCTCTATGCTGGGTATCGGCAAGTACTTCTACTTCCTGCCCAAGATCAACTGCAACTACTCGTTTGGCAAGATAACCGACCCCCCTACCCTCCCGGACTGGGCGGTACCTGTTACCTACTGCGAGGAGTGCACGGAGCCCATTCGAACTACCCAGTTCAAAGACAAGAACTCTGTTGTACAATCATGGGGTCCACAGGAAATCATCAAGCGCTCTAAGCAACACTTCGGCAAGCCTCTGTGCCTGGAGTGTATGCGCAAGAATAGGGAGCTGGGTGCTGATTCAGTCGTGGACCAGCGTCTAAAGGAATCTTCTAAGGAAGAGGTTGAAGCGCTGACTTCGTGATCGCAAGGGTGGCAATATGAACGATTCATACGATACGCCATTGGAGCTCAAGGTCAAGGATCTTGAGCTTCAGTTGTCTGGTATTCGTGCTGAGCTAAGCAGATACTTAGTTATGAGTCCAAGAGAAACCATCATAGGCGGGATTCGCAATCTAGTCCAAGCTAGTATCCTGCACCAACATGTCACTGGGAACGTCACCGTGTTATGGGGAGAACGGTATGAAGATAAGGGTGAAAGTGGGCGACCTGGTTGACCAGATCACCCAGGCGGCCATTACGATAGACCGCAAGTTCGAAGACATGCCATCCAGCAAGGTTTACCAGAGAGCTAAGCTGAACCTTTCCAATGACGGTAGTATCAAGCCGGCTCTATATCTGTTTTCCACCGACCAAGCCAGCAAGACATTCATTCGTGTCGACGTAGACAGCGTCGACACGGAAGGACAAGTACTGGTTGATCCTGCCAAGGTACTTGGTGGATTGCTCAACCGAGACCCGGGCCAGATAGTTGAGCTGGAAGTCCTGGAAGACAAGACTAAAGAAGAAGGTAATCCTAAAGCTCGCAGGATCCGCATGAAGATCGGCAAGAACATAGTCCACTTGCCGTATGAAGACTCAGTGGATACTGCTGTTGCAATCATCAAGACCTTCTCGTCTCTCGGACCGCCCATCGCGAAGATAGCTGCCAAGTCCCTGATGGGCTTCATCCGCCGGTCACTGTTCTGCATCCCAACTGGCGACAATGGGCAGCAGAAGTTCGCTATGGGTGTACTCAATCTGAAGAGCAGCGATGGCTACTACATAGCTCAGGCCACCGACGGGTTCATCATCGCCTTACATAAAGCCAAGCAGACTGAATCTACCAAGTACGATCTTCCCAGTAGCTTACTCATCCCAGTTGAAGCCCTGAATCCTCTGTACAAGCTACTGAAGAGCCACGATAACAAGGATGTAGATATCCTGCCGGGAGCTCGCAACTCCAATGGCGAGCTACAGGAAGTCTTCTTCCGCATGGAGGGAGTCATGTTCGGCACTGTCCTGAAGGTGGGTGCTTACCCTCCACTTCAGAAACTACTGGATCAGCACTTGCCTTCATTCGAGATAACGGTAGCCAAGGAGGAGCTGAAAGGTACTCTGGCTCGAGCGGCCAACTTCGTGGAGAACAATAAAGACAGACGTATCGTCAAGCTGACGGCCGATGCTACCGCCCTCCAAGTAGAAGCCCGCAATCCACACTCGGACTTGCTGGATGAGATTGAAGTCAAGAAGTCCAGTAGCTCTCCATCTAGGGTAGAAGTCTCGGTCAATATCGATTACCTAAGCAATATAGCCTCTATGCAGGTAGGTGATCGCGTATCCATGGGATTCAATGTCGATAAGACTAAGGCTTTGTATATCAAGGATACATCCGAGGAGGGTGTCGAGACCCACTACGCTGTCATGCCGGTCGTGCCGGACTCCAGCAAGCCCAAGGAGACTGCCAAGAAGAGCAAGAGCAAGCCAGTGGAAGAACTTGAACTAGTAGAAGCCGCTGTATAACACCAAGGAGGATGTTATGGACGCAGTGATGAATCCAGTTAAGCGCATCGGACTAGCATACAAAGACGGGTCATCAGACAAAGTCTACAATGTCTGGATGAGAGAGGTCGGTCCGAATCAGTTCATGGTTGAGTTCACCTACGGACGACGCGGCTCGACCTTAACCGCTGGCTCAAAGACCACAAGCCCTGTCTCACTGGCAGCTGCCGAGAAGATATTCGATAAGCTGATCAAAGAGAAGCAAGCAAAGGGATATAGTCCTGAAGGAGAAGGAACCCCATTCGCTGGTACTGACAAGGCCGGCGAGGTATCCGGTTTGGTACCACAACTACTCAACTCGATCGACACCTACGACAACTATAAGGTCACTGAGCTGATCCAGGACGTCACATGGTTCATGCAGGAGAAGATGGATGGGTTCCATCAGATGGCCCGTATTGACGGAGACGTCACGATATCAAACCGCAAGGGCCTTATCGTACCTGGATCCAGCAAGATAGTCGAGGCCCTGAAGGCACTCAACGGTCCTAGGTTTGATCCTCCCTACGTACTGGATGGAGAGTCGATTGGAGACGTGTATCATGTCTTTGACATACTCATGGCCGGCGGTAAGTCGCTCCGTGAGAAGGGCGCTCTCGGTCGCTACCTTGCACTGGATGTTCTAATGACAGAGCTCAACTCTCCATCCGTTGTCAAGGTTCGCACGGCATTGAACTCCGATGCCAAACGGAAGCTGTATGCCGAGATCGTAGCCAGACGAGGCGAAGGCGTTGTCTTCAAAAAGGACAACGCTGTGTACGTCCCTGGTCGGCCGAACTCTGGTGGCAACATGCTGAAACTGAAGTTCAAGGCCTCGGCAACGCTGTACTCAAACGGTCCCAACAAAGGCGCACGCAGTGTATTGCTGTTTGCTCAAGGACCAACCCCTGATCAGAAGATTGCCGTCGGCAACGTAACTATTCCCATCAATCACGATATTCCTCCGTCCGGCACGCTGGTTGAAGTCGAATACCTTTACGCTTACAAAGGAGGATCACTCTTCCAGCCCGTCTTCAAGGGCCGTCGGACAGACAAGGACTCTGCAGACAATATTGACAGCCTCAAGCTGAAGGCGGACAGTGACGAGGATAGTCAATGAACGACGTCCTCATGTTCGTCGCCCGACGACTGATTACCAAGGCCTTCTGGATGCTGGTGGCCACCAGCTTTCTTGGCATCATGATGTGGGAACTTCGTGGATCATGCAAGGATCGCATCTTCCAGGAAGCTGTCGAAGCATTGAAAGCCAACAGCTGGAAGAACTGGCGTGGAGGCAGGTAACTCGCACCCGCGCGAGGCAATCACTTTTATATATAGTGGAGGGCCCGCAGGAGGTGTATGAGTGGATAAGCTAGTGACATTCCTGTATGTCCTCATGCGCGACGAAGTAACTCTCGGTACCATCGAGAGGATCATGAAGGAGCATGTCGACCTTACAGGAGGTAATGACGTGCTCTACTCCAACTCACACCTGGAGGAGTATGCAAGGCTCCTGGCAGACAGATTGATGAAGGATTAGGAGGATGCATGCAGCTGGGCTTCGATCTAGGAGACATAGAATCCAAGCAGGAAGATGTGGAGCAGGTGATGAAGGAACTATGCGTCAACTGCACCAGCTGCCGTGTATCTCAACGCCATCTCTACAATCGTGGCATGATTTACCGTGGTAGCCTGTTCGGACGGATCGCAATCATCGGTATCGCTCCTGGGAGCTCCGAGACGGAGAGGGGTGTGGCCATGATCGGTGAAAGCGGCAAGCTAATGGAGAAGTGGATGAAGTATCTCGGGGTGAACATCAATCGAGACACCTTTATATGCAATATCTTACAGTGTCAGCCACAGGAGAAGTTCATCGAGATAGTTAAGGGGGAAGAAAAGGAAGTCTGGAAGCAGAGAGATCCAGCGAAGGATGAGATCAATGCATGCTTCGGGCCTCGTTGTCTAAGAGTCCTCCGCGCCATGCCCAATCTGGAAGTGATCATAACGTTAGGATGGTTGCCGGCAGCAGCCTTCCTGGGTACCGATAAGGACCGTAACATACCTAAGACCAAGACCCACGAAGGGCAATGGTTCGAGAGTTCCTTGATGCCTAGCATTCCAATCTTCTGCCTTAGCCATCCGGCTGAACTCATACGCAAGGACAAGTATGGGAAGGAAGAAGCCTCCGACGATCGCAAAGTGGCTATCAAACACTGCTTGGATAACTTCAAGCGTGAGTACTTGCAGAACAATAAGGTCACTACATTGGCCAAGCGAGCTCAGCAGGATCGCGAAGAAGCTGGATTAGGAATGTTCTGACATCAACCCAACCAAACAACCAAAAGGAATGGTGATCCATGAACTATACCACTGAGATAGATCATGCGCTTGTGGTGCGTGATCTAGCCCGGGCAGTCACCGGGTTTACTGGAGGAGGAGACGCATTCTTTACCGGCCTACGTGTCATTAATGGAGTAGCCAACGGTATAAAGCCGGCGGTCACGCTCCGATCTCCTATAATCCGGCACATCAAGGCCCGTGACCCGGAGCTGTGGAGTAGGCTGAAGCCTTATGTGGAGGGGTGGAAGTGAATGTGTACATCATTGGCTGTGGCCCTAGGAACGGCCGTCGGTTTGGGCATTCTCGGTAAGGCAGGCACCGGAAAGCCACACGATAGGCAGGATTTGCTACCAATCGGGAGTCTATAGTAGCACCGGACCTTCCACAAGAATCCAAACAGTCTTATGCGGTTTCTGCAATACGCGCTGTCTACCCAACCCATACTCACGCTCCTATACACTCACCAGTCTACCACTCACTGGTAAAGACCGTATATGGATGGTGAAGCGCTTCGAATTGTACCTTAGCGCTATGGAGATACTCAATGGCCGACAAGAGACGTAACCTAGCAGCGGAGCTGGTTCCCAAGAGACTATCCGGTCTGATTGGACAGGAACGATTGGTCGAGCAGCTACGCAATGGAATGAAGGATAGCGTGCCTCTAGCTATCATGCTGTCTGGAGAAACCGGTGTGGGTAAGTCCACAATAGCTAAGATCATTGCCCACGCCATTCAATGTGATCACGGGGAGTTTGGCGAACCGTGCGAAGCTTGCCTGAACCCTGAGAGTGAGCTGCTATACAACATCGTGGAGCGTAATTGCGCCGACCTGGGCAACATCGATGACATGAGAGCGCTTCTTCCTGGACTGGGTAACTACCCTTCGTACGGTAAGTACCGTGTGATCATCTTGGATGAAGCCCACGGCATGGGAACGAAGGCACAGGAAGTACTCCTGCTACCTACTCTGGATACTCAGTCCCGCAATGTATTCATACTATGCACTACCAACCCAACTAAGATCTTGGATACCCTGAAGCGACGCTGTGTGTCTTATATGGTTCCTGGTGTGTCCCGTGAAGGCGTAACCGATCTGGTTGTCTACGCTATGAACTACATTGGGAGTATTATAGCCCCAACTCCGCTGATTCGATCCCTGATTGACTCACGTATCGACTCAGCCGGGCTGATTGTGTCCGCAGTGGAGAAGTACGCTGCCGGAGCGACCCCTGAAGAGTCCATAATGGTCAAGGATGTAAGCTCTATTGACCACTATGCTCTGGCCAAAGCGTGTGGCTTCGGCAAGTGGGAGACTTGTCAGAAGATCCTGTACCATGCAGTCCCAGCCGACGCAGACGTCATCAAACGTCACCTGTCGGCTTACTTCCGCAAGATCATGCTGGACTCTACCAGCAGCCCGGTTCGACTCAAGTTCTGTGCTTCTGCCATTCACGAGCTGTCGGCGAACAACGCCGCCACGGTATATGAGCAGGGCTTCCAGCTGTCCATTCTCACTGCTTCCATCTGGAAGATCTGCATGCTGTCACAGGAAGCTGCACAGCGCGCAGATCCAACGTTAATAACCACCGCGAGGAAGGACTGATCGTGACAACCAAACTTCACATCGGGGACAAGTTCTCATTTCCACTTGAGTTCATCACCCAAACACAGGCCATACTGGCTATCAAGCGTATTGGCAAGACCTATACCGCCAGTGTACAAGCAGAGGAGCTGCTCAAGGCTAAGCAACAGGTTGTCGCCATTGATGTTACCGGCGCGTGGTGGGGGTTGAGATCAAGTGCAGACGGGAAGGACCCTGGCTATTCAATCCTCATAGCAGGCGGTGATCATGGGGACATACCTCTCGAGGATAACGCTGGACATATATTAGCAGAGGCTATTGTATCGGAGAGGTTCTCTGCTATTATTGACCTTTCGTTAATGCGCAAGGCCCAGGCGCATCGTTTCCTAGCAGACTTCCTGGAAACTCTATACCGCAAGAACCGAGACGCCATGCATCTTTTCTGCGACGAGGCCGACTTCTACGCACCCCAGAGACCCTGGGGAGAAGAAGCCAGAACTCTCGGAGCAATGAACGATATCGTTCGTCGCGGTGGCATAAGAGGGATAGGGTGCACGCTGATCACTCAGCGTCCTGCTGTACTCAACAAGGATGTCCTAACTCAATGCGGTATATTGACTTGTCTGCGCATCAGTCATCCTCGAGACATGGTAGCCATACGGGAATGGATTGACGTCCATTCCAGTAGAGAGCAGGCCGATGAGATGATGAAGAGCCTGCCGTCGCTGGCAAGAGGTAAGGCGTGGATATGGGCTCCAGGATGGCCAGACGACAAGGGGATCTTCGAGCTGATCCAAGTACGTCGCAGGACGACCTTCGACAGCGGTGCTACACCGAAGGCAGGCGAAGCACAGAAGTCTCCCAAGACGATCGCCGAAGTCGACATCCAGAAGCTCGGGGCTCAGATCTCCGCTACTGCACAACGTATCCTAGAGAATGACCCCAAGGCGCTGAAGCGCAGGATTACTGAGCTGGAGAAGCAGGCGAAGACCCCAGCACAGGTGGACCCAGAAGAAGTCGTCAGGCTGGCAAACAAGACCGTTATACAACAGACGAAGGTCTATGTTGATCGTATCCAAGCACTAGAAGGCTACATCAACATGCTGGTGGCTAGGATGGTCTCCGCTCGTGAGACTCTCGATCAGTACATAACTGATGCGCCGGCATTGGTGAAGCCTCTACCTACATTACCTGCTCCAACTGTTAAGTCATCCCCAGTTATTAAGCCAGTACCAACCCAGAACACATCCGACTCTAACTCCAAGCTACCCAAAGGCGAGCAAGCCACTCTCATTGCAGTGGCTGGCTACCCAGATGGAGTTGAGAGGGATACGATATCCATCCTGACTGGCTACAAGAGGGCCAGCAGAGATGCATACGTATATCGTCTGCGCGAACGCGGATACATAGCGTCAAATGGTCCACTTATCATCCCCACAGAAGCGGGCATTCAAGCCCTCGGATCTGATTACGAACCATTGCCGTCCGGCAAGGAGTTGCAAGAATACTGGATGGGGAGACTACCTGAAGGCGAAAGAAAGGTCCTTGCTGTTCTGATACAACACTACCCGCGCGCAGTTCCTAGAACTACCATCGATGACGCCACTGGATACAAACGGGCAAGTCGAGACGCCTACCTATACCGGCTGCGCACCCGCCGCCTGGCTGTATCCTCTGATGATGGTGCCTGCGCCGCGAGCGATCTATTCGACTAGGCTACCAGAGAGCCACAACGAAGAGAGAGAGCGATGCGAAATGAGTACAGCTATACGCAGCAACGTAACCACCGTGGCGAGGCACTTCTCTACTGAAGGAATCTCACCCTACGACCAGGTACAGTGGGAAACACGTACCGCGTCCATCACCAGCTCTAACGGAGAGGTGCTCTTCGAACAGAAGAACATCCGAGTCCCCAAGACATGGTCCGCTATGGCGACGAATGTAGTCGCTAGCAAGTACTTCTACGGGAAGCAGGATAGTGCCCACCGTGAGACTGGCGTCGACCAGCTGGTAAAGAGAGTGGTGGATACGATCTGCCAAGCAGGCATTGATCAGGGCTACTTCGATAAAGAGAGCGCGAGTGTCTTCGCTGACGAACTGTCCTACATTCTTCTCCATCAGTACGCAGCGTTCAACTCCCCAGTATGGTTCAACGTTGGCTGTGATCTATACGCGCCAGACTCTCATTTCGGCAGTTGGCATTGGGGTCCTAGCCTAGGAGCCGGCGGGTATGTGGTACGCACTTATTCAGGATACAAACATCCGCAGTGCTCAGCGTGTTTCATCAACTCCGTCGAGGATTCAATGGAAGGGATTATGACGCTGGCTACTACAGAAGCCATGCTATTCAAGTGGGGATCTGGTACAGGCACAAACTTCAGCAGCCTTCGATCGAGCAAGGAAGGCATAACTGGCGGTGGCTTCGCGAGTGGGCCCTTATCGTTTATGAAGGGCCTGGATTCATTTGCCGGAGTGATCAAAAGTGGGGGTGTTACACGTCGTGCGGCGAAGATGTGCATTCTCAACGCCGACCATCCGGATATCGAAGAGTTCATTAACTGCAAGGTACTAGAGGACCGCAAGGCGCGTACTCTAATGGCCGCTGGTTATGACGGCACCAGTGGGCCCGACTCCGTAGCATACTCTTCTGTCCAGTATCAGAATGCCAACAACTCCGTTCGGGTCAGCGACCTGTTCATGACACTAGTTGAGCAACGCACAACCGAGAAGTGGAATCTGAAAGCCGTCAAGGACGGCAAGACAGTAAGCCAGGCTTCAGCTAAGGACCTAATGCATAAGATCGCCGAAGCTGCTTGGGAGTGTGGCGATCCTGGCATGCAGTTCGACGACACGATCAACAAGTGGCACACGAGCAAGAATACGGCGCGGATCAACGCGTCGAACCCTTGCTGCTTCGTGGGCGGCACTCTGATCGATACTTCAGAAGGACGTATCCCCTTTGCTAAGTTGGAGTTGATGTCCAGCTCTCGTGAACGGTTGCCATTAGCATTCGCTTGGGATATGCAGACGAATCTTCCGGTACTTCGCAAGATTAAGCGTGTCTGGACGTCCGGGATGACGAAGACTTTCATCCGAGTCACTACAGACAAGGGGCTGAGCTTTGACTGCACACCTGAGCATGGATTCTTGCTACGCTCAGGTGCTTACAGAGAAGCTCAGGATCTCCAGGCTGGAGACCGCCTGCGGAAGATTGGACGGTTCGTTAACCCGCAACGCAGTGATCGGAACTACATTAACCATCGCGAGACTGAAGATAGCTGTAGCGGTACCGTCAACCAAGCTCGATTCATGTGGGAGCAGGCATATGGCCCCATACCTGATGGCTACGACGTTCACCATATTAACGAAGACCCGACTGACGACAGGCTGAGCAACTTCGAGCTGGTCGATAACTCCGTACATCAAA
>Ga0182030_10005957_pt1 | contig 25817 bp, 28 predicted proteins | sample 812S3MmetaG_FD_121299 | JGI IMG/M metagenome (GOLD analysis project Ga0182030, IMG submission 121299) | Permafrost microbial communities from Stordalen Mire, Sweden - 812S3M metaG (Illumina Assembly) | ecosystem: Environmental > Terrestrial > Soil > Wetlands > Permafrost | place: Sweden...
CGCATCGCCGCGAGCGCCGCCTCGGCAATCGCCACCTTTTCACCGCGCCGTGCGACCGCGCAAACCTGCTCAATCGTCAGATCGTTTCCACTAAGCGAAATCATCTCCTCTACTATATGATTTGGACCGTCTCCCCTATCGCGCCACGACGCAAGCCGCCGCCTACGAACATATCGTGAAGCTCCCGGTAAGCGTCCTGCTCGACAACGTCCGCAGCGCCTACAACGTCGGAGCCTTCTTCCGCGCCGCCGACGGAGCAGGCATCGCCAAACTTCACCTCTGCGGCATCACCGGCCATCCCCCCGCCAACGCCATCACGAAAACCGCGCTAGGAGCCGAAGAAACCGTCGCCTGGGATCACACTTGGGACGCCGTCGCGCTCGTCAACGATCTCCGCACCCAAGGCCACGAAATCGCCGCCATAGAAACGACGCCCCAAAGCGTAGACATCTTCGACTGGACCCCCAGATTCCCCGTCTGCATCCTCTTCGGCCACGAAATAGACGGCCTCCGCCCCGAACTGGCAAACCTCGCCGACACCCACATCCGCATTCCAATGTTGGGCCTGAAACACTCCCTAAACGTCGCGACGGCGGGAGGCATCGTCATGTACGAACTGCTGCGCAAATACCGTATGCTGGCATCAGGGTTGTAACATGGAAATTCAATTCACCACCCGAGTCTTCAAGGAAGGCCGTGCGTATGTTGCACACGCCCTCGAACTCGACGTTTCTTCGTGCGGAGGCTCAGCGGAAAGAGCGATCAAAAACCTAAAGGAAGCCGTCCGTCTTTTCCTCGAAGAGTGCGAAAAGATGGGCACACTCGATCGCGTCCTCCAAGAAGCCGGCTACTCAAGAAGCGGACAAAAACTCCGCGGGCCCAAACTCGTCAGCATGCAGCAGATTTCGCTGCCCCTCCCGCTGACTCATGCCAAAGCTTAGCGCGGTTTCTTGGAGACGCCTCGCCAAAGTCTTCGAAGCGGCAGGCTGGCGCTGCACGCGAATCGAAGGAGATCACATGGTTTTCACCAAATCCGGCGCCATCCGGCCGATCGTAATTCCGCGTTACGCAGAAGTGCCCGTATTCATCATCAAGAACAATCTCCGCATCGCCAACATGTCGCGCGACGAATATCTCAAGCTATTAGGCCAATAGATTTCTTTACGCCTTAGCGCCTTCGCGTGAAATGTCTTCTCTCGTGTTTCTCCGCGTCTCCGCGTGAAATCTTAGGCCCGCCATGCGACCATAATCAAATGAGCACCACCCGAGCCCTCCTGTTCCTCTTCGTCCTCCCCGCGCTGGCCCAGAACCCCCACACCATGTTCCCCGCCGTCCGCGGCACCCAGCAGATGATCGGCGCCGGCAACAGCTACGAGGTCGAAGCCGGATACCGGCTCCTCGAACAAGGCGGCAACGCGGTCGACGCAGGAGTCGCCGCCACGCTCGCCGCCACCGTCACGGAACAGGACCACTTCGGCCTCGGCGGCGAAATGCCTCTGCTCGTCAAGATGAACGGCAAGCCCGTGGTCGTGGTCAGCGGCATCGGCGTCGCGCCCAAAAAAGCGACCATCGAGTACTACAAAAACCGTCCTGTCGAGCCCTGGGAACAGCCCGGCCTCAACCGTCCTCCCATCCCCGGCCAGGGCATCCGAGCCGCCATAACCCCCGGCGTAGTCGACGGCCTTCTGCTCGCGCTGGAAAAATTCGGCACGAAGTCCTTCGCCGAAGTGGCCGCCCCCGCCATTGAACGCGCCGACGCTTTCCCCTCCACCGAAATCTTCACCAACACGCTAAGCATGTTCCAGAAAATCATCGACCTCTGGCCCACTTCGCAGCAATTTTATTTCCCCAACGGCGCGGTCCCCAAGCCCGGCGAGCTGGTCCACATGCCGGCCCTAGCCGCGACCCTCCGCGAAATGGCCGCAGCCGAGAAGAAAGCCCACGGCAATCGCGCCCAAAAACTCCACGCCGTCCACGACATTTTTTATAAAGGCGACATCGCCCACCGCATCGCCAATTTCAACGAAGCCAACGGAGGCTTGATTGCCTACGACGACCTCGCTAACTTCCACGCCGAGCTCGATGAACCCCGCACCGGCACCTATCGCGGCTACACCGTCAACAAGCCCGGCTTCTTCACCCAAGGCCCCGTCATGATCGAGGCGCTGAACATCCTCGAAGGCTACGACCTCAAAGCCATGGGCCACAACTCGCCCGAATATCTCCACGTCGTGATTGAAGCCGTGAAACTCGCCTTCGCCGACCGCGACCGCTACTACGGCGACCCGAAGTTCAGCAAGATCCCCGAAGCCATTCTCCTCTCAAAGGCTTACGCCGACCAGCGCCGCAAGCAGATCGATCCGGCCCACGCGTCGATGGAATCCCGCCCCGGCGACCTGGGCGCGTCCGCTCCCGCGACCGGTGGCGGCGGGACTTCTAAGAATCGCGACACCACCTGCGTCGACGTCTTCGATAAATCCGGCAACGCCTTCTCCGCCACCCCCAGCGGCGCGTGGCTGCCCTCGGTCATCGCCGGCGATACCGGCATTCCTCTCTCCATCCGCTTATCATCCTTCGTCACGACTCCAGGTCATGCCAACGAACTCGCCCCAGGCAAACGTCCCCGCGTCACCCTCAGCCCCACGCTGGTCACCAAGGACGGCGAATTTTACATGGAGCTCTCGACGCCCGGCGGCGACAACCAGGACCAGGCCCTTTTACAGGTGTTGCTCAACATCATCGACTTCGGCATGACGCCGCAGGAAGCCGTAGAATCCCCGCGCTTCCAAACCGAGCATTTTTACGCCAGCTTCGACTTCCACGAATTCAACGCCGGCCGAGTCAGCCTGGAAGGCCGCCTCCCGCGCGATACCATCCAGCGCATGATCGCCCTAGGTCATCGAGTGCAAGTAGGAGGCGAATGGAGCAACACCTCCGCCCCGGTGGTGATCCAAAAGAAGGACGGCGTCCTAAACGGCGCCGCCGACCCCCGCCGCGGCCGCTTCGTCTTCGGCAAATGAGACTCCTAATTGTGCCCTTGGCTTGCGCCCTCGCCGCCGTTCCCACTGCTTGGACCGGCACCTGGGTCCTGAACGTACCCAAATCCACCTTCGGCCCAATCCTGCTCCCCGGAGCGCCCGAAGGCTTCAAAGTCGTCAGCCAAACCCTAAAAATCACGCGGCCGAACGCGAGATCAGGGCCTCCGGCGACACCGTATTTTCCGACCGCGACGTAAGCCATACCGCTCACCACGAAGTCTCCCTGCCCCTCGACGGCGCCGAAACCACCCTCGGCCCCATCACCCTTTCTTTCAAGCCAATCGACGACTCCACCTTCCAAATCCTCACCAAGCTCGAAGACTTCACAGAAGTGAGCAACTTCAAATTCTCCCCGACGACAAAACCCTGACCGAAACGAAAACCCAAACCGCCCCCGACAAGAAGAACCTCCACCACCGTTCTAGTGTTCTCAAAATCCCCATGAGCCAACGTGGCCGTCATGGCAGAAGCGCAGGGTCCCCTCCATCACTGTCGCGGCTCGGTAGCCCGGACCAGTTCTACCGAGCCCCGACAGTAATGGAGGGGTTTTGGTGAGACAACCTACGAGCCGCCCCCACTAATTTGTCAATGACCTACCTCCTAACCTGGAGTTGCTTTGGCGCCCGCGTCCCAGGCGACGAAGGCGCGATCACAAAACGCACCAACCAAATAGGCGCCCCGCGCCAATCCACGTCCGAACCGCTCCGAAATAAGTCCCGAGCCCTAATGCCGGAAGCACCCTGGCACCCCGCAGAACCTGACCGCCAAATCGTCCTCAAAGCGATCGCCGAAGTCTGCCAATACCGCAATTGGACCCTCCTGGCAGCCCACTTCCGGCATACCCACATCCACGCAACCGTGGAATCCGAATCCAAGCCCGAACTAATTCTGCACGATTTCAAAGCGTATTCGACACGAGCCCTTAATCGTTCTCAAGCTCCACGCAGATACTGGTCGCGCCACGGCAGCGCGGTATACCTTTGGACCCCGGAGCAAGTTTCAACCGCTATCCGCTACGTGGTCGAAAACCAAGGAAACCCAATGGCTCTTATCGTCCCCTCCATCACTGTCGGGGCTCGGTAAGCCCGACCCTTCCCTAACCGAGCCCCGACAGTAATGGAGGGGGCTTATAATCAAAGAGTGAACCTAGGCAAACACCTCCGCCTCTTCGCCCACATCCAACTCATGCCCGCGCTCGAAAACGGCGAAGAAACCACGCTCGTCGGCGGCCAGGCCGTCATGGAAGGCGTCATGATGCGCGCCCCCCACTCTTACTGCACCGCCGTCCGCAAACCCAATGGCGAAGTGGTCACCGAACAGCACCCCCTCCATCGCCTCTCCGAAAAATATCCGATTTTCAAGCTCCCCGTCTTCCGCGGACTGGGCATGCTCGGCCAGGCTATGACCCTCGGCGTGAAAGCCCTGAAATTCTCCGCCAACGCCGCCTTAGACGAAGGCAAGCCCGACGAAAAGCCCGTAGAAATCACCTCGAAAATGATGGCCGCTAACCTGGCCGTCTCGCTGATTGGTTTCATCGTCCTCTACAAATTCATCCCGCTTTTTCTCGCCACCAAACTAGGCCACGCCGTCCCCACGCTAGGCAGCCGCCTGGCGGTCAACATGTCCGACGGCATCATCCGCATGGTGATGTTCTTCACCTTCCTGTTCCTTCTCTCCCTGATGCCCGACATGCGCCGGGTCTTCCAATATCACGGCGCGGAACACAAAGTGGTCTACAACTTCGAATCCGGCAAACCGGTCAACGTCGAGAACGCGCAAGAATTCACCACTTACCATCCCCGCTGCGGCACGAGCTTTTTGTTCGTCGTGCTGGGCATCGCCATGATCACCTACGCCCTGCTCCCCATCGACGGATTCTGGATGAAATTCGTCGCCCGCATCGCCCTGCTTCCAGTAATCGCCGGCGTCAGCTATGAAGTCATCCGCTTCGCCGCCCGACGTCAGGGAACGCTCATGGCCGTCCTAACCAAACCCGGCCTCTGGCTGCAACGCATCACCACCAAACCACCAGACGACTCGATGGCCGCCGTCGCCATCCAGGCCCTGGACGGCGCCATGGCGTTAGAAGCCAAACAAGGCGGCGAGTTAGTAATCGCCTAGCAGTTGATCGCCTATCCCCTCCATCACTGTCGGGGCTCGGTAGCGGCACTCGGCTTTACCGAGCCCCGACAGTAATGGAGGGGGATCAGCGGTCCCGCATCGGAAATCCCCCCTCAGCATCTATAATGAAGAAGCCCAATGCAATACCAGCAAAAACTCGACGACATTGAACGCCGCTTCGACTCGCTCAACGCCCAGATGGCCGACGCCGAGGTCATTAACGACCCCGCCCTCTACCGCAAAGTCTCCAAGTCCCACAACGACCTCTCGGAAATCGTCATTAAATATCGCCAATGGAAAGATGCGACGCGCAACCTGGCCGAAGCGCGCCCCATGCTTACCGAATCCGACCCGGAACTGAGGGCCATGGCCCAGGAGGAGGTCGCAAAGCTGGAGCCCGAAATCGCGAAAATCGAGGAAGAACTGAAAGTCCTCCTCCTCCCGAAAGACCCCAACGACGAAAAGAACGTCGTCTTAGAAATCCACGCCGGCACCGGTGGCGACGAAGCCACTCTGTTCGCCGCCGAAGTTTTCCGCATGTACGGACGCTTCGCCGAAACCCGGGGCTGGAACGTGGAAGTGACGTCATCGAGCGAATCGTCCGTAGGCGGATTGAAGGAAGTCACCGCGCTCATCAGCGGCCACAAAGTTTATAGCCAGATGAAGTACGAAGCCGGCGTTCATCGCGTGCAACGCGTCCCGGCCACCGAACAGCAGGGCCGCGTCCACACTTCCGCCATCCGCGTCGTCGTCCTGCCCGAAGCCGACGAAGTCGAAATCAATATCGACCCCAAGGACCTGCGCGTCGACACCTTCTGCTCCTCCGGCCCCGGCGGCCAGAGCGTCAACACTACATATTCCGCCGTCCGCATAACCCACCTGCCCAGCGGCGCTATCGTGTCCTGCCAGGATGAAAAATCGCAAATCAAGAACCGCGCCAAAGCCATGCGCGTCATGCGCGCCCGCCTTTACGAACTGGAAGTCCAGAAGCAGCAGGAAAAAATCGGCGCCGAACGCAAAGGCATGGTCGGCACCGGCGACCGGTCGGAAAAAATCCGCACCTACAATTTTCCGCAGAACCGCCTGACGGATCACCGCATCGGCCTGACTCTCCATCAACTCAACCTGGTCATGGAAGGCAAACTCGACCAGATCGTCGATGCCTTAACCACCCACTATCAAACCGAAAAGCTGAAAGAACAAGGCGTAGGCGAAGTAGCCGCGTAATCCGTCTCTTCTCTGCGCACGCCGCGTCTCTTGCGTGAAATAATAGCCCTTCGATGACGCTCCAAACCGCCCTCCAGCAAGGCCAAAAACTCCTCGAAGACGAGAGCATCCCCGCCCCCCGCCTGACCGCCGAAGTCCTCTTAGCCTACGCCATCGGCTGCCAAAAATCATGGCTCTACGCCCACTCCACCGACGAACTAAAAGAACTCTGGTGGATCCACTACGGCCGCTATCTCCACCAGCGCCTCTCCGGCCTGCCGACGCAATACATCACTGGCACCCAGGAATTCTACGGCCGCGATTTCAAAGTCACCCCCGACGTCTTAATCCCCCGCCCCGAAACCGAGCACCTCATCGAAAGCGCGCTTAAATACGACGCTCAAACGATCCTCGACATCGGCACCGGCTCCGGCTCGATCGCCGTCACCCTGTCTCTCGAAACCGAAGCCCGCGTCACCGCCAGCGACATCTCCTGCGCCGCATTGAACGTAGCGCAGGACAACGCCCGCCGCCTCGCGGCCCTGGTCGATTTCCTCGAATGTGACCTGGGTAGCGCCCTCCGCGATCAGACCTTCGACCTGATCGTCTCCAACCCTCCCTACGTCCCGGATTCCGACCGCGCGACGCTACAGCCCGAAGTCCGCGACCATGAGCCCGCGCTCGCGCTCTTCGCCGGCCAAGATGGCCTCGATATCTACCGCCGCCTCATCCCGGAAGCCGCGCGCCTCCTCAAGCCCAAAGGGCGCCTGATCTTAGAATTGGGCTACAACTCGCTCGAAGGGGTTCGTCAAATGCTGGAAGGCTGGGAAAACGTGGAAGTCATCGAAGATCTCTCGCACATACCGAGAGTGATTGGTGCGGATAAGAGGACTTGAACCTCCACTCCCTTGCGAGAACATGGACCTGAACCATGCGCGTCTGCCAATTCCGCCATATCCGCACGAGACGACTAATTCCATTGTCTTAGACTGAGCGGCAAGAGTCAATTTATAACGTCGCCGACCGCATCTCCAGAATCAGCCTCATCACCAGCGCCTCGATCTGCTCGACCACCGTCTTATACACCGCGTCGCTCTGCCCGATCGGATCCTTCACCAGCCACTCTCTCACCGTGGCCCCCGGCGCTCCTGGAGCCAGTGGCAGCTTCTGCCCGCTCATATTCACGATCACGTCGAACTGCTCGCGAGCCAAAATCTCTATGCCCTTAGGAAACTGCTCGTCGATGCGCACGTTCCGCTCCGCCATCACTTTCCTGGTCTCCGGCTGCACAATCGGCGCCGGACTCAGCCCCGCGCTCTCGACCACCATGATGTCAGCGCCATAAGCGCGCGCAAACCCCTCCGCCATCTGGCTGCGGCACGAATTCCCGATGCACACAAACAGCACTCTCTTCCGGATCCTCTGCACCGGAGCCTGCGGACCGATCGCCTGCGGCCGTCCCGCGGCAACATCCGTTCGCCGCGGTCCACCCATGCGCGGCCGATTCCCTCTGTATCCAGCGCTCATAGCGAAGTCTTGTACCATTCCAACGTCTTCCGCAACCCCGCCTCAATCGTAAACTTCGGCGCATGCCCCAATTCCTTCACCGCAGCCGTGGTATCGGCCATGGAATGGCGAACATCGCCCGCCCTGGGTGGACCGTACTTCAACCCGATCTCCACGCGCTCCATCTTCTCGAGCATGGCCCAAATTTCATTGAGAGTGTACCGGCCGCCATTCCCGGCATTAAACATCTTCCCCGAAACCCCCGGCGCATTCGCCGCCTTCAGGCACAGCCCCGCGACGTCTTCCACATAAGTGAAATCGCGCGACTGCTCGCCATCGCCGAAAATCGTCGGCTGCGTCCGCGCAATCAGATGCTTCATAAATAAACTCAAAATCCCCGAATATGCGCTCGAAGGATCCTGGCGCGGCCCATACACATTGAAAAACCGCAGCGCCACCGTTTCCAACCCAAAGCACGACGCGTACACCGACGCATACAATTCCCCGACGTACTTCTGCACCGCGTAAGGCGATTTCGGCTTCGCAGGCATCGTCTCCACCTTCGGCAGCGTCTCGCTATCCCCATACGCCGACGACGATGCCGCGTACACCAGCCGCCGGACATGCCCCTTCACCGCCGCTTCGTACACCTCGAACGTCCCGTCGATGTTCACCTCGTGCGAAGGCCTCGGCTCGTCAATCGACCTCGGCACCGAGGGAATCGCCGCCAGGTGAAACACCGTGTCCGCGCCCTCGATTACCGGCGCAATCGCCGCCCCATCGCGAATGTCGGCCACATGCAGCGTCGCCGGCACGTCCTCCAGATTCTTCCTGTGACCGCTCAACAAACTGTCGATCACTTGGACGTCCCCTCCGGCGTCCACCAGCGTCCTCACCAGCGCCGAGCCGATGAACCCCGCTCCCCCTGTCACCACGTATTTCTTCATTCCGATTTCGCCATCTCCCCGTTTAAATACTCAATCGATTCGCGCGCAATCCTCTCCGCGCCGAACGAAAAATCAAAAGCTTCCAGCGACACCCATCCCTTGTATTTCAGCCTCTCCAGCGTGCGCAGCACCGGCTTGAAATCGTAATCGCCCATACTCGGGTGTTTGCCGTCCATCTCGTTCACATGAACATGCCGAATGACATCGAAATATTTCTCCACCAGCGCCGCATGAGGCTCTTTTTCGTTCACTGCGTTATGCGTGTCGAACATGGTCTGAATCGCCGGACTTCCGATCTGCCGCACAATCGAAGCCGCTTCTTCGAGCGTATTCACCAAGTCCGCCTGCTCGATCGGCAGCGCCTCGACCAAAATCTGGACGCCTCGCGCCTCCGCCTGCGAAGCAACCTGCGCCAGCCCGTCTATGTAACGCGCGGTCGCTTCCGCAACCGTCGCGCCGTCCACCGTGGACCGTTGCACCGGCGACCCGAACACCATCACCCCATCCGGCCCGAGGTCCGCGCACAAATCGATCAAATCCCGAATATGCCCCCAGCTCCTCTCCCGCAGCGCCGCATCCGGCGTCGTGACATGCAGCCCCTTGGGAGAAACCATCAGCCAGTGCAACCCAACAAATGACAATCCCTCAGACCGCAAAACATTCCGATACTCCGCCCTCTTGCCCGGCGAAATATCAGCCGGCCGCTCCGCCAGCGTGAACGGAGCAATCTCCAACCCCGTATACCCCGCAGCCCGGACAAACTTCGTCGCATCGCCGAAATCCCACCCCTGAAAAGCCTCATTACAAATCGCGTGCCGCATCACACTCCAGTTTAGATGTTCGCATCCGCGTTCATCCGCGTTCATCGGCGGCCAATATTGTTTTTCACAAAACATGCACCACCTTCGCCGCCATCGAAAAACTCCCCGCCAAACTCTTCTTCAAATCCGAAAACCGGGCTCGGCTGATCAGCGCCGCCAACGCCCTCCGGTCGAACCTGGCCAGATCCTCCACTGCCGCCCGAAACGACTCCGGGTCCGCATTCACGCTCCCCACCACCGTCTGATTATTGACAATCATCCGCAAAAACGGCACCGCTCCTTCGCCATTCGGAGCACCCAGCACCACCATCACTCCCAGCGGAGGCATCTGCTGCAACGCGAACAGCGCCGCCTCGGTCGACCCCGTTGCCTCAAGCACGATGTCGGCCGACCCTGTCAGCCTTGACTCGTACGGGATATCCAGCAGCTTCAAAATCGCCGCCCGCGGATGATCCTCCGCCTCCAGCGATTCCACCCGCACCGCGTAGCCGCGCGCTTTCAGAGCCATCGCCGCCAGCATCCCGATCGGCCCGAGCCCCAGCACCACCGCCGTCCGCGGCTCACCCTCATGCACCGCCAGCGCCCTGGTAATCGCCTTCTCCGCGACGCTCAACGGCTCCACCAATACCCCGAAATCCACCAGCTTCAACGGCACCCGCACCAGATCCTCTTCCGCGTCGACCGCCTGCTCCGTGAAATATCCGTGCCGTCCGAAAATCCCCCGTTCCGTATATTTCCCGCTGATGCACAGGTCGCGCCGCCCCCTCGCGCACGAACGGCATGCCGGCATGCAGGCCCTCCGCACCGTCGGCACCACCCAGTCGCCGCGATTCAGCGCCCTCACTCCCGCCCCCGTGTCCAACACCTGCCCCAGCGCCTCGTGACCCAGAATCAGCCTCGGCTCGCCTTCTGGAGGAGCTCCCAGTTCAAACGACGCCAGCGCGCGGTCCGTCCCGCACACGCCCACTTCATGAACCCGGTACAACACGTCGCGATTGGCATAAAACTCCGGCGGATCCAGCTCGCCCCATTCGAGCGTGCGCGCCTCGAAATCCAGCGCCAGCGCCTTCATCCTATTTCTCTTCGTCCCCACTCCCCAAACCGTGAAAACCGGGAGAGTATCCTCTGTCTCCAGGCAACCATGTGGCGCACGCACTCGTGCGTGCCGCCGTCGAGACTCGTCTCGATGCATGCCACTCTCACGTGCAAACCTTACTCGCCACCGCGATTACACTCAGCCCCTTCCACGGCAGCAGTCCGTCGATCCGCCTCCACAACCACACCGTTTTATCGAACAGTTTCAGTGAAACTTTATTGATCCGCTTCCGCCCCAGCATTTTTCCGAAAATCCACCACGACACCGCGCCAATCTTGTTCAACTGATACACCCGGTCCACGCGCAGACCCGTTTTCCCGATCATCTCCCGCAGCTCGCCCTCGGAAAACCGCCTCTTGTGCCCCATCGCCACATCCAGCGATCCATATAACCCCGGCCCCTGCGGCACCAGCACAATCGCCACCCCGCCCGGCTTCAAAATACCCGCCATCTGCTCGATCACCCCTTGCGGATCGTCCACCGACTCCAGCAAATTCACGCACAGCGCGCTCTCGAATTTTTCCTTCCACGGCCCGTAGTCCGCCGGATCCTCCGGATCCAGCTTGCAAACCGTCACGCTCGGCGTCCTCAAGAACCGGTTCCTCAGCGCATGAAGATACAGCGGATCTTTTTCGCCCGCCACATACTCCAGCTTCCTCGCCATCAGCCGGCCGGTGAGATTCCCGATCCCCGCTCCCGCCTCGAACACCGTATCGCCCAGGTGCGGCCTCAGCACCCGGGTCAGCCAGCTCAAATATTGCGGCGTCCCGGTGAGGCTGTTCAGCAGCCCCCGCCCGTAACTGGCGACGTACAGATCGTCCACCAGCCAGAAGTGGAAGATCACGCCCAGCGCCTTCACGCCGTCCTTCCAGCCGATCTTTTTCCCTTCTTCGTAGGTGCGCCCGTGATAACTGATCGGCACCTCGTACACGCGCAGCTTCCGCTTCGACGCCTTCATGGTGATCTCCGGCTCGAACCCGAACCGGTTGCTGCGAATCGGGATGCTTTTCAGCAGGTCGGTGCGAAAAACCTTGTAGCATGTCTCCATATCGGTCACGTTCAGATTGCTGAACATGTTCGAGACCAGCGTCAGCCCTTTGTTGATCATCGAATGCCAGAACGGCAGCACGCGCGATTGTTCACCCACCAGATACCGCGACCCGAACACCGCGTCCGCGCGCCCGTCCAGCAGAGGTTTTATGAGCTTCACGTATTCCGACGGATCGTACTCCAGGTCCGCATCCTGCACCAGGCAAAAATCGCCCTGCGCATTTTCGATCGCCGTCCGCACCGCCGCACCCTTGCCCTGATTCACCTCATGCCGGTGCAGTCGAATCCTCGGCTCATTCTCCGCGAGGCGTTTCAAAATATCCGATGTCCCGTCGGTCGAGCAATCGTCGACAATCACCAGCTCGCGGTCCATATTCTCGGGCAATGCCGCCGCCAGCACCAGGGAAAGACTCCGCTCTACTACCGTCCGCTCGTTATAGACCGGAATCAAGATCGAAAGAAGCATGCAATTCCATCAGTATAATTGTCTTTGGCACTCGAACCCCTGCTTCAAACAAATCTGCCTGGCTACCAGTTGCGCGCCCGCGGAAAAGTCCGCGATATTTACGAGGATCACGACCGACTATTATTCGTCGCCACCGACCGCATCTCGGCCTTCGATTACATCCTCGCCACCGGGATTCCCGACAAGGGCCGCGTGCTGACGCAAATGACTCTCTTCTGGCTCGACTTCCTGAAAGACGTCGTGCCCAATCATCTCCTCAGCACCGACATGAGCGCGCTCCCGCCTGAATTCGAAGGCCGGTCGATGTGGGTGAAAAAAGCACAAATGTTCGACGTCGAATGCGTCGCCCGAGGCTATCTCTCCGGCTCCGGCTGGAAGGATTACAAAGCCACCGGCGCGCTCTGCGGCATCCCATTACCAGCCGGCCTGGTCGAAAGCGATGCGTTACCGGAGCCCATCTTCACCCCGGCAACGAAAGCCCAAAGCGGCCACGATGAAAACATCCCGTTTGAAGCCGTCATTTCCATGATCGGCCCGGAAACCGCCGCGCGTCTCCGCGACCTCACGTTGACCATCTACAAAAAAGCCTCCGATTACGCCCGCTCCCGAGGCATCATCATCGCCGACACCAAATTCGAATTCGGCATTGTCGACGGCCAGATCCTCCTGGCCGACGAGGTCCTTACCCCGGATTCGAGCCGCTTCTGGCCCGCCGATACTTATTCCCCCGGCGGCCCTCAGCCCTCTTACGACAAGCAGTTCGTCCGCGATTACCTCGAGTCGATAAAGTGGAACAAGCAGCCACCGGCCCCTCCCCTGCCCGCCGACGTCGCGCTCCGCACCAGCGAAAAATATAAGGACGCCTACCGGACCCTCACCGGAAAATCGTTATGAACCTGCTCGACCTGTTGCTGGTCGTCATTGTCGGCATCTCCATCGCCACCGGATTCATGGCCGGATTCGCCCGCGTCGGCGTAGGCTTCATCGCGACGGTCTCCGGCTTGCTCTTCGGCTTCTGGTATTACAGCGTGCCCGCGGCCTGGATCCGCGACCACTGGACCATGTCGGCGGCCGCCGCCAACATGCTCGGCTTTTTCGTCGTGTTCTTGGCTTTCTTAAGCGCCGGAGCCATGATCGGCAAACTGCTGGCCAAACTCTTCAAATGGACCGGGCTCGGCTGGCTCGACCGCCTTCTCGGGGGCGCCTTCGGCCTGGTGCGCGGCGCCCTCCTGGCGGTGATCACCGTAGCCGTAATCATGGCCTTCACGCCGAAACCTCTGCCCACATGGATGGTCGGCTCCGAAGTTCTTCCCTACGTCCTCGACGCCTCGAACGTCTGCTCCAACCTCGCCCCCGCAGCCGTGAAAGACGCCTTCCGCGACTCCATGTTCGAAATCCGCAAACTGTGGGAAGAGGAATTACGCAAGAAACATCAGAAGCGGGAAAAACTCAAAAAGGCAGACAGTTGAAGGAACTTTTAATTTTCGATCTCGACGGCACGCTCATCGATTCCAAACGCGACCTCGCCGACTCCGTAAACGCCATGCGCGTACACCTGGGCGAGCCGCCCCTGGCCGACGAAACCGTCTATTCCTACGTCGGCAACGGAGCCCCGGTGCTGGTGCGCCGCGCCCTCCCCGGCCGTCCCGAGGAAGAAATTCAGTGCGGTCTCGGCTATTTTCTCGAATACTATCGCGACCACATGCTGGACGCGACGACGCTTTACCCCGGCGTCCGCGAAGCCCTCGATGAACTGCTAACCGCCAACGTGAAGATGGCCGTCCTCACCAACAAACCCCTCCGCTTCAGCGAGCACCTGATCAAAGGCCTGGGGCTCGACGGACACTTTTTCCGCATCTACGGCGGCAACAGTTTTGAGGAAAAGAAACCTTACCCCAAAGGCATCGAACTGTTAATGGAAGAATCCGGCATCGGCCGCGCCGGCACCATCATGGTAGGCGACAGCGCCGTCGACATCCTGACCGCGAGAAACGCGCAAGTCCGGGCCTGCGGCGTGACCTGGGGCTTCCAACCCGAAACCTTCGCCGACGCCCCTCCCGATTTCACCATCGACCGGATGAGCGAACTGGTATCCCGAGTCCTTCCCTCACCCTAGTGGCTTGTATCAGCGCCTTGTAGGGCGCCCAATTTTGGCTGCAGCCGCATTTCAGGCGGCTGTTGTTGATCTTCGAAAAGCCTCCTCAAGCAGGCTGCAGCCAGAATTGGCCGCCCTACTGATTCGGGACGTGGCGTACGCACTCGTGCGTGCCGCGTCGAGACTCGTCTCGATGCCTGGGCCGGCCAAATCCTCCACCACCAACGCCGCCACATACCCCTCCGGCGCGACAACGGACTCAAGAGACCACCCCTCCGCCCCCCGAACCAACTCCGCCCGTTCCCCCACCGTCACATCGAAGCTATCCAACCCGCGCGACACTCCCATCCCGCAAGCCTTAATCAACGCCTCTTTCCGTGTCCAACACCGAAAAAACGCCGAGCACTGCTCCGACTTCGGCAATGCTCTTAGCGCCCTAACCTCATACGCCGAAAAAAAACGCTCCGGAATATTTTCGTCCGCAAACGATGGGTCAACGCGCTCGATATCGTACCCCACCTCGCGCCCCCGCGCCATCGCGATCATCCCCATCGAATGCGAATGCGAAACATTGAAACGCGTCTCCGACCCCTCCAGACGCGGCTTCCCATAAGCCCCATAAACAAATGGCTCCCGAACTCCCAGCAGCTCCCGCAGCGTGCCCCGGCAGACGATATACCGGTTCCGATCCCTATCGAACCGGAACCGCGAAGCCCGCTCCACTTCATCCCGCGTCAGCAGCCCCTCGAACCGCCCCGCATCCACATCCAGCGAAAAAAATTGAACGTCGATCATCTCTCCATCTGCTCGAGCATCGCCCCGGCCTCTTCCTCGCTCATCGCCTCCAGCTTGGCGATCAGCTGCCTCTCGATCTCGTCCGAAAGGCTTCCCACTGTCTGAGCCGTGAACAAATCGCGCAGCGTCAACATCACCCCGAATCGCTCCCGGACGCGCAGCACCAGTTGTGTCCCCAGCAGCGAATGCCCTCCCAGCAGGAAAAAATTGTCGTCCAGCCCGGCCCTTTCCACCTTCAGCAGCTCTTCCAGAATCGACGCGATCCTCACTTCAATCGCCGATTCCGGCGCCCGATACGCCGTCGTGTCCAACGCGTTCTCCGTCGCCGGCTCCGGCAGCGCCGCCCGGTCCAGCTTCCCGTTGGGCGTCAGCGGCAGCGCCGCGATCCTGACAAACGCCGAAGGAATCATGTACTCCGGCAGCTCCTTCGACAAAAACTCCCGCAGCTCGCTAGACCTAAGGCCCGCTCCCGCAGTCACAACATAAGCCACCAGTTGCCTGCTACACGCATTGCCGCGCCCCGCCACCGCCGCCGAAGAAACCTTTGGATGCCGGGCCAGTACGCTGACAATTTCATCCGGCTCAATCCTGTGCCCGCGAATTTTTTCCTGATTGTCCGCGCGGCCATGAAATGCAATCTGCCCGTCGGGCAGCAGCGAACCCAAATCCCCCGTCCGGTACAGCCTGGCATCCACTGCCGGACCGAACGGATTCTTGACGAACCTGTCCGCCGTCATCTCCGGCTGATTGCGATACCCCCGCGCAACGCTGGTCCCACCGATATAAATCTCGCCCGTCTCGCCCGCCTTCACCGGCTCGCGATTCTCGTTCAATAAATAAATCTGCGTGTTCGCAATCGCCGAGCCTATTGATGGCTTCCCAACCTCACAGGACACCTTCACCATCCCCGACGTAGCCACCACCGTGCACTCCGTCGGCCCGTAATTGTTCACCAGCTGGAACGGCAGCCCCGCGACGGGATACCGGTGCAGCGTATCCGCCCCCGTCAGCAAATACCGCAGTGACGTTGTCCTTGGCCACTGTGCCCAGAGCATGGGCTCCGCCAGCGCCGCGGGCACGAACGATATCGTGATCCCCTCCGCCACCAGCCACTCCCGCAAGAGCTCCGACGACGTCCGCGCAGTCGCGTCCGCCAGCACGACGCTCGCGCCCGCGCTGAGATAAGGCCACAACTCCCACACCACCGCATCGAACGCCAGCCCGGCTACGTGACTGGCCCGATCCTGGGCCGCCACTCCAAACGCTCTGCGATGCCAGAAAACCAGATTCAACAGATTCCCGTGCGTCACCTCGACGCCCTTCGGCTTCCCGGTCGACCCCGACGTGTAAATGATGTACGCCAGGTTCTCCCGCGTAATCTCCGCCGTCACCGCGCGCTCCAACTTGCGCCGCACATCCACCTTCAGCCCGGCGCCAATGACCACCGCCGCCCGGGCATCCTCCAGCACAAACGCCCGGCGCTCCTCCGGCCATTCCAGATCCACCGGTACATAAGCCCCGCCCGCCTTCCAAACCGCCAGCACCGCGATCACATACTCAAACGACCGCTCCAGACTCACCCCAACGACGACTTCCGGCCCCACTCCCAGCTCCGTCAGCCGCCGGGCCAGCACTTCGGCCCGCGCGTCCATCTGTCCATAAGTAAGCCTGGCCGAGCCCATGCTCAGCGCCGTCGATTCCGGCGAAAATGCCGCCGCGGCAGCTACAAGCTGCGGCACACAAGCCCGTCGCATGCAAACACCACGATTGGGAGGAAGAGAACTTCGATGTACAGGGCGCAAAACACACGGATCCCCATTGGCATTTGGTTGCGTATTCATGAGCGTGCTAAAAGAATACGATCCTACGCACCGCCAACCCCATGGAGTGTTAGTACCGAATCGCGTAACCACATACGCCTAGACGATCAGTCCTAATTTTGCGCGAAACAGGAGTACTTCTATCGCCGTCCAGCCCGATGCGTCGGAGTTTCGAGAACGTGGGGCGGGCCATCGGCCCGCAGCAGCCTACCAGGCGGCTCGTGCTGACCGACGAACAAGCCTGCTGGTAGCAGGCTGCGGGCTATTAGCCCGCCCCACACCTAGGCTGAGGCAGCGACGGCCCACCATCGCCTACGGGCACCGGCTCCCCGCTACTTCTTAGGAATCTCCGGCATCGGATGCCGATACCGCCCCGCGAAAATCTCCGCGAACAGCCCCAGCACCGGCTCATGAATCAGCGAATTATCCGCCAGCATGTGCGGACCCTTTAAATGGAACGGCCCGCCGTGCATATCGCTAGCCATGCCGCCTGCTTCGCGAACCATCAGCACGCCCGCCGCCATGTCCCACGGATTCAACCCGAACTCCCAGAACGCGTCCAACCGGCCGCAAGCCACGTACGCCAGATCCAGCGCGGCCGCGCCCGCCCTGCGCACTCCATGCGACATCATCGCCAGTTGATAGTAGAAATGCACATTGACGTTCTCGTGCCGTTTGCGCGAAGGAAATCCCGTGGCCACCAGCGCGTCCTCCACCCGAGCCACCTTCGATACATGAATGCGCCGGCTGTTCAGATACGCCCCGCCGCCCTTTTCCGCCGTGAACATCTCCTCGTGGATCGGATGATAAATCACGCCGGCAATCAGCTCGCCCGCCTTCTCCAGCGCGAGTGTGACATTGAACATCGGGAACCCGTGCGCAAAGTTCGTCGTCCCATCCAGAGGATCCACATACCAGCGGTACTCCGACGACCCTTCCTGCCCGCCTCCCTCTTCCGCCACCACCGAGTGCGTCGGAAAATGGTTGCGCAACTTCTCCACGATCAGCCGTTCGCTGGCGCGGTCAGCTTCGGTCACCAGGTCGTAGTCGCCCTTCAGCTCAAAACCGATGCCCCGGGCATGGTAGCTCGCGATCAATGCGCCCGCCTCGCGCGCAATACTAGCGGCGGTCTCCAGAAATTCGGCCATTATTCTCCACGATCCCCAGGCTGACGCCAGGGGTTATAACCCCGTCCCATAAGGGCGGGGAAAAGTTTCGTTGTCATGCCTAGCTCAATTCGTACAGGTATTTTATGTCGTGTTTAAACAGGAAAAGATTCGGTTCCCCGGTGCGCGTAATGCGGATAAACGTGGCGTCGTAAAACTCCACCACCCCGTCCACTTCCTGGTTGTCGGTCAAACGCACGCGCACCGGAATGTGGTTGTCGATCAGCCGGCGAAGATACTTCACCTCTTCGAACGTCTGATCGGGCGCTTTTGCTTGGCTGATTTTTCCGGGCACGAGAGAGGTGTGCCTTAAGGCACTACATCTCCATAATACCCGCTGCGCGTCGAAGCCCGCAATTCCGGGCGTTTCAGCTCCACCTTCACCGGATGAAATCGCGGCGCGTCCTTCGGCATTTCCTTCGGATAATACCCGATCAAATATTGCGTGCGCAGGTCTAGCAGAATCTCGTCGAAGGCATGGTCCAGTTCCCCCTGGTTCGACGCCCACAGCACGCGCCCGCCGGTGTTGGACGCAAACTGCTCCAGCGCATGTTCGCCCCCGGTATTGCGGCCCGCGTCGTTGATCACCGGCACCACGATCACCGGATAGATCACCGCGTCGGCCTTCTGCGCCGCCTCCAGCGCGTCGTGATATTTCCAGTGGCTGGTGGTGTCGCCTCCGTCGCTCACCACCACCATCACGTGCCGCCCCTCGCGGCCCTGGATTTCGTGCCCCGCGAACCGCACCGCGTCGTACAGCGACGTTCCCGCCGTGGGCTTGATTCTCCCCAGTTGCGTCACCAGCTGATTCAGATTGCGCGTGAACACGTGCATCACGCTCACTTCCCAGTTGAACGAATACAGGGCCGCCGCGTCCCGCGTGTTACCCTCCTTCAGCAGCGACTTGAAAAATTTGGAGATGGAGTTCGTCTCCAGCTTCACATCCTTCAGCGTCGACGCGCTGGCATCCACCAGCACCGAAACCGATAACGGCTGCACCGTTTGCCGCTCGAAAATCGCGATCTCCTGCTTCACCCCGCAGTCATAAACCTCAAACGCGTCGCGGTCCAGCGACCCCACCAGCTCCCCCGCCCGATTCTTCACCCCGACGAGCAATCTCACCAGCTTCACATCGTGCCGGAACGTCGACTGCCCCGCCGCGATCGCCAGCGTCAATAAAATTGCCAAAAACCTCATCGTGCCTTAACCACCGAATCATCCCACTCCCCGTCCACCCACACCTCGCCGTCCTCAAAATATTCTTTTTTCCAAACCGGCACCAGCCTCTTCAATCGATTAATCCCTTCGAGGGCCGCCTCAAACGCCGGCCGCCGGTGCGGAGCCACCGCGATCACCACCACGCTCGTCTCGCCGATCTCGACGCGCCCCAGCCGGTGCACCATCGCGATGCGCGAAATCGCCATCGTGCGCGCGATCTCCTCGCCGATTTCGGCCATCGTCTTCAGCGCCATCGCTTCGTAGCACTCATAATCGAGATAGCGGGTCGCCCGGCCCTTGGTGTTATTGCGCGTCACCCCCTCAAACGTGACCATCGCCCCGTCCTCGCCCCGCAGGATCCGCCGGGCGAGCGAAGCCGCATCGATCCGCTCCCGCGTCAGCGCAAAAATATTCTCACCCGAACCACCCGAAACCGGAGGCAGCATCGCCAGTTCATCCCCATCCTTGAGCGCCTCCGAAGGCGCGCAGAATTTCTGATTCACCGCCAGCACAATGCTCTTCGACATCTCCCCCAGCCGTGGAAACCGAGCGGAATAATTGTCGAAGACACTCGCCGCGACTTGACCCTCAGGAACCTCAATCGAGTCCTCCCGCAGGCCCGTCACATCTCGCAAAACACCAAAAAACAGGACTCGGATAAGCACTTGCTGTCATACTAACAGACCGCTCCCGCCTTGCTTTGGTTTCATTTTAGGTGCAACGCTCTACACTGGAGTCTCATGGAATCCGTCAGCACCCAGCTTCGCGTCCGCTACGCAGAAACCGACCAGATGGGCGTGGTCTATCACGCCAACTACATCGTCTGGATGGAAGTCGGCCGCGTCGAGTATTTCCGCGCCCAGGGCATCCGCTATCGAGACATGGAACAGGAAGGCATTCTGCTCGTCGTCGTCGAAGCCCACTGCCGCTACCACTCCCCCGCCCGTTACGACGAAGAGGTCTCCATCCGCACCTGGGTGGAAGAAGCCGGCCCCCGCATGATCCGCTTTGGCTATGAAATGACCGACTCGCTCACCGGCCGACACCTGGCCACCGGCGAAACCAAGCACATCTTCTGCGGCCCCGACCAAAAACCCAAAAAACTCCCCGAACAATACCGCCCCAACTTCGGCATCGCAAAATAACGCAACTGCCCATCGTGTGGGGCCGCCAATCCTGGCGGCAGCCGCCCTTTCAGGCGGCGCGTTTCCCTTGCATCTGGCATCATGAAGTAGATGAGCACACAATCGATCAAAGACCTGAACCTGACAGGCAAGCGCGTCTTCATGCGCGTCGACTTCAACGTCCCCCTCGCCCCCGGCGGAAAAGAAATCACCAGCGACAAACGCATCAAAGCATCTCTCCCGAGCATTCAATACGCTCTCGACCACGGCGCGGGCCTCGTCCTCGCCAGCCACCTCGGCCGGCCCAAAGGCAAGCCCAACCCGGAAATGAGCCTCGGACCGGTAGCCGTCCGGCTCTCCGAACTCCTCAAAAAACCAGTAAAAATGGCCCCCGATTGCATCGGCCCCGAAGTCGAGGCGATGCTTCCGAAACCCGGCGAAGTCCTCCTCCTCGAAAATCTCCGTTACCACGCCGAGGAAGAAAAGAACGACCCCGAATTTTCCAAAAAACTCGCCGCCCTCTGCGACGTCTATGTCAACGACGCCTTCGGCTCCGCCCACCGCGCCCACGCCTCCACCGTCGGCATGATCCCGTATGTGAAAGAAGCCGCCGCCGGCCTGCTGATGGACAAGGAACTCGAGTACCTGGGCAAGGCGACCAGGAATCCCGAACGCCCCTGCGTGGCGATCCTGGGCGGCGCCAAAGTCTCCGACAAAATCGAAGTCATTCAGAACCTGATGAAGGTCGTCGACAAGCTCCTCATCGGCGGCGCCATGGCCTACACATTCTTACGCGCCCGAGGCGAGGAAACCGGCAACTCCCTGGTCGAAGAAGACAAGCTGGATCTGGCCCGCCAACTGATGTCCGAAGCCGGCGACAAACTGATGCTCCCCGTCGACCACGTCGTGGCATCCGAGTTTAAAGCCGGTGCCGAAAACGAAACCGTCCCAGTCGTACCCGCAGGGAAAATGGGACTTGACATCGGCCCCAAAACCATCGCCCTGTTTTCTCACGTGATCGCAACAGCAAAAACCATCATCTGGAACGGCCCCATGGGCGTCTTCGAGATGCCTCCGTTCGACACCGGGACCGTCGCCATCGCGAAAGCGGTCGCGTCCTCCGGAGCGATCAGCGTGGTGGGCGGAGGCGATTCCGAAAAAGCAATCAAATCCGCCGGCGTCGCCGACAAAATCAGCCACGTCTCAACCGGCGGCGGCGCGTCACTGGAGTTTTTAGGCGGCATCGAACTCCCCGGCGTAAAAGCTCTCGACCGCTAGCTGCCGCAATCTCTCGTCTGTCCGCATGCTGACGCATGGCGGTTCCATGTGCAGGAGGAACCGCGACCGTCAGGGAGCGGACAGACATGGTAAAACTGACCCTATGAGATTCCTCATCCCCGCCCTCCTGCTGACGGCCATCGCCCTCACTCCCCAGCAGCAAACCCAGCGCGTCCAACAATTCGAAAATGACGACGTCAAGGTCTGGCGCTCCGTCGTCGTCCCCAACGCTCCTCTCACCATGCACCGCCACGAACACGGCCGCGTCATCATTCCCATCCAGGGTGGAACCATGAAGATCGTCACCCAGGCAGGCGCCTCCGAAACCCATCAGTGGGATGTCGGTAACGCCTACTGGCTGGGCGCCAATAAACCCGGCGAAATGCACGCCGACGTCAACGCCGGTACCAAACCCATCGAAGTGATGGTGGTCGAACTCAAGCAAAAATAGCTTCGTTCCCGGGTATTTATTCTAGAGCGTTCGCCCTATTCCTGCCCTACGCTGGTAGGCAATCGGACCAATGCAATTAGATTCCAGAACCATCATCCTGGTTGGGACGGCGACGGCGCTGCTGGTCAGCGTGCTTGGCGCCATCATCGGCAGAGGCCGTCACACCTGCCCCGGTTTCGGTTATTGGACCGTCGCCAACCTATGCGCGTCCATGTCTCTGCTCCTGATCGGTCTGAGTGGAATCGTGCCGGACCTTCTTGCCATTCTGGGCGGTAACGGGCTGGCCATAGCAGGCTCCATGCTGGTCCTCGAAGGAGCGCGCCGGTTTCGCGGCGAAACCCGCTTCGGCCTGGCTGCGCCGGCCGCCGGAGTGCTCGCGCTCGCCGCCCTCTGTTATTTTCGTTATCCGGTTGACGACTTGAGTTCCAGGATCGTCGTTCTTTCGCTCTATCTCGGAATTTTCGGCCTCCTCGCCGTCAAACAGTTGCTCTCCGCCATGCGCCTCGGCTACCGCACTACGCTCGGCTTCACGGCTGGTGTAATTACTATGTTCAGCCTGGCGCAGTTCGGCAGAATCGTTTATACCCTCCAACAGCCGCCGATGAAGGAACTGTTCGCTCCCTCGCCTGTATTTGCCTCTCTGATGGTGGGAACGGTCCTGGGCATCATCGCATGGTCGTTCGGCTTTTTCATGATCAACCACGATCATCTGGTCGATCATCTGCGTCAGGCCCAAGCCCGCGTCGCCCACGCCGACGCCGCCAAAAGCGAATTCCTGGCCAACGTCAGCCATGAAATCCGTACCCCCATGAACGGCGTCATCGGCCTTACCGAACTCCTCCTCGATACCTCTCTCGACCGCACCCAGCGCGATTACGTCGAAACCGTCAAGGAAAGCGGCATGGCCCTGCTCACCATCGTCAACGAGCTGCTCGATCTTTCCAAAATAGAGGCCGGAAAAATCGAACTCGATGAAGTCTCCTTCGATCCCCAGGAAGTGGTCGAAAAAACAGTCGAACTATTCTCCTGGAAGGCCTCCACACGGGGTCTGAAACTGACCTCCGCCCTGGACCCCGACGTCCCCCGCAACCTGGTCGGCGACCCCGGCCGCCTGCGCCAGATCCTGACCAATCTCGCCGCCAACGCCCTGAAATTCACCACTTGCGGCGGAGTCCACATCCAGGTCGCCCTCGATCAAACCCCGGCCACGCTCAAATTCAGTGTCACCGATACCGGCCCCGGCATCCCTCTCTCCCAGCAGGTGGTTCTTTTTGAACGATTCAAACAGTTGCAGGCGGCCAGCCAACACGGCACTGGCCTTGGCCTCGCCATCTCCAAAGAGCTTGCCGAGCGCATGGGCGGCGAAATCGGCCTCGTGAGCGAAGAAGGAAAAGGATCCACCTTCTGGTTCACCGCCGTCTTCAAGAAGCAAAGCACCTTCGAAAAAATGTCGCTCCGCGTTCTGGTGGTCGACGATAATGTCGTGAATCAAAAAGTCGCCTCCGGCCTGCTGAAGAAAATCGGCTGTGAATCCCGCATCGCCGCCGACGGCCGCTCTGCCCTCGACCTCATTTCCCGCGAACCCTTCGACTTAATCCTGATGGACTGCCAGATGCCCGACATGGACGGCTTTCAAGCGACGCAGGCCATCCGCCGCACGTCCGCTATCCCCATCATCGCCATGACCGGAGAAGTGCGCGAAGAGGAAAAGAAACGGTGCCTGGAAGCCGGCATGGACGGCCACATCTCCAAGCCCGTCAGCCTAACCTCGATAACCGCAGCCGTCCAAACCTGCGTCCTAAACCGCGCCTAAGCATGCGTCGCAAAGAGTCGCGACGCGGCACGCGTGGGCGCGTGCGCCACGAGGCTTCGCAAAAATCCTGTGAGCTATGTGGCGTACGCACTCGTGCGTGCCGCGTCGACACTCGTGTCGATGCCCGAGCCTTCTTGACCCGGCACGACTCAGTCCTTCTTGGCAAGCACAATGAGAAACACGACAGCACCGCAAAACACGCCTACCGGCAACCCGTCGGCGACTCCCTCCAAGCCCGCCATTGAATTGTTATGCGGGGAACGCCAAGTCGCCCAATGCGACATTGAAAACACGAAACTGATCAGAAATCCGGCCAGTCCAGCCTTGAAAGCACGCCAATTACTGCCTCGATGGATCCGGCTTATCCTGACTGAAGCCCAACTCCGCAATAGCCGCCTCAGCCCTATGAACGTTAATGGCTCCGCTCTTGGCCAGCGCCGACAATGTAGCCTGCACAATCGCCTCCGCCGAAATCTCGAAGAAGTGCCGCAAATGCTCGCGATTCTCGCTTCTTCCAAACCCGTCCGTCCCCAGCGATGTCAACCTCGTCCCGATCCACGGCGCGAGGCCGTCGGGAATCGACTTCATGTAGTCGCTCGACGCAACAATCGGCCCCTGCGTATTCCCGATTACCTGCTGAATATACGGCACACGGGCCTCCGACGCCGGATGCAGGCGGTTCCACCGCTCCACTTCGAGGCCGTCTTTGCGAAGTTCACTATAGCTGGTGACGCTCCACACATCCGTCGGGACCTGATACCGTTCGGCGAGAATTTGCTGCGCCTTCAGCGCCTCATTCAACATCGGCCCGCTGCCGAACAACTGCGCCGCCGCGTACCCGCTATCGGATGCCCTGTATTTATACAGTCCCTTGAGAATCCCCTCTTGAACATGCGCCCCCTCCGGCATCGGGGGCTGCGCGTAATTCTCGTTATAGACCGTCAGATAATAGAACCGGTCTTCCTTCTCCTGATACATCCGCCGAATCCCGTCCTGCACGATCACCGCGACCTCATACGCAAACGCTGGATCGTAAATCGCGCACGTCGGCACCGCGCTGAACAGCATCGGCGAGTGCCCGTCCTGGTGCTGCAACCCCTCGCCCAACAAGGTGCTGCGCCCGGCCGTTCCGCCCATCAGGAATCCCTTGACCCGGGAATCCGCCGCCGCCCACACCATATCGCCCACGCGCTGATACCCGAACATCGAGTAGTAAATGTAGAAAGGAATCATCGGCACACCGTAATTCGCATACGCCGTACCCGCCGCCAGGAATGAGGCCATCGACCCCATCTCCGTTATCCCCTCTTCCAGAATCTGCCCGTCCTTCGCTTCCTTATAATAAAGGAGAACGTTCGCGTCCACCGGCCGATACCGCTGCCCCTGGCTGGCGTAAATCCCGTACTCGCGGAATAACGATTCCATACCGAACGTCCGCGCCTCATCCGGCACAATCGGCACAATCAGCTTGCCCAATTCCGGATGCTTCAAGAGAGCCTTCAGCACCGACACAAACGACGCCGTGGTCGACGCCTCGCGCCCCTTCGATCCGCCCGTCGTCTCGTGGAACAGCTCCAGCGGCGGAGCCGACACGTGCGGATAATCGGACTTCCGCGCCGGCAGAGGCCCCCCCATCGCCTCGCTCCGCGCGCGGAGATACTGCATCTCCGGCGACTCTTCCGGCGGACGATGAAACTCCAGATGCTCCACCATTTCATCCGTGATCGGAATATGGAACCGGTCGCGAATCTTCATCATCTCGGACTCGGCGAACTTCTTCGTCTGATGCGCCGTGTTCCGGCCCTC
>Ga0182030_10005958_pt1 | contig 25811 bp, 24 predicted proteins | sample 812S3MmetaG_FD_121299 | JGI IMG/M metagenome (GOLD analysis project Ga0182030, IMG submission 121299) | Permafrost microbial communities from Stordalen Mire, Sweden - 812S3M metaG (Illumina Assembly) | ecosystem: Environmental > Terrestrial > Soil > Wetlands > Permafrost | place: Sweden...
CCACCGCCGGCGGCGCCGCCACGGTGTGGATCACGACGAGGCCGGCCCGGGCGATCATTTCGCAGTAATAGGCGCTGCGTCCGGTCATCCAGGTGTTGCCGAGGCAGACGATGGCGAGGCCGCTCGCTGTCGCCCGCTCGATGGTCGCCTGACTGGCGTGGTAGGCGGCGATCATGCCGCTATTGTTGCCGCCGTCGAGCAGCGCCGTTGACGGGGTCTCCCGCAGCACGGTGACAGGACGCCGGGGCTGGCGGAAATGGGCGTCGTCGATGACGTTCAGAAGTTTCGGCAGGCCGGAATACTCGTAACCGCAGAGCGCCGCGTCCAGCACGTGGTCGGTCAGGATGCGCGCATCGTCGTCGTCATAGCCGGCGCCCCGCATCGCCGCTTCGCCAAGCGCGCGCGCTTCGGCGACCGTGAGGTGGACGCGGTCTTTGGCGGTGTCATCGGTCATGATCGTATCCTCAGTTGCATGTTGGGGCGTCCCCGCGCCTGGTCAGCGCCGTTTCGTTCATGCTCCGGTATATCAAGGCTCTTAACGGCCCTCGACCCCCGTCCCCGCTGCTGGCACAGTTGTGCATCGCAACAAGGGTTCGTGCCCATGAAACGCTTCTGCCTCGCGGTCGTGGCGCTGCTGCTGGCGGTCCCTGGACATTCGGCGGATGCCCAGGACGCGCGCCGGGTTCTGCGGGTGGTGCCGAGCGCCGACCCCGCGGTGCTCGATCCGACGCGGGGCCTGAACCTCATCGCGCGGATCTTCGCCCAGACCGTGTTCGAGACGCTGTTCGCCCTGGACAGCCACCTGGTGCCGCGGCCGATGATGGTGGAGCGCGAGCAGGTCAGTCCCGACGGCCTCACCTACACATTCACTTTGCGGCCGGGACTGACGTTTCAAGACGGCGGTCCGGTCACGCCGCGCGACGTGGTGGCCTCGCTGGAGCGCTGGATGAGCGGCGGGTCGATCGGCGCGCAATTCCGGTCGCTGACGGCGTCGCTCGGGGTCGCGGATGAGCGCACCGTCGTGTTGGGTTTGAAACAACGCTCCGGGCTGATCGAATTCATGCTGGCCGGCCCAGGAGGGCCGATCGCGGGAATTATGCGGGAGGCGGATGCGAAGCGGGATCCGGCGGTGCCGATGACCGAGCCGATCGGGTCCGGCCCGTTCCGCTACATCGCCAGCGAACGGGTGTCCGGTCACCGGGTCGTGTTCGAAAAATTCGCCGGCTACATCCCGCGAGACGAGCCGCCGGACGGCGTGGCGGGCGGGCGCGTGGTGAAGGTCGACCGGATGGAATGGATCATGATGCCGGACGCGACGACGGCGGCGGACGCGCTGATCAAAGGCGAGGTCGATTTCTGGGAACAGGTCAGTCCCGACCTGACGGGAATGCTGCGCGACAAGGGCATCGTCGTGCGAGGGATCGCGGCGCTGCCGACCGTCGCTTTCATCCGTCCTAATTTCCAACTGCCGCCGTTCGACGATGTCAGGGCGCGTCAGGCGTTGGCTCTGTTGTTCGACCAGAACGAAATGATGGAGGCGGCGGCGGGCGATGGCGTGAAATGGCGCGAGTGCCATTCGTTCAGTGTTTGCGGCGGGCCGTACGGCACGGAGGTCGGATCGGAACCGTATCGGGTTCCCGACATCGCCAAAGCGAAAGCGTTGCTGGCGGAGGCTGGATACAAAGGCGAGCGCATCGTGTTGCTCGGGACACCGCAACTGCCGGCGATCAACGCGATGACACTGGTCGCGGAACAGCGGTTGCGGCAGGCGGGCATGAACGTGGAGACGCAGATGGCGGACTTCGCGGTGATGTTCCAGCGCATGCGGGCGGCGAACAAGCCGCTCGATCAGGGCGGCTATAATCTGTTCGCTTATCATGCGATCGGGAGTTCATATTTCCACCCCCTCATGAACCTCGCCATCGACCTTTCCTGCACCGGCAAAAACTGGGCTGGCTTCCCCTGCGATCCCGAAGGCGAGACGTTGCGGCAGGCGTTTTTACGGGCGCCCGACGACATTGCACGCAAGGCGGCGTTCGAGCGGTTGCAAGTACGGCTGTTCCAGTATCTGCCTTACATTCCGCTGGGTCAGTTCGAAGTAGCAACTGGTTGGCGGAAGAACGTCACGGGCGTGCTGGACGCTTACACGGTCGCGTACTGGAATATCCAGAAGGAGTAACGCCGGCGAGAGCCTTCAGATCGGCGGCCGTCGCGCGGGCCAGTCGTGAATTTGTTCCAGCATCGCCGCGACACTCAGCAACCGTTGCTCGCCGAACCAGGGGCCGACCAGTTGCAATCCAACCGGCAGTTCATCCGCGGTGAAGCCGGCGGGGACCGAGATCGCCGGATGCCCCGAAAGATTGAACGGATACAGCGGCGCGGCCCATTCGCCATACGCCGCCGTCGCGATCGAGCCCTCCGCGTCCAGCGGCTTCGGAGGCGATAACATCGTCGGTGTGGCGATCACATCGAACCGTTCGAACAGGGTCTGCACGGAACGGAACAAATTCGTGCGAGAGGCATGCGCGCGCTGCCACTCCACGGCGGAATAACGCTGGCCATTGGCGATGCTGGCGCGGATCGAGGCGGACATGCGATCGCCCCAGACCGCCGGCAGGTGGCCGTAACGCGTCGCGTGATTGGTTGTCGCGAGCACGACGTAATAGTCGAAGACGTCGTCGAAGCACGCCGGGTGGATTGGCTCGACGATGGCCCGCTGCCCTTCGAGCGATGTCATGGAAGTTCGCATGAGGTCCGCGACGGACGGATCGGTCTGGTAACGGCCAAACTGCTCGACCCAACCGATGCGCAGTCCCGCCATTTTCGTTTCGCCCGACGATGTCGTGTCTGGCCCCGCGCCAATGCTGAACGGATCTCCGGCGTTCGGGCCCGCCATGACGGACAACAGCAGCATTGTGTCGGCCACGGTCCGGGCCATCGGACCGACAAAGGAAAAGTTGGCGAAGGCGTCGGGCACCGTCTCCTGCGGGATCAAGCCCAATGTCGCTTTCAGGCCAACGACGCCGGTGCATGAGGCGGGGCAGCGGATCGAGCCGCCGCCATCGGTGCCGACCGCCAACGGTGCCACGCCGGCCGCGAGCGCGGCGCTCGCGCCACCGCTGGAACCTCCTGGCGTACGCTCCAGATTCCATGGATTGCGGGTGATGCCGAACGCTGGGCTGTCCGTGAGGACCTTGTGCGCGAACTCCGGCAGGTTGGTCTTGCCGATGATGATCGCGCCGGCCGCGCGAATGCGTTGCACCACCGCGGCGTCGGCCATCGGCACGGCATCGCGGAACGCGGCGGAGCCATTGGCCAGCGGAAGTCCGGCGATCGCGACATTGTCCTTGATCGTGATCGGCACGCCATGCAGAGGGCCGAGTTGGTCACCGCGCATGACCGCGGCCTCGGCCGCGAGCGCGCCGGCGCGGGCGGCTGACGCCATTTCATGTGCGAAAATATTGAGTGCCGGGCCGACCGCGTCGGCGCGCGCGAGCACGGCTTCGGTCACCGCGACAGGCGAGATTTCCCGCGCCGCGATCAAACGCGCGAGCGTCGCCGCTGACGTGAAGCAGAGGTCGTCGGTATCCATGTCGGTCGGCATCCTGTCCGGGGTTCCTGGAGTTCGACGAAAATTGCTTCATGCGTCAAGGTCGGCACGCGGATCGGCCGACTCGCATGAAGGTCATGGCGTCCGCGGGATGGCGCGGGGGAAACCGACGATGGATCTGAGGCATCTGACCCACCCGGCGCACAGCCGTTGGACACGGATCCTGGGCGTGGCGTTCGTGATGTACGTGCTGTCGTTCATCGACCGTACCAATATCGCGATGGCGATCCCCGCGATGCGCCAGGATCTGGGACTGAAGGCGGCGGCGATTGGTTTCGCGACCAGCATGTTCTTCTGGGGCTACATCATTCTGCAGATCCCGGCCGGACGCCTCGCGGGCGTGTGGAGCGCGAAGCGGGTGATCATGCTGCAGTTGATCCTGTGGTGCGGCATCGCGTTGTCCACCGCTTACGTGACGACGGAGACGGAACTGATCGTCAATCGTTTCGCTCTCGGCATCGCCGAAGGTGGGGTGCTGACCTGCACGATCGTGCTGATCCGCGGCTGGTTCACGCGACCCGAACGCGCGCGGGCGAACACGCTGTTCCTGCTCAGCCTGGCGGTGGCGCCGGTGATCGCCAACCCATTATCAGGCTTCATCCTGGAACATTCCACATGGCGGACGATGTTCATTGTCGAGGCGGCGCCGGCGCTGCTGTGGGCGTTTGTCTGGTGGTGGGCGATCGCCGACAGCCCGCGCGACGTCAGTTGGCTGGACCCGGATGAAAAGGCGCGCCTGATCGCCGCGCTGGAGCAAGAGGCGCGCGAAGCCGGGCCGGTTCAGGGACATTGGCTGGCGACGTTATGGCATCCGGCGGTGCTGCTGCTCGCGCTGTATAATTTCATGGCTTTGATGGCGGAATGGGGTGTGAATTTCTGGCTGCCGACCGTGTTGAAGGAAACCGGGTTGTCGATCGGCGTGGTGGGAATGCTGGCGGCGTTACCATACGCGCTGGGGATCGTGATGATGATCATGGTCGCGCGCAGTTCGGATCGGCGGCGGGAACGCAAATGGCACATGATCGCGGCGACCGCGTTTTCCGGATTATTCCTGTTGTGCGCTCAGCTTTCCAGCGTGATGGGAGTGTTCGCGACGGTGCTGTTCCTCAGCCTGGCGATCGGCTCGTTTCTCGGCCGGTTCGGGCCGTTCTGGACGTTGCCCACCGAGGTGCTGCCTCCCGCCGTCGCGGGCGTCGGCATTGGGTTGATCAACGGCGCGGGCAATCTTGGTGGAACGGCCGGGCCGTGGTTCTTCGGCGTGGTGCGGGACACCACAGGCAGTTTTACATTGGCGCTGACGGTGGCGGGGGTTTCGCTGATCGTTGGTAGCCTCGTCGCGGTACCGATCGGATTGAAGCGAGGCAACGTCGGAGTCGCGCCATGATGCTCCGGCGATTGCCCTGGTGCCGGCCGCGGCGTTACCCTCATGGCAACGACAGCATCCCCGTCTGTCCGAGGAGTCCGCGATGGCCGAACCCGAACGCATCGATCCAGGCCGCGCGGCATTGATCGCTTACGACGTCTGCCGACGCGCGCTGGCTCCCGCGGATCCGGCGCGACGGGTCGCGATGCGTCCGGTGCTCGATGCCTGGGCGCGGATCATCGCGGCGGCACGAGCGGCTGGCGTGCCGGTCATCTACACGACGCCGGTCAGCCGCGCCGACGGCGCCGACGTTGTCATGCTGCCGACCGACCTTTCGGCGGAGACCGGCGTGCCGCCGTTGACCAACGCGATCGAGGGCACCGACGACGCCGGTTTTCCCGACGAAATCGCGCCGCGGCCCGAGGACTACGTGTTCCTCAAGCGCCGGCCGAGCGCGTTTTACGGCACCGGCGTCGCGGAGCTTTTGCACATGCTGCGGCGCGACGTCGTCATCATTGGCGGCGGCGCCACCAATCGCGGGGTCGAGACCAGCGTGCGCGAGGCCTTCAATCTCGATATCGCCTGCGTGGTAGCGCGCGAATGCTGCTGGGGCGGCGACGCGGCGGCGCATGCGTACAGTCTCGACAAGGCAATGAAGATGTACGCGCGCATCCGTCATCTCGACCAGGTCGTGGCGATGCTGCTTGCATGATCGCGGGCGCGTGTTTTTCAGAGGACTGAGTTAATGACGAATTGGACCGAAACGTATCGCGGCACGGTGCCGCCCTGGCAATGCGATGTGACCGAGCACTTCACGATCGCGTATTACTTCGACCGGCTGGAGGAGTCGGAAGCGAATTTGGCTGACGAACTCGGGCTGAGCGATCTGTCGCGGCGCGCCGACCTGGTGCGCCGGATGGATGTTCGTTTCGCGCGCGAACTGCGTAAGGGTGCCAGCTTTCATGTCGAGAGCGCTGCCCTGGGTGTCGACACGGACGGGATTCGCGTCGGCCATCGTTTCGTCGATTCGGCCAACGGCGAGGTGGTCACGTGGTTCGATGAGCGCTGGGACGCCGCGCTGACCTCTGGGCAACGCGACGCGGTCGAGGCGCGGCTCGCGGCGTGGAACGGGCCGGCGGCGGAGCAACGCACCGAGCCGGCCGGAACCGCCGGGTTTATTCCGAGCGCGCGGGGGCGGGTTAAGCCCGGCGATGTCGATGTCGCCGGGAATTTCTCTCTCAGTGCGATGTTGCATCGATTCTCCAATGCGTCCGGTCAGTTTGGCGCGGCGGTCGGCATGGATACCGAGTTCATGCAAAAGCACCGGCGGGGCTTTTCAACCTTTGAACTGACAATGCGCATTGGCGGCGCGCTGCCGCTCGACGCGCCTTATCTGGTCGAAACCGGCATCGGGCATCTGGGCAATTCGTCGCTGCGCATGATCCATCGTATGACGAACGCGCGGACCGGCGCCGAGATCGCGGTGGTTGGTCAGTTTGGCGTCAACCTCGATCTCGACGCGCGCCGTCCGGCGCGTTGGCCCGAAGAGATTCGTGCGCGCGCGGCGGCGTTGGTTGTCGCGGCTGGCTAGCGTGTTTTAGTGAAGGCCGTCGTCAGAAGTCGGCCGTGGGAAAGGCAAATGTCCATGCGCGGTTTGTTGATCGCAGTCTCGTTGCTGTTCGCCGTGGCGAGCGGCGGTTCCGTCGCCGGTGAAACGCCGAAGCGTGGGGGTACGCTGACGTATATCATTCCGGCCGAAGCGCCCCCAAGTCTGGATGGGCATAGGGAGGGGACATTCGCGACCGTCCAGATGGTCGCGCCGTTCTACAGTGTGCTGATGCGCGTCGATCCACTGAACCCGTCCGAAACCACGCGTTTCGACTGCGATCTTTGCACCGCGATTCCCACGGCAACCGATGACGGCAAGACCTACACTTTTAAAATCCGCGACGGCGTGAAATTTCACGATGGCACCAGCCTGACAGCGGACGACGTCGCGGCGAGTTGGCGTCACATCATCTTTCCGCCCCCGGGCGTGTTGAGCGCGCGACAGAATTATTTTTCCATGGTGGACAGCGTCGAAGCGCCGGACGCCACCACGGTGGTGTTCCGGCTGAAATTCGCCACCAGCGCGTTTCTGCCCGCCCTGGCGGACCCGTTCGCGTTCATTTACGAAAAGCGGCTGCTCGACGCCGATCCGCATTGGTACGAGACGCATATCATGGGATCCGGTCCGTTCCGGCCCGGGGAATATGAGATTGGCCAATCGATGAGCGGCACGCGCGATCCGAACTATTACCACGCGGGCCTGCCCTATCTGGACGGGTTCAAGGCATTGCTGGCACCGAAAGAAGCCGTGCGGATCGCCGCGATCCGTTCCGGACGGGCGGCCATCGAGTTCCGCGGCTTCCCGCCGTCGGCGCGCGATGCGCTGGTCAGCGAACTCGGCGACGCGGTCACCGTGCAAACCAGCGACTGGAATTGCCACGATCTGGTGACACCCAATGCCTCTCGAAAACCGTTCGACGATGTGCGAGTCCGGCGGGCGCTGTTGCTGGCGATTGATCAATGGGGCAGCAGCGCCGCGCTGTCGAAAATCGCGATTTTGCAGGCTGTGGGCGGGATCGTGTTCCCTGGCTCACCGATGGCGGCTACGAAGCAGGAGTTGCAGCAACTGACGGGGTTCTGGCCGGACATCGAAAAATCCCGCGCCGAAGCACGCCGTCTGTTGAAGGAGGCTGGCGCGGAAGGCCTGACATTCGAACTATTGGTTCGCAACGTCGATCAACCCTATAAATTCGGGGCCGTCTGGCTGATCGATCAATGGAGCAAAATCGGCGTGCACGTGTCGCAGAAAGTGCTGCCGACGGGTCCCTGGTTCGGGGCCATGCGGGCAGCCGATTTCGCGGTGGTGCTGGAATCGAGCTGTCCGGTTGTGGTCAATCCCATCCTCGATGTGCAGAAATATCTGCCGCATGAGTTATTCGTTGAGAACTATGGGTACTATAAGGATCCGGTGGCGGCCGATATTTATGACAAGATGCTGCATGAGCGGGATCCGGCCCAGCAACGGGTTTTGATGAGAGCGTTCGAGAAGCAGGTGGTGGACGTCGAGGCGCACGAATTTCCGGCGTTATGGTGGAACCGCATCGTGGTGCATCGTTCTTATGTCAAAGGCTGGCACATCAGCCCGAGCCATTTCGTCAACCAGGATCTGGCGACGATCTGGTTGGACCAGTGAAAGCCGCGGGACATGGCCGGGTGGCGACCATGTCCCGCGTCGTTCGGGTACTCATGTACCGGCGGCGATCTTGTCCTGCGTTTTCGTATCGAAGTCGCTGGCGTCGTGACGTTCATGCAACTGGTTCGCGGGCTCGCCCTGCAGCCGGTTGACGATGCGCCCACGCTTCACCGCCGGCCGTTGAGCGATCGTATCGGTCCAGCGTTGCACGTTCTTGTAGTCCTGCACTGAGAGGAATTCGCCACCTCCGTACAGCAGCCCTTTCGCCAGGCCGCCATACCATGGCCACACCGCCATATCGGCGATCGTGTAATCGGCACCGCCCAGATACTCGGTCTCGGCGAGGCGGCGATCGAGCACGTCCAATTGCCGTTTCGTTTCCATCGCGAACCGGTCTATGGCGTATTCGATCTTGATCGGCGCGTAGGCGTAGAAGTGGCCGAACCCGCCGCCCAGATACGGCGCGCTGCCCATTTGCCAGAACAGCCAGGACAGGCATTCGGCGCGCGCGGCGGCCTCGGTCGGCACGAACGCGCCGAATTTTTCCGCGAGGTAGAGCAAGATGGCGCCGGACTCGAACACCCGGATCGGTTTCGGTCCGCCGCGATCCAGCAGCGCCGGGATTTTCGAATTTGGGTTGATCGCGACGAAACCGCTGCCGAACTGATCGCCGTCACCGATTTTGATCAGCCAGGCGTCGTATTCCGCGCCGGTATGGCCAAGCGCAAGCAGTTCCTCCAGCATCACGGTAACTTTTTGGCCGTTCGGTGTTCCAAGAGAATAAAGTTGCAACGGATGGCGGCCGACCGGCAATTCCTTTTCATGCGTGGGCCCGGCGATCGGGCGGTTGATGTTGGCGAAACGGCCGGTCGTGGGCTTGTTGATCCAAACCGGTGGTGGCGTGTATTCGGTGGTGCTGCTCACGGGAGACCTCCTGCGTTGTGTTGGCGCGCAACCTGGCCATGCCGGGCGGATCGCGCAAGCCATGGCGCCTGGCTATGCGCTGCCGGGTCCTCGGGATAGAACGATCCCGCTGAACGGGAGGCAACCATGCGAACGATCGACGTCCAGGTCCACGCCTATGAGCACAATCACCCCGCCCGTCCCTGGGCTGGCGTGCTGCATGGCCCCGCGTCCGCGAACGGTGAGGAAATGACCGCCGCGATGGACGCCGTCGGTGTCGATGGCGCGATCATCGTGTCGACCTTCAATTTGTATCGTTACGATCCCAGCTATGCGTTGGAAGTTTACGCGAAATGGCCCGACCGGTTTCGCGTGGTGAAGCCGATCGATGTCACCGATCCGGCGATCGACGACGTCGTGGCCGATTGGGCGAAAACAGAGGGCGCGGTGGGCGTGCGCATCATGTTGCGCGACGAACTGCCGAGCGATCCGGCGGATCCCAGAGTGAACCGATCGTTCGCGGCGGCGGGTCGGCACGGGCTGCCGGTGAATTTCCTCTGTTGGGGGCGGCTGGATCATGGGACGGAACTGGTGCGGCGCAACCCGGATACGGTGATCGTGATCGACCATCTGGGGTTGTTACAGCCCAACGAACCGCCTGTTTTGGCCGAGCCATGGGCCGATCTGCCGAAGCTGCTGGCGCTGCCGGCTTATCCGAACGTTCGCGTGAAAATCAGCGGGGCGTGTACTTTGTCCCGGGTGGGATTTCCGTATGACGATATCTGGGATCCGGTGCTGCGGATTATTGACGCGTTCGGATTGGATCGGTGCATGTGGGGAACGGATTGGACCCGGACAAGCGGAATGTTGACGTACGAGCAAGGGGTAAGACCGTTTCGCGAGACGACGCGGTTGTCCGAGGACGATAAGGCACAGTTGATGGGCGGGACGGTGGAGAAGGTTTACCGGTGGTAGCCGCGGTTTGCCGCGCCCCTGAAATCATCGCAGGATACTCGCCAACCACTCTCCAGGAGTCCCTCCATGCCACTCGACTCCCAACGTATCCATGAGATCCCGGACGATCTGCTCGCCGCCATCGACTATTGTTACGAGCAGGGCTGGACCGACGGCCTGCCGGTCATCCCGCCCGTTCTGGAACGCGTTCACGCCATGCTCGCGTTCGAGGGCCGGCCGCCCGAGGCGGTGATCGCCACGCATCCAGCCACCACCTTGCAACTGACTGTGCACGCCGCCGCGGTCAACGCGGTCATGGCCGGCTGTCTGCCGGAGTATTTCCCCGTCCTGGTCGCCGCGTTCGAGGCGATGGACAAGCCGGAATTCAATTTCCACGGTTCGACCGCCAGCACCGGCGGTTCGGCGCCGCTGGTGATCGTCAGCGGCCCGGTCTGCGACGATATCGGCATGAACGCGGACGTGAATCTGTTCGGCCCAGGAAACCGGGCGAACGCGACGATCGGGCGCGCGGTGAGGTTGATCCTGCGCAATGTGTTTCAGATGATTCCTGGAATTTCCGACAAATCGACGCAGGGCAATCCGGGCAAGTACAGCTTTTGCATCGCGGAACGGGCGCGCGGCAATCCGTGGCCGTTGCTGTGCGAAACGCAAGATTATCCGCCAGGCGTTTCCAGCGTCACGGTGTTCGCCGGCGGCGGATTTTGCAATGTGGAGAACCACGGCGGCAACACGCCGGAACAAATCCTCGGGTCTGTCGCCGACGCCATGGCGAATTATGGCTGCATCACGTTGGGGCAGAGCGTCGTGGTCCTCTCGCCCGAGCACATGGCGATCGTCGCCGGCGCCGGCTGGAGCCGGGAGGACGCTCAATCGTTCCTGTTTACACACGCGAAACGGTCGGTCGAGGGAATGCAGTCGGTCGGCAAGTACCGGGACAGCGAATATGACCGCCAGCACGGCGATAAAGCCGATGCGCTGGTGGAGGACGGGTATGTCCATCGCGGCCTGTCGCCTCAGGACATTCTGATCACGATGGGGGGCGGCGATGCCGGCGGCCACTCGTGTTTCATTCCATCGTGGAGCCGGGGCCGAGGTTCGATCATGCAGCACAAACCGATCGGCGTTTGCATCGATTGCGTGTAACCAAAGGGAGCAAAGAAATGCGATTATACGATCCGACATCGTCCGGGCCTGAACGAAGCCTGTCTCGCGCGCCGGCGCTCACCGGGCTTGAGGGCAAGACCATCGGCATCCTGGAAAACAACAAGCTGAACGCCATGGAAATGCTGCGGGAAGTCGCGGCTTTGTTCGAAACGCGACATAATTGCATGGTCCGCTCGATCTGGCATAAATCCAACGCCAGCGCGCCCGCGCCGGCCGGAATGCTGGCCCAGGTGGTGGGTGAGGTCGATTTTCTGATCACCGGCCTGGGCGATTGAGGCTCTTGCTCGACGTGCAGTTTGCATGACGGCATCAGCTTCGAACAACTGGGTAAACGGGCGGTGGTGCTGTGCACCGAACCGTTCGAGGTGACAGCGAAAAACATCGCCCGGATCATGGGGCTACCGACCTATCCGTTCCTGAAAGTGCGGCATCCGATTGGCAGTTGCACGTTACCGGAACTCAAGGAACGGGCGGAGGCCGCGTATCTCCAGGCGTTGCCGATCCTGTTGGAGGATTGAGCGAAGGGCGCGCCGAAACGGTCGAGGAAACCAGGTATGAGCAATCCGGCGTTTAAATTCGATCACGTCCACATCGTCAGCGAGAACCCGCATGCTTCTGCCGCGTGGTATGTGGAGATGTTCGGCGCGACGATCGCCGCCGACACGGTCGCGCGCGGGGCGCCGCAGATCTTTGTCGAACTCGGTGGGATGACGATCCTCATTCGCGGCCGCCGGCCGGGCGAGGAGCCGGCAGCGGCTCGGCCGATGCGGCCTTACTCGGATTATTCGAGTCATAACGCCTATGGAACCGATCATTTCGGGTTCCTATATCAGGGCGACCTCACCGCGTTCCACGATGAATTGCGCGCCAAGGGTGTGCACTTTCCGGTCGCCCTGAAGCAGGGCGTGGGCGGCGGTTTACTTTTCTACGTCGCCGCCCCCGATGGCGTCAGCATCGAACTAATGCAGGCCTGAACACGAACTCCGTCGAAACACTCAGGCCAAGGCGCGCCCCAGCAAGTCGACCGATTCGCGCACGCCATCTTCCGGTGACAGAGCCAGGTCTTCGTGTTCGATCGATAGCACGTCGTCATAGCTGGCCGTGCGTAGCGCGCCGATGAACGCGCGCCACCAGGATGCGTCGTGGCCGCGGCCGAGCGTGACGTACGACCACGCGCGTTCCTCCAACCGGTCCATGGGCGTGACGTCGATCAGGCCATGCACCGCCGCGACGCCCGTGTTGATCCGCGTGTCCTTCGCGTGGACATGATAAATCGCGTCGCCAAGCGCCCCCACCGCGGCGAGGGGATCGGCGCCCATCCAGAACAAATGGCTCGGGTCCAGATTGGCGCCGACCACCGGACCGACTGCCTCTCGCAGGCGAAACAAAGTTCGGACGTTGTAAACGTTCTGCTGACCGTGCAATTCGAGACATAAATGCTCAACCCCGGCGGCGCGTGATTCGGCGGCCAGTCCGCGCCAATACGGAAGCAATTGCTCGGACCACTGGCGCTCCAGCACACGCGCGGCCTCGGGCGGCCAGGCCGTGGTCACCCAATTGGCGTTGGCGTCGCCAGGTCCGCCGGGACAGCCGGACATCATTATCACGCGGCGCAGGCCCATCAGACCCGCCAACGCGATCGTCTTGCTGGTGACCGCGCGATGCGCCTCCCCCGCCGCTCCGGGCAGTAACGGATTGCCGGAACAGTTCAGCGCGCTGATCGACAATCCGTGATCGGCGGCCCGGGCGAGGAAGTCGGTTCGTTCGCGTTTCGACGCCAGCAACGCGTCCAAATTCAAATGCGGGGCGGGTGACCAATTGCCGCAGCCGAACTCGACCATCGTCACGCCGAAGCCGGCCACGGTGGGCAGCATTGTGTCCAACGGCAGATGCGCCAGACTGTCCGTGACGAGACCAATTCGCATCGTTCAAACCTCCTGTGGCCGCACGGTGGCGCCGGTGCGCGCCGCTTCGACCGCGGCGTCCGCCAACAGCAGCGCGCGCAGGCCGTCCTCGGCATCGGGGCGCGCCGGCCCATCTCCCGCGACGGCGCGGATGAACGCATCCAGTTCCGCGCGATAGGCGGCGGCGTAACGTTCCAGAAAGAACGGCAGCACGGGATCGGAACGAAACCCGTCCGCGTTGGCCAGTTCGACCGTCGTCGCCACCACGTTGCCGGCCCGCAACAAGCCCGCCGAGCCATGCGCCTCGATCCGCTGGTCGTAGCCATAGGTAGCACGGCGCGAGTTGGAGATCTGGCACAGCCGCCCGGACGCGGCGCGCAAGGTGACGACCGCGGTATCGACGTCGCCCGCCTCACCGATCGCCGGATCGACCAGGCAGGACGCGGCGGCGGTGACGGCGACCGGTTCCTCGCCCAACAGGAACCGCGCCATGTCCAGGTCGTGGATCATCATGTCGCGGAACAATCCGCCGGATGTCGCGACATAGGACAAAGGCGGCGGCGCGGGATCGCGGCTGATGATGGTCAGCAATTCCAGCGCGCCGGCCTCCCCCGCATCGAGGCGCGCCTTCAGCGTGGCGAAATGCGGATCGAAGCGGCGATTGAAGCCGACCATCATAACGATCCCCGCGGCACGGACAGCGGCGACGCAGCTACGCACGCGAGGGATCGCAAGGTCGATGGGTTTCTCGCAGAACACCGCGCGGCCGGACGCGGCGGCCTGCTCCACGTAATCGGCGTGCGTGGGCGTCGGCGAGGCGATCAGCACGGCGTCGGCGCGCATCGCCTCGGCCACGCTGAGAGTGCGGGTGCCCAACGCATCGGCGAGGCTTTGGGCCGCCTCCGGAACGGCGTCGGCGATTCCCGCGAGTCGCGCGTCCTTGTGGGCGGCGATGTTGCCGGCGTGAATGCGCCCGATTCGGCCGGCGCCCAGTACCGCGATATCAATCATGTCGTTCCCTCATTAAGCGATTGTGTCTAAGCGCGGCGGCGGCGACAATCCCGCGCGGGAGGACGCACATGGGCAGCATCCGGTTGACCACCGCGCAGGCGTTGGTGCGGTACCTGGCGGCGCAGGAGGATGGCGGGGGCAACCGCCTGTTCCACGGCGTATGGGCGATCTTCGGCCACGGCAACGTCGCGGCTTTGGGCCAGGCGCTGCATGCCCATCGCGACACGTTGCCAACATTCCGCGCACATAACGAGCAGGCGATGGGACACGCCGCCGTGGCCTTCGCCAAAGCCAGCCGGCGGCGGCGGATGATGGCCTGTACCAGCTCCATCGGGCCGGGTGCGAGCAACATGATCACGGCGGCGGCCGTTGCGCATGTGAACCGGCTGCCGGTGCTGTTTCTGCCGGGCGACGTGTTCGCGTCCCGCCGGCCGGACCCGGTGTTGCAGCAGGTAGAAGCCTGGTCCGACGGCACCGTCTCGGTGAACGACGCGTTCCGGCCGGTGTCCCGGTATTTCGACCGCATCGCTCGGCCGGAGCAGTTGCTGACCGCCCTGCCCCGAGCCATGCAGGTGCTGACCGATCCGGCCGAGTGCGGTCCGGTGACGCTGGCTTTGTGCCAGGACACCCAGGCGGAAGCGATGGACTGGCCTGAGACGTTCTTTATCCCTCGGGCCTGGCGCGCCCGTCGGCCACCGCCGGACGCGACTGAGTTGCGCGCCGCGGTGGAAGCGTTGCGCAACGCCCGTTCGCCGCTGATCGTCGCCGGTGGCGGGGTACTTTATTCCGAGGCCGGAGACGCGTTGGCGCGCTTCGCCGAGCTGCATGGCATCCCGGTTGTGGAAACCCAGGCCGGCAAAGGGTCCCTGCCCGATCGGCACCCCAGGAACCTGGGCTCGGTCGGCGTGACCGGCACCGAGGCGGCGAACCGCGCCGCGGAAGGCGCCGACGTGGTGCTGGCGGTCGGCACGCGGCTACAGGATTTCACCACCGGATCGCGGGCTTTGTTTCGCAGCCGGCTGATCGGTCTGAACGCGCAACCTTTCGATGCCGGCAAGCACGATGCCATGCCGCTGGTCGCCGACGCGCGCGAGGGACTGACGGCGCTGACCGCCGCTCTCGGACAGTATCATGCGCCGTCGGCCTGGACCGTGGCGACGGAAGCGTGGCGCGACGCATGGCGGAAAACGGCGGCGGCCGCGACCGCGCCCGGCAACACGGGGCTGCCCTCCGACGCGCGGGTCATTGGGGCCGTGCAACGAGCGGCCCCCGAAGGCGCGGTCGTTGTCTGCGCCGCCGGTGGCCTGCCCGGCGAATTGCACAAGTTGTGGCGCGCCGAGGGTCCCGGCACCTACCACCTCGAATACGGCTACTCCTGCATGGGCTACGAAATCGCCGGCGGACTGGGCGTCAAGATGGCCGATCCATCCCGGGAGGTGATCGTCATGCTGGGCGACGGCAGCTATTTGATGATGAACTCGGAGATCGCCACGTCGGTCGTTCTGGGATTGAAACTGACCATCGTGCTGCTCGACAACGGCGGGTTCGGCTGCATCAACCGGTTGCAACAGGCCACCGGTGGCGAGGCGTTCAATAACCTGGTTCCGCACGGGGTCGATCTGCGCGCCCATGCCGAAGCTCTTGGCGCCATCGCCGAAACGGCCGGCGATCTGGCGGCGCTGGAGGACGCGGTACGGCGCGCGCGAACCGCACCCCGCACGACGGTCATCGTGATCGAGACCGATCCCGCCCTCAGCACGGAAGCTGGCGGGCATTGGTGGGACGTGGCGGTTCCCGAGGTTTCCGACAGTGCGAAGGTGAGAGCGGCGCGAGAGGCGTATGAAGCGGCACTGGGGGAGCGCGGGCGATGACGGTCCGGCTTGGCACCAATCCGATCGCCTGGTCGAACGACGACCTGAGAGAACTCGGCGGTGCGACGCCGCTGGAGACTTGCCTGTCGGAGGCCGCGTCGGCCGGTTATTCCGGCATCGAACTGGGACATAAGTTTCCGCGCCAGGCGGCGGTGCTGCGGCCGATCCTGGACCGTCACGGTTTGGCATTGGTCTCGGGGTGGTACTCGTCGGCATTGCTGGAGCGCGATGCCGAAGCCGAAATGATCGCGCTGCGGCCGCATCTGGATCTGCTGCGCGGTTGCGGTTGCGAGGTGCTGATCCTGGCGGAAACATCGAACGCGATCCATGGCGACCGGACAATTCCGCTGTCGCGCCGGCCGGTGCTGACGGACTCGGCGTGGGACGTGTTCGCGCCGCGGCTGAGCGGCCTGGCCGAGCGGGTTCGTTCCGAAGGGATGACGATCGCCTACCACCATCACATGGGCACCGTCATCCAGTCCGAGGCCGAGATCGACCGGCTGATGGCATCGACCGCGGACAGCCTGACTCTGCTGCTGGACACTGGCCACGCCACGTTCGCGGGCGCCGATCCTGTCGGTCTGGCGCGGCGGTACCGGGGCCGGATCAGCCATGTTCATTGCAAGGATGTTCGGTCCGCGGTGATGGCGAACGTTGCCGACAGGGACAGCAGTTTCCTCGACAGCGTGGTGGATGGCGTGTTCACCGTGCCGGGCGATGGCGGAATCGATTTCGCGGGCGTTCTGGCGGCGCTGCCGGGCTACCACGGATGGCTTGTGGTGGAGGCCGAGCAGGATCCGGCCAAGGCGCATCCTTTGACCTATGCCCGGATTGGGCACGAGAACCTGTCCCGTTATGCCGCACGAGCCGGGTTGCTTTAACCGCCCGATCATGTGCTTGATCGCGCCAAAATGAAGGAGGAAACGTATGGGATCCCGACTGCCGCGCTTCGCCGGCCTGGCTTTGCTGATCGCCCTGACATGCTTCGCGCGGCACGCCTCCGCGGAGCCCACGTTGATCATGTACTGCGGCGTGGATGAGAACTGGTGCCGGGCGATGACCACGGAATACCAGAAGGAAACCGGCGTGCGCGTGCAGATGACCCGCATGAGCGCCGGTGAGATCTACGCTCGGCTGCGCGCCGAAAAGGATAACCCTCAGGCCGATCTTTGGTGGGGTGGCACCGGCGATCCGCATTTGCAGGCGGCCGATGAAGGCCTCACCGAGGAATACCGTTCCCCATCGTTACCGAAGTTGCACGATTGGGCACAGAAGCAGGCGGAACGATCCAAGTACCGCACCGTCGGCATTTACCTCGGCGCTCTGGGCTTCGGCTACAACACGGAGGAGATCAAATCCCGACATTTGCCAGTCCCCGCCTGCTGGGCTGACCTGATCAGGCCCGAGTACAAGGATGAGGTGCAGATGGCCGATCCGAACTCGTCCGGCACCGCGTGGACCGCGCTGGCGACGTTCGTGCAACTGATGGGTGAGGAACCGGCCTTCGTCTACCTGAAGAAACTGAACGTCAACATCAACGAATATACCAAAGCCGGCGCCGCGCCCGCGCAGGCCGCCGGTCTGGGCGAGACCCTCATCGGCATCGCCTTTCAACATGACGTGATCGATGTCGCGATCCGCGGCAAGCCGGTGCAGGTCGTTTCGCCGTGCGAGGGAACCGGTTACGAAATCGGTTCCATGAGCCTGGTCAAGGGCGGCAAGAACCTCGACGAAGCAAAGAAGTTTTACGAGTGGGCGCTGACGGTCAACGCGCAGAAGATCGGCGCGGCGAGCGGCAGTTACCAGGTGCCGTCGAATGTCGAAACACCAGTGCCACCCCAGGCGCCCGATCTGAGCAAGATCAAGCTGATCGCTTACGATTTCGCGAAATACGGGTCCTCGGCGGAACGTAAGCGGCTGCTGGGACGGTGGACCACCGAAGTCAAATCGGCACCGAAATAGATCGTGGCTGGCGCATTTCGTTCGGCCATCCGCTGGCCATGGCTGCTCGCGGGCCTGGTCTGCGTTCTGCTGCTGCCCTGGTACGCCGAACAAGGTCTGGGCCAGAGCATCCTGGTCGAGGCGACACGCGGCGGCCAGGTCTGGCTTTGGCCGATGCTGGTCTGCCTGGCCGTTCTGGCCGTGAGCCCCCGTTGGGAGACCTGGTTCGCGGCCTTCGGCCTGATTTGGCTGGTGCTACAGGCTGGGATGATCGGGTCGCACGGTTCGTGGTTCGGCGATTGGCATCAGGACGCTCTCGGCTGGGGGGCGTTGGCATATGTGTTGATCTGTGGGGGTTGCCTGGCGGGGGGCCTGGCCCGGTTGGGCTATGGCGGCGGACAGAGCTTCATCACCGGGTCGTTGCTGCTGGTCGGCGGTTCGGTCGCGGTGTTCGTTGCGTGGCCCATCCTGTGCGTGCTGGCGTCCGCCGTGCGCGACGACGCCGGGGCTTTCAATCTTCCCGTGTTTTTCATCAAACTGGCCGATCCGTCGGTCTGGAGCCTCGGTTGCCTGGGTGACGGATCCTGCGGGGTCGCGTGGCACTCGCTGATGGAAGCGATCGTGGTCGGCGCGGCGACGACGTTGCTGGGACTGGCGTTCGCGCTCCTGGCCGTGCGCACGAGATTGCCGTTGAAGCCGGTGTTGCGCGGCGTGTCGATCCTGCCGATCGTAACGCCTCCGTTCGTGATCGGGTTGGCGTTGATCCTGCTGTTCGGACGCGCAGGGATGGTAACGAACTGGCTGGCGCAGCATGCCGGGATTCCGCGCAGCCGATGGATTTACGGCATGGCCGGAATCACCATCGCGCAGGTGCTGGCGTTCACCCCGATCGCGTTCATGATCCTGGCGGGCGTGTTGCGCGGGATCAGTCCCACACTGGAAGAAGCCGCATCGACATTGCGCGCCGGACCGTGGCGCATCTTTCGCAGCGTGACGTGGCCCTTGCTGCGGCCCGGCCTGACCAACGCGTTCCTGATCGGTTTCGTCGAAAGCCTGGCCGACTTCGCCAACCCGCTGGTGATCGGCGGCAGCTTCAACGTGTTGTCCACGGACATCTTCTTCGCCGTGGTCGGCGCCGCGCACGACCAGGGACGCGCCGCGGTGCTGGCGCTGCTGCTGCTGGGATTTACCCTGGCGGCCTTCGCGCTTCAGCGCTGGTGGCTCGGCCAGGCACGCTATACGACCGTGTCGGGCAAAGGCGATTCCGGATTGTCCGCGCCGTTGCCTGGTGGTTTGCTCGCTGCCTGCGCGCTGGCGGTGGTGCCGTGGATCGTGCTGACCATCGCGATTTACGGCAGCATCCTGGTGGGTGGCTTCGTCGAGCAGATCGGCCGCGACAACACCCCGACCGCGCGGTATTTCTGGACCGCGTTCTCGGTGGATCGCGGCGTCGGCGGCTGGTTCTTAAGTGGTTCCGCCTGGCCATCATTCCTGACCACGATCGAACTGGCGCTGATCGCCATGCCGGTGACCGCGGCACTGGGCGTGTTGACGGCTTATCTACTGGACCGCGTGCGCTTCCGCGGCCGCGAGGCGTTCGAGTTCCTGACGATGATGAGCTTCGCCATTCCGGGAACGGTCATCGGCATCGGCTACATCCTCGCGTTCAACGCCGGGGCGCTGCGGCTGACCGGCACCGGGGTGATCATCATCGCGGCGTTCGTGTTCCGCAACATGCCGGTGGGCATTCGCGCGACTTTGGCCTCGCTCAGTCAGATCGACCGGTCGTTGGATGAGGCGTCGCTGATGCTGCGGGCGGGACGCGCCGCGACGTTACGGCGTGTGATTCTGCCGCTGCTGCGGCCCGCCATCACGACGGCGATGGTTTACAGCCTGGTGCGCGCCATGACCGCCGTCAGCGCGGTGATCTTCCTGGTGACCGGCGGATATAACCTCGCCACCGTCTATATCGTTGGCCGGGTCGATGTCGGAGAGTATGGCATCGCGATCGTGTATTCGGCCGTGCTGATCGTGTTCATGATGATCGTTCTGCTGACGATCCAGGCCGCGGTCGGCGAGGCGCGCTTCGGCCGGCGGGGCGAAACCGATGTGGTGCCGACATGAGCAACGCGGGCGCGATATCGTTTCAGTCGGTAACCAAACGTTATGACGCGGTGACCGCGGTCGATGCAGTCAGCTTCGACATCTCGCCGGGGACGCTGGTGACGCTGCTCGGCCCCTCGGGTTGCGGCAAGACCACGACGTTGCGCCTGATCGCCGGACTGGAGCGCGCCAGCAGCGGGCGTATCCTGATCAGCGGCGACGACGTGACAACGAAATCGCCCGGCGAGCGCGACGTCAGCATGGTGTTCCAGTCGTATGCGCTGTTTCCGCATCTGAACGTGCTGGACAATGTTTGTTACGGCCTAAGATCGTCCGGCGTGGCGAAGCGGGCGGCGTCCGAACAGGCCCGCGGGACTCTGGCGCAGGTCGGGCTGACCGGGCTGGAAAGTCGGTTGCCGAGCGAACTCTCCGGCGGACAGCAACAGCGCGTAGCCCTGGCGCGGGCGATGGTGCTGGAGCCGCGCGTGCTGCTGTTCGATGAGCCGCTGTCGAACCTCGACGCGCGTCTGCGCCGCCATGTGCGGGACGAGATCAGGACATTGCAGCAATCGCTTGGCCTGACCGTGGTGTATGTCACGCACGATCAGGCCGAGGCGCTGGCGATCTCCGATCGCATCATCGTGATGAACCAGGCCCGGATCGCGCAGGATGGCTCCCCACGCGCGTTGTATGAAGCGCCGGCCGATCGTTTCGTGGTGAACTTCATGGGCGAGGCGAGTATCCTGCCGGTCGAGATCGAGGCGGTCGATGACACGACCGCGACGATACGGATTGGCGGGACGACGGCGGCGTTGCCTCGTCGCGGCCTGGGGGCTGGACGAGCCGATCTGGCGGTGCGGCCGCACGCGGTTCGTTTCGTTCCCGGAGGGGAGCGAGCGGGCTTGTTGCGCGGCACCATCAGGCGCGCGGTTTATTGCGGCGATCACATGGAATACGATGTCATGGTCGAGGATTTTTCGACTCCTGTATTTGTCGTCGACAGCAACGTCGCGGACCCACCGCCAGCGGGCGCGACCGTCGGCATTGAGCTCGTCATGACCGGGCTTTCGCTGGTTCCGGCGGGTGCGTGATGCTGACGGTTGAGCAAGCGGAACATCTGGCGAATGCCGCGTTGGGCCACGTGACCCGGGAATACCCGAACAAGTTGGAACATGTGCTGACCGGGCCGGAGGACTTGCTCGGTCCACGCGCGCTGCATCCGGTCTTCTTTGGCAGCTACGATTGGCATTCCTGCGTGCATGCCCATTGGCTGCTGGCCCGGCTGGCACGGCGTTATCCCGCGATGGCGGCGGCGGAGCGCATTCGCGGTCATTTCGCGACGGCATTCACGCCAGACAATATAGCCGTCGAACTCGCGTATCTGGCGCGGCCGTCCAGCGGCACGTTCGAACGGCCCTACGGTTGGGCCTGGTTGCTGATGCTGGCCGCCGAGTTGCGAAGCAGCGACGAGCGCGTGCTGACCCCCTTGGCGGAGGCGTTCGCCCTTAGGTTTGTTAAGTTTCTGCCCAAGGCCACCTATCCGGTTCGTTCCGGAGTGCATTCGAATTCGGCGTTCGCTCTGGCACTGGCGTTGGACTACGCGCGGACCTGCGACGATGACGCGTTGGCCGCCGCGGTGATCCACGCGGCCCGCCAGTGGTTCGTCAACGACGCGGACTGCCAGGCCTGGGAGCCGGGGGGCGAGGACTTCCTGTCGCCGGCGTTGATCGAGGCGGAATGCATGCGGCGGGTGTTGCCGGCGGAGGAATTCTCCGACTGGTTTGCTGGTTTTCTGCCACGGCTCGCGCAACGGGAGCCGCGCGCTTTGTTTCAACCCGTTTCGGTCAGCGATCGGAGTGACGGCAGGATCGCGCATCTCGATGGCCTGAACCTCAGCCGCGCGTGGTGCTGGAACAGTCTCGCGACGACGCTCCCCGCGGCCGACCCGCGTGCGCGACTGATGCGTGAGGCGGCGGCCCAGCATCTGGAGGCAAGCATCCGGCATATCACGGACGATTATATGGGTGAGCATTGGCTGGCCACGTTCGCGCTGCTGGCGCTGGAAGCATAAGCGAGGGCTGGCGGCGGGATGGCGGCCGTGGCTACGATGCGGTTCGCCTGAGATGGAGATCCCATGACCGACGCTCTCGGATGGCGGCACCGCTTCGGTGTCCTCGGCCCTTCGACCAATACCATCGCGCAGCCGGATATGGAGGCGATGCGGCCGGTGGGCGTTACCAATCATTACAGTCGCATCTTCACGCCCAATGCCACCGCGGTCAGCGACGACAGCTTCATGGCCGGGGCGAGGTTGATCGGCGACAACACGCTGGACGCGGTCGCGAGCGTGATGACGAGCGAACCGGACTCGCTGGTGATGGGGATGTCCGCTGTAACGTTCTTTGGTGGCATCGAAGGTGCCGACGCGTTCCAGGCCAGCCTTGAAAAGGCCAGTGGCGGACTGCCGGTTGTCGTTGGCTCGCATGCGTCGGCGGCGGCACTGCGAGCTTACGGCGACGTGCGCCGGGTGGCGTTCATGTCGCCGTATTTCCCGGCCGCGAACGCCGAGGTGCGGCGGTATCTTGAAGAATCCGGCTTCGATGTCGTACGCGACCGCTGCCTGCGATGCCCGAGTTGGACCGGCATCGCGGCCGTCCCCACCGCTGACATCCGCGCCTGCTTTCGTGAGCTGGACGGGGACGATGTCGATGCGATCCTGCAGGTCGGAACCAATCTCAGCGCTGTCCGCCTATGCGCCGCGGCGGAGTTGTGGTTGGGCAAACCGGTGATCGCCATCAACACCGCGATCTACTGGCAGGCGCTGCGGCGCAACGGCATCACCGACAAAATTGCCGGCTTCGGACGTTTGCTGGAGGAATTTTAGCATGGAACACTCCAACATGACCGCCCGCCAGCTTTACGAGGCGTTGAAATCCGGGCCGGCGCGCCGGGACTTCGGCTTCGGCAAGCGCGCCGCGCTGGTGAATGTCGATGTGCAGCACGCCTATACGCGCCCGGACGAGTTTCCAACCGCCTATGAGACCGATCCCAGGCAGGTCGAATACATCGATCGTCTGGCGAAACTGATGCGGGAGCGCGATCTGCCGGTGGTCTGGACGCATGTCGCGTATTCCGACTCCGGGGACGATTGCGGCGTCTGGGGCACGCGCTCGGATGGGCCTGACGCGTTGCAGAACATCAAGGCGGGTTCTCGCAGATCCCAACTGGATGACCGTCTGACCATTGACCCGAAGCGCGACACGATCATCAACAAGCGCATGGCTTCGGCGTTCCACGAGACGCATCTGCCGTCGCTGCTGAACTTCCATCGGATCGATACCGTGATTGTCACGGGTGGCTCCACGTCCGGCTGCGTGCGGGCCACGGCGGTGGATAGTCTCTCGCGCGGTTACCGGACTATCGTGCCGGAGGAATGCACGGCGGACCGGCACGAAAGTCCTCACTTCGCCAATCTTTATGATCTCAAAGTGAAGTACGCTGACGTGGTGCCGGTTAACACCGTGTTCGCGTGGTTACAGGCATGGCAGCCGTGAACCGCCCGGAGGGCCGAAGTTGACAGGTTGACCGCGGCTTCGCACGCTCCGTTTATCCGACGACGTGGTCACCACGCGTCCCTGAGGGAGGTCCGCCATGACACTGTCCATTCGCCCGATCGATCCGGTTTCTCGCCCTTTCTTTGGCGGCGTGGCCTCGGGGATCGACATCACCCAGCCGCTGACCCGGGAACAGGCGGCGGAGATTGAGAAGGGCATGGACGAATTCGGTGTCATGGTGTTCCACGACCAGCGCCTCACCGATGAAACCCAGATGGCGTTCTCGCGGAATTTTGGCGATCTTGAACTCGCGACCAACAACCTGCGCGACAGCAAGGAGCAGCGTCTGGGGCAGCATATCGCCGACATCTCCAACCTGGACGCCAACAACAACGTGTTGGCGCGGGAAAACCGGCGGCGGCTGTTCAGCCTTGGCACGCGACTGTGGCATTCCGACAGTTCATTCAAGGTCGTGCCCGCCAAATACTCGTTGTTGTCGGCTCGGATCATTCCGGACAAGGACGGCAATACCGAGTTCGCCGACATGCGCGCGGCTTATGACTCTTTGGACGAAGACACCAAGGCCGAATGCGAGGGGCTGGTGTGCGAGCACAGCCAGTTGTTCTCCCGCGCGCAGATCGGCTTTGGCGACTTCACGGACGAGGAACGGCGCGCCTTCGCCCCCGTTCAACAGCGCCTGATTCGCCGGCACCCCTCCACCGGGCGGAAATCCCTTTACCTTGCATCGCATGCCGGAACGATTATCGGCTGGCCGGTCCCCGAGGCGCGCGCGTTTCTCCGCGACCTGATCGAACACGCGACGCAGCGGAAGTTCGTCTATTCGCACGGCTGGAAGCAATTCGATCTGGTGATCTGGGACAACCAGGCGACCATGCACCGGTCGCGGCCGTTCGACGCGACGCAGGTGCGGGACATGCATCGCACCACCGTCGCCGGCACACGTTCGACAATGGCGGAGGCGGCGTAAAGGGACTTTAGCCATGCGGATCGGCTTTGTCGGTACCGGAACGATGGGAACGCCGATCGCGGGCTGTTTGATCCGTGCCGGCCACTCGCTGGCCGTGTTCGATCGCCGCGCCGACGCCACGGCGGAGCTGTGCGCGCAAGGCGCGGCGCTTGCCGACAGTGCCTTCGCCGCGGCGCGCGATAGTGAGGTCGTGTTCACCTCCCTTCCCGGCCCCGCCGAGTTCGAGGCGGCGATGTTAGAGCCCCAGACTGGCATTGTCGCGGGACTGCGATCGGGCGGCGTGCATATCGATCTGACAACCAACGCGCCGAAGACGATCGCCGCCGTGGCCGAGGCCTGCCGGGCGCGCGGGGTTGAGTTGCTCGATGCGCCGGTCAGCGGCCGCCCGCCATCGATGACGGTGATGGTCGGCGGTAGCGAAGCGGCGTTCACGCGGTATCGTTCTTTGTTCGAAGCGATCGCGGCCAACGTCTTTCATGTGGGACCGAGCGGCGCCGGGACAACCGCGAAGCTGGTGACGCAATATCTGGGGTATACCAACTTCATCGCCTCGATCGAGGGGATGCTGGTCGCGGCCAAAGCCGGGATCGACCTCGAAACGATGGCGCGCATCGTACCGGTGAGCGCGGGCCAGAGCCGCACCTTCGACAACATCGCGCGCGGGGTGTTTCCGGGCACGTTCGCGGCGGGTGGGACTCTGGATATCGTCGCGAAGGATGTCGAACTGGCCTGCCAACTCGCACGCGACGTGGGGGCGCCGGCGACATTGGGCGCACTGGCGTCGGACTTGTATAAGCGCGCTCAGGCGGCGGGTTGGGGACAGGAAGGGTTTCCGGTGGTCGCGCGGGTGCTGGAGGCGATGGCCGGTATCGAACTGCGTCCCACGGGAGACAAGCCATGAGTGACGATCGCATCGCGCGGTTGCTGCTGACCCAGGAGATCGCACAGTTCCTGTATACTGAAGCGGAGTTGCTGGACGAACGGCGGCACGACGAATGGCTGGCGATGCTGGCCGAGGACATTCGTTACTGGATGCCGATGCGGCGCAACGTGAAGTTTGGCGACACCGAGCGCGAGTTCACCCGGGAGACCGAGGATATCAGTTGGTTCGACGAGGGCAAGGACACGCTGACGCGGCGGGTGCGGCAGATCCAGACCGGTATTCATTGGGCGGAGGAACCAC
>Ga0182030_10005959_pt1 | contig 25809 bp, 25 predicted proteins | sample 812S3MmetaG_FD_121299 | JGI IMG/M metagenome (GOLD analysis project Ga0182030, IMG submission 121299) | Permafrost microbial communities from Stordalen Mire, Sweden - 812S3M metaG (Illumina Assembly) | ecosystem: Environmental > Terrestrial > Soil > Wetlands > Permafrost | place: Sweden...
AAATGATTTTTCCATTTACATAATATTTCGTGATCGAGAGATTTTTTCAAATTTTCTCAGCCACGAAATATTATGTAAATGCTGTCATGGAAAATAAGCTTTTTGGTCTGGTTAAGCAATATAAAAATTTTAAATCTGGAAATTTAATATTATAGACTTTTTTCTCTTTCTTTATGAAATATAATTTTTCGAATTATATTTTTATTGAATATATGTTGAATATATGTTGAATATATGTTGAATATTAATACTTTATTATATATTCCTATAGAAAATTAGTTATTTATAACAATTAGTTGCAAAAAATCTATTACAAAGCAACTACTTTTAAAAGAAACTGTTACTTCTAAAAGAAGCTATTACTTTGTAATTACTTCTAAAAGAAGCTGTTACTTTGTAATTACTTCTAAAAGAAGCTGTTACAAAGTAATAATTACAATGTTTTTATAGAAATTAATTTTTATTTAATGGATTTCAGATGAATCAATTCTAAATAATATCTTTATAAAGATAAATTCCAAAATTTGTTAATGAATTTTATATAAATCTGAAATTTTAAAAGTACTTTTTTATTAAATCCAAAATCATTTTTTATACTAAAATCCAATTTTTAGAACCTAGATTCTAAGTTAAAATTAGTTATGTTTTTAAATATTAACCAATTTTTTGAAACAGTTTTTATTCAGAATCTAATTTTTCAAAAAGCAATTCTAAACTAAAATCAAACATGTTTTCATACAAAAACCTAAAAATTCAAAAAGATGTTTTTAACAAAACCAAAATTTTCTATATATTTTCAAACTAAATCCAATTTTTTAAAAAGATATTTTGATTGAAATCAATTTTTATAGATTTTAATTTATCTAGAAATATATTTTTTTAAAAAGTCATTTCCGATGAAAACTAGAAATTTTAAAATATGATTTCTTCTAAAAACCAATTTTTAAAAACAAATTTAATTCGGAATCTAGAATATAAAAAACTACTTTCTGTATAAAATTTTAACATTTTAAAGAAATTATTTTCTTAATAAAATTGTCATTTTCTCAAAATATAAATTATTGAAAATATCCCATTTAAAAAACATTTGAAAGATTTCAAAATAATTCCCCTAGAATGTGTTACAAAATAACTAAGAAATTTTTACTATTTCTAAAAGAAGCTATTACTTTGTTACTACATTTCAAATTAAGGGATTTTATCCAAGTTTTGAAATATTTAATATTTTTTTAGCAAAATTTGAAAAACTTTTCTTTTCAAAAATTTCAAAAAGTTCAAAAAGCTTTTTTTAAAAATAGTTAGGATTTTAAAAATAATTTGAATAGAAATTAATTTTCTAAAAATTTGTTTTAAAGTATTTTAAAAAATATATACCAAAAAATATATTTTTGAAAACAATTTTTTATTTTTGAAAAGATTGTAAAGATTTTCGATAAATATTATTTTTAAATATAAAATGAGTAAAAATTCCATATTTTGTATATTATATATTGTTTTAAATAAAATAAATACATTATTAATAAAATTGTGGATAAAATACCTAAAATAAATCTTATCTTTTTTTATAAAATAAAAAGTTTCCCTCTAATAACTTTTTTATAAAACCTTATTGTTTTCATTTAAAACCCAATTTTTAAAGAATTACTTTTTTATTGAAATCCAAAAATTTAATTTGAAATTTTTAACAAACCTTAAAAATAAAATAGTTATTTTCACCATAAATATAAAATTTAACAAAACATTTTTCTAACGATTTTCAATAAATATGTCAATTCTTATCATATTCTAGAGAAATTATGTAATAATTTTATATAATTTAATGGTTATTTTCTAAATTTACCTATTTTTGATCTAAAATATGACGTTTCAGGATTTTAAACTTGAACATCCCTCTAAAAATAGTATTTATGAAATTTCATTTGGATTTACAATCCAATCAATTTGTTAGAAAGCTCTAATCCTAGAGAAGAAAACTATTTTTTATTAAAAAATTAGACTTGGAGATTTTTTCGAATATTTTTTCGTGATTAAATCATTTACTACAAAGTAAAAATATTCGAAAAATAATAATTAAATCATTTATAAATATTAAATCATTTATAAATATTAAATCATTTATAAATATTAAATAATTTATTACATAAAATTGCAAATTTATGAAAATAAATAGAAAATAAATAAACCAAAAATCAACAAAATAATAACTTTGTTGTAAATCATTTAAGAAAATAATAAATGATTTACATTTAATAAATCATTTAAATATTTACAAATTAATGCTTTTTATAAATATATTTTTAAATTCGAAAAAATATTTAAATAATATTGAATTGATATTATTAATTTATATTAAATCATTTAGAGAAATAAATCATTTAAAGAAATTAATAAATATGAAAATGTTTATTATTTATTAAGTAAAAAATTCTTTCAGAAAGAAATGAATCTTCGATAAATTAAATTATTTATAGAAGAATTAATTTCTTGAAACATATTTTCCAATTTTTATTTTATAATTTTTTGTTATAAATAAATATTTTTTATTAAATCATTTAAATTATTAATTATGGAATAATAGCTTTCTTGATAAAGTATTTCCAAAGAAATATATCCCAAAGACATTAAATAATTTAATCAAATAATGATATTAAAGAATAATATTTATTTTCAAATTTATTATTTTAGAAATAATTATTTGTTTTGAATTACAATAATGAAATAAGAATTATTTAAATATTATTTTATAAATCATTTAATTTTTATAAATCATTTAATTTTTATAAATCATTTATAAAATAATATTCTAAAAATTAATTATAATGTTTCGATATTATTTAAACAAATACAACATGAATTTTTATAATTAATGACTATCATTTATTTTAATTAAATGATTTAATATTTATAAATGATTTATTAATTAAAAATTATAGTTAAATATTAATGCTCTATTTTTCAAGATAATATTAAATATAGATTCAGATTTATTCCTTTAAATTAAAATTGAATCATTTAATATTCATAAATGATTTGATATTAATAAATGATTTATTATAATGGATTTTATTAAATAATAATTTATTTATTTTTCCAAACTTTAATTATTGAAATATAATTAAATTCAATATTCAAAATTAATTTATTAAATAAATGATTTATTAAATATAAATTAATTATTATTGAAAAATTAATATTAAAATATTTTATATTCTTTTTTCTTCTTTCTTTATAAAATCTGATTTTTCGAATTATATTTTTAATAATTATGACGATATTTTTTATAAAATTAGTTTCTTTTTACATATTTCAAATGAATTAATTTTTATTTAGCAAGTTCCATAATAATTGATTCTAAAATAATATAGATGTCAATACAAATCCGAAAATTTAAAAGTATCTTTTTTATTGAATCAATAAAAGTATCTTTTTTATTGAATCAATAAAAGTATATTTTTTATTGAATCAATAAAAGTATCTTTTTTATTGAATCAATAAAAGTATCTTTTTTATTGAATGAAAATCATTTTTATACTAAAATTCAATTTTTTTTAATATATATTCTGAATTAAAACTAGTTCTTTACAATTAATAAATCATATTATTTTGCGCTATATCTTTCTAAAACTTCAATGAAAATTAATTTTTTGAAAAGTTTTTATTCAAAATTTAATTTTTTTAAAAAGGAATTCCAAACTAAATACAAATATGTTCCATACTAAAACCTAAAATTCGAAACTTGACTTTTAATGAAAACCAGAAATTTTAAAAGATTATTTCTTACAAAAACCAATTTTTTAAAATAAATTTAATTTCAAAATCTAGAATATAAAAAACTACTTTCTATATAAAATTTTAACATTTTTATAGATTATTTTTCCAACAAAATAACAATTTTTCCAAAATATAAATTCTTGAAAATATCCCATTTAAAAAACATTCTAAATATTTCTATATTACAAAATAATTAAGAAACCTTCATCATATTCTAAATTGAGGGATTTTATCCAAGTTTTGAAATATTTAATATTTTTTTAGCAAAATTTAGAAAACTTTTCTTTTCAAAAAGTTCAAAAAGCTTTTTTAAAAAATAATTAAGATTTTAAAAATAAGTCGAATAGAAATTAATTTTCTAAAAATTTGTTTTAAAATATTTTCAAAAATATATACTAAAAAACTTATTTTTGAAAACAATTTTTTATTTTTGAAAAGATTGAATTTAGAAATAATATTTATCGAAAATCTTTGTAAACTGAGTAAAAACTCCATATTTTGTATATTATATATTGTTTTAAATAAAATAAATACATTATTAATAAAATTAGAGATAAAATGCCTAAATTGAATCTTATCTTTTTTTATGAAGTTTCATAAAATAAAAAGTAACTTTTTAATAACTTTTTTATAAAATCTTATTGTTTTCTTTTAAAATCCAATTTTTAAAGAATTGTCTTCCCACCAAAATTTAAAAAATTTAATTTAAAATTTTTAACAAACCTTAAAAATGAAATATTTGTTTTCATCATAAACCCCAATTTTGAAAAAACTATTTTATTGAAATTTGTTGAAAAAATGTTATTTCTTATCATATTTTAGATAAATTATTGAATATTATATGAAATAGTGGGATTTTCCTAAATTTATCCGTTTTTGACCTAAAATATGACGTTTCATGATTTTCAAGTTGAACATCCCTCCAAAAATAGCAATTATGAAATTTCATTTAGATTTATGATCCAATCAATTTATGAGAAAGCTCTAATCCTAGAGAAGAAAATTATTTTTTAATAAAAAATTGGACTTAAATATTTTTTGGATATTAAATGATTTACTTATAAAGTAAGATATTACAAAGGAATTATAAATAGTTCGTTTATAATTTCAATGATTTAATTTTGTATTAATAAATTAGTTGTTTTTGAATAATTTAAATGGAAGAATATTTTATAGTTACAAATATAAAGAAAGAATATATACAATATAGTAAAGATCAAAAATCATATATTGTTGCTGATGAAATAAATAATGCAGCAATATTTACTCGTAATGAAGCTGATGATTTCTTAAAGGAAATGCATGGATTAAATCCAGAACTTGGACAATGGTTTTTACAAAAAATAAATATTCAAAAATAATAATTTATTTAAATGAAATAATAATAATTTATATGAATTTATTTTGTTTTCAAAATTAAAGTTTTAGATTATTAAATGAATCTAAAAAACATTGAAATAATTTTTTGTTTTCAAATTTTCCAATAGTTATACACATTGAAATACAAATAAATATTTCTTTTTGTTCTTTTTCATTTAAATTAATATTAGGAAAAATAAGTTTGTTTTCATTCAAAATTTTTGACCAAAATAATTTCAAAATATAATCGGTATCATAAAATGATGATTGCATTTGATAAGCAATTATTAATTTCAGATTTTTTTTACATAATGGTATAATAATATTTGAAGGTTTTTCATTCACATAAAACATTAATATTTTGTTGACATAACCTCGATAATTTGATTTAATTTTGAATGGTAAAGCACTGTGGATATTTAAATCCATCTTTAATTCTTGAGATTCAATCATTGTCAAAAAAAGATTTTTCAATATTTTAATTTGCTTTTCAGAATATTTTCCAGATAAATGAAATGATTTTCCAATTGCCCAATCCCATTTTTTGAGATATATTTCATGATCTATAAAATCCCTACATAAATTTCGAAAATATTTAGAAACTTGAGATAAATTAATTGTATATTCAGGAATGTAATCTAAAATATAAAACCAAATATCTTTTGGGAATAAATAATCTTCTGACTTTATTTTGTTTCGATTTTCATTTGAGTTTAAAGCTTTTCTTTTTTTTAACATTTTCTAAGATAAAAATATTTGTTATAATAAATCAAAGTTTTAAATCATTTATTAAAATTAATAAATCATTTATTAAAATTAATTCTGAGAGAATTTTATAATGGAATAATTTCGAAGAAACAAATTCCATAGAAATTAAATCATTTAAAAATATTATTCAGGAACAAACAATGATTCTTTGGTTCTGGAGAAATCATTATTTCGATTCCTTTTTTCTCTTAAATGTTCTATGATTTTCTTCATTATTAAACAAAATATTATAAAAAGAAAAATAACACCAAAAAATATCATGAAAATAGCAGAAATTTCGCTTCCATAACATAATGAGAAATTATTCTTATAACATGATGTACCAATTCCAAGTAATATTATTCCAATTATAAATAAAACAATAGGAAGAACAAAATAAAAACAAAAAGCACCAATTAATGTCAATCCATAAATTGAACCTAAAGCTTTCATGGACATTATGTTTTATATGATGGAAAATAATAAATTAATAAATTAAAATAAAATAATAAATTAAAATAAATTTTAAATGATTTATAATACTTTTATTAAATGAATAAATTTATTATTGGAAGATGTTTTACATAAATTAATTAGATCTTTTTGAATGACCAATTTTTATACTAACTCCAAAACAACAAAATAAAATGCATCCAATTATTAGAAGTGCAAGAGATCCAGAATATGATCCACCGCAAACAGCATAATTATTTTCTCCAATACAAATTGCTCCAAGAACTATCATAACAACTGAACTTGGTACTATTAATAATGAAAGGCAAACTAATCCAAAAATTGCGCAAATTCCTAATCCACCAAATATTCCGATAGCGGCTCTTGATTCCATTTTTTTGATTTTCTGATTTTATTTTTTTTTATATTCATTTTTTTCTATAAAAAAATTTATAAATGATTTATTATTTATTTTATTATGAAAAAATATAAAATAAAATTGATTATCATGTTGAATTTTGATAAACTTATGAATTATTTCCAAATTGAAATAATTGATTTAATCCAATAATTTCTTCCAATTATCTATTTTTTTGATTATTTGAAAATAAAATTCTTATTGTGTTATGATAAATTAATTATGAATTTATATTTAAATATTTTTTAAATTATTTATTTTTTAATTTAATCAAAGATTTGTTGTTTTTGATATATGTATTGTTTTTAATAAATGTTTTAATTGAAAATCATTTATCTTTTTCATTTTTGATGCTGGCAAATATTTTCTATAATTATCTATTTTCTTTTTTGCATGAGATCTTATAAATAAAGTTTTATCTGATAAAAATGATTCAGCGCGGGTATGCCAAATCATTAATAATATTCTATAATGAGTATTTATTTGTGGATTAGCATAATTTATAATATCATAAAGAATATAAGAAGTTATATTTGAATAATTTTCTGATTTCCATTTTAATAATGCATTTTTTACCAATTTAATTCTTAATCCAAATGTTTGAAAATATAGCGAAAATAATTTAAAATTTGATTTTAGTTTTGAGGGAAATATGGAATAATGATGAAGACCTAATTCCATATATCTATCCATTGAATTTGATAATGAATGAATATTTTTATATGATAAATTTGAATAACCAACATTATGTATTGATTCTATGATTTTTGCAAAGAAACCTACCCAATCTATTTCTCTTCTGAAATATTTACAAATAGATTTAAAATTTTCAAAATTTAACCATATATTTCCATATTTTATCAATGATTTACAAAATAATTCTTCATTATATCTTGATAAATAATAAAATGATAATTGAGAATTATTATAATTCCAATGTTCTAATGAATATATTTTTTCAATTCTAAAACACTTTTTTGTATCTTCTCTAGATGATAAAATCCTTATTAAGAAAAAAGCTGCATAAACTTTATCATCTGGATTTAATATTATTGCTTTATCATTACAATAACCACAAACATAATCATTTTCATGATAATGTGGAATTGGAGATTCTATTCTTGATGGTAAATAGGGTTCAATATCTTTAAATGATATTAATTCAATATCTAAATTTTCATCTTTAAAAAATGATAAAAAAGAATAATAAATTGATAAATCTATTAATCTTGAATTTGGTAATATATTAAATGAAGTATTATAATGATTTCTTAATAAAAAGTGTAAAGTAAAATTAAATTTTTTTAATTTTGAATTTCTATTTTTTGAATATCTTATCCAATTTTGTATTATTGATATATTAATTAATTGGGTTTCATTATTAAATGAAAAAAATTTAAATAAAAAGCATGATTCTTGAAATGAATATTCCGGAAAAAATAATCTAAAATGATCGAATTCTTCATTTGGACTATAACTCCTATTTAAAATTTCAAAACTATCTAAATTATCAGGTATTTCAAAACTATTCGAATCTGGAAAATTCCAAAAATTCCATTTGTTATTTGATACAGGTGTTTTTCCTAATGTTTTACACCAATTTAAAAACATTTTATATGATTTTATTAAAATCATATTTTTGGATTTTGTTTCATTTTGAATCATTTCAATATTTCCATCAAAATCAATAACGAAATTATCATTATATAAATTTGAATCTAAGTTATAAAAATAATCTTTTATAGATTTTAGCTCATTATAAAATGATTCTCTTGTATCTTTATAATCTTTAATAGTAAATAAAAATATTCTTCTCCATATTTCTTCAGAATATAAATTATAATTATCTTCCTTTATATGTACATATTTTAAACAATTATAATGAAAAAATTCATTTATAAAATTCATATTATTTAATTGAAATCTCTTTAATATAATATCCTTCCATTGTAAATCCCAAGAATTTGGAGATATTAATAAAGACATAAATAATAATGATTTTATGTTTGAATCATTTTCAAGATTTAATATATAATGCTGTTCATCTAAATTTTCGAATATTATATCCGATTTTCTTAATTCTGGATTTAATAAATATCCTATCCAAAATGAAGTTTTTAAATTATTATTTATAATTTCATTAATTGAAAATTCCATATTTTTTTCATTTTCAAAGCGTTGATTTATTGTTTGATATCCAAATATATAATTTTCAGATAATTTTTTTATATCATCTATACGATTTAAAGTATTTGTAGGTAATAATCCCCATTTTCCAGAAATTGGATCTAATCCTGTTAATGGTTCTTTATCATAAAATATTATCATTTCATCCCATTTACCAGATTTTTGAATTTTTATACTTTTATCTAAATTTTGTATAATTGGTGTAACTTTAGATGAATTCATAAAACCTTTAGAAAATAAAAAACCTAAACCAATTTGTATTATTGGTAATAAATGATTAAACATATTATATAATTCAAAATCTTTTTCTCTTCCAATACGAATTAAAAATGGTAATAAAAATGGAATATATGTTTTTTCCTTTTGACATAAAATATATGGTAATGAAAATAACATTTTCCAAAATTTTGATAATATTGAATTTGTTTTAAGTTTTCTTTTTCTTTTTTCAATTTCATTTTTTAAACTTCTATATAAAATTAAACTACATAATTCAGAAAATTCATAAATATTTGGTGGAATACAAACAAAACTTTTTTCAATAAAAGATTTACAAACAATAAATCTTTCAGAAACTTCACGATCTTTCCATTCATATAACATTTCACTAATCCATAAATAAAATGTATTTTGAGAATATTCTCCAATTGGTATAGAAAAATATAAATTACGATTCAATTTAATAATATTTTCCATTCCATATGAACATTCTATTATTTTGGAACTTCGTGAAATATTATTTCCACTAACATTTAATTTAATAGTTTTATCATCTTTTTTTACATTATTTTTTATAATATCATTAATATCAATAGTTTCATTAATCTTTTTCAGTGGTTTTAAAGATTCTTTTTTATATCTAGTTAATTTTGGATAATTAAAAGGTAAAATTTCTTCATTTCTAGAATAATATTTAATCCATTCTATAATTCTTCCTTCTTTACTCCATGAATTTTCCCATATAAATTTATTATTAATAGACCTTTTTGTATGAAAATTCCACCAAGGATAATATCTAATTTTCAACCATTCCCGTATTTCTCTAGTTATTTCCCAAGTATGATTTGTACAAGATGATAAATTACAAAAATCATATCCAGATATAATTGGAGGATATCCGCTTTTCAATAAAGTTGTTTGTTCTTCCAATAAAAAATATAAAACATTTAGATTTAATTGATATCTTTCATCATTTAATTTTTTAATTTTTAAAGCTGATTCATCAACTAAATTTTTCATGTTAGATTTTTCATTTAATAAATTATATTCTTTTTTCTGTTTTTCATCAATTAAATTTATATCTTTGCGCTTTTTCACATTATTTGTTTTAGAGCTTTTAATGTTTTCATTATTACTATCCAATTTATTTTCAATAGGTAAAAATTTAAATTCAGAACTATTCATTTTTTTTTCAATAGAAAATTCATCATTATCTACATCAATAATTTCATTGCTTTTTTTTTCAAAATTAATAATTTTATCATTGTTTTTTAATTTTTTATCATTATCATTAACATTATTAATAAAATCAATTTTCATATCAACAATTCCAATTATTTTTCCTTCATATAAAAATTGCATTTTCTTCATTTTTCTATATATTCATAAATATAATTCTACAAGAATATGTTACAATGTAATTGATTTTATACAAATATACTGTAAAGTAAATAATTAAGATTTTTTGGAAAAACTGAATTATAAATTATCATTAATGAAAAAACGAATTCTTTCATTTTTTCCATTGATTTCAATAAAAAATTATTAATTAAAATAATTAAATCATTTATTAATATATTAAAGTATCTAATTTCGTATATTTACCATTTATATATAAATCATTTATTAATTTATATTTCAAAAAAAGATCTTTTTTTAAAATAAATGAAAAAAAAAGGTCTTTTTCTTTTTTTCAAAATTCACAGAACAAATTTTTGAAGTATCTGTCATAAAGCTTGACATATTAAAAGGGACTTTGAGAAATTATTTAGAATACTAATTTTTTTACTTAGTAATTTTTATATTATAAATGAATTATTTAGTTTCAAGTTTACATCAACTTCCACAAAAGTAAAAGTAAATTTAAAAAAATTATTAGACAAAAATATCGAAACAAATAATATATTTTTATTCTTCTTTACATAATTTTTATATATACTTAGGTAATATATTTGACACATTCGAATTTTATTATTTTTTTCAAAAAATAGATAAACTAAAATGAATAGAAATTCTAATATGAATTATGAAGGAGTCACGTCTTTTAGAAGCAAAGATGGAAATCAATTTGTTAGAGATAAAAAAATATTATCTAATCAAGTTAATTTAATGAGAGAAGAAGAAATGAAACAATTTGAATCTTTCAATAAGAAAGAACAATATTTTCATTTTTTTAAAAGATCAATTGAATTTCTTAGACAAAAATTCGTGGATGAACATAGTAATCAACCGGACGATATCGAATTGTCAAAAATTTGGAAAGATTTATTTAAAGCTATATCCGGAGCTTGTGTAAAACATTCGAAAGATGAAATGAAAATATCTCCAGATCTTTGGAAAGAAATGTTAATATCTATGAATATAAATCAAACTAAAGGAAGAGAAAAAATAGATTCTAAGAAAAATTCAAAAAAATTAAATTTATATCAAACTTATCCATCAACCGATTATAATCAAGATCAAATATTAAAATCACAATATTATTCTGTAGATAAATTTCAAAATATTAATCTATCGGACAATAACATATTTGAACAAAACAATTACAATAATTTTAATAATAATTTTAATAATAATGTTAATAATAATGTTAATAATAATAATGTTAATAATAATAATTTTAATAATAATGTTAATAACAATGTAATATATAATTCTAATGAATTTATGAATAATAATATGCAATTACCATTTACAAATAATGATAATCAACAAAAAATGGATGATTCTTTTTTAAGAAAACAATCTTTTAGAAATCAGTTATCAAGAAGTACAAGCTCATTAAATGAATCTTCAAAAAGATTTCATACATTTCCATTAAATAGATCAATGTTACAATCATTATCAAACTCTTCTTCTTATTCTCCATCACAATCTCCATCATCTATTTTGTGCCCACAATTTGCAAATAATTTATCTATATCATCAAATAATCAATCAATAGAAACAAATAATCAAAGTATAAATAATATAAATAATATAAATAATATAAGTATAACAAAAGAAAATGTAAATTTAGAAACGAATAACCAAATATCAAATGAATACTCTATGTCTCCTAAAAAAAGAAAATCAATTTTAAATAATACAAATATTAATAATGATCAAATAATAGAAAAAGTGGATAATCCAGCCATAAACGAATTAGAATTAGTAGATAATGAACAATTAATAGATAAGGGATTAGCTGAATTAGATTCTTTAGGGGAATTTGATCCATATAATTATTATAATACATAAAAAAAATTTGTTATAAAACAATGTATTTTGTATTAATTTTATTATTAAAATAGAAAAAATACAAATTTTTTTAAATGTTTATAAATTAATTTTTTAAATATTTTTTTTATTTAAATGATTTCAATTTAAGAAATTAATATTTCATTTTAAAAAATTTATACTTTTTTTATATTAATATTAAAAATATTAAAAATAAATCATTTACTTATCAATTAAAAATAAATTTATTGGTTTTTTGAAAATATAAGATTAATTTATAAATTTCTATGGAAGATCAAGAAATTGATTGGGATAAATTAGAATCAGATGAAAAATTGAATAATTACAAAGAAAAAATTAATATGGAGGATGATCCAAATATTATTAAAAAACCAATATTAATACCAACTCAAAAAAATGGATATGTTGTTGGTTGTGATGAATCTCATAGAGGATGCTGGGCAGGACCTCTCTATGTATCTTGCGTATCAATGAAATTAGAAGTTCAAAAAAATGTACCTAAAGGAATCAAAATTGGAGATTCAAAGAAATTATCAGCAGTTGCCAGAGAACGAGCTTATAGTTGGATAATTGAAAATGCATTGGAATATTATGTGGAAATTGCTGATGAAAAAGAAATTGAAGAAAAAAATATATTAGGAGCAACAATAGCATGTTGGCATAGATGTTTAGATAAATTCAAACATTCGATTTCAATGATTAAAGTAGATGGAAATCAATTTAAAAATTACAAAAATATTTTGCATGTTTGTATACCAAAAGGAGATTCTTTAGTATTTGAAATATCGTCTGCCTCAATTCTTGCAAAAACATTATCGGATCGTCATATAAGATATTTGTGCAGAATGTATCCATGGCTTGATGTAAGATATGGTTTTTTGAAAAATATGACATATGGAAATGATTTAAAACATCAGCAAGGACTGAATCAATATAAAACAACAACATTTCATCGTATGTTTTATAAGCCTTGTATTATTGCTGGTAAACAAAGTCATCCGGCAATTTTATTTTTGGAAGAACCAAAAGATGAAAAAAATGAAAAAGATGATAAATATAAGAAAATTAAAACAATTTAATAAATTATTTATTTAAATCTAAAATTTTATCAAGTTTTATTAGTTTAAGATTAATTAAATAATTTCAAAAAATCAGATTGATGAAATATATTCCATATTTTGTTTGGTAATAAAAGATGTTGATTCATTAAAATTTATATAATGTTTTTATAAAAATATTTTTCTGATGAAATAAATCATTTAACTCATTTACTATTAAATGATTTGTTAGCAATATTATTTATTGAAATATTTCTCAAAAATAATATTTCTATTCTTTTTCTTCTTGAAAGTTATGTAAATTATTTAACACTTTATAAATCATTTATTATAAATATTATTAATATTTTAAAGTGACTTTTAAGGTAGAAAATTTATTAAAAATAATAAGTAATGATGTAAATCAAATTTATTTAAAAATTATTTAGATTAAATAAAAAACAATTTAATTTTGGAAAATTTTAATAATAGATTCTATATTTCCTCTACAATTTGGACATATTTTCAATCCTAATTTTGAGCAATCTCCACATAAACATAAATGTTTACATGGAAGTATCAAATTATCACTTTTTGAATTCATACAAACAACACATTCTCCATATGATTTTTTCGATTTTTCTTCTAACACCATATTATTATTTTGGTTTTTAATCAATTCAATTGGAGGATTTTCTTTTGATTGTAAATTATTGAAAGCATTTTCAGACATTATAATTGTTTCTTCAGTCTTTCCATTTAAAAAATTATTATTGTTATTTGAATCTTTATGAATGATATCGATATTCATTTTTGATGGGTCTTTTCCAAGTAAAATCAATAAATTGTTTTCATCGATTGATATTTTTTCTATTAAAAACATAATGAAATTTTCTTTGATGATAATTTTGTCATGAATTGATATTAATTCATCTCTATTAGAAATTATAATTTCATCATTATCTTTATCCTTTTTCAATGCAACAACTGGTTGAATACTTAATCTTTCTTGTATTTTTACAAAAATATTTGTAAAAATATAAATAAATGATTTTTCGCTCCAAATATTTTCAATTTCATATGTAATTTCGATTGCAATTTTTTCGATTAAAATATCATCTACTTGATTTTTTAAATTATTATTGTTCCAAATATTTAACAATTTTTTGCATAATTTAACCATTATTGAAAATTCTTCAATTTTCAAATGATTTTTTATCTCCATTTTTTCAACATTTGATCTATATAAGCTTAATTCACCAGATCCTTCAATTATATTATAATATTCTCCGGTAGAACTTCCAATACAAAACGAAATATCAAAATTAAAATCACCAAAATTGATTATATATTGAGAATATTTTCCATATTTAGTAGCTTTAATTTTAGGATCCCATTTTGACATTGTTTTGCATGTTGCATCTATAGCTTCCTCATATTTTTTAGATAAACAATATAATTCCCCCGTAGTTAGCAATTTGGTTCCAAATTTTGATTGACAACATTTTTTTAAACCTATCGCTGCAATTTCAGATTGCCTGGTTAATACTTGAATCGGACAATTTTCATTTATAACTATTACAATTTTCATAACTTTGTCATCAAATCTTAATGATTCTTCTTCTTCATATTTCTTGCATGAAACTTTAAAGAAATTTTTTGGAAAAAATTGTGTATTTATGTTAAGATATACTCCGAGAGCATGTCCTAATGAAACATATATAAGATTCCATTTTCGATCAATTGTTGTGTCTTGAGCAATAGTAAAATCTTTAGCTAAACTCCAAATAATTTCTTTTCCAAATCCCATTATAACTTATTTTTGATTTTATATATCAAATATTAATTAAATGATTTAAATATTAATTAAATGATTTAAATATTAGTTAAATGATTTAAATATTAATTAAATGATTTAATATTAATTAAATGATTTAAATATATCTTTAAATCATTTATGTAAAATTTATTTATTGAATATTTATTTCTAAATATTAAATAAGTTTCTCTGAAATCTTATTAATTTATAAATCATTTATTAATTGATAAATGATTTAATCTCAAGAAATAAATTATAATTGAAATTATAATAAAATTTTTTTATTAATTTAGAATTTCTCTACATTTTGAATTATTATCAATTCAGATATTTATATCATAAAATAATGTTAATGGTTTTAAATAATTTTATTATATTTGTCGATAAAATTTATTGATATAATTCAATATGTCCAGAATCTCTCACCATAAAATACTTTTCATTACAATAATCTTTAATACATATAGAGATATTATATGTATATAATGTATTTCTGCATTTATTTCGAATAACATATTTAGTTTTATCATTTTTTTGGAAAGAACAATTGCACATCCCTATGCATTTATCCAATCTTTCAATAATTGCTAAAATTCCAGCTTCTGTTAGTACATCTTCTGAACCTAAATATTTTCCTATTATCCATTTTTTATCCTCCTCCACAGGAATCAATTTTATGGTGAAGTATTATTCAAAACGATTAAAACACCCAAAGTTTTGCCATCATTATTCAAAATATTTACTTCTGGTTCCATAAAATTTTTTGGACAATTATATGGGAATTCTCCACTTTCATATGTTGCTTGTAAAGTATTTCCCAAACTAAAATAAAACATTTGCCATCCTATTTCAGCATCATTTAATTCATAACTATCCTTTTGTAAAGTATTTAATGACATTTTAAAATATATGTATAATATTTAAAAATATATATTAAATCATTTAATTTTTATTTAAATCATTTAAAAATATAAATGATTTAATATTGAGAAAATTAGAATTCTAAAAATGTCTGATAATAATTCTAATTCAATTGAATTGAAAGGAAAATTATTTGATACTAAAAATTTTCTAAATAGTGAGATTGATTCAAATATTGAAAATATTAATGTTAATTCTGGACATTTGAAATGGGATATTTTTTATTCAAAAGATGATCGATTTCAACAATTTAAATTCAATGTTAAAAATTTTGTTATTAAAGATTGTTATACAATTGAAGATTTAAAAGGATGGTCAACATTTTTCAATTCATGGGATTTTTGTTTATCATATACAACTAAAAAATTTGATAATATGAATATTATATTTGAATTTAATAAGGATCTTGAAAAAAAAATAGATGTAAATCAATATGTTTTATATTGTTCACAAAAACAATTTTTATTAGTTATATTAAAAAGATTTGGAGAAAAATTTGAAAACTTTAAATTAACTTTTGATAAATAAACTTTTGATAAATAATTTTGTTTTTTCACATTTATTAAAATCTTAATGGAATAAAATAATCATTTATATATTTTAAAGAGTCAAATGGAAAATCTTTAATTTCTTTAAGAGATTTCGTTTCACAATTATATGAACTTTTTTCATTTTGATCATCTTCAAACCATTCTTGTATTAATATAATTGTTTTCTTTATTCTTTCATCACGATCAATATCTATTGTTCCTAATTCTCCTTTATATTTCCAATGTTGAAGATGTTGACAAGGTATTTTCTTTGGTCTTTCATATGATAAAATTATTTTTTTTGATTGTAAATCAAAAATATCAAATTTATATTCGGATTTTCTGCTAACATATCTTTCCATTATTATAATTCCCTTTTTTTAAAAATTAAATAAAAAAAATTTTCTATTTTTGTATTAAGATATTTTCGAAAAAATGAAACACTAATTTTAAATCATTTATTAATTTTTTTATTATTAATTGAAATCTTTTGATATGATAATTATTCTTAAAATATCATCATTTTTATTTGGATTTTTTTCTAATTTCATAAGTCCCTCTATTAAATCTTGTTTCGATGGTGAATTTCCAAAATTCACTATTAACTTATATAAATTTTTGCTTAAATATTCATGATTAAAATAATTAATTATAAATTGAGTTTTTATCTCACTTCTATTATTTTGTTTATAAGTTGGAATTGGAATATATATAATTTTTTTATTATTCAAATCTATATTTAAAATTTCTATATCTTTTTTGAATTTCTCTTTTATATATATGTAATCAGTCATTACTCTCTCTAAATTTATTTTAGAAGGTATATTATCAAAAAATGTTGCCGATTTTTGTTGAGAAATACGATTAAAATTAGGAATTGGAACTAAATCATTTGATTGTAAACATTCTTCTATTGATTTTTGTTCATTTATGCAATTTTTATAATCATTATTTTTTGTAGTCATTAATTTTTCAAATTTAATAGAATGAAATCCATTAATACTAGCTGCTACTATTTGTGGAATATCCTTCACATCTCTATTAGTCAAAATTTTAGTTATTGAACATTTATTTTCTTCTGTTGATTTATTTAATATATTAGCAATATCAGCTCCTATTTCATTTAAGTTATTCATAAATTTTATATCTATATTTCTGGAAGAAAATCCCAAATCTAATCTTTTCTTCCATGTTTTATATATTAAATTATTCAAATTTTGATTATCTCTATTTAAAAAATAAATTGTTATATTATTAAATAAGATAAAATATTTTATAATTTTTATGAATTGATCAATTTCTTTTGTAGTTGGTATCTCAAATTCATTTATGAAAAATAGAAAATAATTTTTTTCATTACAAAAATTATTATTATTTTGTTGATTAGTATTTTCAAAAATAGTATTCCCCATTTTATTTTTGATAAAACAATCTATTTTTCAAATATCATTTTTTTAAAAATCTTTATTTTCAGCGAAACAAAAAAAAAAATTGTTTATTAAAATATTTTTATTTATCAATAGTATATAAAATTTTTACTTTTTTACCAGTTTTATTTAATTTATTTGATAAATTATTAAATAAATTTTCAAAATCATCATCTTGATTGAATTTTATTAAAATTGAATATAATTTATCTTTATCATTTAATAATCTGTTAATTATTTTTTCATCTTTATTTTCATTTGTATCTATAAAAATTAGTCTTTTTATTATTATTGGATCAATATTATATAAAATATTTTTGCAATTATTTGGTAAATATATTATATCATATTTTAATTTTGATAAATTATTTAATTCATTTTTTGTTGGACAAGAATAAAATAAATAAGCATATTTTTCATCTGATAATAATTTTAATTGAGATAAATTTTCTATTGGTAAATATGCTTGACATCTTGTTATATCTTCTTGATTTATACATCCTTTCATTTGATTGATTTCATAATCTTTGATTTCTTCCCAATTTAATTTCATATCTGGATATAATCTTCCTTCTTGATATATAATATTATATACATCAAATATATCGTAATTTGGATTATTAGGATGAGAATTTGTTATGACAAAATAAAAATCGAGTTTATTTAAATTAAAAGTTGATAATAAAGATAAAATTTCTGTTTTTATTGATTTAATATTTGAATTTATCATAACTTTTCCAGGTCTATTTAATTTTCTCAAAAATTCTCTCCATAAATTAAATATAAATGTATTTAATGTATATTTTTCATTTGAAAAAAGATATATAATTATGTTATCATTTGGTCTTGATAAAATCAAATTTTCCATAATTTGAAATTGATTTTTTGTTGGTAACTCAAAATCATTTATAAAAATTATATATTTTCCTTCACTTAACGAATTTACTTGTCTTTTATCTTCATTTTTATTTTTTGGATAATAAAAATTACCAAGATTCGAAATTTCAACACCCATTTTTATTATTTATATCTAATCTATTCATATTTATTTCATTATTTCATAAATCATTTAAATATAAAAAATGGATAAAACTATAGATTTATTAGAAATTGTATTAAAAATTGTATTAAAAATTGTATTAAAATCTTATAAACAAAATTGTCGATATTTAAAAAATGCACAAATTATAAAAAATGAAAATTTTAAAACTTTTATTATTGGAGAATTTTATATAAATGAATCTTATTATATTAATAATACTGATTATATTAATAATACTGGACATTTTAATTCTGTTGAATTTAATATTTGTTTTAATCAATTTGGATATTATTTATTTTCATATATAATATCTAATAAATTAATGGATGTATTTTCAACTTTTGAGAAACAAGAAATACTCTCGTATATAACAATCTTCTGTCATTGAAATATATTCATCAAATTTATATATGGATTTTTTTTTTCCTTCAATTGAAGCATCGTTATCAGCAATTTTTTTGGCTGTTTTTTGGAATAATAATTCGTGAGAATAGGTAAAAGGATTAAAACAAAAATCCGAAGATTGAGGTTCATTATGAATGATATCAATAAATGCGCTAATTACAATTCTCTCTTTCATTGTAAAATCAGGGAATTTTGAATTCCTTTTTTCATTTTTAATTTCTCGAATCAATATATTGCAGCTAGGAGTTTGGTTTGTTGAAGATTTTAAAAAAAGACTATATAAATTCTCGACTAGATCACGAAGTTCAAAATCATGTTGGATTTTTTCAAAGTCTTCCTTTGTAAGTTTTAATTTTGGAAATGAAAGTTTTTTGATAAGTTCCATTAAATTGATGATTTATTTACAAAATTTTCAATAATTGAATATTATAGTTTATTTCAAAAATTAATCTTATCTAAATCTTTTAATGGATTTATAGGAATTTATGATATTAAAAAGAAAAATAAGATAATTTATGCAAAAATATTTGTGAATTTAATGATAAAAATAATGGAAAATGTTCTAGTTATCAATTAATTGATATTATTGATAATATAAAAAATTCAAAACTTTAATTTTTAAAAATTAAATGTAATTTTATTTGATATTTAATAAATGATTTATTTGAAAAAAAAAATAATTATTTAAATTGAAATATTATTTAATGAATAAATTGAAGCAAAAAGAATATAGAAAAAGAGAATTAAAAGCAAAAGTTTTCAATTATGAAGAAAAAAGAATAGATAAAGATACTCATATTTTAAGTGAAGAAAAAATAAGAAATTCATATTTAGTTGAAGATCAATCATCGCTTAGATATAATAATGGAATTGAAATATTTACATTACAAATGCATTTTAAGTCTGATCAAAGTTTAATAATAAGAACAATAAATGTTCCGATTGATGCATATGTAGATTTAAGATATAGAGTTAGAGCATATACTGAAAGATGCAAATTTAAAGATTTTCCATTAGAAGAAAAATCAGAAATAGAAAATGGGTTATTGAAAACTCTAGAAAGAATTGGAAATTATAAAAAAACATGGTTATCATTAACACCAAAATCTAGAATAATGTTTTTATTTTCAAAATTAAAAGAAAAAATGCGATCTTATTTTGCATCTTTAAGATATGAATTTGAATGCATATGTTGTAAAAAGAAATTATTAAGATTAGATGGAAAATGTATATCTAAATTTTGGCCATTTTGTACTTATTCTTGTATGGATATTTATCAAACATCAAAAAAAATATATTTACCAATTGATTTTGAAAAAAAATTTTTATTATACGATAAATTTTTAAATTCATAAAATAAATTCATAAAATAAATTCATAAAATAAATTCATTAAATAAATTCATTAAATAAATTCATTAAATAAATTCATTAAATAAATTCATTTATAAAATCCAGTTTTTAAATCATTTAATCCTTTTCATACTTTCAATAAATAAAAGCATGGAAATAATATCAATTTTAAATATACCTAACGATTTATTTATTATCAATGTTTTTCCAAATTTATTTTATGCTGATATAATCTATTTTGGAAAAGTAAATAAGCAATTTTATAAATTATTGAATGATGAAAGAACTAAAAAGATTTTAATTGGAAAAACAAAAGAAATAATGATTTTGATAAATTATGATAAAGATAGAACTAAAAGAATTTTTAAAGTTAGAGATGAAGTTTTTAGTGCTTTTATAGAAGATCCTATTTTCATAGATGATCCTATTTTCATAGATGAATCTAATAAATATGTATGGAATAAACTTCAAGAAGATTATCAAAAAATTGAAATTATAAATTCTGTATATAATACAATTGTATTATATGATATTACAAATATAGATAATCATCCGGTTCTTAATAAAAAGACTGAAGAATTATTTTATAAAAATTTTATGGAAGATTATGAAATGAAGAAAATTAAAAAAGTAGTTAATAGAATTTTATGGATTGGAACCATTAATATTCCATTTAAATTAAATCTTCATATTGATTCATTTGGATTTGTGGACTCTATGTGCATGTTAGAAAAATTTGTAGATTATGAAGATTATCCCTCATCATATTATGATGGGGAATATTGATGGATAAATATTCAAATTTAATAATAAAAATATTAATTTACAATATAATTTCATTTAAAAATAATAATTATAAAATATATCGATTTATAATTAAATCATTTATCAAATTTTAAATCATTTAAATTATATGATTTTTTGCAATTTTATTCAAAAATATTAATAAAATTATTTATAATTTATTCAAAAATATTTAATAAAATTATTATATTTTTCAAAATATAATAAATCATTTAAGTAATAATAAATCATTTAAGTAATAATAAATCATTTAAAGAATATATTTGTTGTAATAAATTATTTATTAAATCAAACTGAATCAACAAGATTAATTCAATCTAAAACTATTTTGAAGAAAAATAATTAAATGAAAAATAATGAATTGAAAAATATACTATTTAAAAAACTTATTTTAGATTAAATATATTCTTTTATTAATAAATGATTTATCAAATTTTAAATAATTTAAAAATAATATGAAAATACAAAATAAAATTTCGATTGAAAACTTGATTTCAACACTTATTTTTGAAAATAATTATTTTATAATTTTAATAAATGATTTATAATTTTAATAAATGATTTATAAAATAATAAAGTAAATTTTATATTTAACAGAAATATTATTTAAAAACTTATTTTATTAAATGATTTAAAATATGTATAAAACTTAAATTAAAACTTAAATTAAAACTTAAATTAAAACTTTGTAATTTATTTATTTTTTAAATTAATTATTTTTTAAATGATTTATATAAATTAAATGATTTAATTACAAAATAAAATATTCTATAATAATTAATGTTTTGTTTTCAATATTTTTGATATATGTTCTTCATGTTTTGAATCTCCTTGCCTTGGATGATCAACTAAAGCACTTTCAATACCATCCCACCATTTTTCATTCATGTGATCAAGATACCAATTCACTAAATTTGATTATAAGAAAAAAATTAATGTAATATACTTGTATTTTTTAATCCTTCTTTCCATGAAATTTTTGATTCCCAACCAAGTGAGGATAATTTTTCGAAATCTATTGTATAACGAAAATCATTAAATGGTCTATCTTCAACAAATTTTATGAATTCTTCTTCTTTTGATTCTAATCCAAATAATTTAATTAATTCTTTTGCAACATTTAAATTAGAAATTTCTGTTTTTGTTCCAATATTATAAATATCTCCAATTATTCCTTTATGTAAAATTGTATCAAATGCATTAACAACATCTGAAACATGAATAAAATTTCTTGCATGATTTCCAGATCCATGAATTGGGCAAGGTTTTCTTTTTGATAATAAACAAATAAATTTTGGAATTAACTTTTCTGGATATTGTTTTGGACCATAAACATTATTTCCTCTAGTAATAATTGTAGGTAAATGAAATGATTTGTTATATGCTTGAACTAAAAATTCTGCACCAGCTTTTGTTGCAGAATATGGATTTGTAGGTTGTAATAATGTATTCATTTCTGAATGCTTTCCAATATTATCTTTTACTGCTTCTCCATAAACTTCATCTGTACTCACATGAATAAATCTCTTTATTCCACCGTAAACCTAAAATATTTATTATTTATTTTTTTTATATTTACTCTTGAAGATTCTAATAAAACATGTGTACCCATTATATTATTTTCAGAAAACTGAAATGAATTTCCAAAAGAATTATCTTTTTTTTCATTAATTAGTTTATAATATTTATATTTACCTACATGGGTTTGAGCTGCAAAATGGATAATTGTATCTATTTTCTCATTTATTAATATATAATTTATAAAATCAGAAGATAATATATTTCCTTTTATGAATTTATAATTTTTGCAAGATTCAACTTCCAACTGATTTTTTAAACTAGAACAATAATCTAATTTATCAAAATTTATAATATTATATTCTGGATATCGTTTTACAAGTTCACAAACAACATTAGAACCACTATTTTATACAAAATATTAGAAAAATAAATAAATTTTACATGAAACCTGCACCACCAGTAATTAAAATATTTTTTGGTACATATATTATATTTTCCAATTTATTATCAGACATTTATTACTCTTTTAATAATATTAAAAATATTTATTACTGAATAAAAAAAAAATTTCATTATTAAAAGAAAAATATATAATAATATGTCATTTTTAATATTTGGTGCAAGAAATGGGTGGATTGGTGGAATGATTGTTGATTTATTAAAAAAATCAGATAAAGAATACTATATTTCTGAATCAAGATTAGAAGATAGAAATAATTTACAATTAGAATTAGATAAAATTAAACCAAAATACATATTAAATTGTGCAGGAGTCGTAATTATTTTTTTCATTAATATTAATTCTTTATTTTAGACTGGTAGACCAAATGTTGATTGGTGTGAAAGTCATAAAATAGAAACAATAAGATCAAATGTTATAGGTGTTTTAACATTAATTGACTTGGCAAATGAAAGGAAAATACATGTAACTAATTTTGCTACTGGTTGTATATATGAATATGATGATCAACATCCAATTGTATTTATTTTTATTTTTTATGAATTCTTTAGGGTGGAAAAGGATTTACTGAAGAAGATAAACCAAATTTTGACAAAAGTTATTATTCAAAAACAAAAGCAATAGTGGAAGATGTAAGTTTTGATAAATATTTATCAATTTTTATCAATTTTAGATAATTAAAAGTTATGACAATGTTTTAACATTGAGAATTAGGATGCCTTTAAGTGATGATCTTTCACCAAGAAATTTTATTACAAAAATATCAAAATATGAAAAAGTTTTTCATTTATTTAGTTTATTAAATAATTTAGGTTGTAGATATTCCAAATTCAATGACAGTTTTATCCGAATTATTACCAATAGCGATTGATTTAACAATAAGAGAAGAAAAGGGAATTTTTAATTTTACAAATCCTGGAGTTATTTCACATAATGAAATACTTGAATTATATAAAAAATATATTGATCCCGATTTTAAATGGACAAATTTTTCATTAGAAGATCAAGCAAAAATATTAAAATCTGGAAGATCAAATAATAAATTGGTATAAATTATTTATTGAAATATATTAAATCATTTAATTTTAGGAAGTTGATAAATTATTATCGATTTATCCAAATATAAATCCAATTGAAAAAGCAATAGTTTTATTATTTGAAAGAATGAAAAATAATTTAAATAATATTCCTAATCAAGAAACTAATTTTGAATCTGTAAAAAAGAGAAAACATGAAGAAGATTTATAAAATTATTATAATAAATGTCTTATTTCAATAATAAATGTCTTATTTTAATAATAAATGTCTTATTTTAATAATAAATGTCTTATTTTAATAATAAAAGTTTATTTAATGATCAAATAGTAATACAATATTTTGATTATTAATATAATCAATAATAAAAGATGGAAAAGAATCGATCATTTGTTCTGAAAAAGAATATAATTTTTTATTCACATGTATATAAATAGGAAATTTATCACATTTATATAAAGTCATAATTGAAAAAGTAAAGATTTGTCTATGTAATGAATATAATGAAAATCCAAAATCATTGATTATATGCTTATTCTCTTTGGTTAATTGAAGTTTAAATAAAGGTATCCATAAACAATTTTGTAATTTTTGAATCCAATAAGGATGTTTTTCCATAATTTGTGAAAATAATTTACAAACAAGACGAAAATTTCTTAAATTATTTTCATCTTCAATTAAAAAATAATCAATATGAAAAAGAATAAGTCTCCAAATATCATAACAATAATTTTGTCCGTATTTCATATTTTTATAAATAATTATTTTTGAAAATTATTCCAAATCATTTATTTTTGAAAATTATTATAAATCATTTATTTTATATAAATCATTTATTTTATATAAATCATTTATAAATAAAAGCCAATAATTTGAATAATTTTGTAAAATTAAAATTAAAAATCACAATTGTTTGGATATTAATAAATCATTTATTAAAAATTAAATCATTTATTAAAAATTAAATAATTTATGTTTTAAAATAATTATTGAAATAATTAATATTTTCGAAAAATTTCAATTTCATCAAATAATTTTCTTTTCAAAATATTAATATATTAT
>Ga0182030_10005960_pt1 | contig 25806 bp, 24 predicted proteins | sample 812S3MmetaG_FD_121299 | JGI IMG/M metagenome (GOLD analysis project Ga0182030, IMG submission 121299) | Permafrost microbial communities from Stordalen Mire, Sweden - 812S3M metaG (Illumina Assembly) | ecosystem: Environmental > Terrestrial > Soil > Wetlands > Permafrost | place: Sweden...
CATCGAGGCGAAGATCATCGAGGTGACGCTGTCCGATGCGTTCCAGGCGGGCATCAACTGGGCTGCGATCGCGAAGAGCGGCAACAGCACTTACAGTGCGTTCCAGACCGGGCCGCAGCAAGGATTCCCGCTGCCCGGACTCTCCGGCAACAACTTGAACCTCTTGAATCAGCCTTCCGTGCCGGTCACCGTCAGCCCCGGCAGCAACCCGATTACCAGCACCGTGAGCAACACCCTGGGCGGCGCATTCGCGCTCGCCGTCAACACCGGAAGCTTCGCGAGCTACGTCGAAGCGCTCGCAACGCAAGGCAAGACCACGGTGCTCTCGAGCCCCCGGGTCTCCACGCTCAACAATCAAAAGGCTGTGATCAAGGCGGGTGACGATGAGTACTTCGTGACCGGCGTGACCAGCAGCGTGCTCGGCGTCGGCACCATCGGCACGCAGGCGACCAACCTGGATCTCGCGCCGTTCTTCTCCGGCGTCGCGCTCGACGTGACGCCGCAGCTTTCCGAAGGAGGCCAGATCATCCTGCACATCCATCCCACCGTGAGCAACGTGACATCGAAGATCCTGAGCGTGACCGCCAATGGCACCGCGAACTCCCTGCCGCTTGCCTACAGCGAAGTGCGCGAGGCGGACAGCGTCGTCCAGGCGAGAAGCGGTCAGCTCATCGTCATCGGCGGCCTCATGCAGGTGATCAAGTCCAGTCAGGATTACCGCGTGCCCGGGCTCGGCGACATTCCGCTGTTCGGCAACCTCTTCCGCAGCCAACAGAAGATCAAGCAGCGCTCCGAGCTCGTGATCCTGCTGCGCCCGGTCGTGATCGAAAACGACGCGGACTGGACGGCGCTCGCGGGCGAGCAAATCGATCACGCGGCCGCCCTCGACCCGAAGATCCGCGGGCCGATCGCACAGTGATGCCCGTCGGCGTATGAACATCAAACGCAGAATCAAGCTCGGCGAGGAGCTGGTGCAGCACGGCGCGATCACCGAGGAGCAGCTGCAGGCCGCGCTCGTGCAGCAGAAGCGCACCGGACGCAAGCTCGGGCGCGTGCTCGCGGACTTGGGCTTCATGTCGGAGGCGTCGCTGCACGAATTCCTCTCGAAGCATCTGCAGGTGCCGTTCTTCGACCTGAAGCACGCCCGGGTCGATGCCGAGACGGTGAAGCTCCTGCCCGAACCGCTCGCCCGCCGCTATCGCACCATCGTGCTGCTGCAGGATTCCCGAGGACTGCTCCTCGGCATGGCCGATCCGTCCGACCTTCACGCGTACGACGAGCTCCAGACGAGGCTCAAACAGCCGATCCGTCTCGCCCTCGTGGGCGAGGCCGACCTGCTCAAGACGCTCGACGCCATCTATCGCCAGCACGACGAGATCGCCTCCCTCGCCGAGGCCGTGCGCGACGACCTGCGCGCGAACGACGTCGACATCGAGCAGCTCTCGGCCGAGGAGAGCTCGCCCGACGCGCCCGTCATCAAACTGCTGCAGACCATGTTCAATGACGCCGTGCAGGCGCGCGCCTCCGACATCCACATCGAGCCGGGGGAGCACAAGCTGCGCATCCGCCTGCGGGTCGACGGCGTGCTCCAGGAACAGCTGATCGACGGACGGCGCGTGGCGGGCGCGCTGGTTACGCGCCTCAAGCTCATGGCCGGACTCGATATCGCCGAGAAGCGCCTGCCCCAGGATGGACGCTTCAGCGTGCGCGTGCGCGAAGCCGGCGTCGATGTGCGCCTCGCGACCATGCCGACGAGCTACGGTGAGTCCGTGGTGATGCGCCTCTTGAGCCAATCGACGACGCTCCTCTCTCTCGAGAGGCTCGGTATGCCCGCGGCCACGGAGAAGCGCTTCCGGCGCCTGATCGAGCGCACCTCCGGGCTGGTGCTCGTGACCGGGCCGACGGGCAGCGGCAAGACCACCACGCTCTATGCCGCCTTGAATCATATCAACCGGCCGGGCGTCAAGGTCATCACGGCCGAGGATCCCGTGGAATATCGGCTCGATCGCATCACGCAGGTGCAGGTGCTGCCGAAGATCGGCCTCGACTTCGCCCGTGTGCTGCGCACGGCGCTGCGCCAGGATCCGGACATTCTCCTGATCGGCGAGATGCGCGACCGGGAGACCGTCGAGATCGGTCTGCGCGGCGCGATGACGGGTCACCTCGTGTTCTCGACGTTGCATACCATCAACGCGATCGCGAGCGTCAATCGTCTGCTCGACATGGGCGCCCCCGGCTACATGATCGCCGCGGCGGTGCACGGCGTGGTCGCGCAGCGTCTGGTGCGGCGCGTGTGCACGGATTGCGCCGCACCCGCGGAACCGAGCGCCAACGAGCTCGCGTGGCTTGTCGCCTGCCGCCCGGGAATCAATCCGGCGGATCACCGCTTCGTCGCGGGCGCCGGCTGCACGTACTGCAACCTGACCGGCTTCCGTGGCCGCGTCGCCGTCTATGAGATTCTCGAGATCGACCGGGCGCTTGCGGATGCGGTGCGCCGCGGCGACCTCGAGGGCTTCGCCCGCGGCGCGCGCTCGAGCGAGGGCTATGTGCCGCTCGCGCAAGGCGCGATCGACTTCGCGCTCAGCGGCCTCACCTCGCTCGGCGAGGCCATGGCGGTCGGCAGCGGGCTCGAGGAATACGTCGAGCGCGACCTTACGCGCGGCGAGCCCGCGGCGCTCGAGGACTCCACCGTCGAGGCGCTGCTCGAGCAGCGCGCGTAAGCCATGTCGAACTTTCGTTATCGGGGCCGTTCCAGGCGCGGCGACCTCATCACGGGCCGCCTCGAGGCGGACGATATGGACGGCATCGCCGCGCGCCTCCTCAATCTCGGCATCACGCCGCTCGAGATCGCGCCCGACGCCGCTCACGGCATCACCGTACGGGAATTTCTGCAGCGGCTCGGCGCCGGCAGGCCCTCGGCGGCGGACCTCGTGCTGTTCTCGCGGCAAATGTACTCGATCACCAAGGCGGGATTGCCGCTGCTGCGCGGATTGCGCGGCCTGGCCCAATCCACGCACAACACGGTGCTGCGCGATGCCCTGCACGATGTGCTGCTGAGTCTCGAGTCGGGCCGCGATCTCGCCTCCTCCCTTGCACGCCATCCGGACATCTTCTCGCCGCTGTTCCTCAGTATCGTGCGGGTCGGCGAGTCGACCGGCACGCTCGACAATTCGTTTCAGCGGCTGTGCGAGTACCTCGGGCACGATCAGGACGTGCAGGACCGGGTGAAGGCCGCGGTCCGCTACCCGATCATGGTCGTCTGTGCGATCGGCCTCGCGCTCGCCGTGATCACGGTGTTCGTGATTCCCAATTTCGCGCCGCTCTTCAAGATCCTCGGCAACGACATTCCCTGGCCGACCCGCGTCATCATCGGTACCTCGGCGTTGGTCCGGCACAACGGGATCGCGCTCGTGGCCGCGTCCGCCATCGCATTCTTCGCCTTGAGGCGCCATGTCGGCACCGCGGCCGGCCGCTATCAGTGGGACCGCCTCAAATTGAAAATCCCGGTGCTCGGCGAGCTCTTACACCTTTCGGTACTGTCGCGTGTGACGCGCTCGCTCTCCATATCGATCGAGGCCGGCTTGCCGATGATTCAGGCGCTGACGCTGCTCTCGCGCACCGCGGGCAACGAATATCTCGGCGAGCAAATATTGCGCCTGCGCGATGCGGTCGAGCGCGGCGAGACCCTGAGCCACGCCGCCGCCGCCTCGGGCATTTTTCCGCCGCTCGTCCTGCAGATGATTCTCGTGGGCGAGGAGACCGGCGAGCTCACGCGCCTCCTCGAGGAGGTCTCGGGGTTCTATCAGCGCGAGGTCGACTTCCGGCTGCGCAACCTCACCGCCATGCTCGAGCCGCTCCTCATCGTCGGTGTCGGCGGCATGGTGCTGATCCTCGCGCTCGGCGTGTTCCTGCCGATGTGGAACATGATTGCCAAGGTGGGACACGTCGGCTGAAAGCCCGGCGTGCGCTCGATCACACCCCCGACGAAATGGCGCAAGCGGCGGGGTGGAATCCCTTAAGTCAGATCCGGGGCGGCCGACAAAGGGCTGGGGCGCGAAGTCCCAGATTGAACTGGTTTTGAACATAAGGCGTTGGATGCGCCAGGAGTATTCGAGATGACATCGTCGAAATCACGCGGTTTCACCCTGATCGAGCTGGTGGTGGTCATTACCATCCTCGGGATTCTGGCCGCCTTCGCAGTCCCCAAATTCATCGCCCTCGACTCGCAGGCGCGCGCCGCGACCATCAACGGCTTGGCCGGCAGCCTCAAAAGCGCGGCGGCCCTCGCCCGCGGGCTCTCGATGGCGACCGGCAGCACGACCAGCGTCACGATGGAAGGCGCCACGGTCAATCTGTCGAACAATTATCCGGACGCGACGGCCGACGGCATCGGCAGTGCGGTCAATGTCAACACCGGCACGGGCGGGGACTTCGCGTTCACCGCCGGCGCGGCCGGCGGAACCGCAATCTGGACCAAGAACGGCGCGCCGACCCCGACCGGCTGCGAAGTGACTTACACCGCGGCGGTCGCCACGACCACGGGCGGAGTTACGCAGGTTACGCCTCCGGCAGTCGTGGTCACGACGACCGGCTGCTAGCCCGATCCCCCTTGCCGAGCGGGTACGGACTCCCGCGGAGTAACCATGCCACCTAGAGCCCCTCATCGCGCCGACGCCGCGAGTGCCAGGGGCTATACCTTGGTCGAGCTGGTCGTGGTCCTGACGGTCGCCGGCATCCTCGCTGCCTATGTCGGACCGCGCTTCTGGAATCAGCAATCCTTCGCAGACCGCGGCTATGCCGACGAGCTCGCCGCGGCGCTTCGGGCCACCCAAAAGGCGGCGGTGATCACCGGCTGCCCGGCGCAGCTCGCGCTCGCGGCGGGCTCGTACGCCGCGACGCAACAGGCCTCCGCCGGGAACACTTGCATCGCGGCCGATACCTCTTGGTCGACACCGCTGCTCGGCGCCGACGGATCGGCGATCCAGGACACGGCGCCGGCGAACACAGCGGTAGGACCCACCGGCGCGTTTCAATTCGACACTCAGGGGCGCCTGTCCTCGAGTCCCGGCACGACGATCACCGTCGGCACGCATACGATCACCATCGTCGCGGGCACGGGGCTCGTGCAGGTGCAGTGACCATGCGCTCACAGAGCCGCGCCCGGCGGCGGAATCGCGGCGTCACCTTGATCGAGCTGGTCATTGCGATCACCATCGTCGCCATCGCCGTGACCACCATCTTAGGCGTCATCGGGGCGATCGCGCTGCGCAGTGCGGACGCGATGACGCAGCAGCAGGCGATCGCCGTCGCCCAGGCCTATCTCGATGAGATCACGCAACGCTGGGTGATCGACCCGAACGGCTCCCCGCCGAACACGGGACGGGGCAGCTGGGATCTCGTGGACCAATACAACGGCCTGGTCGATGTCGGCGCGCACGATCAGTTCGGCAGCCCGATCGCAGCCTTGAGCGCCTACACCGTGAGCGTCTCGACCACGCCGACCAGCGGGCTCGCCGGCGTTCCGTCCGCCGCCGCGCGGCGCATCGATGTGACGGTGAGCTACTCCCCGAACGGCAGCGTCACGCTCTCCGGCTACCGGACCAACTACTGATGCGCGCCGCCGACTCCAACGCCCCGCCCTCCCTCCTTAGGGCGCAGAGCCGCGAGCCCGGCTTTGCATGTGGGCGCGGCTTCACGCTCATCGAGCTCGTGATCACGATCGCGGTCGGCTCCGTGGTGGTCGCGTTCATGGCACTCTTCATCGTGATGCCGATGAACGCCTATACCGCACAGACCCGCCGCGCCGGGCTCGTCGATGCGAGCGACAGCGCGCTGCGCTTCATGGCCCGCGACATCCGCAGCGCCTTGCCGAACAGCGTGCGAGTCGCCGCGAGCGGCACGGTGAGCGCACTCGAGCTCCTGGCGACGGCCGACGGCGCACGCTATCAAGACAACGGTCCGCTGGCGAACCCGGCCCTTACGCTCGACTTCACGACCGCCGATGGCGCGTTCGCCACCACGGTTCCTTTCACGCGACTGACGCTGCCCTGGACGTCGAGCAACTACTACCTGGCCATCTACAACGTCGGGGTTCCCGGCGCCGACGCTTACCAAATGGCCCACGTCATCACGCCGGCCGGAACCACGATCGCGATCTCCGCCGGCGCGACTCCGAACCAGGATCTCGTGACGCTGAACCCTCCATTCCAATTCGCCTACGGCTCTCCCGAAAAGCGCGTGTATCTGGTGAGCGGCCCGATATCCTATCTTTGCGACACCGCGGCCGGCACGCTGACCCGCTACACGGGTTACGCCATCCAGGGCACCGAGCCCACGACCGACGCGGCGCTCACGGCGTCAGGCGCATCCTCGGCGCTGGTGGCGGCGAACGTCTCCGCCTGCAGTTTCACCTATTCGCCGGGCACCGCGCAGCGTAACGCGCTCGCGACCTTGACTCTCCAGATCTCCCAGAGCGGCGAGTCGGTGCAGCTGTTGAACGAAGTGCAGGTGGTGAACGCGCCATGAAACGCGCCTCGACCGCAAGACGTGAGGCCGCGCAAGTCCGCCGAGGCGGGGGTGCGCTGACCGAGCGCGGCTTCGCGCTCATCCCGGCGCTGTTCCTGATCGTCGTGCTCGCGGCACTCGCGCTCGTCGCGGTGCGCGTCGGCACCGGACAGCAGCAGGCCGTCACGATGAGCCTCGAGGAGGCGCGCGCACTCGCCGCCGCACAAGCCGGCATCGAATGGGGCGCGTACCAGAGCTTGAAGGGCAACTGTGCTGCGAGCACGACATTGAACCTCAGCGAGGGAGCGCTCAACGGTTTCACGGTCATCGTGACGTGCGCCGCGACGACGTTCGCGAACGGCGCAGCCACCGCCAATTCCTATGTGCTCCTGGCGACCGCGACCATCGGCACCTACGGCCAGCCCGGCTACGTCCGGCGCGTGGTCAGCGGCACCTACTCGAGCGCCACCTGATGCGCAACCTGTATCCACGGAGCCCTCGCCACACGAGCCGCAGACTCGCGGCCGCTTTGCCGGTCGCGGCGCTGTGTCTTGGGGTGATCGCGCCGGCGGCGGCGCAGATGAAATTCAGCTACACGGGCAGCGTTCAGACCTACACCGTCCCGGTCGGCGTTGGCAGCGTCACCCTGCAGCTCGCGGGCTCCGGAGGGGGCGGCGGCGGAGCCGATGAGGGCGGTGCCGGAGCCGCCGGCGGTAACGGCGCGACCGTCTCCGGGACTCTTCTGGTGCAACCGGGATCGGTGCTCTACATCTATGTGGGCGGCGGCGGACAGCCGGGCTTTGCCTCGAATTTCGGCCACACCTGCACGTCCTCGGCGGGTGCCGGCGGCGTGGCGTCCGGAACGGCCGGGCTCAACGGCGGAGCCGGAGGCCAGGCCGGGTGCTCTGGATGGTCCGGCGGAGGCGGAGGCGGCGGTGCCGCCACGGTGGTCACGAATGCTTCGGGTACGGTGCTGATGGTCGCCGGCGGCGGCGGCGGCGGCGAAGGCGGCTCGTTGAACTCTACGTCCATCGGAGGCGTGAGCTCGAGCGCGCAAGGCGCCTTACCGGGAGCGGCGGGTAGCGTCGGCACTTCGCGCGGCAGCAGCGCGGACGGCGGCGGCGGCGGCGGGGGCGGGGCGGGGTGTCCCAATGGAGCGGGCGGCGCGGGCCACGCCGATAGCAGCGGTACGAGCTACGGAGCGCCGGCCGGCGCCGGCGGGTCTTGCTACAGCGCGACCTATGTGAAGAATTTTCAGATCCTGAGCACGGCCGGCGGCGCCGGCGGCACGGGTGACTCCGCCTCCAACGGTTCATCGGATCCGGCGAACGCCAAGGCAGGTGGAAACGGCAGCGCCGCGGTCACCGGAATCGCGGGTCCCGATCATTACGCGGTAACGGCCTCGAGCTCGGCGGTCAATTGCGCACCGACCGCCGTGACCATCACCGCGCTTACCAGCACCCATACCGCGATCGCGACCGTCAACACCATCAACCTCAGTACGAGCACGGGGCATGGGGATTGGACCCTGACCAGCGGCGGCGGCACGTTCACAGCGGGGCCGTCCAACAGCGGTACCGCCGCCTACACCTACGTGCCGGCGGACACGGGCGTCGCCGTCTTCGCGCTCCGGGACACCTACCCGGAGACCGTCACCATCAACGTGACCGACGGTACCGCCACCGCGACCTCCGGCACCGCGCTCGCCTCGGAGGACAGCCCGATCACGTTCGCGCCGTCCGGCTTCATCGTGACCAATGGCGCCAATGTCGCAACCACGATCGGTACCCAAATCGCGGGCAAGGCCTCGACGCAAAGCTTGGCGCTGCAGGCCGTGCGTACCGACACCAACACCGGCGCCTGCACCTCGGTGTTCGCGAGCGGCGCCACGGCGAACATCAGCCTCGCCTACCAATGCAACAACCCGACCACCTGCGTCGCGGGGCAGACGCTCGCAATCGGCAACAATGGAGCCACCACCAGCATCGCCGCGAACCCCGCGAGCGGCGTGTCGGCCTACACCCCCGTGCCGCTCAAGTTCTCGACAGCAAACGCCGAGGCGCCCTTCAGCCTCAACTATTCGGACGTCGGCCAGATCACGCTCTACGCGCGCTACAACATTCCGCTGGCGAGCGGCGCGGGCTCGGGCAACTTGATGAACGGCAGCAGTCAGTTCGTGGTTCAGCCCTACACATTCGTGGTCTCGAGCCTCAAGTGCACCACGTACGGCGCGGGCACCTGCTCGACCGCGCTCGGCGCGCCGGGCATCAACCCAGGGGCCGCCTCGGCCGCCGGCGCCGCCTTCATTCCGGCGGGCGAGCCGTTCTCCGCCACGGTCACTGCCGAGAACTACTTGGGCGCCGCCACGCCCAACTACGGACAAGAGGTCGGGCCGCCGGGCGTCACGCTCAGCGCCGCTCTCATCGCCCCCTCGGGTGGGGAGGCGGCCGGGCTCAACAACCCCTCCGCCTTCGGCGCGTGGAGCGCCGGCATCGCCACCGGCACCACCTTCAACTGGCCCGAGGTCGGCATCATCACGCTTACCCCCACGGTCGCGAACTATCTCGGTTCGGGCGCGGTGACCGGAACGACTTCGGGCAACATCGGACGCTTCTACCCGAGCAGCTTCTCGGTGACGCTCAATACGCCGGTCTTCGGCACCGCCTGCGCCAGCGGGGACTTCAGCTATCTCGGGCAACCGTTGACTTACATCGTCGCGCCCGTGGCGACCGTCACCGCGCAGGCTCTGGGCGGTGCGGTCACGCGCAACTACACCGGCGCATTCATGAAGATCACCCACTCATCGCTCACGGGCCGCACTTACACGCCCACGCCCGCGAGCCCGTCGCTCGACGTATCGGGATTGCCCGCGACCGCCGTCGACCCGCTGATCGCAGATCTCGGCACGGGTCAGGCAACCCTCACGTTCAGTGCGGGAACGGGTCTGGCCTTCATCCGTGGCGGCGCGATCGCGCCGTTCAATGCCAACATCGCTCTCGGCATCAACGTGATCGACTCCGACGCGGTCGCCGTCGCCGCCATCAACGGCATCGCCGCGGCAAATCCCGTGACCTTCGGCGCGGGCGGCGGCATCGCCTTCAACGCCGGCGCGGCTCAATATTACGGACGCCTCGCGCTGCGCGATTCGGTGGGCTCCGAGCTCTTGGACCTGCCGATGCCATTGACGGCGCAGTACTACCTCAACTCGACCGTGGGGTTCACCACCAACACTGCCGACAGCTGCACCACGGCGCCGAAGCTCTCGTTCAGCAACTATCAGCTCAATCTTGCGGCCGGGGCGGTTTGTGTGCGCGACTCCGCCAGCCCCGGCGCTTCGGGTGTGGGCTGCGCGGCGCCCGCGCCCCCTGCCTCGCAGTACCACCCAACCGCATCGGCCGGAAATTTCAACTTGATCCTCGCCGCCCCCGGCGCCGGCCATAACGGCGCCCTCTCCGTCACCGCTGCCGCCCCGAGCTGGCTGCAGTACACCTGGGGCTTGAGCTCCAGCCCGGTCGCGATCGGCACGTTCGGCGAGTTTCCCGCACCCGCCTCCCGGGTGCATCAGCGCGAAGTCTATTGAGCAGCGGCGGTGGCTTGCGCTTGGCGCTCAGCCGAACTTCGCGGATTCGACCCTGATTGAGGCCGCGCCGAAGGCGCGGCCTTTTCCCAAGCTTTTGATTTTCTTTGTCTGCCGGGCACACGTTCCCGCAAAAGTGCCTGTAGTGAAGACCTACCCCCTGGTCAATGGCGCAAGGCTGCGGATAATGCGACAGCAGCATGTTTTTGCGCGCCACCACTCGCAAGAAAGACGGTAAAGAGCACCGCTACTGGAGCGCGGTGGAGAACCGCCGCATTGCCCGGGGGCCGCGTCGTGCAGCGGCACGTGCTGTATCTCGGTGAGATCAAAGATCGCCTGGCGCAAGTCGATCGAGGTACTCGAGGACGGTGAGCCGGCGCCGCACCTACGCGCTGTTCCCGGAGGATCGCTGCGAGGGGTGCTGGCGGACGAGTCGATCGTGCGTTTGAGGCTCAAGTCGATGCAGCTGCGCCGTCCGCGGCAATGGGGCGCGTGCTGGTTAGCGTTGAGTCTGTGGCAAACCCTCGACCTGGATGTCTTTTGGGCCGAGCGGTTGCCGCCCTCGCGCAAGAGAACCCGCTGGGACCTGGTTCTGTTCGTGCTCGGCGCCTATCGACTGATCGCCCCGGGAAGCGAGTGGCGTTTGCATCGCGAGTGGTACGGCCGCACGGCGCTCGCGGATTTACTGGGGGGCGATGAGTCGCTCGCCGATCCTCGCGTGTTGTACGAGTGCCATGACCGCTTGCTCGCTCACAAGGAGGCGTTGTTCACGCATCTGACGGGCCGCTGGCGGGACTTGTTCAACGTCTCCTTCGAGGTGCTGCTCTACGACCTCACCAGCACCTACTTCGGGTCCGATCCGCCGCTCGATGAGAACGACAAGCGCCGCCACGGCTACAGCCGCGATCACCGCTTTGACCGTGTCCAGATCGTCATCGCACTCATCGTGACCCCGGAGGGGTTGCCGCTCGCGTATGAGATTTTACCCGGCAATACCAACGACTCGAAGACCTTGCGCACCTTCTTGCAGAAGATCGAACATCAGTACGGCCAAGCCCAGCGCATCTGGTGCATGCACCGGGGCGTGCCGACCGAAGAGATCCTGGCCGAGATGCGCCGGAGCGACCCGCCGGTGCAATACCTGTGCGGAACGCCAAGGGGCGGCTCAATCGCTTGGAGCAATCTCTGCTCACTAGACCCTGGCACAGTGCCCGGGCGGGCGTGAAGGTCAAGCTCCTCCCTGAGGACAATGAACTCTACGTCTTTACCGAGAGCCTGGATCGGATCGCGAAGGAGCGCTCGATGCGCCGTCGCCAGCTCAAGTGGCTCTGGGCACGGCTTGCGCAGCTGCAAACGATGGAGCTCACGCGCGATGCGCTCTTGATGAAGCTCGGCAGTGCGCAGAGCAAGGTGCCGGCAGCCTGGCGACTCCTCGATGTGAAGGTCGAGAAAAACGCCGCCGCGTTCACTTATCGCCTCAATCGCAAGAAACTTAAACAGGTGCGTCGGCGCGAGGGACGCTATCTCTTGCACACCAATCTCACCGGGACCGATCCGGTCAAGCTCTGGAACTACTACCTGCAACTCGTGCAGGTCGAGGAGGCGTTCCGCACCTTAAAGAGCGACCTCGCGATCCGCCCGATCTTCCACCAAGATCAAGCACGCATCGAGGCGCATGTGTTCGTCGCCTTCCTCGCGTACCGCTTGTACGTAACCCTCGGACGACAATTGAAAGGCCTCGCACCGGGACTCACCGCGCGCTCTGCGCTTGAGAAATTTGCTGCCATGCAGATGGTCGATGTGAAAATACCGACCACCGACGGGCGAGGACTTCTGCTCACGCGCTACACACAACCGGAGCCCGAACTCGAGCTCCTGCTCGAGCGCTTGCGACTCACCTTGCCCGCCCAACCGCCGCCCGAAATCAGCGTCGCGCAGAGCGCCTCCGCAACCCGCCTGTAGTGCAGACCTTGGGGGATACACCCTCAGCACATCAATCACTTGGCGTCGCCGACCCCGCGAATCCGCGAAGTTCGCTTAGCCCTTGAGCGGGCGCTGCGGCGGGCGCCGCTCGAGAGCGAGCCTGACGGAGGGAGCGGCCTTGGCGGCCGCGGTCCGCACTCCGGCGTCTAGAAATCCTTCCACTCTTCGGTTTCTGTCGCGGGAGCCTGCGCGCGCGCGGCGCCGGGGCGGGCGGCGGCCGCTGCGGCGGTTGCTTGCGCGCGGCGCTTGCCCATCAGCGGGCGTTCCGGCGAGCGCCGCTCGGGCGCGGGCCTGGCGGGAGCCGCGGTTTTCGGCGCGGTGCGCACCGGCATTGCCCCCGCGGCACTCTCGCCCACTTTGTAGCGGGCTATGAGCTGCATCAGATTCGAGGCCTGCTCGGTGAGCGCCTGCGCCGCCGCAGAAGCCTCCTCCACCAGCGCCGCATTCTGCTGCGTCACATCGTCCATCATCGTGATCGCCTTGTTCACCTGCTCAATCCCCGAGGCCTGCTCGCGGCTCGAGCTCGCAATCTCCGCCATCACATCCGTCACCTTCTTCACCCGCACCACAATCTCGCCCAATACCTTGCCCGACTCGTCCACCAGCTTCGTCCCCTCGGTCACCTTGCCCACCGAGTCCTTAATCAAGGTCTTGATCTCCTTCGCCGCCTCCGCGCTCCTCGAGGCGAGATTCCTCACCTCCGAGGCCACCACCGCAAACCCACGCCCCTGCTCCCCGGCGCGTGCCGCTTCCACCGCCGCGTTCAAGGCCAGCAAATTGGTCTGAAAGGCAATCTCATCAATCACCCCGATGATGTCCGCAATGCGCTTGGAGGAAGCATTGATCTCCCCCATCGCGCTCACCGCCGCCCCCACCACCGCGCCGCCGCGCTCGGCCTGCTCGCGCGCCGCCGAGGCCAGCTGGTTCGCCTGCGCCGCGTTGTCCGCGTTGTTCTTCACCGTCGAGGTCATCTCCTCCATCGAGGAGGCCGTCTCCTCAAGACTCGAGGCCTGCTGCTCGGTGCGCTGGCTCAAATCGGTGTTGCCCCGCGAGATCTCCTCCGCCCCGTTCCTCACCTCCGCAGCCGCGCGCGCCATCGTCCCGACCACCTCCGCCGTGTTCGCCAGGAGCCGGTTCACCCCGACCGAGAGCGTCTTGAAGAATCCTTCCTTGCCCTCCTCGCCGATGCGAGCCGTCAAATCACCCTCGATCGCCTTGCCGACCGTCAACTGCACCTCCTGCTCGGTCGCTACCTCCTCGGTGCGGTCGATCCACTGCACCACGGTGCCGACTCGTGCGCCCGCGGCATCGGTCACCGGATTGATGACGGCGCTCAGCGTCGCATCCCCCATCTTGATATCGACCGTGTGCTGCCCGCGCAATCCAGCGAGCAGATTGCGTTGGTGCGAGGGGTTGCGGTGGAACAGATCGACCGAGCTGCCGAGGATCCGCGCGCTATCGAACTGCGGCACCGTCTTGCGGATCTCGCCCTCGCGGTTGCGAAACATCGATTGCACAGCATCGTTCATATACACGATCTTGTCGTCGTTGTCGGCGAGCATGGCTCCGACCGACACCCGGTCGAGCGCCGAGCGGATCCGAGTGTTCTCCATCGCGGCGCCGTGCTCGCGCTCGGTGCGCTCCCTGAGTGCGACCTGCATGCGCTCGAGGCCCTGCAGCGCTCGCCCGATCTCGTCGGACCGGCCCACGCGGACGGCGCTCGCGTAATTGCCCTTCTCGATCTCGCCGAGCACCTCGACCGCATGATTCAGCGGGTTCTTGATGCCGCGGGTAATCCAGAACGCGAGCGTGCAAGCGACCGCCACCGCGGCGAGCGAGAGCAGGATGAGGAGTGTGAGAGTGGTCGGATAGGAGGCGACGAGCTTGTTGCCGTCATCGCGGAGCTTTGCATTCTGGTGCTCGGCGAGCTTGCGCCAGGCGTCGAACAGCTGTATCTGGAACGGCTGAAGGCGCTCCACCAGCAGCGTCTTCGCCGTCTTGAAGTCACCCGCCTCGATGTCCTTGAGGTATTCGGCCTCGAGCGGCACCACGCTCACGCGCAGGTCGAGGGCCGTCTTGGTCAGCGCTTTGCCTTCCGCAGAGCTCACCAGCTCCTGGAGTTTGTTGACCAGGGCGTTGTTCTCCTCCTCGAGCTGAAGCACCGCATCCACTTCGGCTCGGATCTCAGCTTTATCGTCGAGAATCAGCATGTTGTGGGAGTGCTGATTGATCTCGGCCAGAACGAGGACCAGGGCATCGGCCGTCTGCACCTCGACGAGCAGCGGCCCGGTGACCGAGGTCATCCCGGTATTGAACGCCGAGAGGCGCGAGATTCCGACCCCGATGGCTGCGCCGAACACGAGGATGACCCCCGCGAAGGCGAGCATGAGTCGTGCACCCACAGAATTCCTGGCGTTCATTGCTATCTCCATTCCTCGAATTTCGGGTCAATCAACCAAATCGGCGCCGCGCTCAGGCGACCTCGCGCTGCGGACTCGCGCCGTCCGCGGCGCCACCGGGGGCGGCGGGCCGCACGGCGCGCAGGAATCCTGTCACCTCCGCCTCGAGCAGGTCGGTTTGGTGTGCAAGGTCCGTCGAGGCCTGCAGCACCCCGCCGGCTGCCTCGCCGCTGTTGGCCGCCGTGCTCTGCACCTCGCGGATTTCCTCGCTGACCCGCCGCGTGAAATCGGCCGCCGCTCGCACGGTCATGCTGATGTCGCGCATCGCGGACGTCTGATCGCCGACCGCGTGGGCGATCGAGACGGCTCCTGCGTTGAGCGCGTGGATTGTCTCCGCGATCGAGGTCACCGCGCCTGCGGCCTCCCTGGAGAGGGTCTGGATGCGCTCCACTTTTTGCGCCACACCGTCGGTGGCCTCCTTGGTCTGCGTCGCGAGCGCCTTGACTTCGTTGGCGACCACCGCGAAGCCCCGTCCCGCCGGCCCGGCGCGCGCCGCCTCGATCGTCGCATTGAGCGCGAGCAGGCTCGTACGGCTCGCCACCGACTTGATGAAGTCGAGCACCGAGCCGATCTCCAGGCCGGCGGAATTCACCGATTGCAGCGTGGTCTTCAGCTTGTCCGCATCGCGCGTCGCGCCGGCGGCCATCTCGGAGGAGGCGCGAACTTCCTCGGATATCTTCGCGATCGACTCGCCGAGCTCCGCGATCGAGGCGGCGATGGTCTGCACGTTGTGCGAGGCCTCCGCGGCCGACTGCGAAACGCCGTCCGCGCGCTGGCGCGTGTCACCCGCGGCCGAGCCCATGGTCGCCGCCGTCTCTTGTAGTTTGCCGAACGCGCCGGCGAACCTCTCGATGAGCTCGTGTGCCTGCGCATCGAAGCGCTCGGTCCGCTCGGCCAGCTCGCGCGCCCGCGTCGCCTCGAGTGCCATGCGCGCTTTCTCGGCGCGCTCGCGCTCGAGCTCGGCGGTCTTCTGTGCTACCGCACGCTGCCGGCCCTCTTCCTCGATTTTCTTCAAGCGCTCGTTCTCGAGGCCGTTGTCGCGGAACACGTTGACCGCGCGCGCCATCCGGCCCACCTCGTCCCCGCGCGATGCGTACGGCACCACCGCCGACCAGTCGGAACGCGCGAGCGCACCTACCACGCGCGTGAGCTCGACCAGCGGTGCGGTGAGCGAACGGGAGAGCCACAGACTCAGCGCGATGCCGCCGACGACGACAGCCAGACCGCCGATTGCCGAGAGCCGCATGGCGCGCGCCGCATCGCCCTTCACCGCCGCGAAGGCGCCGGCCGATTCACCGTGATAGGCATCGGACAGCGTCCGCAGGTTCGCGTGTAAGGTCTCGAAGAACGCCCCCGCCGAGGTGGCGAAGTCGGCGGCAACGCTGGTATCGGCGAACAGCACCTTGGAGAACTGGCTCACCGATTTGACGTACTTGCCGGTAAGCTCGGTGATCTTGCCGGACTCGGTGATGTGGCCGTTCTGGTCGGCGCGCTGCGCGACCGTCATGAGGCGATCGCGGAGCTCGGCGACGTCGGCGGGCAACGAATCGACCAGCGGGTGCACGAGCTTCGCCGGCGCGCCGTTCTGCATCAGGGTCATGGCGCGGTACATGCGGCCGTTGATTTCGAGTGCGAACGCTTCCGCTTCGTCGAGTGCCGTGAGCCGTCCGACCGTCTCGTCGAAAAGGCGTGTGGTGGTCGCATCGGCGTTCGACTGCTGGTGCGAGTTGACCGCCTCGATCGCGAGGATGGCTGCGATGAGCAGTGCTGGTGCGAGCAGCATCTGCCAGCGCAGCGACAGATTTCCTATGATTCGCATGATCGCGGCGCGCCTAGTTGCTGTAGGTGCCCGCTTTGAAGATGAGCCCGTCCGCCACTTCCCAATAAGCCGTTTTGTTCTCGAGCTTGCCGGTGGTCGGGTTCTTCATGACGTAGTCGATCCAGCCCGACGGTTTCGTCTTGGCCGTGTCGACGATCTCCTTGATGTAGAACTTGCCGGCGGAATCCGCGCTGTCCAGGCGGTTCAGCCCCACCTTGGCCGGCGAGATCGGGTGCGCGAGGCAAACGCCGGACAGGTCATGCACATCCACGTAATCCTCGCCCTTGGCGAACTGGCCGTCCTTGTTGTTTAGCTCGGCGAGCGCCTTGTCCCGGCCGTTTGCCTTGTAGAACGCGACCGCCTTGTTCACCACGGCGACCACTTCGTCCTTGGTCGGCGGCGTCGCGAGCGCGGCGGACCAGGGCAGCGCCGCGAGAGCGCAGAGCATCAGAGCTTTGAGCGTATCTTTCATGTCATCAACTCCCTATTAGAACCATCCGAACGCGCGGGGCCCGCTGCGCGCATCACGACGCCAGCACGGTGAGCACTCCTCCGCCGTACTTGGGCAGCTGCACCTGGAACTCGCGACGGCCCTTGTTGGCGGTGAGCAGCGCTGCGGCCGGGGCGGGCAGCGCCTTGGCAAGGTACACCTGCTCGAGGCGCAGATGCGGCGAGGAGGCGTCCATGACCAGCCGCGTGCAGATATTCATGATCTCGCGCAGGTTATCGACCATGACGGGGGTGAGATCCTTGGTCTTGGCGGCATCCTTGGCGGCCGCCGCGGGCAGCATCGAAAGCGCGGCGCCTAAGGTTGCGGCGAGATTCGCGTCCGCGCCGCACAGCGCCACGGGCGAGCCGTCGTCGGCGATGAACACGCCGAACAATGCGCCGCCCCCCGGCGACTGATCAAAAGTACCGCCCGGTTTGACGTCGATGCCGTCGAAGAGCACGCCGAGAAGGTCGGTGACTCGTTTACCGTCGGGCAAGGGATAAGTGGTCGCCATGGTGGTGTGCCGATCGGTCAGCGGATGTGAGCGCCGAGATGTTCCTTGAAGGACTCCGGCGTGAAGGGTTTCGAGATCAGAAATTTGGCGCCGGCTGCGATGGCCTTGGCGCGCATCTCCGGAGTCGCTTCGGTGGTGATGAAACCGAAGGTCACCTTGATGCCGTCCGCACCGAGCGCCTCGAGCAGCTGGATGCCGGTCATGTTGGGCATGTTCCAGTCCGACAGAACGAGATCCGGCTTCGATGCCTTGATGGCCGCGAGCGCCTTGGCGCCGTCATCGACCTCCGAGAACTCGTGCCCCTCGAAGCCGGCTTGACGCAGGGTCTTCTTCACGATCATGCGCATCGCCGAGGAATCGTCCACGATCAGAATTTTCATCGATTGAGCTCCGGACCGCGTCGGTGCGGCCGTCCTGTAGAAATAGTAGTCGGCCGCCGAGCGCGGTTCTTGACGCCCGGGCGTTCGGGCAATCCCGCAGTTTCACTTGGACGTGCCATGTGCACGCCGCCTTGCAGCGCAGCGGTCACGCTATCCCGCCTGCGCGAGCGCCATGATGCGATCCGCGATCTGCGCCAGAGGCGCGAGCGACTGCGCCGCACCAATTTGCCACGCGGCCCCGGGCATGCCCCAAACCACGCTGCTCTGCTCGTCCTGCGCGAGGGTTCCCGCACCGGCCTCGAGCAGTTCCTTCAAGCCCTCGGCGCCGTCGCGCCCCATGCCGGTCAGGATCACGCCGATGGAATTGCGTCCGGCGCTTTGCGCGACCGAGCGGAACAGCACGTCGACCGAGGGTCGATGCCGGTTGACAAGTTCCCCATCGCTCAACCGGCACTGGTAGCGCGCCCCGTCGCGCACGATGATGAGATGCCGGTCGCCCGGGGCCACGTACGCGTGGCCGGCGAGCACCGGTTGACAGTCCTCGGCCTCGCAGACATTGAGCACCGAGCAGGAGTCCATGCGCTGTGCGAAGGCCCCGCTGAAGGCCTTCGGAATGTGCTGGGCGATGACCACGCCCGGCGTGTCGGCCGGAAGATGCGACAGCACCTCGCGGATCGCCTCGGTGCCGCCGGTCGAAGCGCCGATGGCAATGATGCGCTCGGTCGTCGCGAACCGGCTGGGCGCGGCGCGCCTCGGGAGCACCACGCTCGCATCGTGCCGCTCCGTGACCGGCAGGGGCTTGGTATCGACCAGCGCCTTGACCTGGGCGCGCGCCGCCATCTTGACCTTGGCGATGATCTCCTGCGAGGCTTCCTTGACTCCTTGGGCCACGTCCACGGTCGGCTTGGCCACGAAATCGACCGCGCCGAGCGCGAGGGCGTCGAGCGCGACCGCCGCGCCCTTCTGGGTGAGCGATGAGCACATCACCACCGGCATGGGCCGCAGGCGCATGAGATTTCGCAGGAAGGCGAGTCCGTCCATGCGCGGCATCTCGACGTCGAGCGTGAGCACGTCCGGATTCAGAAGCTTGATCTTCTCGCGGGCGACGTACGGATCGGGCGCTGTGCCGACCACCTCGATGGCCGGGTCGCTGGAAAGGATCTCCGTGAGGAGCTGGCGCATCACCGCCGAATCGTCCACCACGAGCACTCGGATCTTTTTGTCCATGAATTGCCTTAGAACAGTTCCACCGAGCCGGACTCGACTTGCGCCGTGGTCGGCTCGAACTCCCACTCGCGCTCGAACACCGCCTTGTTGACCGTCGCGGTAAGACGCTTCATGCGCACTCTGCCGGTCGCGGGACTGTAGAACAGCTTGCGCGCAAAGGTGTCGCCCAGATCCTCAGCGGCGATGTGAAAGCCCTCGGTCCTGAGATATTCCCGCACGAACTCGGCGTTGCGCGCTCCGACGTCGAGCGCCATGTTGAGCACCTTGCCGCCGCCCACGACCTTGAACTCGAGGTTCGCGCGCTGGCCCCCGAGATTCATGATGTCGTTGATGAGGCGCTCCATGGCGACGTTGCCGTAGCGGGTCGCCGAGCTCACCGGGCTGTCGGACCAGGCCGTCATGCCGCCGGAGCGGTCGAGCGGCAGCATGAAATGGTTCATGCCGCCGATGCCGAGCTTGCGGTCGCGCACGCACGCGGACACGCAGGATCCCAGCACCGTGAAGATGGCCTCGTTGTGCTGCGTCACGTAATACTCCCCCGGAAGGAGCCGCGCGACCGAGACTCCGAGGTCGGCATCCCAGGTCCTGCGAATGTGCCCGAAATGCGGCAGTGGCGGCGGTAGCTGAGGAGCCATTTCGCGGGCGGCGGTCATCGTCATGCCACCCGCCGATAGACGGTGCGGCTTACGAGCTCGTAGCGTTGCGTGACATTGTGCAGGTTCTCCGAATGGCCGATGAACAGCCAACCACCTTCGTCCTGATGCAGAGCCATGCGCTCGAAGAGCTCGCGTTGCGTGGGTTTGTCGAAGTAAATCACGACGTTGCGGCAGAAAATGACGTCGAAGATGCCCGTCATGGGCCAGGCATCGAGGAGGTTCAGCTGCTTGAAGGTGATGAGCGACTTGAGCTCGTCTATCGCGGCGTAGCTGCCGGCGCGGTCCGGAACCCTTTGAAACCATCGCGCCCTCCGCTCGGCCGACACACCCTTGAGCCTCTCGGCCGCATAGACCCCGGCCGAGGCGGTCGAGACGACCTTCGAGTCGATGTCGGTCGCAAGCAGCTTCACGTCCCAATTGCAGAGCTGCGCGAGGGCTTCGCGCATGACCATGGCGAGCGAGTAGGGCTCCTCGCCGGTCGAGCAACCGGCGGACCACACTCGCAAACGCCGCACGGCCGAGCGCGCCTCGATGATCTGCGGGAGCACCTCCTCGGCGAGTTGCCGGAAGTGGTACTCCTCGCGGAAGAACGAAGTGAGATTGGTAGTGATCGCGTTGGTGAGCTCTTGCATTTCTCCCGGAGCACTTTCTCCCTCGAGCACCTTGCAGTACTCGGCGAACGAGGCGAGCCCGAGCTTGCGGACGCGGCGCGCCAGGCGCCCGTAGAGCAGCTCGCGTTTCGCATCGGACAGCGCGATCCCGGTCTGCCCATGAATGAGATCGCGCAGGCGACGGAACTCGTCGTCGGTCAGCACGAATTCTTGCTCGGCCTGCCGGATGGTTGGGCTCGCGCTGCCCGTGCCGCTCATCATAGTTCCTCGTCGTCCCCGCAAAAGAGCTCGTCATTGGCGCGAAGCAGCTCGTTGGCCGCAGCCGCGGGGCCGCCGCGGTCGTGAAACCCGTCGGACTCGTGCGCGACCATGCGCGAGAACAGTGCGCGTTCCTCGGCCATGCTGAAGGCGCGGAACTGCTGCTCACGCAGCTGCCGCCAGGCCTCCTCGGAGCTGGCGCTTTCGGACTGGGCGAGCTGCGCGGCGAGTGAGCGCATGGAATCCGCCACGTGGGTAAGACCTTGCATGACGCGGTCGTGTGCTTGGATCGCCATCACCACGGCCGATATCTTGTCCCGCGGAACCGCGCTCGCAGCGCCATCCGGGGAAGCCAAACCGTTCGATCCGATCAAATCGCCGAGCGCGGCGAGCAGCTGTTCCATCGCCGTGTTGTCGATCCCCATGCACGCGTCTACCTGCGCAGCCGCCCATCCGAGCCAGTCGCGGCAATGTCGGAGCGCCGGTTCGGCAGGCTCGCGCGCGGTCGCGGCGGCCTGCAAGCCCGGATCGCGCGGCGGTGCGCCTTCAGCCGGGGTCATGAGCGCACTCGCTCGCGGGGTCCGGCAGGTGCAGAAAAGGAGCGACGCCGATGAGATCGGCCTGCTCGCGCAGAACCTGTGAGACGCCGCTCCAGCGGACCGCGACGCCGCGCTGCTTGCCGCTGCGCCACAGGCTCGCGAGGAGTTGCAGAATGGCCGTGTCGATCTCCTCGACCCGGCTGCCGTCGACGACGACATCGCTGCCGGCGTCGAGCCGCGCCAGTAAGGTGCGGTGCAGCTCGGCCGCCTGCGCGATCGACAGGCAGCGCTCGAGCCCTACGGGCGCAGGTGTTGTCACTCGCTTCGACCGGGCCGCGCTAGGCCGGGCCGCGCGCTGCGTTTTCTTCTTGATCACGCTGCTGCGGCTCCGGAGGCGATCCGATCCACGCTCGAACCAATCAGTCGATCGATGTCGAGCAGGATCAGCATCTTCTCGTCCATCGTCACGAGGGCTTTCACGAATACCGTGTCGACGCTGCCGCATACATCGGGCGGCGGCTTCGTATCCGCAGGGTCGACGTTGTAGACCTCCGAGACCGCATCCACGACCACGCCCACGGTGCGCTCACCTCCCGCGCCCACGACGCGCATGACGATGACGACGGTGGTCGCGCCGAATTCGATGGTCTCGAGGCCGAAACGGCGCCGCAGGTCGAGGATGGGCACCACCGCGCCGCGCAGATTGATGACGCCGAGGATGTACTCGGGTGTGTGGGGGATGCGTGTCACCTTGTCCCACCCCTTGATCTCCTGGACGCGCAGGATGTCCACGCCGTACTCCTCGCCGGCGAGCATGAACGTGAGGTATTGCTCGCTCGCCTCGGCCGCCGTCCTATCGCGGTTCGTGGTCGCCCTTGCAGTGCTCATACAACTATTCCTCCTAGAAACTTCACGATTCTTGAATGCCCGGGTTCACGCGGCATGTGCTGCGACACGTTGCTTCGCGACCGAGCGAATGAGATCGGGGACATCGATGATCAGCGCGACCGTCCCGTCGCCTAGAATGGTGGCGCCCGCGATGCCAGCGACAGCCTTGAAATTCGATTCCAGACTCTTGATAACCACTTGCTGCTGCGCCAGCAGATCGTCGACCAGCACGCCCGCGCGCTTGCCGTCGGCCTCGACGACGACCAGCAGGCCCTGCTCCGTGCTGCGGCTTTCGCCTGCAACGCCGAACAGCTCGCAGAGCTTGACGACCGGCAGGTACTCGTCCCGCAGCCGGAACACCTCGGCGCGCCCGGCAAGCTTGCCGAGCCGCTCGCGCGAGACCTGGATGGTCTCCACGATGGCGAGCAGCGAGATGATGTAGATTTCCTTGCCAACCCGAACCAGCTGGCCGTCGAGAATCGCGAGAGTGAGCGGCAATCGGATTCGGATGGTGCTGCCCAACCCTTCCTTCGAAAAGATCTGCACGTAGCCACCGAGGTCGTGGATATTTCGGCGTACGACGTCCATGCCCACGCCCCGTCCGGAGACATCGCTCACCGCCTCCGCGGTGGAGAAGCCCGGCATGAAGATCAAATTGTCGACCTGCTCGTCGGTCAGCTCCTGGTCTGGCCCGACGAGCTGGCGTTCGCGCGCCTTCTGCAGGACTTTCGCGCGGCTGATGCCCGCGCCGTCGTCGCGCACCTCGATGATGATGTTGCCGCCTTCGTGGAATGCACCGAGCTCGATTGTCCCCGTCTCGCCTTTGCCGGCCGCGAGGCGCCGCTCCGGCGTCTCCAGACCGTGATCCAAGGCGTTGCGGACCAGGTGCACGAGCGGATCGCTGATCTTCTCGAGCACGGTCTTGTCGAGCTCGGTGCCCTCGCCCTCGAGCTTGAGCTCGACTTTCTTTCCGAGTTTGCGCGAGAGGTCATGCACGATGCGGGGAAAGCGGTTGAACGCGAAGCTGATCGGCAGCATGCGGATCTGCATGACGCTCTCCTGCAGTTCACGCGTGTTGCGGGCGAGCTGCGAGAGGCCCTGGCGCAGCCGGTCGAGATCCTCGGGCTCGACGCCGTCGGCGAATCCGCTCAGCATCGACTGGGTGATGATGAGCTCGCCGACGAGGTTGATGATCGCGTCGACCTTTTCGGTCGCGACACGGATGGAGCCGGATTCCCCGCTCGGTTTCTGTGGCGGGCTCGCCGCGGCCGGCGCACTGCGCGGAGGCTCGCTCGCCATCGCGTGCTTGGGCTCGGCGGCCTTTGTCGCGGATTCGGTGGCCTTTGTCGCGGATTCAGCCGCATTTTCCGCAGAGTCGGCGGCTGCCGCGAACACCGGAACGGCGGTCGCGGACTGGCTCTGCGCGCCCGGCGCCAGATCGGGAGCGCCCACCTCGGTAAATTCGAGCCGACAACCCGAATCGAGCCAATCGAAGATGTTGTCGATGTCGAGCCGCGCGATCTGTCCGGTGAGTTCCAGGTTCCAGGAGAGATAGCAGGCCTCCGGATCGAGCGCCTCGAGCGCGGGAAGGCGCGAGTCGTCGGCATGCACGCCGAGCGCGCCCAGCCGCTTGAGCTCGGCGAACATTCGCGTCGGCTCGTTGCGCAAACGCAGTAGATTCGCGACCGGTTGAAAGCCGATGCGCCAGCCGGCGGGCAGTGACGCGGCCTGGGGGGGCGCGTCGGTCGCGGACGGTGCGGGCGCGGCGGCAGCCGGCGCGGGCGCCGCCTCCGTCCCGAGAATGTGCTTGATGTCGCCGTTGATGGCCGCGATTCTGTCCCGGTCGAGAGGCCGCTCGGCCTCGGCGGCCGAGATCATCTCGCGCAGGCAGTCGCAGGCCTGCAGGAGTGTCTGGATCGCTTCGGAGGTCACCGGGCGCACGCCGTTGCGCATTTCGTCGAGCAGCGTCTCGACGCCGTGGGTGAAGGCCGCCACTTCGGCGAAGCCGAAAGTCGCCGAGCCTCCCTTGATCGAATGCGCGGCGCGAAAGATCGTGTTGATGTTCTCGCTGTCTGCGGCGGCGCCTAGACCTAAGAGGCCCGACTCCATCGCATCGAGGCCCTCGCGGCTCTCCTGAAAGAAAACCTTGATGATCTCAGCCATTTCGGGATCGATAGTCATTGCGGTTTCCCTGCTGTCAGCGCGGCATCGTGCCCGCTGTCTATATCACTCGCGCAACCGTGGCCAGGAGCTGCGGGGGATTGAACGGCTTGACGATCCAGCCGGTGGCGCCGGCGCTCTTGCCGTCCGCCTTCTTTTCCATGCTCGACTCGGTGGTTAGTATCAGCATCGGCACGAACTTGTAGTTCGGCAGACCCCGCAGCTCGCGCACCAGGCTGATCCCATCCATGCGCGGCATGTGCACGTCGGTGAGCACGAGATCGACGGTCGCATTGCGCGCCAGATCGAGCGCTTCGACGCCGTCGCAAGCCTGGATGACCTCGTACCCGGCTCCCTGCAGGGTGAACAGGACCATCTGTCTCATGGACGCTGAGTCGTCCACCGCAAGAATCTTCTTCGCCATCTGAACTGATCTCCGCTGCGGATAGAAGGCCCACGCAACACCACATTGTTATCGTCATGCGGCCGAGAACCCTGCGTAGGGGAAAGTACTCGATCGGGCCGGTCTCGCGTGTCTAGTGAGCCACCCATGTGAATAGTGCGGACAGCGTCACGCTATGCGCTCCACGACCGGCGGGGCGAGCGGCGCATCATCCGCTCCGAGAAGCGATAGGAGCTCGGGTGCGGATTTCATGGTCTCCTCGAGAATGCGCGGCATGTCGTTGCGATCCATTCCCAGAAGAAGTAGGGCCGCTTCAGAGATCGGCGGCGCATCCGCAAGGTTGCCGCTCGCAATCTCGGCGAGCACGGCGACGCTGTTGGCCACATGAACGGCCGCGACGTCGATCGGGAACTCGCGCGCGCGTTCCGGCTCATGATGAAATTCGATGCATTCCTGTAAGGAGCGGGGCAAATGCCACTGCCGGGCGAGCGCCACCCCGACTGCGCAGTGATCGAACCCCATGACCTCGCGTTCGCAATCGGAGAGATCCCGGTCATCGATGGCGTCGACCCACATGAGGAGCGCTCGCCGTCCGAGTTCCGGAGCTCGGTGATAGATCACGAGCTGCCCGATGTCGTGCAGCAGCCCCGCGATGAACGGACTCTCGGCCGCGTGGCGGCCGCCGCGGTGTGCCGCGATGTGGCCTGCCGCTACCGCGCACAGTACGTTCTGCCGCCAGAACGACTCCATGGTCACGAGCCCGTTGCCGATGCCCTCGAAGGTGCGCACCGCCGTGATGCCGACGCTGAGATCCCGCACCTGGCGTATGCCGAGGACGGTGATCGCGCGGCTGATGGTGGCGATCTTTCCCAGATGACCGAAGGCCGGACTGTTCGCAACGCGCAGCACGCGCGAAGTGAGCGCCGGATCCTTGCTGATCTCGCGGCCGATATCGGCCGCCGATGTGCCGGGGTCCTCGGCCAATTGCGCGATGCGCAGCGCCACTTCCGGCAGCGTCGCCAGATCCTTGATGCCCGCGACCAGTCCGTCCGGCGTTAAATCGACCCTGTGCACGCGGCACCTCCCGTTCGCCTTGTCGGCCGGAGGCGCTGAAAGTTGAGCCTAGAGGCTGTTTCCGTGATGCACCACGCGCTGCAAAGGGTTGGCGCCGAGGTGATAGGAGAGCTCGGCCGGCCGGCTAATGCGCCAGAGCGCGAAGTCCGCGCGCTTGCCCACCTCGAGCGTTCCGAGCTCGCGTTGCAGGCCGAGGGCGCACGCCGCGTGCCGGGTTGCGCCCGCAAGCGCCTCCTCCGGCGTCAGGCCGAACAAGGTGCAAGC